>Ga0307374_10000075_pt1 | contig 163010 bp, 149 predicted proteins | sample OX3MG_FD_202532 | JGI IMG/M metagenome (GOLD analysis project Ga0307374, IMG submission 202532) | Soil microbial communities from Risofladan, Vaasa, Finland - OX-3 | ecosystem: Environmental > Terrestrial > Soil > Coastal area > Acid sulfate soil | place: Finland: Risofladan, Vaasa...
ACCCGCTGCCTCCTCGGCGTGTGGGTCCGCCAGCCCGAGGACGCCGCCCGTCCCGCTCGGGCGGAACGCCGATGATCGGCGCCCGGGCCATTCGCCCGCCGCTGCCGCAGCCATTTCACCCGGATCCACCGGGTGAAAGACGACCCGTTGCCCGTCACGGGCCGGAGCGAATCGCTCGGAGGGAGGTAGCCAATGCGCACTATCAAAATCGACTTCCCGGAGCGTCAATGCCAGTGCGGCGCGCTTCTTGAATATGGAATGAGGCGATGCCGCAAATGCCGGGCGCGTTCCCGCTGGCGTCGCCGCAAGTCCAGCCATGCGCGGATGCCCGGCCCACGCCGACCCGGCACCGCGCCAAGAGGAAGGTGAGACGGCCCATGACGATTTCGATCCCGCTGGTGCTGATCCTGGGCGCATTCGTCTATGTGGCCTGGCGCTACATGGGCTTGCGGGCCTGGCGGGTCATCTTGTGCCTGCTTTTCGGGTTCTTCCTCGCCGCGACCGCCGCCGCCCCCCAAATCCGCAGTCTGGTAGCCGCCATCGTGCAATGGCTCACCAGCTCCAAGCCGTGACCGCCGACCGAAGGAGTGATGCCCGTGCCAGACGTTCCCCGTAATTCCGCACCCAATGATCTACCGGAGGTCACCACCAGAAACCGCATCGTGCGGCACCTTGTGGAGGGATACGCCGCGCAGTTCCCGGCCGACATCTGGCAATACCTCGCCGCCGCGTTCGCGGATACTCCCGCCCTCGCAGCGGAGGTAGCCCGGCTGCGCACAGAACTCGCAGAAACCCGTCTCGACCGCGCCAACCTCGCCGCCGCCGCCCGGGCTGCCATCGCAGCCCATTTCGACGGAGAGCCAGACCCGCTGTCATACCTGCGCGATGAACTCCGGGTGCAGGGCTTCGGCGCCTATCAGGGGGACGCATGACCAACCCCCGCAGAATGCGCCGGCATGCCCGCCGGATGCGCCGCTACGGCATGCAGCCCATGGTCGTCATCAACTCCGGTGACCCGCTGCCCGATCTGGTCATCGTCACCCTGGCCCGGTGGCTGTGGCGCTACCGCTCCGAACTCGCCCCGCTCATCCTCGCCACCATGACCGCGCTCGCCGCGTGGATACTGCACGCTGCACACCCGCACTGGTGGCTCGCGCTCGCGGCGGTCACCGTGGCCGCCATGGCCGGGGCAGGCATGACAGGCCGGCGGTTCGGTCTGGTCACCGTCGCCGAACGCGGCTATGCGATGGCTGTCATCGCGGCCACTGGCGGATGGCTGGCTGCTGCGACCGCGGCCGGGCCTTCTGGTGCGCCGTTGCCCGGTGTGCTCCTGGTGAGCGCGTGCGTGCTTGGCGTGCCGTGGTGGGCGCACCGCCGGCGCCGGGCCAGGGTCCGCGTCGAGCGCCTCCTTGCCGCCTGGCCGCAGATCGCCCCGGAGGTCGGGCTGGCCGGGTCACGGGTCATGGCCGCCGTGGTGGACGTGTGGGGCTGGCGGGCCGTGTTCGGCCTGGCACGCGGCCAGACGATCGCTGACGTGATCGCCAGGCTGCCTGCCCTCGAGTCAGCGCTTGGCACCTTCCGGGGCGCTGCCCGGGTCTTCCCGACCCCCGATGGCCTGGCCAACCGGTTCGAGTTGCGAGTACTCGACAAGGACCCGCACGCGGACGCGATCACCTGGCCCGGCCCCTCGGTGCAGTCCATCACTGAGCCGATCGACCTCGGCCCGTTCGAGGACGCCATGCCTTGCACGGTGCTCCTGCTGCGCCGGCACGGTCTGTTCGGTGGCGGCACCGGATCGGGCAAAAGCGGCGGCGTCAACGTCCTCATGGGCAACCTGACCGCCTGCATCGATGTGGTGATCTGGGCGGTCGACCTCAAGCGGGGCATGAAACTCGGCCCGTGGGCCGAGTGCCTCGGCCGACTGGCCACCACGCCCGCCGAGGCCCGTGCTCTGCTGGCCGACGCGGTGGCCATCCTCGAAGCCCGCGCCGCCTGCCTGGCCGAGATCGGCAAGCGGGTCTGGGAACCGGCCCCGGACATGCCCGCCCTGGTGATCATCGTCGACGAGTACGCGGAACTCACCGAGTCGGCCCCCGACGCGACCGGCGATGCGGACTCCATCGGCCGCCGTGGCCGCGCTGTCGCGGTGACCCTCATCGCGGCCACCCAGCGGCCCACGCAGAAGGCGATGGGGCAGGGCGCGCTGCGCTCGCAGATGGACGTGCGGATCTGCTTCCGCGTCCGCGAACGCAAAGACGTCGACCTGGTTCTCGGCCAGGGCATGCTGTCCGCCGGCTGGCACGCCCACAAGCTCAACGCGCCCGGCAAGTTCCTGATCTCCGCACCCGAGCACGACACCCCCCGCCGCGTCCGCGCCTACCTGCTCACTGACGAGGCCGTGAGCGCCACCGCGAGCCGGCACGCGGGCCTGCGCCCCGAACTGGACGAGGTATCCCGCGCTGCCCTGGGCGACTCGGGGTGCAGGCCTCCGGAGAGCCCAGGCGAGCGCACCAGCCCCGGCGCAGCAGTGCCTGCACCACTGGCCAGCCCCAGCTCGGCGGACGGGCCAGCGAGCGCCGAGGACGCCCTGTGGTTCGCCCTGTGCATGGCACCCCCCGAAGGTGCCGACATCGGGGACCTCATGCGCCTGACCGGGATGAGCCGCCCCACCCTCTACCGGCACCTCGCCAGCCACGCCCGCGTTGGCCGGGCCATCCAGGTCAGCCGGGGCCGCTGGCGCGCGACCACCACCCCCGAACCGTGACTGTCAGTGATCGTCTCACCGGCTTGTCTCGTCTCAATCCTCGTGCGCGTCTGCACAGATTGGCGCGGACACGCCCGCTGAGACAAACCGCAAGACAAGCACACACAGTAACCAGCGAAAGGAACAACCCTATGAACAGGCACCAGCCCGAAGGCCCCGGCTACGACAGCGCCGCCTTGGACGCTCTCCTTGATTCCGCGATGAGCGGGATCCTCGCCAAGCTCGAAGCGGGCTTCGACCCCGCCGCGGGACTGGCAGACATACGCGCTCGCCTCGGCGCAGCCGGGGATGCGGGCCAGCTGCCCACGTCCGCGCGCAGCATCGCTACAGATCCGCCGGGGCGGCGATGACGACAGCGCCCTACTGGCACGATGCCGCGTCCGCCCTGTACGTCGGGGACGCCCGTAACGTACTCGCCACGATGCCTGCGGGCTCGGCCGATTGCATCGTCACCAGCCCGCCGTACTGGGCCAAGCGTGATTACGGCGTCCGGGGCCAGTACGGCCACGAGCCCGGCCCGGCCGGCTACGTCGAGACCCTGCGCCAGGTGTTCCGCGAGGCCCGGCGCGTCCTGGCCGACGACGGGACCTGCTGGCTCAACCTGGGCGACTCCTACTCGGCCGGCGGCGCGACCGCCAGCGGCATGCACGCCTACGTCGGGCGTGCCCTGGCCGGGCGGCACGCCCCGGGCATGGGAGCCAAGAACCTGCTCGGCCTGCCCTGGCGGGTCGCGCTCGCCCTCCAGGACGACGGGTGGATCGTGCGCAACGCGATCGTGTGGCACAAGCCCAACGCCATGCCCGAGTCCGTGCGCGACCGGCTGAACTGCCGGTACGAACTCGTCTTCCTGCTCGTCAAGTCCCGCCACTACTGGTTCGACCTCGACGCCATCCGCGTCCCGCACGCCACGGCCGGCCCGCCGAGCAGCGGCACGGCGCGGCGCCAGAACGACGGCGCGCGGCGGCACCCCGGCATGCCGGTATCCGGGCGGCATGACGGGGATGGCAAGCCTGGCGGCAACCGCCCCGGCAGCCACCAGCCGAACGGCACGCACCCCGGCCACCGCAGGCCAGGCGGCAGCCATCCGGGCGGCACTCACCCACCGAAGTATGGGCCGCACACGCGGGAGGTCGTTGCCGCCCGGCGCTACGGCACCGGCCGATCCCGCCGGGCACATCCGAACGGCCGCAACCCCGGCGACGTGTGGTCGATCCCGACCCGGCCCTACCGGGGCCCGCACTTCGCCGCCTTCCCCATCGACCTGCCAACCCAGTGCATCAAGGCCGGATGCAAGCCAGGCGGCACGGTGCTCGACCCGTTCTGCGGCACCGGAACCACCGGCCTCGCCGCGCTGGCCCTCGGCCGGCGGTTCACCGGCATCGACCTCAACCCCGCGTTCGCCGCGCTGGCCGCTGAACGCCTCCGGCATGCCGCTATGCCGCAGGCGGACGGCACGGAAGGCGGGCGGCAATGACCGGCATGCCGCACCCGGCCGACCCCGGCATGCCGCAGCCGCCGCAGACCGGCAACGCTGTGCCGCCTGAACGCGCAACGGCAAAAAAGCCTGTCACCGGCAGGCGACAAAAGCCCTGCTCACCCCCTCCCAAACCGCGACCCGCGGCATACGATCACAGGCCCGCAGCAGGCCCGGGCCGCACCCCCCGCCGCACCGGGGCCCGCGCCACCGACGCTCCCGACCGGCCCGGCCGGGAGCCCGTGCTCGTACTGCTGCCGGACGAGCCGCCCAGGCTCCCCCCGGCAGCGGCCCGGGCGCTGCTGCGGGTGCTGCTCAAGGCCCACGCGGCCCAGACCAGCGGAGAGGCCGCCGCGAGCGGCCCAGAAGGGAAGGGATGACTATGGCAGAGCAGACGATCCCATTCGCGTCCTGGGAGCGGGTGTCCACCGAGGACCGGCAAGACCCCGAGTCCTCCCGCTCCTGGCAGTACGCCCGCGGCAACGCGCTGATCGAGCCGCACGGCGGGGTCATCGTGGTCGAGTTCTTCGACATCGACAAGTCCCGCTCGATCCCGCCGCAGCGCCGGCCCGAGGCGAGCAAGCTCCTCGCCGCGCTCGCCGACCCCAACCGCGGCTTTGACGCGGTGGTGGTCGGGGAGCCGCAGCGGGCGTTCTACGGCAACCAGTTCGGCAACACCTTCCCACTGTTCGAGCACTATGGCGTGCCGCTGTGGGTTCCTGAGGTCGGCGGGCCGATTGACCCGGCCAACGAGGCCCACGACATGATCATGTCGACCTTCGGCAGTCTCAGCAAGGGCGAGCGGAACCGGATCAAGATCCGCGTTCGCGCCGCGATGTCGGCCCAGGCCCAGATGGAAGGCCGCTACCTCGGCGGCCGGCCGCCGTATGGGTACATGCTCATCGACGCCGGGCCGCACCCCAACCCGGCCAAGGCCGCTGACGGCAAGCGGCTGCATGTCCTGGCCATTGACGAGGAAGCCGCTGCGGTGGTCGAGCGGATCTTCGCGGAGTTCCTCGCCGGCTACGGGATCTACGCCATTGCCGAGCGCCTGACCCGCGACGGCATCCCGTGCCCGTCTGCCCACGACCCAGGCCGTAACCGGCACCGCTGCGGCCTGGCCTGGTCCAAGGGCGCGGTCCGTGCGATCCTCGCCAACCCCCGCTACACCGGCCGCCAGGTCTGGAACCGCCAGCGCAAAGACGAGGTGCTGCTCGACGTGCACGACGTCGCCCTCGGCCACACCACCAAGATGCGCTGGAACGACGAAGACAAGTGGATCTTCTCTGAGGAGATCGTCCACCCGCCGATCATCAGCGATGAGATCTTCGGCCAGGCCCAGCAGCTCCTCGCCGCCAAGAACGCCCGCCGCGTGGTCCGCCGCCCGCGCACCAGCCCTCGCCCGTACGTGCTGCGCGGGCTGCTGTTCTGCGGGATCTGCAACCGGCGCATGCAAGGCAGCTGGAACAACGGCCAGTCCTACTACCGGTGCACCTTCCCCGACGAGTACGCGCGCACCAACCATGTCCACCACCCCCGCGTCGTCTACCTGCGCGAGGCGGAAATCCTCCCGGAGTTGGACACCTGGCTCACCAAGGCACTTGACCCCGCCCACCTGCCCGCCACGATCGAAGACCTCGCCGCCGGCCAGCACGAGGCCATCTCACCGGCACTGGTCAGCCTCCGCGAAGAGATCGACCAGTGCAACCGGCAACTCGCCCAGTACCGGGCGGCACTCGACTCAGGAGGTGACCCGACCGTGGTCGGCCAGTGGATCACCGAGACCCAGGCCAAGAAGCTGGCCGCCGACGCCCGCCTGCGCGCCGCCACCGGCACCCGCCCCGAGCCAGAGCGGATGAGCAAAGAGCAGATCACTGCCACGGTCAACGCCATCAGGGAACTGATGCAGGCCCTGCGCCACGCCACCACGGAAGACAAAGCGGCGATCTACGCAGGGCTCAGCCTGCACCTGACCTACAACCCCGGTCCAAGGACCGTGACCGCACGGGCTGAAGTAGGGCAGACATGTACGAAAGGGTCGTGTCCGAGGGGCGACACTAATCGCTTGATCACGAATCGGCGCGGCGGGGCGCGGGGCGGCTGGGGGGCGCGGGGCGGCTGAGGCGGGGCGCGGGGCGGCATGGGGCTGGCCAGCGTTTCGCCGAGGCCGAACTGCGGGCATCATGGGTGGATGCCAACGCAGGACTGGCGGCAGATGATGGCCGACCATGCGCGGCTCCTGGAACGGCGGACCGGCCCGGGCGTGGCCGAATGGCTGGACCGGATCGGCCAGCAGGCGCCCGCCGACGAGCCGGCGCTGCGTGCCTGGCTGGGCAGCCAGGGAGTCACCGGGTATCCCCAGCAGTTGCTGGTCTGGGAGACTTTCGGCTACCCGGACTTTCCTCACCGCCACGTCAGAGGAACTCATCGCCGCGCGGTACGCTGACCGCGCCGGCCTGCGGCCGGTGCTGGACCGGCTGATCGAGGTGGCCAGCGGCCTGGGCCGGGTGACGTGGACGCGGGCGTCGAGGCCGCGCTCCGGCAGGCGGTCGCCGACAACGAGTGAGCCAGCGCTATCCCGCCAGGTCGCGGACCTGTTCGATGAGCCGCACCCGCTCCTCGTGGGTGGGCGCGAGCGGCAGCACGTTCAGCGTCTGGACGCCGGACTCCTTCATCGCGGCGAGCCGCTCGGCGACCAGCCCTTCCGGGCCGATCAGCGAGATCCCGGCGAGCAGTTCGGCAGGCACCAGCGCGGCGGCCTCGTCCTTGCGGCCGTCGAGGTAGGCGTCCTGGATCCGCCCGGCCGCGTCACCGAACCCGTACCGCACCGCAAGCTCGTAATAGAAGTTGCGGCCCTTCGACCGGTGCGGTCCCATGCCGCCGATGTACAGGGCGAGCACCGGCCGGCTCAGCTCCAGGTAGGCGGCCACATCCGGGCCGATCGCCAGCGGTGCCTGGGCCACCACGTCCAGCGGGCCGAGGGACGGGTCGCGGCGCGCAGCGCCCTCGGCGAGCGCCGTCCCCCACGCGTCGGCCGCCTTCTCCGGGAAGTAGAAGATCGGCTCCCAGCCCTCGGCCAGCTCCGCGGCCATCGCCACGTTCTTCGGCCCGAGCGCCGCCACCACGATGGGGATCCGCTCCCGGACCGGATGGTTGATCAGCTTGAGTGGCTTGCCGAGCCCGGTGCCCTGATCGGGGGGCAGCGGGATGGTGTAGTGCTTCCCCGCGTACTCCAGCCGCTCGCGGCGCCACACCTTACGGCAGATCTCGATGAGTTCCCGGGTACGGCCGACCGGGGCGTCGTACGGCACGCCGTGCCATCCCTCGATCACCTGCGGCCCGGACGCCCCGATGCCGAGCACGAACCGGCCGCCGGACACGTAGTCGAGCCCGGCCGCGGTCATCGCGGTGAGTGCGGGAGTCCGCGAGTACAGCTGCAGGATGCCCGAGGCGATCTGCAGCCGCTCCGTCCTGGCCGCGATGAAGCCCATCTGGCTGACCGCGTCGTAGCTGTAGGCCTCGGGCACGAACACGATGTCCAGGCCGACCTTCTCATAGTCAGCCAGTTCGGCCATGGTCTCGGTGAACCCGTCGGCGTAGTTCAGGGACATCCCGATGCGCATGCTCCGGCCTTTCACGAGGCAGCCGCCGCCCAAGCCCGTTGGCTGAAGTGGTTTTGAAGGTAGCGGACGGGCCAGCCCGGCGACAGACGTCAGCCGGCGTCTTGCACCGTTTCCTCGCCAGCCGCTGCCTGGACCGCGGCCAGTTCGGCGATGGCCTGCAGGGCAAGCTGGTAGGACATCAGGCCGAAGCCAGCTACCGTCCCGTCCGCGACGCCCGCCACCACAGACGTGTGCCGGAACTCCTCCCGCGTCGCCGGGTTGGTCAGGTGCACCTCCACCAGCGGTGCGGTGCGCATCGAGAGCGCATCGCGCAGCGCGTAGGAGTAGTGGGTGAACGCTGCCGGGTTGAGTATCAGGGGCATCCGCGCCGCGGCCGCCTCATGCACCCAGCCGATCATCTCGGCCTCGTCGTTGGTCTGCCTGACCTCCACGTGCAGGTCCAGCGTGCGTGCCGTCAGCCGGCAGGTCTCGACCAGGTCGTCGAAGGTCTGCGTGCCGTACACCTCAGGCTCACGGGAACCCAGCTGCCGAAGATTGGGCCCGTTCAGCACGAGTACCTGCTTCATTGCCTGCACACCTCCAGGTAGGCACTGCTCAGCACCGATTCCGGCGGGTCGTCCAGCGCGGCGGGCCGGGCGAGGCCGTCCAGGACGACCAGCCTGAGCCGGGCGCCACGGGCCTTCTTGTCCACTGTCATGGCCTGACGCAGATCGCGCCACAGGCCTGGCCGGTAAGCGGTGGGCAGCCCGACCGCCTTCAGCACCCGGCGATGCCGCCCGGCGGTCACCGCATCCAGCCGGCCCGTCATCCGGGCCACCTCCGCCGCGAACACCATGCCGATGGCGACCGCCTCGCCATGGCGGATCCGATAACCCTCCACTCGCTCGATCGCGTGACCGAGCGTGTGGCCGTAATTGAGGATTTCCCTGCGTCCCGCCTCTCGCAGGTCGCCGGAGACGACGTCGGCCTTCACCCGCACCGCACGCTCCACCAGCTCGCGGCTGTGCCGGCCGTGCGGCACGACCGCGCCCGCGGGGTCGGCCTCGATCAGCTCGAGGATCACCGGGTCGGCGATGAACCCGGCTTTGATCACCTCGGCCAGGCCGCTGATGTAGTCGGCGCGCGGCACCGACTCCAGGGCGGTCAGGTCGGCGAGCACCCCGGCCGGTGGGTGGAAGGCCCCGACCAGGTTCTTCCCTTCCGGGATGTCCACCGCGGTCTTGCCGCCCACCGCGGCGTCGGTCACCGCGAGCAGCGTCGTCGGCACGAGCACCACCCGCACGCCGCGCAGCCAGCTGGCGGCCACGAAACCGGCCAGGTCCGTCGTCGCCCCGCCGCCGACTCCCACGATGGCGTCGCTGCGGGTGATCCGGCTGGCGGCCAGCTTGGACCACAGGATGGCCGCGACCGCGATGTCCTTCGCGGCCTCACCGGCTGGCACCTGGGCGGTGTGCACCTCATATCCGGCGTCCTCGAGCGCCCGGGAGACGGGCCAGGCGATCTCCTCCAGCCCCTCGGGCGAGATGACCATCACCGACGTCGCCCGCTTCCCGACCAGCGAGGGCAGTTCGCCGAGCACGCCGGTGCCCACGACGACTTCGTAGGGTTGCTCACCGCCGACCGGGATCCGGGTCACGCTCACAGCCGCGGGCCTGCCGCCCCGGCACCGTTCTCCGCGCCGCCGGATTCGAGCAGCGCGGTTATCTCCTCCGCTATGTGCTTGGGCTCGCGGTCGTCCGTTGGCACGGTGACCCAGGCCAGCTCCGCGTACACCAGGAGCCGCTCCTCAAGGAGCGTCTTCATCCGCGCCCGGGGGTTGCCCAGCAGCAACGGGCGCGGGGCGTCGAGCCCGGTGCGGTGCACCGCTGCCGCGAACCCGGTTTCCAGGTAGATGACACGCTGGCCAGCCAGCAGGCTCCTGGTGCCGGGGTCGAGAACGGCGCCGCCGCCCAGCGCGAGCACGCCGGGGTGGCCGCCGATCAGCCGCACCGCCGTAGCGCGTTCCAGGGCACGGAACGCCGCCTCGCCGTCCTGGATGAAGATGTCACCGACCGGCTTCCCGGCGGCTTCCTCGATGACGCTGTCCGTGTCCACGAAGCTCACCCCGAGCATGGCGGCCACCAGCGCGCCGACGGTGGACTTACCCGCCCCGGGTGGTCCTATGAAGATCGCCGCAGGCCGGCCCGGTGGCTCTGGCGCGCTCACGTGATCACCAGCGATTCCAGGTAGCCGCCCAGGTTCCGGCGCACTTCGGCGACCGAGTCGCCACCGAACTTTTCCGCGCCGACGTCCGCGAGCACCAGCGCGACCATCGCCTCGGCCACCACGCCGGCGGCGGGCACGGCGGTCACGTCGCTGCGCTGGTTGATGGCCCTGGCCGGGTCGCCGGTGCGCACGTCGACGGTGGCCAGCGCGCGGGGCACCGTTGATATCGGCTTCATCGCGGCACGCACCCGCAACACCTCACCTGTGCTCATGCCCCCCTCGATCCCGCCTGCCCGGTTGGTCCGCCGCCGGATCCGGCCGGCCGCCGACTCGATCTCGTCATGGGCCTGCGAACCCCGGCGGCGGGCCGTGGTGAACCCATCACCAACCTCGACGCCCTTGATCGCCTGGATGCTCATCAGCGCGGCAGCGAGCCGTCCGTCGAGCCGCCGGTCCCAGTGCACGTGGCTGCCGAGCCCGGGCGGCAGGCCATAGCCCAGGACCTCGACCACCCCTCCGAGGGTATCGCCGTCCTTGCGCGCCGCGTCTATCTCCTCCTGCATCGCCGCACTGGCCGCCGGATCGAGACAGCGCACCGGGTCTTCGTCGACCCGGGACCGGTCGGCGGGCTCGGGCACAGCGCTGTCCGATGCGACCACCGGCCCGAGCGCCACCACATGGCTGAGCACCTCAATTCCCAGCGCCTGTCTCAGGTACTGCCGGGCGATCTCGCCGAGGGCCACCCGGGCGGCTGTCTCGCGTGCGCTGGCGCGCTCCAGCACCGGCCGGGCATCGTCGTACCCGTATTTCTGCATCCCGGCGAGGTCAGCATGGCCAGGACGGGGGCGGGTCAGGGGGGCGTTGCGGGCGAGGTTCTCCAGGTCTTCGGCCGGGACCGGATCAGGCGACATCACCGTCTCCCATTTCGGCCATTCGGTGTTTCCCACCCGGATCGCCACCGGGCCGCCGAGGGTACGGCCGTGCCGCACTCCCCCGGTGATCTCCACCTCGTCCTGCTCGAACTTCATCCGCGCGCCGCGACCGTACCCAGCCCGCCTGCGGGCCAGCGCGGCCGCGATGTCAGCGGTGGTGATCTCAACTCCCGCGGGTACCCCTTCGCAGATCGCGACCAGCGCACGCCCGTGCGACTCCCCCGCAGTCAGCCAGCGAAACATGTCCCGTATCCTCCCACGTAAAAAGGGGTGCGGGTCACGCTGGGCCGGCAGCCCGGCCTGGTTGCGCCAGGGTAACCTGCACGCCGCGGCGGAGCCGGCCGCCGGTGGCGGCCAGCAGGGCATCCGCTGTGCGCCGGACCACTGCCTCGGCCGTGGCGGCGTCACACCCGGCCACCAGTGTTACCTGGAGCGCGAGGTCAGCCTCCGGCTGGCCCGCATCAGGCGACTCGGTGCCCGGCAGGCTGGTGCCCGCCCGCTCACCAGCGTCACGCCAGCCAGTGCCATCCAGGCCCAGGCCGTTCAGGCCAGCGCCGTTCAGGCCAGCGCCGTTCAGGCCTGCGCCGTCCAGGCCTGCGCCGTCCAACCCCGACCCATTCAGCCCCGACCCATTCAGCCCTGGGCCGTCTAGTCCAGCCCCGTCCAGCGCAGCCCCGCGCTCGCCGGCCGCGGCCGCGGCCGCACCAGAATGCCCCGCACCCAGGCTGTTCTGACCGGGCGTGGTCAGCGCGGCCTGGACGATCAGCGGCTCATCGGCCAGCGCCGCCTGCAGCGCGGCGAGCACATCAGGGTCCTGGTGCGGCAACGGGACCGGGCGGCCTGCCGCGAGAGCCGCCAGTCGCGCCCCATCCACCGCGAGCGGGACGGGCCCGGCTACATCGATGACGACCGCGCTGGCGTCCTGGGTGCCTGCGAGCCAGGCGCGGGCTGCCGGTACCGGCACCGGGCGCGCGTCGGCGCGCCACCGGGTCAGCGCATCCAGGCTGGTGAAGGCGAGTATGGCGTGCCTGCCGTCCCGCCCGACCAACGTGGGCAGCGCCATCTCGGTGGTCTTCTCCCGGCGCAGCCCGTCCGCACCGCCGCTGCCCTGGCCCGGCGCGCCACCCGTCCCCTGGCCCTGGTCGGCGACCGCTTCCTGCCCGTTGTCCTGGCCGGCGACAGGTTCGCGTCCGTTGCCCTGGCTCTCGCCCTGGGGTGGTTCTTCCTCGTTGCCCAAGTCGTGGCTGAGCGCCGGTCCTGCCCCGCTCCCCTGGCCGTGGCTGGCGCCACCCGTGCCTTCCGCCTCGGTGAGCACAGCCACCACAGGCACGAGCAGCCGGGAGCCGGCGAGGGCGGTCAGCGCGGCATGCTCGCTACCCTGACCTGCCGCATACGCCGCCAGCGCGGCGAGCACCGCTGGATCAGCGGCCCCGTCGTCTCCTGGGAACTGCGGCTCTGCCGCATTCAGCCCGCGCACGGCCCAACCCTAGACGATTTGTTCCCGGACAGCCCGGCGCTCGACACCCACCCGCGCCCCCAGCCTCAGCCGAGGACCACAGCACCCGGCCGGGGATACAGCACCCAGTTGAGGACGACAAACTGCATGGATGTCACTTTCATCAGGGCCTTTAGGTTCTGGGTGACAAGTTTCCTGGTGCGTGTTGTGCCGGGCTCGGAGCAGGTGCGGGCGGCGTGCCGTGCGCCTTGGTCAGGACACGGTGGCCTGCAGCGTCGCCGCCGCCAGGGCTGGCAGGAGACTGTGACAGCACAGTCATCCCTGCCCGCTGCGGCGCGCGGATTGGTGGCGGTAGAGCAGCGGCAGCACGCGCAGGTCTTTCGGGCGGCCGGCCGACTCTTTAGACCGGATCACGTCGGCGAGGTCGGCGACGATGACTTCCACCTCGCCCACGCGAAGGCGGTGCGCGTTGACCACAAGCTGCGCGTAGCCGCCGGCGAAGCCTGACGGATGGAAGGAGATGTCGAACTCGCCGTCAGGGCAGATCAGGTTCCACATCTCGGCTGCTGCCAGGGATGTGGCGTCGTGACTGAACGGCAGCCCGTCCGGCACCCCATCGGTCCGGATCCGCGCGCCGAGCTCCGTCAGGGCCAGCGATAGCCGGGCCAAGTTCTCCTGGCCCGTCGCCGGCGTGAGATCGATGTCTCTGGTCGCTGGTATCGGGGCCTGCTGCGAGATGGCGGCGAAGGCGCCGATGACGACGTAGCGCACTTGGTGCCGGTTCAGCGCAGCAACGATGGCTGCGGCGTTCAGTTCCGGTTCACCGGCAGCCTCCTGGCCGCTCACGCCACATCCTCTGTGGGAGTGGCCTGGCGCCATGCCTGCAGCTGGCGATCCCGGCGATGCCGCTCGGACTCGGAGCGGCCAGCCTCCAACCCGGCAAGTATGTCGTCATGCGGGTCGTAGGCGGCCAGATGCAGGCGGAGGTCGAACCCGGCCGCGTGCAGCAGCCTGAGGAGTGTCGCCAGGGTGGGCTGCCGCAGGTCACGCTCATAGGCCGAGATCATGGTGACCGGGACTCCCGCCCGTTCGGCCAGTTCCCGCTGGCTCATGCCGGCCTTGAGCCTGGCGAGTTGCAGGAGTGCCGACGATGGCGACGGAAGCTCTTCGGCGTCAGACGATCGTGTCATAACACAATTGTATTATGACACGGGCTGCGGCCGACCGCCCACCAGCCCAATTCCGCCCACCCTCCATTCCTTACACTCCCCTGCGGGGATGGAGCAGGAACGATAGACCCCCCTGGAACCGTTACGCTGACGGGAGTGTCCTCCAGGAAGCAGAACTCCCGCAAGCCCAGGACTCACCGCCAGGGCGTCAGCGGCAACCCACAGCGCCGTGCCCAGCAGCTGCAGGAGCGGCGGGCCCAGGGCCAGCCGGCGTTCGGGCAGCTGCGGCGGGAGCCACAGGCGGATCCGGATCGGGCGGCGTTCCGGGAGCTGGCCTATCGCCTGGCTGGCGGCTGCCCGGACGCGGCATGGTGGCGGGAATCCCACGAACGCATTCTCGCCTGCGCCCGCGCCCTCACCTGGCCGTCCCGCCGGGTCGACCGGGAGACGCAAGCCTGCCAGATCGTGGGCGATGAGTTCTACGATCGCCTTCGGTCGCCGGAGACCGGTCTTCATCCACCCCAGTGGGTGCGTGCCCTCGCGGAGGAGACCGGGGCGGCACTGCGCGCGGAGCTCGCCCAGGGCGCGGATGACTGGCAGAAGCTCTGGGCGCTGCTGTGCGGGCTGGCTCTGATGGTGCCCTGGACGCCCGCCGAGGCGGTGAGCGAGACTGCTCCAAGCGTCCGCGAGATGTTCCCCGAGATCAAGGATCCCCATGAGACCACGCTGGCCGAAGCAGACAAGGTCGCCAAGCTGCTGGCGGACCGCGGGCTGGAACCCGGTGCCGGCCGCCCGGCCGGGGGTTCCCGGCCGGCCGGGGAACCCCTGGCTGCCCGCGACGCGTACGGCAGCCGTCTCCTGCTCATGGCCCCGTTCAGCTACGACGGGGGGGCACCGGATCACTGGTATGCCTGGGACATCGACTTGTGCTGGATCGCCGTCGTCGTCGGCGCCGGCGTGTTCGCCTCGGCTGAGGACGCGCTGCGTGAATGGCGCGACGCCGTCGGCCCCGCGGCCTCCGGTGCGGCGCTGTCGCCGTGCGCGGCGGGGATGACCGCCCGGCTGCTGGCCCCCTGCCTGCAGACCGGGGTCCTGGCGAACATGCTGCAGGGCCGGGAGCCTCGCGAACTCATCCGCGAGTACTACCGGCTCCGGCGCCGGGCCCGCGACCTCACCGGGTCCGCGGACACCGGCGCAGGCTCGCCACCGTTCGATGCCGGCCATGTGCATGATGCGTTCCTGGACTGGCACGCCACACGGCACGATGACGTCCCCGAGGCAGTAGCCGAGGCCGTGGGCACCATCCTTGGCGAGTGGGGACCGCCTGAGAATCCGGACGAGCGCTCGTTCTGCGCCTGCTCGCCGCACCGTATCGAGATGGCGGCGCACCTGATCCGCGAAGGCTACTTTGCCGACTACGCCAACCCGGCGCTCCGGCTGCTGCCGGAGTGGACGGAGTGGTGCATCGAGCAAAGCGGACTTAACGGAGGCGCCGCCACCCGGTCCCGCGAAGCGGCCCGCTCCGCGGCTTCGGTGCTCGTTGACGACGAGGACGACGAGCCGGCCGCCGAGGATGACAAGGCGCCGTTCCGCCGCCATGAGTGAACCGCACCGGGTCGCGGCCAGCCGGGTTCGACGTGGTGAGCCAGGCACGCCACGTCCGGCAGGTCATCGGGCTGACCGGGCAGTACGCACCGGCGCGGAGAACCTGATCCTCATCGGGCGGCTGGCCGACAAGTCACGGCAGGCGGCCAGGACTGCATGAAAGTGACATCCATGCAGTTGCGGTGCGGGGCGTATGGGATCAGTGGGCTCTTTGTGGTCCATGTGATTCCTGATCCGGGGTGGCGACGAGCGCCGGGGTGGCGCCGCTCCTGATGGCAGCGCGATACGCGGTACGTCATGCCCGGGATCCGGCCAATACGTATCCTGCTCACGACTGACCCTCCCTGCGGCCTTGCCGGAGTCCGGGTGCGCGCACTGAGCGTGCACAGGCCGAACGGCAGGGTCACCGTCATGGGCCGCCGTCCCCCTGCAAGCACTCGGTACCGCCCCATTACCTCTATGGATGCGGCCACTGCGGGCGAAGCAGTTGAGGGGAAAATCGGCGTGTGAGAGTCTTTTGAACTGCACCGCAAGCCGACCGGAGGGGAGCGTGTGACGCAGGCTGAGCACATGGTCAGGATCATCGAACCGGGAACGCCCATGCAGAAGGTCATCCCGCCCCGCCTGGTGGAGCCCTACCTCACCGGGCGACGCTCGGTGATCGCTGGGTATGTGTACCGGGCCAGGGACTGCGCCTTCCGCAGCCCGGCCGATTTTTATAGTGCCCTGAACCTTGGCTATGACGGTTCGGACTTCACCGCCGAACTGGCGGAGATCTACGTCATGCGCTGGCTTGCCATGGACATGGACCCGTCCCTGACGCCGCCGCCGACGGACGGCCCGAACGGCCTGCCACGTAACACCATTCCCGAGTTCTACACGTTGCCGGTGCCGGTCCCGGTAGGAGCGGAGATCCACCGGATCGTTCCCGGCGGGGAGGAATTCATCGCCCGCTACGACGGGCAGTCCTGGCTGCGCCCGTCCAGGGGGCTGTGAGCCATGCGCTTCAGGCTGATGGCGACCTACTGCGGGGTGCCCTATGAGGTGGGGGTCGGACCGTCCAGTTCCGATGTGGTCTTGTTCGCTGCGTGCCCGCCGCCGGAGGAACTGGGCTTCCAGCCCGCCCCCGGACACTGGCGCAAGCACGTCATCAGGGCGGAGGTCGACGTGCTTTGGGAGTCGCGGCCGATTGGCACCTTCCACGGGGAACCCTGCCTGGTGCTGGACGACCTCGGTGACCGGCTGCACATCACCTACCTCGGCAAGGACGGCCGGCGGGCCAGGGAACTCGGCTACTGGCAGGTGGACCGGGGCGTCTTCGAACTGCTGACGCCGCGTGAAGAGGTAACCGCGCTCACCGAGGAGAAGGTGGAGAAGATCCTGCCACGGACCGGACCCGCGACGCCGCCCCCGCCGATGCCCTCATATCCCTACGGCTCTGCGCAGTGGCCCCCGGCACCCGCCGCCGCGTCCGTTCCCGCGGACGTACGCGGGCGGGATGGCGGCTACGGCAGCGAGCCACTGCTCGCACCAGCGGGCGCATGGAACGGCAACGGCTCCCCCAACGGAAACGACTCCCCCAACGGGACCGGCGGCTGGAACGGCAACGACCCAGCCGGGGCGGCACCCGGCTGGAACGGCAACGACCCAGCCGCGGCGCCTGGCTGGAACGGTAACGGCCCGCCTGGCGGCCCGGGTGCGGGCAACTGGAACGGCTCACCAGGCGCGGGACGATGGAACGGTAACGGCCCGCCAGGCGGGGTTGCCGGATCGAACGGGAATGGGACCCTCAACGGCACAGGAGGCTGGAACGGCGCGGCTGCCAGTCCCGCACCTGCGCGGCCCGCCGCGGCACCGACGGGCAACCCTGCCGGACCCGACGGGCCACTGGACGCGCCGGCTGGCCCGCGGCGCCGGCACGCCCCGCAAGCAGGCCGACGATCCGCACGCAAGCAGCGGGTGCAGACCAGGTCGATCTTCTCCGAGCTTGCCGACCTGGCAGCCATCCCACGGTCCGCGTACGCGCTGGAGCAGGAGTCCGACGGTGCCATGTGCCTGCTGCGGACCGACGAGGGATTCGAGGTCTTCAGCGCGGCTGATGGTGTACGGCATGAAGTGCGCTCCTTCGACGATGAGGAAGCGGCGTACTTCTACCTCTTCGGTGTCCTGGCCGCGGAAGCCATCCGCAACGGCTCGCTGACTCCACCGGGCTAGCACCCGATCAGTAAGAGCGCCGCTGGCGAGGCGATCAGGCTGCCGAGTCTGCGCAGCCCCCGTGCGGTCCGGGCCTTGATCGTCCCCAACGGCACATCAAGCCGCTCGGCGAAGCGCCATACCTCCACGAACACCACCTGCACGACGTCATCGATGTCGGCGTCGGGAACCCTGCCGCGCAGGTAACGCCGCAGGATCGGCCCTAGTTCGGCGCTGAGGATGGGTGCATGCGCAACCGGCGGCAGCCGCCAGCACGAAAACAGGTGAGCCCGGAAACAGCCGGGAAGTGCCCGGAACAGACAGGAAGAGCGCGCGGTGCGGCGGAGTCAGGCGAGGTGGCGGCCCATGCGGACCAGTCAGTGCGGCGAGTCAGCTACGGCCGACGGCGGCAGCGACCTCCGCCATCGCGCCCGGCAGGCTCTCGACGAGCCGGGCGCCGCCGGGAATGCGGTCACGCTGCCAGCCGGGACCGCCCAGGATCAGCCGCGCGCCTGGGCGTCGCGGCGGCAGATCCGGGACAGCAGCAGGATCCCCGCTCTCCGCCGTCTGGGACCACAGGAACACGGCGGCCGGCCCAGTGCGCCGGACGGCGGCCGCCAGCGAGCGGTAGGGCAGGTCCGCGCCGAACATCCGGGTGCTGATCCCGCGTTCGGCCAGTGCCGCCGCCAGTGCGTACAGCGGCAGGCTGTGCCGGTCACCCTGCGCGCAGGCGAGCAGGACGGGCCGGTGATCGGCCCGTCCGGGCAGATCTGGCCGCGACCCGGAGAACGCTGCGATGGTGGCGGCGGACAGCAGGTGCTCGGCCTCGATGCATGTCCCGCTGCGCTCGGCCCGGGTGCCCAGCCCGGACAGTACCGGGACCAGTAGGCCTTCCCAGGTGCGGACCACTCCGTCCCGGGCCAGCGCAGTGTGGATGATCTCGTTGATCAAGCTCTCGTCCAGGGCCAGCGCGGCGCGGGCCAGGCCGCGTGCCGCGGCCGACGCGCCGGGCAGCCCGAGCCGCTGTCCCCCCGATCCGTGGCCGGGTCCCGGCCGGGCCGGCGGGACCTCCCCGTCCGGCGATCCGGCCGGCGCCAGCCCGGCACCGAGCGCTGCCCGCGCCGCATCGGCAGGAGAGGCGCCGCGCAGGATGAGCTTCTGCATGTGCTCAAGGCGGGTGATGTCCTCAGCCGTGTATCGCCGGTGCCTGCCCGGGCTGAGTTCCTGGGCACCGATCCCGTAGCGGCGGTTCCAGGTGCGCAGCGTCGACGGAGCGATCCCGAGACGGCGGGCCACCGCTCCCACGCTGAATCCGACCTCGTGCGCCATGACATATCCCCGACGTGACCATATGGCACCTGAAGCTGCCCGGGTTCCCGGGGACGGTCCCAGGATGCTATCCAACACCGGCCGGACGGCACGGGACAAGCGGAGACCAGCACGCGCCCCAACGCACCCAGGCGGGGCGGCCATGAGCCGCGCGACTTCACCGACCCGCGGCTGATCCGGTACGCCTGCCGGTACGCGACCTACTCCGGCTCCTCCCCCTACCGGGTGCCCGCTGCCGTTGGCTGCATCCCTTACCTGGAGCATGCCCGGGGCGCCTGGTACGTGCGGGGCGGGCTGGCCCGGCTGCGGGACGCGCTGGCCCTGCTGCTGGCCGAGGTCGGTGTCGAGGTGCACACCGGGACCGCCGTGTCCCGGGTGCTGACCGACGGCAGCCGCTCGACCGGCGTGCTGATCTGCGGCCAGCGGATGGCCGCTGACACGGTGGATCCCGGGACGGCTACCAGGCGCTGCTGCTGGACAAGCTGGCGGCAGGCTGGTCACCCATAGAAAGCGCTGGTCAGCGCGGTCCCGGCAGCGGCCTGGCCAAGGCCCGCACCTGCAGTCGGCTACGGTTAAACCGCCCACGGTCCACCGTGAGAGATACGCTCGTGCCACTCACCTCGGCCACGTTTAACCGGGCAGTATCTACCTTGAAACGGGAACCGAGAGTATCCGAGAGATCACCAAAAGCTACAAGAGGTTACAGGTGTGTGCACTACGCCCGGGCTTGATGAACTTCGCCCGCATGCGCGGCTCAGGCCGCTATGGTTCAAGAGCTGGCGGGGCTGACGGTCCCCCGCTCCCCAAGCAGCCCCGCCGGCACTCGACCGCAGCCCGGCCGCCGATGCCCCAGCGGCACGGGTTCCACGGGGCCGGGAAGATGCAGGGAAGCTGATCATGGTTTCGCTCACCGGCACCCACATTCCGCTCAGCGGCGCGCAATTCGACATCTCGGCCGGGGACTACCAGGCAACCGTCACCGAGCTTGGCGCCGGGCTCCGGCTGCTGCGTCATCGTGACCACCCGGTCATCGCCGAGTACGAGCCGGACATGCTGCCGCCTGGCGCGGCGGGCCAACTGCTGTGCCCCTGGCCGAACCGGGTGGACGGCGGGCGCTACGCCATCGACGGGAAGCAGTACCAGCTAGATCTCAGCGAACCCGGCAACCAGAACGCGATCCACGGGCTGACCCGATGGTCGCGCTGGACGGCTGTGCAGTACACCGAGGAGGTTGTCAGCCTGCGGCACATAGTGCTCGGGCACCAGGGGTATCCGTTCTGCCTGGAACTGGACGCCTCCTACCAGCTTGATTCCGGCAGTGGCCTGCAGGTGAGCATCAGCGCGCGCAACGTTGGCTCGGCCGCCGCCCCGTACGGGACAGGGTCGCACCCCTATCTGGTCACGGGAACTCCCACGGTCGATGAATGCGAGCTTTCGCTGCCCGCCAGCCTGTGGCAGCCAGCAGGCGACCGGGGCATTCCGGCTGGCCCGGCCCAGGACGTGACAGGCACGGAGTTCGACTTCCGCGCAGCGCGGCCGGTTGGCGGCACCCAGCTTGATCACGCCCTCACCGGCCTGGCCCGCGACACGAGCGGGCGCGCCTGGGCGCGGCTGGGCGGAGCGGGAACCCAGGTAGCGCTGTGGGCGGGTCCCGGCTACGAATGGCTGCAGGTGTTCACTGGCGACGCCCTGGAACCAGCGCGGCGCAGGCGGGCGGTCGCGATCGAGCCAATGACCTGCCCGCCCAACGCCTTTGCCTCAGGAGTGGATCTGCTCATGCTGGAGCCCGGCGACAGCGTCACTCACACTTGGGGCATCGAGGTCACCGCAGCCTAGGTCGGCGGCGGCTCAGGTCCGCGCGGCTCAGGTCCACGGCGGCCAACACTTAGCCAACACCAGTCCCCGCCTGCACTCCAGCCCCAGCCCTGAGGCCGCCAGACTCAGCCGTTCCGGCCCGATTTGTCCCTCCCGGCGCCGGAAGACGTGGGGGCGCGTCACGACGGGGTGGAGGGCGCGGGGGCGGCGAGGCGGCTGAGCCGGGCCAGGTCCTCCGGGGTGTCCACATCGTCCGGGCGGCCGGTGTCAGCGCACTCCACCAGCGTGACCAGATCCTGATGGGCGCGCAGGAACGGCCGCGCGCCGACGTCACCGGCGGCCAGGTCGATGACCTCCGGCCAGTGCTCGCGGGCGAGCAGCACCGGGTTGCGGGGCTCGCCGTGGTACGCCGCGACGGCAACCCGGGCTCCCGCGGCATACGCGGAGATCAGCCGCCGCACCGAGCCGGCTCCCACCAGCGGCTGGTCCACCAGCGCGACCACCGCAGCGGCGCAGCCGTCCGGCACCGACCGCAGGCCGACGGCCAGCGAGGAACCCATCCCGCTGCGCCAGTCCGGGTTGACGACCGTGATCACGCCGGGGAGCGTGACCGGCGCCGCACCGGTGACCACCACGACAGGCTCGGCGCCGCCGGCCTGGAGCAACCGGGTGCCCTGGTCCACCAGCCGGATCCCGGCCACCTCGACCAGCGCCTTGGGGCGGCCGAGCCTGGACCCCGCACCAGCAGCCAGGAGCACCCCGGCGACCTGGGCGCCTTGGGTCATGAGTGATGGATCCGCCCGGACGTCACTGTCAGCGGCATGCCCGAGCCGCCCCAGCGGAGCTGGATGAGCTCCGCCGCGACAGACACCGCGGTCTCCTCGGGCGTCCTGGCACCGAGGTCCAGCCCGATGGGCGAGCGCAGCCGGCCAAGCTCCTCCTCGGACAGCCCGGCTTCGCGCAGCCGGGCGAGCCTGTCCTCGTGCGTCCGCCGGCTGCCCATCGCGCCGATGTACCCGGCGGGCGTGCGCAGCGCCACCTCGAGGACTGGCACGTCGAACTTGGGATCGTGGGTCAGCACGCAGATCACCGTCCGCGAGTCCACCGCGGTCCTGGCCAGGTACCGGTGCGGCCAGTCGACCACGACCTCGTCCGCGTCCGGGAAGCGGGCCGGGGTGGCGAAGATCTGGCGCGCGTCGCACACCGTCACCCGATAGCCGAGGAACTTCCCGGCCCGGGCGACCGCGGCAGCGAAGTCAATCGCGCCGAACACCAGCATGCGCGGCGGTGGCGCGAAGGAGTGCACGAAGACTGCCAGGTCGTCACCGCGCCGCTCACCATGCGCGCCGTAGCGGCGGACCCCGGTCAGGCCCTGGGCCAGCATGCCGCGCGCGTCGTCGTCCACGGCCTGGTCCAGCCGTTCCCCGGCGCCGAGCGTGCCGCTCGCGCCACGATGCCGCGGCCCGGCGCTCTCGGTGCCCCCGGATGCCAGGGCTGCGCCGTTGCCCGCGGCCCCGGATGCCGCGGCTGAACCGTTCCCGGCGGGATCCGCCCAGATCACCCGGCGCGCCCCGACCCGGCCCGGGCCCTCGATGACCGTGGCCACCGCCACCGGCTCGCCCGACCGGATCGCGGCCGCCACGTCACCGAGTTCAGCGAAGGACTCGGCGCTGACCGGCTCCACGAACACGTGCAGGATCCCGCCGCAGGTCAATCCCACGGCGAGCGCATCGTCGTCGCTGACGCCGTAGGTCTGCAACACCGGCTGCCCGGTCTGGCAGACCTCCTGCGCCAGTTCATACACCGCGCCTTCGACGCAGCCGCCGGAAACGCTCCCGGTGACCTCGCCTTCGGCGGACACCGCCATCGCGGCACCGGGTTCCCTGGGCGCGCTGCGGAACGTGCGCACCACGGTCGCCAGGCCGAACACCTCGCCCGCGTCCCACCACTTCGTGATCGGGTCCAGGATGTCTCGCAACCGTTTCACCTCGGTACGTTTCGCAAATCCGGCCCCGGGCAGTTGCCGCGCCAGACGGCCAGATCAGGTCCTGCGGCACCCGGTCCCGCCGGGGCCATTACCCCAGGGTACGTTCACGTCACCTGCCAGCGCCACGCCTGCACCAGAGGCAGCCCCCCGGTCCGCTCCGCCAGCAAAAGTTAGGTTAGCCTAAGCTACTGTCGGCGCCGCGCTCCAGCGGACCCCGGCTCATCCGGCAGCGACCAGGAGAGGCGACTTGTGACGGTAAGGCGAGGGGGCGCCGCCGCGCTGGTTGCCGTGACCATCCTGGCATGTGCGCTGCTGAGCGCCTGCGGCGCCGCGTTGTCACTGTCCTCGGGCGGATCGCGGACCCTCACCGTCTACAGCGGCCAGCATCCGCAGACCACGGACGAGATCGTCGCGGCGTTCGAGAAGGAGACCGGCATCACGGTCAGGGTCCGCAGCGATGACGAGGATGTGCTGGCGGACCAGATCGTGACCGAGGGGCGGCACTCACCAGCCGACGTGATCTACACAGAGAACTCGCCAGCGCTGGAGTTCCTGCAGCATAAGGGCCTGCTGTCCACCGTCTACCCGGCCACCCTCACGGCCACCCCGGCGAGGTACAACTCGCCTCAGGATCAGTGGGTGGGCGTGTCCGCCCGGGTCAGCGTGCTCATCTACAACCCCAGCCGGATCAGCGCGAGCCAACTGCCCCGCTCGGTCATGCAACTCGCGGAGCCCCGGTACAAGGGCGAGCTAGCGCTGGCCGCCGGGGAAACCGACTTCCAGCCGATCGTCACGTCTGTGCTGCGGGCCCACGGGAAAACCGCCACCGTCCGCTGGCTGGAGGAACTGAAGGCCAACGCCGCCGGGCACCTCTACCCGGACAACGAGACGATCACCAGCGACGTGAACCGCGGGACCGCGGCCCTCGGCATCATCAACGGGTACTACTGGTACCGGCTGCGCGCGGAGGACGGGACCGCGAGCATGCACTCGAAGATCGCGTATTTCGGGCCGCGTGATCCCGGCTACGTGGTGGACGTCTCCGGCGCCGCGGCGCTGAAGTCCTCCGCGCACCAGGCAGCCGCGCAGAAGTTCCTCGCCTTCCTGGTCAGCAAGCAGGCACAGGAGATCATCGGCGGCCGCTCGCTCAGCTTCGAGTACCCGATAGCGTCAGGGGTGACCAGTTCCGCCCCGCAGACCCCGCTCCGCGACCTGCGGCCCGATCCGATCACGGTCGGGGAACTGGGCGACGGCTCAGCAGCCATCGCCCTGCTGCGCCAGGCGGGCCTGCTGTGACCAGCCGGACGGCAACCGGCCAGACGGCAACCGGCCAGACGGCAACCGGCCGCGCGCCCCGGCCGGGCCCGGGGCGGCGCTGATGGCATCCTTCCCAGCAGTTGCCGAGGGCAGCGCGACACCGCGGGACGCCGGGACGCCGGATCCCGGCACGCCCCGGGCGAACCGGGCGCGGCGGGCGCGGCGGGCCGGCCGGCCGCACGCGCTGATCGCCGCCGCCTCACTGATCACGGCGATCCTCGCGCTCCCCCTGGCCTTCCTGCTGATAGAGGCCAGCGGCAGCGGCCTGGCCACGGATGCCCACCTGATCTCCCGCCAGCTCACCGCGACCCTGCTCTGGAACACGATCCGGCTCACCGTGGTGGTCACCGCCTTGTGCGCGGTCATCGGCACGGCCGCGGCCTGGTGCGTCGAGCGGACCGACCTGCCGGGGCGGCGGATCTGGGCGGTCCTGGTGGTGGTGCCCCTCGCCATACCCGACTTCGTCGTCAGCTTCGGCTGGGCGTCGCTGGCCACCTGGATCCAGGGTTTCCGCGGCGCGGTGGTGGTGCTGACCCTGGCCGTGTACCCGCTGGTCTACCTGCCGGTGGCGGCCAGCCTGCGCGGCGCCGATCCCGGCCAGGAGGAGGTGGCCCGCAGCCTCGGCTCCGGCCGGGTGCGCACCTTCGTCCGGATCACCCTCGGCCAGGCACGCGGCGCCATCCTGGGCGGATGCCTGCTCGTGGCGATGGTGCTGCTCGCCGAGTACGGCGCGTTCGAGATCCTGGGCTACCAGACCTTCACCACCGAGATCTTCACTGAGCTCAACGAGGCGTTCAGCCTGCCTGCCGCCTGCGCGCTGGCGCTGGTGCTCGTGCTGCTCAGCACGGTCGTGCTCGCGGGTGAGGGAATGGCCCGGGGCAAGGGCCGGGTCAGCCGGTCCGGCGCGCTCGCCCAGCGGGTGTCACCGCCGCAGCGCCTCGGCCCGGCACGGATACCTGTCCTGGCCGGCTTCGTCGTGCTGACCGGGCTGGCGCTCGGCGTGCCCGTCGGGGCGAGTGCCTACTGGATGGCGAGCGGCGGCAAAGCCTCGCTCACCGGCGTCCCGCTGCTCGCCGCGGCGGGGTACACCGCGCTGTACGGCGTGCTGGCCGCGGCGCTGGCGACGCTGATGGCCCTGCCGGTAGCCGTGCTCGCGGTCCGGCACGCGGGTCATGCCCGCCGGATCCTGGAGCGGAGCACCTACCTGGTGCTCGCCATCCCGGGTGTGGTCATCGCGCTCGCCCTGTCCTACTTCACCCAGCGGTACGCCGGCGGGTTCGGCTACCAGACCGGGCCGCTGCTGATCCTCGCGTACGCGATCATGTTCTTCCCGCTGGCGCTGGTCGGGGTCAAGGCATCCCTGGCCAGGGCTCCGGTCAGCCTTGACGAAGTGTCCCGCTCCCTCGGCCAGCGCAGGCTCGCCACGGCGCTGCGGGTGACCCTGCGGCTCACCGGCCCCGGCCTGGTCGCCGCGTTCTGCCTGGTGTTCCTGTCCGTGGTCACCGAGCTGACCGCCACCCTGATCCTGATCCCGACCGGTGTGCAGACCCTGGCCACGCAGTTCTGGGCGTATGAGACCAACCTGTCCTACGGGCAGGCGGCTCCGTTCGCCCTGGTGATGATCGCGGTCGCGACGATCCCCAGCTGGGTGCTGGGCCGGTTCTTCAACCGTTCGGCAGACCCGAGGATGAGGACATGACCCAGCTCGTGGTTGCCGGGCTGGACAAGGCCTTCGGCCATCACCAGGTGCTGGCCGGCCTGAGCATCGACGTGCCCGCCGGATCCCTGACTGCGATCCTCGGCCCGTCCGGCAGCGGCAAGACCACCCTGCTGCGGATACTGGCCGGCTTCGAGCGCGCGGACGCGGGCACGGTGCGGATCGGGTCAGCGGTGGCCGACGGGCCGGGCACGTTCCTGCCGCCGGAGCGGCGGCGGATCGGCTACGTCCCGCAAGAGGGCAGCCTCTTCCCGCATCTGTCCGTCGCGGACAACATCGCGTTCGGCCTGAAGCGGGGGCAGCGGCGCGGGAAGGAAGGCTGCGGCCAGCGCAGTGCCGAGTTGCTGGACGCCGTCGGGCTCGCCGGCTTCGCCCGGCATTACCCGCATCAGCTCTCCGGCGGCCAGCAGCAGCGGGTCGCGCTGGCCCGCGCCCTCGCCATCCGGCCGGAGATCGTGCTGCTCGACGAGCCGTTCGCGGCGCTCGACGCGCATCTGCGGGCCAGCGTCCGCGGCGACGTGCAGCAACTGCTGAGGGCGGCTGGCACCACCACCGTGCTGGTCACCCATGACCAGGACGAGGCGCTCTCCACCGCGGACCGGGTCGCCGTGCTGCGCCAGGGTGCCATCGCGCAGTACGCCGCCCCGCAGGAGCTCTACACGCAGCCGGTGGACGCGGACATGGCCCGCTTCATCGGCGACGCCAATCTCCTGCCAGGTATCCTCAACGGCTCCACGGTGCAGACACTCTTCGGCGGGCTCGCCGTGGCACGCGCCGATGCCAGCGTCACGTCGCACTGCCCCGCCACCGTGCTGGTCCGCCCGGAGCAGGTCGAGCTGGTGACCGCCAGCCCGGAATCCGGCCACGCCGGAGCCGGAGAGGCGGATTACCTCACCGGCCGGGTCATCGGCTACGGCTACCACGGGCACGACGCGGTGGTGACGGTGCAGCCGGACGGCGGCCCGCAGCCGCCCCCGCTGCCGGTGCCGCCCGTGATAACGGTGCGGACCCAGGGCGCCGGCGCACTGCCGCCGGGCACCCGGGTCACCCTGCGCGCCCGCGGCCCGGTGCTGGCCTGGCCCGAGCCGACGGGCGGCGACTGAGCCGATCTACTCGGCTTCGGATATTCGCGCCCGAATATGCCCGAATATCCGAAGCAGAATATTCGGCACCGTCTAGCTTGCTCGTCCCCCGGCCTGCGTCCCCAGCCGGCCCGGCCCTGCGCTACTCGACGATCTTGGAGATCGGGATCTCCAGGATGTCCCGGGCCCCCGCCGCCCGCAGCGCCGGGATCAGCGTGTTCACCCCACGCTTGGGCACCACGGTCTCCACCGCGTTCATGCCGCCGCGGGCCAGCGCGGTGATCGTGGGTGAGGACATGGCGGGCAGCATTCCCGTCACGGCCTCCAGCTTGTCCGCCGGGACGTTGAGCTTGAGCAGCACATTGCCGCGCGCCCGGATCGCCCCGGACAGCAGCAGCGCGATGTCCTCCATCGCGGCGCGCTTCTCCGGGTCGGCGTAGGCCTCGGTGTTGGCGATCAATTCGGTGTAACTGGTCAGCAACGTGTCGAGGATGCGCAGGCCGTTGCGGCGCAGCGAGGAGCCGGTCTCGGTGAGGTCGACGATGGCGTCCACGATGTCCGGGACCTTCGCCTCGGTGGCGCCGTGGGACGGGACGACCATCGCCTTGACCCCGTTCGCCTCCAGGTAGCGCCGGGTCATCGAGGGAAGCTCGGTGGAGATCCGCACCCCTTCGGGCAGGTCGGTGACCGACTGCCACGGCGATCCCTGCGGCACGGCGAGCACCACCCGGATCGGCTGCGACGTGGCCTTGGAGTAGTGCAGCTCACCGAGCGAGGACACCTCCGCGCCGGTCTCGGTGATCCAGTCCCGGCCGGTGATGCCCAGGTCGAAGAGCCCCCGCTCGATGTAGGAGGGGATCTCCTGCGGGCGCAGGAACCGCACCCGATCGACCCGCGGGTCGTCGATGGACGCGTGGTAGTCCCGGTCGGAGGACCGGCGGACGGTCAGGTCCGCCGCGTCGAAGAGGTCAAGAGTGGCTCGCTCCAGCGAGCCCTTGGGCAGGACGAGGGAAAGCAAGGCAGGAACCTTTCAGGCTGAATGAGCGTACATCGGCCGCGGCAGCACGTCGCCCGGTCAATGTCGCGGCCGGTCGGTTCCCTTCGGCGAGCGGAATTCGGCCCCTCCCGGCTCCAAACCCCTCAGCGAGCGCAGCACGAGCGCGGTCTCGAGTGCTGCCACGACCGCCTCCCATCCCTTGTCCTCGCGGCTACCGTCCTGCCCGCACCGGTCGCGGGCCTGCTCCAGGGTGTCACAGGTGAGCACCCCGTTGCCCACGGGCGTGCCCGCATCGAGTGCGACCCGGGCGATCCCGTAGGTCACAGCATCGCACACGTACTCGAAATGCGGTGTGCCGCCGCGGATGACCGCGCCGAGGCAGGCCACCGCGTCGTGCTGGCGGGCCAGTTCCGCCGCGACCACGGGCAGCTCGACGGCACCGGGCACGCGCACCACCAGCGGGTCGTCCGCCCGGCACGCCTTGGCGGCGGCCAGGGCACGCTCCACCAGGGAGTCCGTGATCTCCGCGTGCCAGCGGGTGGCCGCGATGGCCAGGGTGAGCCCGGCAGCGTCCACGGCGTCGGCGTCGGGGCGCCCCGCGCCGCTCATCGCGCCCCTGCCAGCCCACCCGGGCGAGCCTGCCTGGTCACCACATCGGGAGCCGGCTCGTTGATGCTTATTCCGTTGGGTGCGGTGCCGGCGGGGACCGCAGCGTTGGCGCCCGTCCCGGGCGGTGTGCCGTTGGCGGCCGGGCCGCCTGCCGGGTGAGCCCCGCCGTTGACCAGCGCGGGCAGGCCGTCGATCAGATGGCCGAGACGGTCCCGCTTCACGGTGAGATACCGCAGGTTCTCCGGCGTTGGCGTGACCGGCAGGGCGGCCCGGCCGGTCACCTCGATGCCGAAGCCGGACAGCCCGCTGACCTTGGCCGGGTTGTTGGTGAGCAGCCGGACCGAGCGGACGCCGAGATCGGCGAGGATCTGCGCGCCGGTCGAGTACTCCCGGGCGTCCGCGGGCAGGCCGAGCTCCAGGTTGGCGTCCACGGTGTCCGCGCCGGCGTCCTGTAGCTGGTACGCGCGCAGCTTGCTGAGCAGGCCGATGCCCCGGCCCTCGTGGCCACGCAGGTACAGGACGATGCCGCGGCCCTCGGCCGCGATCGCGGCCATCGACGCCTCAAGCTGTGCCCCGCAATCGCAGCGCCGCGAGCCGAAGGCATCACCGGTCAGGCACTCCGAGTGGGCACGGACCAGGATGTCCCCGCCGTCGCCGAGGTCACCGAGGACGAGGACGAGGTGCTCGGTCTGGTCCACCGAGTTCAGGTAGCCGAGGGCGCGCCAGGTGCCGTGGGCGTTGGGGAGCCTGGTCTCCACCACCCGGCGGACCATCCGCTCGCGGTGCCGCCGGTACTCGATGAGCTGGGCGATCGAGATCAGGGCCAGGCCGTGCTCATCGGCGAACGCGCGCAACTGGGGCAGCCGGGCCATGGTGCCGTCATCGTTGACGACCTCGGCGAGCGCTCCCGCGGGGGTCAGCCCGGCGAGCCTGGCCAGGTCCACGGCGGCCTCGGTGTGCCCGGGCCGGCGCAGCACGCCGCCTTCGGTGTAGCGGAGCGGGAAGATGTGCCCCGGGCGGACGATCTCATAGGGCTCGGTGGCCGAGTCGACCAGGACGCGCACCGTCCGGGCCCGGTCCTCGGCGGAGATCCCCGTGCTGACGCCGTCGCGAGCGTCCACGCTGATGGTGAACGCGGTCCGCATCCGCTCAGAGTTCTGCGCGGTCATCAACGGCAACTGGAGCCGGTCAAGGTCCGCACCGGGGAGCGGAGCGCAGATCACCCCGCTGGTGTGCCGGATCATGAACGCCATCAGCTCCGGCGTCATCTTGCTGGCCGCGACGATGATGTCGCCCTCGTTCTCCCGGTCGGCGTCATCCACGACCACCACGGGCCGGCCGGCCGCGATCTCGCTGATCGCCTGCTCGACCTCGTCGAGCATCGTGTCGCCGGGCATCGTGTCGCCGGGCATCGTGTCGCCGGGCATCGCGGGCGCGGGCGCGCTCGCTGCCGGCAGTGCCCCCCCGGGCTCTGCGGCACCGTTCACGGGCTGGTTGCTGGCAAGTGCTTCGCTGGTCATGACCGGGCTCCTGGCTGCTCGTCCCCGGCCAGCGGCATCCCCGGCGGGCCGCCCGCCAGCAGGCTCTCCACGTACTTGGCGATCACGTCGACCTCCAGATTCACCCGGCTGCCCGGCCGCAGACGGCCAAGCGTGGTCATTTCCAGGGTGGTGGGGATGAGGCTCACCTCGAACCAGGGCTGCTGCGCTGCGCCGCCACCCGGGCCGCCGCCGACGGCGCCGCTCAGCGCGGAGACGGTCAGGCTCACGCCGTCCACCGTCACCGAGCCTTTTTCCACGATGTACCGGGCAAGCTGCGGCAGCATCGCGATGCGGACCACGTCCCAGTGCTCGCCAGGGGTGCGGGAGAGGATCACGCCGGTGCCATCCGCGTGCCCCTGGACCAGATGGCCGCCGAGCCGGCCGCCGAGCTGGACCGGGCGTTCCAGGTTGACCGGGGATCCGGGGCCGAGCGCGCCGAGGCCGGTGCGCCGGAGCGTCTCCGCCATGACATCGGCGGTGAACGTCTTGTCCGAGGAATCGGTCACCGTGAGGCAGACCCCGTTGACGGCGATCGAGTCGCCATGACCGGCTTCTGCCGTCACCAGCGGGCCGCGCACCGTAAGCCGGGCCGCGTCAGCCAGCCGTTCAACGGCGACGACCTCGCCGAGTTCTTCCACTATCCCGGTGAACATCCGCCGCGTCCTCCTCGGAACCGTTGTGACCCTCGGCTCCGGGGGACGCGCGGACGCGCGAACGCGATCCGGCAACCCGGACGGCTGCCTGCCGCGCGCGTGCTGCCTCCCATCCGGACTTTTACCGTCGGTCCCGGAATTCCACCGGATCAGCCGGCCGCTGGCGCTTGGCGCCTTGGCCGGGTCGCGGACTGTCACCGCCGGCTCGGAATTTCACCGACCCCGGAGCACGCTCAACTGCTGGAACCAGTGTGCCACGGGAGGTATTCCGCAACGCAACCGCCATCTCGCCTGGCGCCCCCCGGTGGCGCCCCCACCCGGCCCCACCCGCCCCCGCGAGGCTAACGCGGTGCATTGTGCCCAGCAGGCGGCGCACGATGCACCGCAATGATGTGCTGCGCCGGGCTGCGGCTGATCAGGCTGGGGTGACCGACGTCGAACAATGCGCCGTCGCCGAGGCGTGCGTCACCGTGACGTCCACGACGACCCGGTAGCCCTTGGTCGCGCCGCTGATGTAGTAGGCGATGGTGGCCCGGCCCTGGCTGTTCGCGGTGGCGGACTTCTGGTTATTCGTTGTCTTGTAGTGGGCGACTGTCGTCACGCCCGCCCCGGCCGCGGTCCGCACGTACACGTCGACGGTGGAGTAGTCGGCCGGCTGGCTGTTGCTCACCGAGGCCGCGCAGGACAGCCCGGCCGCGGTGCGGGTGGGTGACGGGGACGGCGCGGGCCTGCTGATGCCGAGCACCTTCTCGGCGGTCTTCCAGTCGCGCGCGATCGCGCGCTGCGCGGGAGCCAGCTTGACGCGGCCGTCGCACACCGCGGTCCGCAGCGCGTTCTCCACCTTGTCCTTGGGGTTCGGGATCTTCCCGCCGTCGTACTCCGGCCAGAGATTCCTGACCGACCGGGGCGAGCCGCCGATCTCCAGCGGGATCAGGTGGTCTTCCTCGTAGTCGCCGAGGCGCGTGTCACCGTAGCCGTACTCGGCGATCTGCTCCCGCTTGAGCTTCTCGGTGTAGCTCTCCGGCGGGCGCACCTTCTTGGTCCACCCGCTCTTGCAGATGGTGCTGCGGATGTCCTGCTGGGTCACCTTCGCATAGGTTGCGCCCGGGGTGCAGTGCCGGTCAGGCAGGCCGTTTGCGCTGTGGCAGTGCACAGCCGCCGGATCGACCGCCGCCGACCCGGACGTCGCGCTGCCCGGAGCCGTCACGGCAGCGGCAGCCCCGAGAGTCGCGCTGCCGGTGGCGGCGGGCACGGCCGCGGCGCAGCCCAGCAGCGGAGCCGCCGCAAGCACGATGACTACAGCTGTCCTCTTCATCGAGTCCCCCACCCAGCCACGTGGCCCCAATGTCATTGGGGCCCCCACATCTTCGCCGACGGCGCAGGCGTTGTGTAGTGGATCCGCAAAGCGGGTGACACCGGCAAGCCCGGCAGCCACCGCCACGCCGGCCAGGGCGATAGCTCCGGCGCGGATGCCGAGCACGGCGAGGCTGAGCCCGGCCACCGGCAGGCCGATGGTGTCAGCGGCGCACGCGCTGCGCCGGCGAGTCAAGCTGATTTCCCTACCGGATGCCCGTGACCTCGGTGAGGCGGCGGCTGAGGAAATCACGTTCGGCCTGGTTGGCTGTTAGCCCGAGGGCGGCACGGTAAGCCTGCGCCGCCTCATCCGCCCGGCCGAGCCGGCGGAGCAGGTCCGCCTTGGCAGCCGGCAGGTACCGGTAGCCGGCGAGGCGGCCGTCGCGTTCGAGTTCGCCGATCTCGGCCAGCCCCGCCTCCGGACCCTCCGCCATGGCCAGTGCCACCGCCCGGTTGAGCGCCACCACCGGCGAGACCCAGACCTGGGCCAGCGCGTCGTAGAGGGCGAGAATCTGCGGCCAGTCGGTACTGGCGTAGCTCGGCGCCTCCGTGTGCAGCGCGGCGATCGCCGCCTGCAGCGCGAATCTGCCCGGCCGCCCGCCGCGCAGCGCACCGTTGACCAGCGCGGTCCCCTCCGCGATGGACTGATGATCCCACCTGGAGCGATCCTGCTCCTCCAGCAGCAGCAACCGCCCATCGGGACCGCAGCGGGTCGCCCGGCGGGCGTCGGTGAGCAGGAGCAAGGCCAGCAGGCCGCGCACTTCCCGCTCATCTGGCATCAGCGTGCGCAGCATGCGGGCCAGCCCGATGGCACGCTCCACCAGGTCATCACGGACCAGGTTCTCGCCCGCAGGCGCGGTGTGCCCCGTGGTGTACAGCAGGTGTAGCACGGTGAGGACGGCATCGAACCGCTCGGGCAGTTCCGCGGCCTCGGGCACCCGGTAGGCGATCCGGGCAGCAGAGATCTTCTTCTTCGCACGGGTGACCCGGGCCGCCATCGTCGGCTCGGGCACCAGGAACGCCTGGGCTATCTCCGCCGTGTTGAGACCACACACCAGGCGCAGTGTCAGCGCAACCTGTGCTTCGCGGGCCAGCGCGGGATGGCAGCAGGTGAACACGAGGCGGAGCCGGTCGTCGGGGATCACCCCATCCTCCTCCGTGCCGTCCGGCGGCTGCCCGGCTGCCGCCGGGGTGTCCGGCTCGATGAGGAGCGGCAGCTTCCCGCGCAGGTTGTTGTCCCGCCGGCGGGCGTCGATGGCACGCCGCCGCGCCGCCGTGGTCAGCCAGGCCCCGGGGTTGCGCGGCACACCCTGCCGCGACCATGCGTCCAGCGCTGCCACGTATGCGTCCTGGACGCATTCCTCGGCCAGGTCGATGTCTCCCGCGACGCGCGCCGTCGCGGCGAGCACGAAGGCCCACTCGCGACGATGCGCGTCAGCGACGGCGGCCGTCGGATCACCGGCGGCGCCGGTGCCCGCAGCGGCATCGCGATCCCCCGCACCTCCGGTGCCTGCGGCATCCCCAGGACCGCGGCCGGCCCCCGAATCAGCGGCAGCCATGAGACCCCTCCCCGGATGGAGCGGAGGAACTCACCCGCCGGAAACGTCCATCACCGGGCGTACCTCGACTCCGCCACCCGGAGCCGGGCAGAGCTTGGAGATGTCGAGGGCGTGGTCGAGGTCACGGGCCTCGATCAGGTAGAAGCCGCCCAGCGCCTCCTTGGTCTCAGCGAACGGGCCGTCGGTGACCACATCGCCACGGATGGAGGTCGACGTCGCGGTCGGCTGCAATGCCTCTCCGCCGAGGACCTTCCCGCCCTTCTCGCCTACCTGCTGAGCGAACCGGCCGTGCGCCTCGAACATCTGCTGCCGCGCCTCGGGCGACATGTCCGCGTATCCGCTTTCGTCCTCATAGATGAGGATCGCGTACTGAGCCATGAAGGTCTCCTTCCAGTTCCGCTGTACGTCCCATCACTATTCCGACGAACGGCCGTGCGCCGGATCGACAGCACGCGGAGAGAAAGTTCCGGGCCGCCGCTCGCCCGCGACTGCGCCCGCAACACCGTCAGCAGTGCCAGGATGCCCGGGACGTGGCCTGCTCAGCCTGGGCGCGGAGGGCCTGGACGGCTGCTGCCGGGTCATCCGCGTTGTACACCGCGGAGCCTGCCACGAAGACGTCCGCACCCGCTTCGGCGCAGCGCTCGATGGTTTTCTCGCTGACCCCGCCGTCCACCTGCAGCCACACCGCGGCGCCGTGGCGGCTGACCAGGTCGCGGGCCCGGCGCAGCTTGGGCAGCACCATGTCGAGGAAGGGCTGGCCGCCGAACCCGGGCTCGACCGTCATCAGGAGCAGCATGTCGATCTCCGGCAGGAGGTCCGCGTACGGTTCCACCGGGGTCACCGGGTTGATCGCGAGCCCGGCGCGGGATCCGGCTGACCGGATCATCCGCAGGGTGCGCACTGGTGAGGCGACGGCCTCGGCGTGAATCGTGACGTTGCGCGCACCGGCCTCCGCGTAGCCGGGCGCCCAGCGGTCCGGGTCCTCGATCATCAGGTGACAGTCGAGCGGCAGCCCGGCGTGCTTGAGCAAGGCCTCGACAACCGGCAGCCCGAGGGTGAGGTTCGGCACGAAATGGTTGTCCATGACATCCACGTGCAGCCAGTCGGCCACGCCGGAGACCGCCGCGGCCTCATCCGCGAGCCGGGCGAAATCGGCGGACAGGATGCTCGGTGCCATCTGGACGGCCATGTGGCCGAGTGTAGGCGGACGCTGGCTCCCCGGTGGGTGACGCCCTGGGTGAACTTGGCGTGCCCCTGGTTCGGGGCGCCGGCGATCGCACGGCATCCCCGCGGTGCGACGGTCCGGCATCCCCGCGGGGGCGACGGTCCGGCACTCCCGTGGGCGTGACGGCCCGGCATCCCGGCTGCCGCGACGGTAGGGTGCGCCCGTGGCAGCACACCGGGAAAATGTCGCACCCTCCGGATAGCGTTCGATTCTGTGTTCGAGATCGTCGTCGTGGACAGGAGGCAACTTCGTGAATTCCCAGGCAGCAGGGAGCCCCCCAGCGGACGGTACGGCATCGGAATGGCCCACCGCCGGGCAGGCACCGGGCGACGCCGTACCGGGCACCGAGGCAGCAGCCACCCTGCTGGCCCGCGTGCGCAAGCTGCTGGCGAAGGCGGAAGCCGAGGGCGTGACGCCGGCCGAGGCACAGGCCCTGACCGCCAAGGCCGCCGAGTTGATGGCCAAGTACGGCATTGACCGGGCGCTGCTCGCCGCGCAGCGGCCCGAGACTGACCACCCGGCCGACCGGAAGCTCGACATCGACAACCCGTGGGCGCGCGTTCAGGCGCACCTGCTCTGCGGCCTGGCGTCCGCCCTGCGGTGCCAGTGCGTGGTGCTGCCACGGTCAGGTCCCGGCGCGCGCATCCACATCTTCGGGTTCGCTTCCGACATCGAGCGGACCGACGTGCTCTACACCTCGCTGCTGATACAGATGTGGCAGGGCCTGGCCGTGGCGCAGGTTCCTGGCTGGAGCCGCAGCCCACGAGCATGGCGGCGAAGCTGGCTGCTCGGCTTCACGTCCGCGGTGGTTTCCCGGGTCCGCGACGCGGAGCAGCACGTGACCAGCCAGGCGACGTCACCAGCCACGGCGGCAGGTGAGCGGATGACCCTGGTTCTCGCCGACCGGCGGCTGGTCATCAGGCGGAACATCGAGCACGCTTACCCGGTCACCCGCAAGGCCAGGGTGACCTACACCGGCAGCGGCTACGGAGCCGGTTACACCGAAGGCCAGAAGGCGGATATCGGGTCGGCCCGGCTCCGCGGCGGCGCCGGCCGCGCGCTCACCAGGGCCAGGGCCGGCAGCTGACATCACCAGGGCCGGCGGCCGGCCTTGCGGACTCATCGGCGGCGCAGCAGGGCGAGGAAGATCGCGTCTGTGCCATGCCGGTGCGGCCAGAACTGGGCATACCTGCTGCCGGGTGCCGGGCAGCGCAGGTCCGGCACCTCGGCCAGGACGGCGGGCGCGTCGAGAACCTCGACATCGTCCCGGCCGTCCAGCACATCCGCCAGTACGTCACGGGTTTCGGCGACATGCGGGGAGCAGGTGACATAGCCGACCACGCCGCCCGGCCTGACCGCGTCCAGGGCGCTGCGCAGCAGGCGTCGCTGCAGGCCGCCGAGCGCCCGGACGTCTTCCGGCGACTTGCGCCAGCGGGCCTCCGGGCGGCGGCGCAGTGCGCCCATCCCGGAGCAGGGAACATCGGCGAGCACCCGGTCGAAGGTGCCCTGCGTCCAGGCGGGCGAGGTGCCGTCGGCCACCACGGCTGCCGCCGCGCCGGTGACCGCCACCGCGTCGCGGGCAAGGCGCGCCCGGTGCGGCCGTGCGTCGGCGGCCAGCAACCGCGCACCGCGCTGCGCGGCGAGCCCGGCCAGCAACCGAGCCTTGCCGCCCGGGCCGGCGCACATGTCGAGCCACCTGCTGTCCCGGCCGGTCAGCTCGGCCCGGGCAACCGCGATCGCCGCCAGCTGGCTCGCCTCATCCTGCACGGCGGCGCGCCGCTGGCTGACGGCCTCGATCTTTCCCGGGTCCCCGCCCTCCAGATACGCGCCGAACGCGGACCAGCGGGCCAGTTTCCCTCCCCCGGTCAGCAGCTCCGCGGGATCCGCGAGCCCGGGTACCACGCACAAGGTCACTCCCGGGCGGGTGCTGTCCGCGGCCAGCGCCGCTTCGGTCCCGGCCAGCTCACCGGCCACGTCCTCACCGAGTGACTCAGCCACCGCCGCGGCCATCCACCGGGGATGGCTGTACCGCACCGCGAGGTGGCCGAGTGGATCGACGTCGCGGCGGGGCGCCGCGACATCGATCCAGGCTTCCAGGTCACGCGTTGCCACCCGGCGGAGAACCGCGTTGACGAAGCCGGCGGACCGCGGCCCAGCCACGTCCCGCGCGAGATCGACTGACGTGGCCACGGCCGCATGCGGCCGCACCCGGGTGGCCAGCAACTGGTGGGCGCCCAGCCGGAGCACCTCGCGCAGCGGGGGGTCGATGCGGTCGACGCTGCGGTCACTGCACACCCCCAGGATCGCGTCGTAGGTGCCGCGGCGGCGCAGCGCGCCGTAGGTGAGCTCAGTGGCCAGCGCCGCGTCACGGCCTGCCAGCCCGCGCCGCGCGAGCAGCGACGGCAGCAGCAGATTCGCGTAAGCGTCCCGTTGCTGCACAGCGATGAGCACGTCGTAGGCGGCCCTGCGGACCGGGTCGCCGCGCCGCGCCGGGCCACCGCGGCGGGAAGCCTCAGCACCGGACCCCCGGGGTCGCTTGCCGCCCCCTGGCCGCTGCCGTCCCCCCGGCCGTTGTCCGCCGGGTGCTGCCATCTCAGACAAGGACGGCAGCGTCCTGGTCCCGGCCGCGGGCGCGGTCGGCGAGATGCAGCCCGCGCGCCCACTCCACGGCGCTCATCCGCCGCTTGCCCGGCGGCTGGAGGTCACCAAGCTGGACCGGAGTGGTCGCGGTACCGACGAGCACTGCCGAGCGCAGCACCCGCAACTCGCCGGGGGCCAGCGGGCCACCAGTGCTGTCCGCGGCCGGGGGCGCGGGCCGGCCGCCGGGCGCCCCGGCAGCGGCCGTCGCGGCCGGTGTGGCCGGCCCTCCGGCCGGCCCTCCGGCCGGCTGGATAGCAGCGAGCGGCCACAGCTTGAGCCTGGCGTCTCCGAGCACAGTCCACGCGCCCGGGCTGGGCGTGCATGCCCGGATCTGGCGATCGACCGCGATGGCCGGGCGGTCCCAGCGCACCCGGGCGTCCTCGGCAGTGATCTTGGGGGCGAGAGTGACCCCCTCAGCGGGCTGCGGCCGAGCCTCGAGCTGCCCGGACTCGATCCCGTCGAGTGTCGCGACGAGCAGTTCGGCGCCGGATGCGGCCAGCCGCGCGAGCAGGTCGCCCGCCGTGTCCGTGGGCCGGATGGGCTCGGTGACGACGCCAAAGACCGGTCCGGCGTCCAGCTCACGGACGAGACGGAAGGTGGTCGCCCCGGTGATGTCATCCCCGTGCAGGATCGCGTGCTGCACCGGGGCCGCCCCCCGCCAGGCGGGGAGCAGCGAGAAGTGCAGGTTCACCCAGCCGTGCCCGGGGATGTCCAGGGCTGCCTGCGGGATCAGCGCACCGTACGCGGTGACCGGGCAGCAGTCCGGGGCGATCGCACGCAGCCGGTCGAGGAAGTCCGGGTCCCGGGGGCGGGCTGGCTTGAGCACCTCGATGCCTGCCTCGGCGGCGCGCTGCGCGACCGGGCTTGGCGCGAGCCGCAGGCCCCTGCCCGCCGGGGCGTCAGGCCTGGTCACCACGGCAGCCACCATATGCCGGGAGCTCAGCAGCGCATCCAGCGCGGGAACGGCGGCCTGCGGTGTGCCAGCGAAGACCAGTCGCATGCGGAAACCTACAGCGCCTTCCCCCGCGTCGCGTGCGGCGAGGCCCTGACCTCCGGGATGGGCTCACCCCACCACTCCGCCTCGCGGATCGCCTTCATCGCCAGCTTGCGCTGCTGCGGATCGAGCCGGTCGATGAACAGGATGCCGTCGAGATGGTCGGTCTCGTGCTGCACGCACCGCGCGAGCTGCCCGGTGCCCTCAAGGGTGACGGGTTCGCCGTGCATGTTGAAGCCCTTGGCTACCGCCCCATAGGCGCGCAGTGTCGGGAACGCCAGGCCGGGGAACGACAGGCAGCCCTCGTCGTCGGTCTCGGCCTCCTGCGACAGGTCCAGCGACGGGTTGATCAGGTGCCCCAGCTCGTCGTCCACGTAGTAGGTGAAGACTCGCAGGCCCACCCCGACCTGCGGCGCGGCCAAGCCGACCCCGGGCGCGTCCAGCATCGTGTCGGTGAGGTCCTTGACCAGCTTGCGCAGCTCGGCGTCGAAGTCGCGGACCGGCTCGGCCGGGGTGCGCAACACCGGGTCGCCGAAGATGCGGATCGGCTTGACGCTGATGGCACACCGTCCTTCCGTCTGTGCCCGGCGCTCAGGAATGCAACCGCGGGCGCTCCATGACCAAGTCTATGGACTCACGTGGCCAGGGTCGGCCGAGACGGACCGTGCCTTGAAGGCTGCCTTGCGGGCGGCCCGTGCCACGCCGGGATCCGGATGATGATCACTCAGCGCGGTCAGCAGGTCCGTCACGCCCGGGTGACGCACCCGCCACAGCCCGGCCACCAGCTCCGCCTGCGCGTCCGGGGGCACATCCGGCAGGAGTTCCGCCACGACGTCCTTGGGGTCGGCCTCCTCGAGCAGGCCGGCGCCCAGGTCCACGAGAAGCCAGGCCCGGTCCTCGCGATCCAGCTCGGCGTCCTCGCCGTGCTCATGCAGCCAGACCGCCGCGTGGGCGCGCAGCACCGGGTCGGCCAGGGCTTCCCGCACTGCGGCCACCGCGTCCTCGCCGATGCGGTCCAGCACCGCGAAGCCCGCGCCGCGCAGGCCCGGAGAGCCATGGCTGGCTGCCGCGATCAGCTCCGCCGCAGCCTGCCGGGGAGTCCGCCCAGCGAGCCAGCTGGCAATCTCCGCCTCGCCGTCCTCCACATCGCAGTTGGCCAGCGTGCCGAGGAGCGCGGTCGCGTCGCCGCGCGCGCCACCGCCGACAACCGGGACGTGCCATCCCTGCGCGCGCAGCCGCCGGTGCACGCCCCACACGCCAAGGGGCGACAGGGTGACCGTCAGCCCGCCGCCGGCCTCGTCGGCGCCGAGTTCGACGACGCCGAGGTCGGCGAGCGTCTCCAGGGCCACCGAGAGAGCCGCCCCCTCATCCTGGGCGCTCTCATCCTCCGGGCCGGGAGACCCGGTGCCGGACGTCGCGCGGCGCCGGGTGCCCGCCGCGGCCATGTACGCGTCGAAGAGGGCGTCCATCCGTACCGGGCCGCCCACGGTGTAGAGGGCCGTCGCCATGCCGTCCAGGTCCTCGGCCTCGAGCATGACGGTGAGCGCCGCGTCCCATGCGGTGAGGACGTCGTCCGCGGTACCGGACGACAGCACCTCGAGCCGGTCCCCCGCCTCCGCGCGGCCGCCGGTGAGCACCAGCATCCGTGCCGCGGCAGCCACCCGCCACGCCGCCTCGAACTCGGCCGGGATCAGCTCCAGGTGGGTGGCCGCGGCCACCGCGTCCGTCTGCCGCAGGCGCCGGGCTTTGGTGAGCGTGCGGCCGGGGCCGATCCACCGCGCCACATCCCGGGCAGCCCGCAGCAACGGCGCTACCCGCGCCGCCGCGGCCAGTTCCTCCCGGGGCGCCAGGCGCACCGTAGGCAGCCGGGGCGGGCCACCCGCACCGGTGCCGGCCTGCGCATCCCCGGCATGCAGGCCCGCGGCTCCCAGGTCGGCGGCGGTCAGGTCGATCGCAGTCAGGTCCACCGCTGCCAGGTCGGCTGATTCCTGCTTCGGCCGGCCTGGTTTCTGGCCCCCGGCAGGCCCGTTCGCGTTGCCGCGCGGACCCGGCGTGGTCCGCGATGGCGGATTCCGTCGTGAGGTGGCCACCCCAGCACCCTACGACCTCCCCGGGAGAACTCAGATCAGCTCGGCCGGGTCGAGTTGCACCCGGACGGCTCCCGGCTCCTTGCGCGCGCTCCGCGCGGCCTGGGCCTCGCGCAGCGCACTCGCCAGGGCGAGGCCTGCTGACCTGGGCACACGCAGGAGTATCCGGAAACTGTCCGGCCCCGCCTCGACCGGGCCGAGCAGTTCGGCCGCGTCCGGAAGAGTGGCGGCGGCCAGCAACGCCTCGACGGCATTCGCCGGCCCGGTGAGGGATGCCATCCGCGCGGCGGGCGGAAAGCGGAGCTGGGTCCGTTCGGCAAGCTCCCGCTCGGCGTGCGTGACGGGGTCCCAGCGGACCAGTGCCTGCACCGCCGGGATGGTGGAGTCCGCGACCACTACCACCCGGCCGCCACCGCTCCCGCAGCGGACCAGCGCCGCGGCGTTCAGCCAGCGGCGCAGTGCCTCCTCCGCGGCACGCAGGCTGGGCCTGCCCAGCAGCACCCAACCATCCAGCAGCAACGCGGCGGCGTAACCTCCCTCGACCCGAGGTTCCGCGCCGGGGGTGGCGATGACCAGCGCGGGCGTGCCTGGCACTGCCGGTATCGACGCCGCGCCGCCCGAGGTGAGCACGGGCACGCCCGGGAAGGCGCGGCCGAGTTCCTCGGCGGTGCGCCCCGCACCGGTGACCAGGGCGCGTACCTTCGGATGCGCGCACCGGGGGCACCTCCACTGAGTGTCCGCCACAGCGCACCAGTCGCACCGCAATGCTGCCCCCGCGTGAGCCAGCGAGAGCGGGCCGCCGCATGCCGCGCACCGGGCCCGCTCCCGGCATCGTTCACAGCCAAGGGCGGCCAGGTAGCCGCGGCGCGGCACCTGGACCAGGACCGGCCCGGCGCCGAGCGCCTCCCGGGCGGTGCGCAGCGCGAGGCTGGGCAGCCGTGCGGTCTGTGCCGCCTCATCCCGGGCGAGTTCCGCGTCGCTGCCGGCCGCACGTACCTGCGGGGCATGGTCGCGCAGCGTAGCCCGCGCCGCGATGATCGGCAGTGCCCAGCCGCTGGCTACCAGGCTGGTCGCCTCAGCGGTCCGCGCGAAGCCCCCGATCAGCGCTGCCGCGCCGGTGCGGTGCGCCCGCAGGGCCAGGACTTCGCGGGCGTGCGGGTAGGGAGCGCGGGGTTCGGCATGCAGGTCGTCGCCGTCATCCCAGATGACGACCAGGCCGAGGTCAGCGACCGGCGCGAACATCGCGGCCCGGGTGCCCGCGACGACCCGGACCGCGCCGCGCCGGACAGCCAGCCAGCGGCGATACCGTTCGGCGGGCCCGAGGCCCGCGGCCAGGCTGACGTGCCTGCCTGGACCGAGCAGCCCCGCCAGTGCTGCGTCAACCAGGCCGAGGTCCCGGCCGTCCGGGACCACGATCAGCACGCCGCGCCCGGTGGCCGCCACCGTCCCTGCCGCCCGGGCGATCTCTTCCGGCCATTCCGGCCCGGGCAGGGCGGACCATACGGCGCGCGGCCCCCGCCCGCTGGCCAGCGCAGCGATGAAAGAGCCGCCCGAGGGGTAGCGGGACCACGGCCCGGGTCCGGGCGGCTGCGGTGGCGGGGCGGCATCGCCGTCGGTCCCGCGGGAAACCGCCGATTCGGTGCGGGCGTGCCGGGGCGGGATGGCCAGCCGCAGCACGTCGGCCATCGTGCCCGCGTACCTGTCCGCGACCTCGCGGGCCAGGGCCATGATCTCCGGGCTCAGCACGGGCTCGGGCGAGACCACCCGCTCCAGGCGGGCCAGCCTGCCCGGGTGCTCGCTTGCGGCGGCGCGCTCCAGCAGGTAGCCGTCGGCCAGCTTGCCCGAGAAACGGACCCGCACCCGGCAGCCGGCCACGGCCTGTTCCGCCAGGCGCTGCGGGACAAGGTAGTCAAATGGCCGGTCCAGGTGGGCCAGCGGAATGTCGACCGCCACCCGGGCGACCGGCAGGACGTCAGCGTCCGGCCCGGGGTCCCGGCCCGCGCGCCGGGCTTTCCGTGCCTCAGGTGCGCGGCCGGCTCCGCCCGGGCGCGGGCTCACCCGCTGACTCGTCGCCGCTGCCACGGTCCTGTCCTACCAGAGGCCGTTGCGGGTCAGCGAGACGGCCGATGCCTGCAAGGGAGTCCGCGCTACAGGTGAACGGTGCCGCAGGCACCGTCAGCGATCCCGGTCTCGTGGTTGAGAGTCAGCAGCACGTGGCTCGGCACCACGACTCCCGCCTTGACATCGGTGACCATGGCCTGCAGCCCATGGGACAGCGCTCCAAGAGACCGGCTGGCGGCCGCGTTCCTGCTGTCGCTGCGGGCACGGTTGATCTCGCGGATGGCCGCGGTCACGTCCCTGGCGAGGACAGCCCGGTCGGCGCCGCGGTTGACATCATTGACGACCCGGTTGTACGCGGTCAGCGCGGTGCCCTTGTACGCCACGCACCCAGGGTCGGCGGCGCGCACGAGATGGGGCAGAAAGTAGGCGGTCACCCCGGCCCAGCCCAGGGCGAGCGCTATCGCGAGCCAGCAGCGCACCAGGCCCCGCCTGCCCTGCCTGGTCCGGCGGAGCCCCAGGACGCCGAGAATCAGGCCCGCGGGGATGGTGACGAGCGCCGCACCCAGGATTCCGCACACCAGGGCGGCTGTGGCGGCCCAGTTGCCACTCCCCCGCGGGACCGGGGCCGCCCCCGCCCGCTCAGCGCCCCCGGCAGCGTCATCGGCAGCGTCATCGGCAGGGCCGCCGTCCCCAGGCCCGCCATCCCCAGGCCCGCTGTCCTCCGGGGTGCGTTCCCCTGGCGCAGGATCCCCAGGCGTGGGTTCCCCTGGCTGCGGCGGGGTTGCTGCCTGGTCTGTGGATGACGACAACGGCTCACCGGCTCAAGAGTGCGGGCAGGTAAGGACGCCCAGGTTCGAAACCGATCGAAATGAGCCTAAATTGCCTGCTAGATGATGTCCAGTCAGGAAATGTGACCGCCGGGCGCGGCCCAGGGCGGCCACCCTGCAAAACCCTGGGACAGCCACCCCGCAACGCGGGGCAGCCGCCGCCCGGCAAACCCGGGCAGCCGCCCTACAAGCCGGCGGCAGAGCGCAGGCTCTCGGCCCGGTCGGTCCGCTCCCAGGAAAAGTCCGGCTCCTCACGGCCGAAATGCCCGTAGGTGGCAGTCTGCGAGTAGATCGGGCGCAGCAGGTCGAGATCTCTGATGATCGCGGCCGGCCGCAGGTCGAATACCTGCAGCACAGCATCCTGGATCTGCTCCACGGGGACCTGTTCGGTGCCGAAGCACTCCACGAACAGGCCGACCGGCTTGGCTTTGCCGATCGCGTAGGCGACCTGCGTCTCGCAGCAGTCCGCGAGGCCCGCCGCGACCACGTTCTTGGCCACCCAGCGCATGGCGTAGGCGGCGCTGCGGTCCACCTTGGAGGGATCCTTGCCGGAGAATGCGCCGCCGCCGTGCCTGGCCATCCCGCCGTAGGTGTCAATGATGATCTTCCGGCCGGTCAGCCCGGCATCCCCCATGGGACCGCCGATCTCGAAACGCCCGGTCGGGTTCACCAGGAGGCGGTACTGGCTGGTGTCGATCTCCAGGCGGTCCAGGACCGGCGTGACCACGAGGTCGCGGATATCGGGGGCCAGCAGTTCCTTCAGGTTGATGTCCGGCGCGTGCTGCGCGGACACCACGACAGTGTCCAGCCGCACCGGCTTGTCCCCGACGTACTCGATCGTCACCTGCGTCTTGCCGTCAGGGCGCAGGTAAGGCACGTCACCGTTGCGGCGGACCTCAGCCAGGCGGCGGGCGAGCCGGTGCGCGAGCATGATCGGCAGCGGCATCAGCTCCGGTGTCTCCCGGCACGCGTAGCCGAACATGAGTCCCTGGTCCCCGGCGCCCTGCCGGTCGAGGTCGGAGGAGCCCTCGCCCTCCCGGTGCTCGAACGCCTGCAGCACGCCCTGGGCAATGTCCGGTGACTGGGAGCCGATGGAAACGGACACCCCGCACGACGCCCCGTCAAATCCCTTGGTCGAGGAATCGTAGCCGATTTCGAGGATCTTCTCCCGGATGATCCCGGGGATATCCACGTAGGTTCCTGTCGTCACCTCCCCGGCGACGTGGACCTGCCCCGTGGTGATCATGGTCTCCACGGCGATGTGGCTGTTCGGGTCATCCTTGATCATCGAATCGAGAATGGCGTCGCTGATCTGATCCGCCATCTTGTCCGGATGACCCTCCGTCACTGATTCGGAGGTGAAAAGACGTCGGGCCACCGTTGCTCCCAATCCTTGTGCGGCTGAAACCTCGCCGTAGTCTAACCGGGCCGCCCTGCGGGCGGCGCCGGAACCGCCAGCTACCTGGGCTGTCGTCGGCGCAAACGGGAGTGAACTCCGGTTCGGCGGCAACGCCCAGCCGACAGCCACCCGCCAGCCGGATGCGGACCGTAATCGTCCCTGGCAGGCGCTGCGACGGCCAGGGACGCCAGCTACGGCCAAGGACGCCAGCTACAGAGCACGGCCTGGCACCAAGCCGTCGTCTCGTGCCTAGAGCCGGGCGGCCACGAGATCCCACACGACGTCGGCGAGGACTTCCTTGGGGCCGCGGGCAATCCGGGTCAGCGCGCCGTCGGACCCCAGCACCACCGCCTCGTTGTCGCTGGTGCCGAACGCCAGGCCGGAGCCGACCTGGTTGACGACGAGCAGGTCACATCCCTTGGCCGCCAGCTTCGCGTGGCCGTTGCGCAGGATGTCCTCGGTTTCCGCGGCGAAGCCCACGATGACCTGGCCCGGCCGGGCGCGATGGGCGGACAGCCCGCGAAGGATGTCCGGGTTCTCCACCAGGCGCAGCGGCTCAAGTGCCCCGCCAGATTTCTTGATCTTGGAGTCGTTCCTGGCCTCGGGCCGGTAATCAGCCACCGCCGCCGCCATGACCACGGCATCCGCGTCCCGGGCGGCGGCTGTCACCGCTGCCTCCAGCTCACGGGCTGAGGTCACCCGCACCATGCTGGCGCCCGCCGGGTCCTCCAGTGCCACGTTGGCGGACACCAGCGTGACCCGCGCGCCTCGTGCGGCGGCGGTCCGGGCGAGTGCGTAGCCCTGCCGCCCCGAGGACCAGTTGCCAAGGAACCGGACGGGGTCAAGTTCTTCCCTGGTCCCGCCAGCGGACACCACGACGCGGCGCCCGGTCAGGTCGGGCTGCAACCCCGCAGCGCCGCGGGCCAGCACCCGGACGGCCACCTCGGCCAACTCGGCTGGCTCAGGCAGGCGGCCGGGGCCGCTGTCGGCACCGGTGAGGCGCCCGGCAGCGGGATCCAGTACCACGCAGCCGCGACGGCGCAGGGTTTCCACGTTGGCCCGGGTCGCCGGATGCTCCCACATCTCGGTGTGCATCGCGGGCGCGAAGACCACCGGGCAGCGCGCGGTCAGCAGGGTCGCGGTGAGCAGGTCATCAGCCATCCCGGCAGCGGCGCGGGCCAGCAGGTCCGCGGTGGCCGGCGCGACGAACACCAGGTCGGCCTGCTTCCCGAGGGTGACATGCGGCACCTGGTCAACGTCGTCCCACACGCTGGTGGTGACGGGCTGGCCGGACAGCGCCGCCCAGGTGGCCTCGCCCACGAAACGCAGCGCCCCGCTGGTAGGCACGACGCGGACCTGGTGCCCAGCCTCGGTGAGCCGCCGGAGCAGCTCACACACCTTGTACGCGGCGACACCGGCGCCGACGCCGAGAACGACGCGCGCGGGCCCGGTCCCCACTACGTGCGGGACCACGGCACCAGCGACGTTCGAGAGCACGGGATTACCGACATGCGAGGGCACCGGCTCGTCCACGTGCGAGGGCACGATGCCCAGCCAGTCAGCGGCGAGCCGTCAGCGATCAGCCGGTGGGCTCGGCCGTCTCCGCGGCGGACAGCAGGCCCTGGCGGATCTCACGCAGGGCGATGGAGAGCGGCTTCTCCTGGACCCGGGTCTCGACCAGCGGGCCCACGTACTCCAGCAGCCCCTCGCCGAGCTGGGCATAGTAGGCGTTGATCTGCCGCGCCCGCTTCGCCGCCATGATGACAAGGCGGTACTTGCTGTCTACGACAGCGAGGAGATCATCAATAGGCGGGTTGGTGATGCCTTCCGCGGCGGGATTCCCGGCCACTATGTGCCTTCCGTTTGAAGAGAGTCATTGGCCTGTTAGCGCGTGCTTGGCGCTAAGGCTTCTGTCAAGGCTACCAGCTGGCGGCACACGTCCTGGACTGACGTGTTGACCAGCGTCAGGTCGAACTCGTTCTCCGCGGCGAGTTCCACCCGGGCCGCCTCCAGCCTGCGCTGGATGACCCCCGGCGGCTCCGTGCCACGGCCGGTGAGCCTGCGGACCAGTTCTTCCCAGCTTGGCGGCGCGAGGAATACCAGGAGGGCTTCCGGCGCCGCACTGCGCACCTGCCGCGCGCCCGCAAGATCGATTTCAAGGAGCGAAGGCACTCCCTCGGCGAGTTTCTCGGCGAGCGGGGCACGCGGTGTTCCATACCTGTTGCCGGCGAATGTCGCCCATTCGAGGAGTTCGCCGCTAGCCAGCATCCGGTCGAAGTCCGGGTCGCTGACAAAGTGGTACTCACGCCCGTCAACTTCGCCGGGCCTCGGTGCCCGGGTGGTCACCGATACCGACAGCCAGATTTCCGGGCATTCCTTCCGCAGCCCTGCCACCACGGTGCTCTTGCCGACCCCGGAAGGGCCGGAAAGGACAGTCAGCCGGGCAGGCACCCCGCCCCCCCGGACAAGCGCGGTACCGCATACGCGATCAGCGGACGTAACGGCCGTTGGCCTCGGTCCCCCGCGCCCGCCCCTGGGGTGGTCAGACTGCGTCAGATAACACCACCGAACTCGTTTTCCAGCGCTGCGCGCTGGTTGGCGCCAAGGCCGCGTACCCGGCGCGATTCAGCGATGCCGAGCCGCTCCATGATCTGCCGCGCACGTACCTTGCCGATCCCCGGGACGGCCTCGAGCAGAGCTGAGACTTTCATCTTTCCGATGATGTCATCAGTCTGGCCATCCTTGAGGACTTGGGACAGGGTCAGGTCGGCCTTCTTCAGCCGGGCCTTGACCTCCGCCCGTTCCTTGCGCGCCCTTGCTGCCTTCTCCAGGGCGGCTGCTCGCTGATCGGGAGTGAGGGGAGGAAGAGCCACTCCGGGTCACCTCGGGTTTCAGAATCGAAAACTGCGGACGGGAAGGGAAAGTAGCGAGTTCAGCCCGTCAGGGCAACGCGAACACCCGTTTGTTACGTCATAAATTGGACGATATTACTCTCCGAAAGAGACCGAATACGTAACGTAGTCAAACAGGTTATCCCCATGCATCTATCATCGATCCAGCGACGGAGTGCTCGAAACATGCTGGTCACCGGGACCAGTCGGGAAAGCTGGCCGCCACGGCCGGCCGGGAGGCCGGCCCCGGGAGCAGCCGGGAGCACAGCCCCGGGATCAATCAGGACGCCGGCCGTCATGATCAGTCGGGAGCGGGCGCGAGCCGGCGCAGCGGCGCTGCGATAGCCGAGGCCGCCGCACCCGGGTCCGGGGCGCCGGTGATGGGGCGGCCGATGACGAGAAGGTCCGCCCCGGCGCGCAGCGCGTCCTCGGGTGTGGCGACCCTCGCCTGGTCGTTGCGGTCCGCCCCCAGGGGCCGCACCCCGGGCGTGATCAGCATGATGCCCGGGCCCACTTCGCGGCGCACCGCGGCCACCTCACGCGGCGAGCAGACCAGCGCCCGCGCGCCCGCCCCCACGGCCAGCGCGGCGAGGCGGCGCACCGCATCCGGTACCGGCCCGCGCAGACCTATCGCGTCGAGGTCCTCAGCGCCCAGTGAGGTCAGCACGGTCACCCCCGCGATCCTGGTGTCCGGAGCGGCCTCCACGGCCGCACGGATCACCTCAGCGCCCGCCGAGGCGTGCACAGTGACGATCTCGGGCCGCAACTTGGCGACCGCCCGCGTCGCACCCGCCACGGTCGCCGGAATGTCGTGCAGCTTGAGGTCGAGGAAGACCTGCACGCCGCTCGCCCCCCGGATCGAGGCCACCACCCCAGGGCCATACCTGAGGTAAAGCTCAAGCCCGATCTTCACGGTGCTGACATGCGGTGTTACCAGCCCAGCCCAGCGGGCCGCTGTTTCCAGGTCGGGCGCGTCAAGCGCCACGGCGATCGGCGCCGGCTGAGCCAACTCTCCTCCTCGGTGCGGTGGCAGCACATTCATGTGAGCGATAACAGAAAGCTACAGAACAGTCCCGGAAAGCCGACGGACCGGCACCCCGCGCGGCTCGTGCGCGAGCCCGATCACGTCGCTGAGCCGCTCGATCCCGCGCCGCGCGAGTTCCTCGTCCAGCTCGCGCAGGATGCGGACGCACGCCGACGGGTCATGGAAGATCGTCGTACCGACACTGACCATGGCCGCCCCGGCCAGGATGAACTCGAGCGCGTCCCGGCCCGTCCGGACTCCCCCCATGCCGATGATCGGCACGTCCGGCAGCGCCTTGCGGACCTGCCAGACGCACCGCACGGCGACCGGCCGGATGGCCGGGCCGGACAGGCCACCGGTGACGCCGGCCAGGACCGGTCGCATGGTGTCCGTGTCGATCACCATGCCGAGCAGGGTGTTGATCATCGAAAGACCGTCCGCGCCCGCCGCCACGCAGGCCTTGGCGATCGCCACGATGTCGGTGACGTCAGGGGACAGCTTGGCGAACACCGGGATGTCATAACGGACCCGCCCGCGCACCGCCTCGATCACCGCCGCCGAGGCCCCCGGATCGCAGGCGAACACCTGCCCCCGGTCCTCCACGTTCGGGCAGGAAATATTCACCTCAATGGCAGTAACTCCTGCCGCGTCGGACAGCCGTGCGGCAAGCTCCGCGTACTCGTCCACGCTGCCGCCCGCGATGGACACGACGGCACGTGCGCCCCGGGACAGCAGCCATGGCAGATCGCGCTGCAGGAAGGCATCGATCCCCGGCCCCTGCAGGCCGATCGAGTTGAGCATCCCGCTCGGCGTCTCGGCCATCCGTGGCGTCGGCCTGCCTGCCCGGGGTGCGAGCATCACCGATTTGGTGACGACCGCGCCGATCTTGGCGACGTCGAAGAACTGGGCGAGTTCCCGGCCCGCACCGGCGCACCCCGACGCGGTCAGGATGGGGTTCGGCAACTCCACGTGGCCCAGCCTGGTCCGCAGGTCAACCGCCATGCCGCTCCTTCCGCGCACCAGCCGGCCCGGCCGCCCGCCTGGTCCCGGCCTGCGGCGAGCCGGGCGGCGAGGCCGCCGCGCCCGCTGCCGCCGCTGACTGCGGCCGGGGGTTCCAGCCCGGCGCGCCCAGGGCGTCGAACGGGATGGTGCCGATGTCGTCCCAGCGCACCGTGTCACCGCGGAACACCGGGCCGGCCACGCAGGACCGGACCATCCGGGTCACGCCGTCCTCACCCACGACCGGCAGCACGCACGTCATGCACACGCCGATCCCGCACGCCATCGACTCCTCCACCAGGGTCAGCACCGGGATGTCGTAGCGGTCGGCCAGCGCGGTCACCTGGCGCAGCATCCCCATCGGGCCACACGCGTAGATGACGTCGGTGCGCGCCTCGTGGATGATCTGGGTGAGCCGGTCGGTGACCAGGCCGCGCACGCCCATCGAGCCGTCCTCGGTGGTGACCGCCGCGGTGCGCCCGGTGCGGCGCGCGGTGAGCGCGCCGAACACCCGGTCCGCGCTGGCCGCCCCGAGCAGGAAGTCCACCTGGCAGTCACGGCTGCGCAGCCGGTCCGCGAGCGGGAACAGCGGCGCGCTGCCGTAGCCGCCGCCCACCAGCAGGCAGCTCACCGGATCGCGGGGCACCGGGAAAGGGCGGCCGAGCGGTCCTACCAGGTCGATGACATCCCTGGTGCGGCGTTCGGCCAGCCACCGGGTGCCCGGCCCGACCGCGGCGAACACGAACTCCACCGTGCCGCCATGGTCCGGGCGCACATCGTGGATGGAGAACGCGCGACGGAGCAGCATGGACGTGTCCGGGCCGCCGACCGCGACCGCGACGAACTGGCCGGGCCGGAAGCGCGCCGCGATCCCCGGGGCGACCACGGTCATCGCGTAGTAGGCGTCCACCTTCCGCACGGTGAGCACGGTGCCGCGGACCTGGACCTGCACCGCCCCCGGCTCGGCATCGGCGGCCGTCACGGCGCGGTGCCCGTCTGCGCGGGGCCGCCCTGGGCAGCGCCCGCCTGGCCGGGGCCGGCCTGGCCGGGGCAGGCCGGGGCGGGGCCGGCCGGGGCGGGGCCGGCCGGGGCGGGGCCGGCCGGGGCGGGGCCGGCCGGGGCGGGGCCGGCCGGGGCGGGGCCGGCCGGGGCGGGGCCGGGCTGAGCGGGGCCGGGCTGAGCGGGGCCGGGCTGTCTGGCGGCGCGCAGCATCGCCGCGTAGTCCTGCAATGAGCGCACCCCCACCTCGCCGCGCTGGATCGCCTCGATGCCCTGGACGGCGGCGGCGAGTCCCTGGACGGTGGTGACGCAGGGCACACCGCGCCGCACGGCGGCGGTGCGGATCTCATAGCCGTCCAGCCGGGGGCCGGACTGCCCCGGGCTGCCGAACGGCGTGTTCACGATGAGGTCCACCTGACCGGCGAGGATCCTGGCCACGATGTCCGGCTCGCCGCCCGGTCCGGGGCCGTCGCTGTGCTTCCGCACGATCGTGGCACGAACGCCGTTGCGCCGCAGCACCTCGCCGGTTCCCTCGGTCGCCCAGATCTCGAATCCAAGATCTGCCAGCCGCTTCACCGGGAACACCATGGATCGCTTGTCCCGGTTGGCGACCGACACGAACACCCGCCCACTGACCGGCAGCGGCCCGTACACGGCCGCCTGGGACTTCGCGTACGCGGTGCCGAACACCTCGTCGATCCCCATCACCTCGCCGGTCGAGCGCATCTCAGGGCCGAGCACGGTGTCCACCCCCTGCCCGCGCGCGTCCCGGAACCTGCCGAACGGCAGCACGGCTTCCTTGACCGCGATCGGCGCGTCCAGCGGGAGGGTGCCGCCGTCACCCACGGCCGGGAGGAGTCCCTCCGCCCGCAGGTCCGCGATGCTGGACCCCATCATGATCCGGGCCGCAGCCTTGGCCAGCGGCGTGGCCGTGGCCTTGGACACGAAGGGCACCGTCCGCGATGCCCGCGGATTCGCCTCCAGCACGTGCAGCACGCCCGCCGCCATCGCGTACTGCACGTTGAGCAGCCCGCGCACGCCCACGCCACGGGCGATCGCCTCGGTGGACTCGCGGATCCGGGCGATGTCCGCCCGGCCCAGGGTGATCGGCGGCAGCGCGCACGCGGAGTCGCCGGAGTGGATGCCGGCCTCCTCGATGTGCTCCATCACCCCGCCGAGGAAAAGCTCGGCGCCATCGTACAGGGCGTCCACATCGATCTCGATCGCGTCGTCGAGGAACTTGTCGATGAGCACCGGATGCTCCGGGCTGGCCGCCGTGGCCCGCCCCACGTAGTCCTCCAGCGTGGCGTCGTCGTAGACGATCTCCATGCCCCGCCCGCCGAGCACGTAGGACGGCCGGACCAGCACCGGGTAGCCGATCTCGTCCGCCACCGCCTTGGCCTCGGCGTAGCTGGACGCCATGCCGTAGCGCGGCGCGGGCAGCCCGGCCGCGGTCAGCACCGCGCCGAACTCACCGCGGTCCTCGGCGAGGTGGATCGCGTCAGGGCTGGTCCCCACGACCGGGACGCCCCCGGCCGCCAGCGCGCGGGCCAGGCCCAGCGGGGTCTGCCCGCCCAACTGCACGATCACCCCGGCCACCGGCCCGCTCTGCTGCTCGGCATGGACCACCTCGAGCACGTCCTCCAGGGTCAGCGGCTCGAAGTAGAGGCGGCCGGAAGTGTCGTAGTCGGTCGATACGGTTTCCGGGTTGCAGTTGACCATCACCGTCTCGTAGCCGGCCGCCGACAACGCGAAGGAGGCATGCACGCAGGCGTAATCGAACTCGATGCCCTGGCCGATGCGGTTCGGCCCGCTGCCGAGGATGATCACCTTGGCGGCGTCGCCGGGCGGCACCTCGGACTGCTCGTCATAGGTCGAGTACAGGTACGGGGTGCGGGCGGCGAACTCCGCGGCGCAGGTGTCCACCGTGTGGTACACGGGGCGGATCCCGAAGGCATGCCTGAGCAGGCGTACCTGGTCCTCCGGCAGGCCCTGCAGCTGGCCGACCTGCGCGTCGGAGAACCCGGCCCGTTTCGCCGCGCGCAGCGCGTCCACGTCCGGCGTCGCGCCGGCTCGCAGGTCAGTCGCTTCGGAGAGCCGTTGTGCTATTTCCTGGATCGCCTGGATCTGGTCCACGAACCAGGGGTCGATGCCGGTCGCGGCAGCAAGCTCGGCCACCGTCGCCCCGGCCCGCAGCGCCTGGTGCACCGTGGCCAGCCGGCCGTCGCGCGGGACGGCGCAACGGGCCACCAGGTCCGCCTTGTCCCCGGCCGGCGCCGCCCAGCTGAAGGAGGCGCCCGGGCTCTCCAGCGAGCGCAGCGCCTTCTGCAGGGCCTCCGGGAAGCAGCGGCCGATGGCCATCGCCTCGCCGACCGACTTCATGTGCGTGGTCAGCACGGGGTCCGCGCCGGGGAACTTCTCGAACGTGAACCGCGGCACCTTGACCACCACGTAGTCCAGGGCGGGCTCGAAGCTGGCCGGCGTCTCGCCGGTGATGTCGTTGCGGATCTCGTCCAGCGTGTAGCCGATGGCCAGCCGCGCCGCGATCTTGGCGATGGGGAACCCGGTCGCCTTCGAGGCCAGCGCGGAGGACCGCGACACGCGCGGGTTCATCTCGATCACGACCATCCGGCCGGTCCGCGGGTGGATGGCGAACTGGATGTTGCAGCCCCCGGTGTCCACTCCCACCGCGCGGACCACCGCGATGGCGGTGTCCCGCATGTGCTGGTACTCACGGTCGGTGAGGGTCATCGCCGGCGCCACGGTCACCGAGTCGCCGGTGTGCACGCCCATCGGGTCGATGTTCTCGATGGAGCAGACCACGACCACGTTGTCGTGGCGGTCGCGCATCAACTCCAGCTCGAACTCCTTCCAGCCCAGGATGGACTCCTCCAGCAGGACCTCGGTGACCGGGCTGGCGTCCAGGCCCGCCCCCGCGATGCGGCGCAGGTCGTCCTCGGCGTACGCGATGCCGGAACCGGAGCCGCCGAGGGTGAACGAGGGCCGGACGACCAGGGGGTAGCCGAGGTCGGCCGCTGCCCGCAGGCATTCGTCCATGGCGTGGCAGATGTGGCTGCGCGGCACCTCGCCGCCGAGGCCGGTGACGATGTCCTTGAACCGCCGCCGGTCCTCACCGGCCTTGATCGTCTCGATGCCCGCGCCGATCAGCTCCACCCCGTACTTGGCGAGGATGCCGGCTTCGTGCAGGTCGACGGCCGCGTTCAGCGCGGTCTGGCCACCGAGGGTGGGCAGCACGGCGTCCGGCCGCTCGGCGGCGATCACCTTCTCCAGCACGTCCTGGGTGATCGGCTCGATGTAGGTGGCGTCCGCGAACTCGGGGTCCGTCATGATCGTCGCCGGGTTGGAGTTGACCAGGCTGACCCGGATGCCCTCCTGCCGCAGCACCCGGCAGGCCTGGGTGCCGGAGTAGTCGAACTCGCAGGCCTGCCCGATCACGATCGGCCCGGACCCGATGACGAGCACCGACCGCAAGTCCTCACGCCTGGGCACGCCGGTCACCTCCCTCCATCAGGGCGCAGAACTCATCGAACAGGCCAGCCGCATCGTGCGGGCCCGGCGCGGCCTCGGGGTGATACTGCACGCTGAACGCCGGCCGCTCCAGCAGCCGGAGGCCCTCCACCACGCCGTCGTTGAGGTTGACGTGGCTGATCCGGGCCGGGCCGAAGTCCGTCGCGAAGGTGGTGCCGGCCGCGGCACCGTCCGGCATGGCGACCGCGAACCCGTGATTGTGGCTGGTGATCTGCACCTGCCCGGTGGCCAGGTCCTTGACCGGCTGGTTCACCCCGCGGTGCCCGAAGCGCAGCTTGTAGGTGCCCAGGCCCAGCGCCCGGCCGAGCACCTGGCTGCCCAGGCAGATGCCGAACACCGGGACGCCGCGGGCGAGCACGCCGCGGACCGCCTCCACCGCGTAGCCTGCCGCGGCCGGGTCGCCTGGCCCGTTGGAGAAGAAAACGCCATCCGGGCGGGTGCCGAGGATTTCCTCGGTGCTGGAGGCCGCCGGAAGCACGGTGACCTGGCAGCCGCGCCGCGCCATGGCCAGCGGCGTGGCGGTCTTGATGCCGAGGTCCACCGCGGCAACCCGGTAGCGCACCGGGACGCCGGCCGGCGGGTCCACGGTGTAGGCCGTGGTGGTGGACACCTCGCGGGCCAGGTCGGCACCGACCATGTGCGGGCTGGCCAGCACCCGCTCCCGCAGCACGGCCGGATCCGCGGTGACCGCGGAGATCCCGGCCCGCATGGCGCCGCGGTCCCGCAGGTGCCGGGTGAGCGCCCGGGTGCCGGTGATCGCTATCCCGGTGACGCCCTGGGCGCGCAGTTCCTCGTCCAGGCTCCGCTGCGACCGCCAGCTGGACGCGATCCGGGCCGGTTCCCGGACCACGTAGCCGCTCACCCAGATCCGCCGGGACTCCGGGTCCGTGTCGTTCACGCCGGTGTTGCCGATGTGCGGCGCGGTCATCGCGACGATCTGCCGGCAGTAGGAGGGGTCGGTCAGCGTCTCCTGGTAACCCGTCATGCCGGTGTTGAAGACCATCTCGCCGAACGCCTCACCGTCCGCGCCGAAGGCCGTCCCGCGGAATGTGGTGCCGTCCTCCAGGACGAGGATCGCCGCCCGCGCGCTGCGCGCTGAATCGTCCCGCGCGCTGCGCGCCGTGCTGTCCGGTGCGCCGGTCGCCGTCATCAGGCCAGCTTCCCGTCGAGCACGGTGGGTGCTCCGCGCAGGAAGGTCGCCACCACCCGGCCCGGGAGCAGCATGCCCGCGAAGGGGCTGTTGCGGCTCCTGGAGGCGTGCGCCCGCGGGTCCACCGCCGCACGGGCCGCCGCGTCATAGAGGGTCAGGCTGGCGGGCAGCCCGGCGGCCAGCGCTCCGCTGGGCCCGGACAGCCGGCCGATGGCAGCCGGCCGCCTGGACATCCGGTCCGCCACCCCGGCCCAGTCCAGCAGGCCGGTATCGACCATCGCCTCCTGCACCACGCGCAGCGCGGTCTCCAGTCCTGTCATGCCGAACGCCGCCGTGTCCCACTCGGTCTCCTTGTCCTCCACGGGATGCGGCGCGTGGTCGGTGGCGACGCAGTCGATGGTGCCGTCAGCCAGCCCCTCGCGGAGCGCGGTCACGTCCGCCGCGGTGCGCAGCGGCGGGTTGACCTTGTAGACCGGGTCATAGCTGGCGGCGAGCGCGTCGGTCAGCAGCAGGTGATGCGGGGTGACCTCCGCGGTGACCCGCCATCCCTTGCCCTTCGCCCAGCGGATGATCTCCACCGACCCCGCGGTGGACACGTGGCACACATGCAGCGACGAGCCGACGTGCGCGGCGAGCAGGCAGTCCCGCGCGATGACGGCCTCCTCGGCCACGGCCGGCCAGCCGGTCAGCCCGAGCCGGCCGGACATCTCGCCCTCGTTCAGTTGCGCGCCCTGGGTGAGCCGCGGCTCCTGCGCGTGCTGGGCGATGACCCCGTCGAACGCCTTGACGTACTCCAGGGCGCGGCGCATCAGCACGGCGTCGGACACGCAGCGCCCGTCGTCGGAGAACACCCGGACCCGCGCCGCGGAGTCTGCCATCGCGCCGAGTTCGGCGAGTTGCTTGCCGCCCAGGCCCACGGTGACCGCACCGACGGGGTGGACGTCGCAGTGCCCCGCCTGCCGTCCCAGCCGCCAGATCTGCTCGACCACCCCAGCGGTGTCGGCCACCGGGTCCGTGTTGGCCATGGCATGCACGGCGGTGAACCCGCCCAGCGCCGCCGCCCGGGTGCCCGTCTCCACCGTCTCCGCGTCCTCGCGGCCCGGCTCGCGCAGGTGAGCGTGCAAGTCCACCAGGCCAGGCAGGGCGATCAGGCCGGCCGCATCCACGACCTGCGCACCTGCCGTGCCCGCACCAGGGGCGTCGCCGATGCTGTCGATCACCCCGTCCCGGATCAGGATGTCCGCGGGATCGCCGCCCAGCGGCCGCGCTCCCCTGATCAGCCAGGTCCCCTGGCTGCTGCTCATGCCGTGCCCCCCGCTCATCGAGCGGCCCGGCCCGTGCCGCGGTCCTGGCTCATGCTGCTCCCGCTCCTCGTGCTGGCGCCGTGCTCCCGGTGCTGGCTTCTCATGGCTGCCCCTCGGCTCCGCCGAGCAGCAGGTACAGCACGGCCATCCGCACGCTGACGCCGTTCGCCACTTGCTCCACGATCGTGGACCGGGCCGAATCCGCCACTTCGGCGGCGATCTCCACCCCCCGGTTCATCGGGCCCGGGTGCATCACGATGGCCTGCTCGGGCAGTTGCGCCATCCGGGCGACGTCGAGGCCGTAGCGGCGGCTGTACTCACGCACGCTGGGGAAGTAGGCGGCGTTCATCCGCTCCTGCTGCACCCGTAGCATCATCACCACGTCACTCTTGGGCAGCGCGGCATCAAGGTCATATCCAACGGAACATGGCCAACTGCCGACCGCCAGCGGAAGCAGCGTTGGCGGCGCGACGAGGGTCACCTCCGCACCCAGCGTGGGCAGCAGCAGGACGTTGGAGCGGGCCACCCGGCTGTGCAGCACATCCCCCACGATGGTGACCCGCAACCCGTCGAGCGCGCTGCCGCCGGAGGGGCCGCCACGGGCGCCCGCCCCCGCTGAGCGGCCGAACTTGCGCCGGATGGTGAACGCGTCCAGCAACGCCTGCGTCGGATGCTCGTGCGCGCCGTCGCCCGCGTTGACCACGGTCCCGCGCACCCAGCCCGCCAGGCGTTGCGGTGCGCCCGACGCGCTGTGCCTGATGACGACGGCGTCGGCGCCCATGGCCTCCAGCGTCAGCGCGGTGTCCTTGAGGCTCTCCCCCTTGGCGACGCTGGACCCCTTCGCCGAGAAGTTGATGACGTCGGCGGACAGGCGCTTGGCGGCGGCCTCGAACGAGATCCGGGTCCGCGTGGAGTCCTCGAAGAATAGATTGACCATAGTCCGCCCGCGCAGCGTGGGCAGTTTCTTGATGGGGCGGTCGGACATCCGGGCAAGCTCGTCGGCCGTGTCCAAAATGAGCAGGGCATCGTCCCTGGTCAGATCAGCGGCGGAGATCAGGTGGCGGTTCACGTGTCGCTCCCAGCGCTGGCCGGGCCGTCAGCTGTCCGCCCGAGGATCACGGCGTCCTGGCCGTCCACCTCGGTCAGCAGCACCCGGACGACTTCCTGCTTGGAGGTGGGCAGATTCTTGCCGACGTAGTCCGGCCGCACCGGCAGTTCGCGGTGACCACGATCGATCAGGACAGCAAGCTGGACCGCACGCGGCCGGCCAAGATCATTGAGGGCGTCGAGCGCCGCGCGCACGCTGCGGCCGGAGTAGAGAACGTCGTCAACGAGGACGACGACAGCGCCGTCAATCCCTTCCGGGGGAACTTCCGTGCGACCGAGCGCGCGGGCCGGGCGCAGCCGCAAATCATCGCGGTACATGGTGATGTCCAGCGACCCGTAGGGCACCGGCTGTCCCTCGACCTGCTCGATGCGCTCAGCCAGCCGCCGGGCGAGCGGAACACCGCGGGTCGGGATACCGAGCAGCACGACATCGCCCGCACCGTCGGTTCGCTCAAGTATCTCGTGCGCGATCCGGGTGAGCGCCCGCCTGATCTCAGCCGGTTCCAGGACCGTCTTCCGGCCGGGAGAAGCGGGCCGCGGCGATGCGCCCGCTGCACCCACCACGCTGTCGCCGGGAGCGGGATCGTTCCGCGCGTCGCCGGGAGCGGGATCATTCCGGGCAGGGTGCACCGCATGCATGCCACGGACCTCCTTTCCCGCCTCACGGGACGGGTCTTAAAGGATGATCTGTCCTGCACACGGTACCAGGAGGAGCGGCCTGACATGGGACTACGCGCCGCAACCGGCACAGCCACTCTGCCGGGCGTCGCGCGGTGCGGCCACCGGCGGCCAGCCCGGATTCCCCGCACGAAGATCATGGCCAGCGGCCGAGGTACTGGGCTCGCGAGTGGATTGGGTAACGATGAGTGATTCGTGTCACACTGGTGGTACGTGGACCAGCGAATGTGCGGAAGCCGGCCAGTTGCGGTCGTCATGGAGGCTGGAAGCCCTGCGTGACAAGGCTTTCCGGGCATCGGGTCGCGTCGCCTGGGTCAGCAGTGCCGCACCGGACGCAAGCGACGAGACGCGTAAGTTGACCCACTTTTTGCTGTTCGGCTTGACCTGGCCGCACTTGCGGCCTACCGTCACTGTCCGTAACCGTAACTGAAAGCGACGACTGGCCGGGGGGCCGAAGAACATGCCATCTGAATACGCCAAGACTCTCGGCACACGGCTGCGTGCCATCCGTACACAGCAGGGACTATCCCTGCACGGAGTTGAGGAGAAGTCGCGCGGCCGCTGGAAGGCCGTGGTCGTGGGCTCTTACGAACGTGGTGACCGTTCGGTGACCGTGCAGAAGCTCGCCGAACTGGCCGAGTTTTACGGCGTGCCCGTGTCCGAATTGCTGCCTGGCGATTCGACACCGGTCCCGCTGGCGCCGTCCCCGAAGCTGGTTATCGACCTGGAGCGGATGGCCCAGCTCCCGAAGGACAAGGCTGGACCGCTCGCGCGCTACGTTGCCACGATCCAGAGCCAGCGCGGCGACTACAACGGCAGGGTGCTCTCCATCCGCCAGGAGGACCTGCGGTCACTGGCGGTCATCTACGACAAGTCGCCGATTGATCTCACCGAAGAGCTGATCGGCTGGGGTGTCCTCGATTCCGAGGCACGAGGCGCGGTCGAGGCCTTCTGACCCAGGTCGGCCCCCTCTCGGGTGGCCTGCCCGCTACTGGTTGGCAGGCCGCCCGACACCAGGCCGGCATCCGCTTTCCCCGCCGGTTCTGGCCCGCACCTTCGCCGGTTTCTGGCCCGCACCTTCGCCGGTGCGGGCTCGGGGCTTTCGCCGATTCTGACCCGCGCCCGTCAACGGTTCTGGCCCGCGCCCATCGCCGGTGCGCGCTCGCTCCCCTGCTGGCCACCGCCGCTCCTCACCGGCGCGGCCGCGTCCTGGCCGCAGCAGCCTTGCCCGGTAGGACTCAGGGCATGTGCCAGCCTCGGCTAGCCTGCCGGACGCAGCGGCAGGGCAGCCTGGCCAGGAAGCCCAAGCGCCTCCTCTGCCAGCGAGAGGAACGTCTCCGCGTCGCGAAGGAGGTCATCGGCTTCTCGCGCTGACACAGCACGAGGTAGGCATGCCTCCGCGGCAGCCCGCTTGCCTGCCCCTGCGGCGAAGAACGCGGACCATTCCGAGAGCGCGGGCTCCACCCGTGGCAGTAGCTCCCAGACGCTGCGTGGCGCCTTCCGCCGGGGCGTCTGCCCCGGACCCGTCTTTACTGCGACGATCGCCGCGGCCGCGCGCAACGCCGCCAGATGCGCCGCTACATACCTGGCGCCCGGCCCTGCCTCGTCCGCGGCATCCGCCAGCCCTCGGCGGGCGGATTCGATGAGTGTCAGCGCCGTGGGCGCCACGCGGCAGCGTAGCTGGCCTGGTCGTACAGACATGACCGTGCTCATGGCCCTCCTTCCGTCGCGGAGCCAGGGCCAGGCGAGACGCTTCCCCGCGCTCCGCGTGGCCCCGACCCGGCTACCCGGAGCCGGGGAGACCGGGCGGCTCCGCTCATTAGTCGAACATAGATTCGGTTCAAAGTCCAGCTGTTTGCATCTGAGTTCGAAGGTACCCGGCGGGTCCGACAAAGCAGGCGGCACCGCGGCACAGCACGGGCCGCCCGCACAGCACGAGCACGCACCGCACGGCGACCGGCTGCCGACACCGCACAGGCACACCGCACGGCGGCGGTCGCCGGCACAGCACGGGCACACCGCACGGCGGCGAGGCAGAAGTTGGCCGGAAGGCTGGATTCCCGCCGGGCCGCAGCGAGCTTCCCCTGGGCGGACTTCTGGGAGCCGCAGGTTCGGGGCAGCAATCCGGCTCCGGCTGTGACGTGTAATGGCTGGCAGCCGACGCCACTCAGCAACGCGCTCGCGTACGCTACCCGGGTGCGCTCCGGACCAGAGCTGCTGGAATTCGGCAAGGCGCGCTTCCTCGCGGAACTCGACGCCCTGATCGACGTCTATACGGCAGCGATGCACCCGCCACAGCAGCAACTGCCAGGGCGCCGTTCGATCATGGAACGGCATGCGCAGTTTCCCTCGTTCCGCTCCGTCGTCATGACACAACAGGATGGGCCGACACGCGCGCCAGCCGACCCGCGTGCACGGTCCGGAGGGCGGCCGTACACGATCGTCGGCTTCGCCTACGGTTTCCACGGCACGGACGGCCAGTGGTGGCACGACCTGGTCCGCCGCGCGCTGACCAACGTGGGCGGATACGATCTCGCGCAGACCTGGCTGGGTGACTCATTCGAAGTCGCCGAGGTCCATGTGCACCCCGACTATCAGGGGCGTGGGATCGGCAGGGTGATGGTGCCCGCGCTCGTCTACCCACGACTGGAACGGACGGCTCTCCTGTCCACCGCGGACACCGACAGCAGAGCCCGGCGGCTCTACCGGGGGCTTGGCTTCAGCGACCTGCTGACCGGCTACCGATTCCCCGGCACTGACCCGCCCTACGCGGTCATGGGCGCGGTGCTGCCGCTGCGGCCAGGCTCGGCTCCGACAGCACGCGGCAACCCAGCCCGATAACCGTCCGCAACCCGCTGATCACCCTGCGCCCAGCCGCCAGCCCTGGCACGCACCGCGGCCGGCCCGCAACGACATGGATATGACAGCCAAGCACATTTTGACTACTAAAAGTTACATCCATGCACTTCAGTGGCGAGGAAGAGACCGCCCCGGGGGGCCGCTAACCGCCCGCGGCTAGCTGTTCCCCAGCAGGGTGTGCGCCGAACCGGCGGGCTCGTTCAGCGAGCCCGAGGTGCTGATAGATCTCGCGCGTCGCCCGGGAGCCGTTCAGCGTGCAGAAGTGCAGGCCTGGTGCTCCCTCGGCGAGCAGCCGTTCACACATGCCAACCGCGTACTCCACGCCGATTTCGCGCACCGCCGCGTTGTCGGCGCTGGCCGAATGCACGCGCTCCCCCAGCGACGCCGGGAACTTCGCCCCGGACAGCACAACGATCCGCTCCAGCGTGCGCACGCTGGTGATCGGCATGATTCCGGGGATGATCGGCACGTCGCATCCGGCCGCTGCCACTTTGTCCCGCAAGCGCAGGTAGTCCTCGACGTAGAAGAACATCTGGGTGATCGCGAAGTCGGCTCCCGCTCGGATTTTGGCCACGAAGTACTCGGTGTCCGAAGCGAGGTCGGCAGACCGCGGGTGCCCTTCCGGGAAAGCTCCGACACCGATGCAGAAGTCGCCCGACGCCTTGATCAGCCGCACCAGGTCCGCCGCGTGCTGCAGGCCCTGCGGATGAGCCACCCACTCCCCGTTGGGGTCGCCAGGCGGGTCCCCGCGCAGCGCCAGCACATTCCGCACGCCAACGGCGGCGTAGGAACCGATCAGGTGACGGAGTTCGGCGACGGAATGGTTGACCGCCGTGAAATGCCCGAGCGGGGTGAGTGTCGTCTCCGCGGCGATGCGCCCGGTCACCCGGATGGTCCGGTCACGGGTTGAGCCGCCAGCACCGTAGGTGACTGAGACGAACGTGGGACGGAGTGGCTCCAACTGCCGGATCGCCCGCCACAGCTTCAGTTCGTCTTCCGCCGTCTTGGCAGGCATGAACTCGAACGAGAACGACTCGCCACCCGAGGCCAGCAGGTCACGGATGGCGGGGGCTCGGTGCAGTACGCCGGAGGCCATGTGCCCAGGCTAGTCGTCACTGGCCGGCGAATGCTCGACGACCAGCACTCCGATCGATACCCGTCGTGACAGCAGGCCGTTTCGCCCTGGCCATGACGGCCTGCCAGCATCGTGCCGTGGACCTGGGCATTGAGGACCTGTTCGAGTAGCTGACACGCCACCGCCTCGCCACCGGGTTCCGGCCGCCAGTACGCGTCGCCGCCAAGAGCGGCGGGCTGGTCAGCGTGATGCGCAATGAGATCGGTGTCGTCGAGTACCCGGACGGCCGTGGTTACGCGGCAGCCGTCTTCACCCAGGCCCATCAGCCCGGGCCATTAGGCGAAGAAGCCATCAACAGCGTCATCAGGACCGCGGCAGCAGCAGCGATCACCGGCCTGTCCGGACACTGAGGGCTGATGCGGCACGGCCACGGCAGTGGCCCGGGCGGCGCCAGCATGGCGCTAGTCTCGCGATCATGGCTGATGGCGCGGCTCTGGACTATGTCCGTGACCAGGTAGGACGCGCTCTGGATGAGTTCCTGCGCAGGCAGCGCGGCGTGCTGCCGGGAGCGACCGCGGAACTGCTGCCGGGACTGGATGCGCTCAGCGGCCTGCTGGCCGGCGGCAAGCGGCTGCGGCCCGCGTTCTGCTACTGGGGCTGGCGGGGTACCGGAGCCATGGACTGCCCGCAACTCATCAGGGCCGCCGCGGCGCTGGAGTTGCTGCACGCGAGCGCCCTGGTGCACGACGACGTGATGGACAGCAGCGACACCCGCCGCGGGCAGCCCTCGCTGCACCGCCGTTTCGCGGCATACCACGCGGAACTCGGCTGGCGCGGCTCGGCGGAATCGTTCGGCATGGGGGCGGCGATCCTGATGGGCGATCTCCTGCTGTCCTGGACGGACGAGATGTTCCATTCCAGCGGGCTGGCGCTGGACGCCCTCTCGCGCGGTCAGCGTGTGCTCGACCTGATGCGCAGCGAGGTGATGGCCGGCCAGTACCTGGACCTGCTGGCGCAGGCCACCGGCGACGGCAGCGTGGCCAGTGCGTTGCGGGTGGTCGAGTACAAGACGGCGAAGTACACCATCGAGCGTCCGCTGCATCTGGGCGCGGCTCTCGCCGGGGCGGCGGGCGGGATCCCCCGTGCCTACACCGACTACGGCCTCCCGCTCGGTGTGGCGTTCCAGTTGCGCGACGACATCCTGGGCATGTTCGGCGACCCCGCCAAGACCGGCAAGCCAGCCAGCGACGACCTGCGCGAGGGCAAGCGCACGGTGCTGCTCGCCATCACGCAGGCACGGGCGACCCCGCAGCAGGCGGCGATCATCGACCGCACGCTGGGAGACCCCAACCTGGACGAAGCGGGGGTCGCCAACGTGCGCGGCGTCATCACCAGCACCGGGGCGCTGGCCGAATGCGAGCTGATGATCGACCGCCACCTGGCGCGGGCACTCGACGCCCTGAAGGATGCGCCCATCACCGCCGAGGCCAGGGACGCCCTCGCCGAGCTCGCGGTCGCGGCCACCGCCCGCCACGACTGAGTCCCCGTGCCCGGCCTGCCCGTGCCTCGCGTCCCGCGCGCTTCGCCTGGCTTGATCACGAAGCGTGCCTGGGAACAGTGGTGGCGGAGAGGCTGGAGAGAACGGTGAGGCAGATGTGTCCTGGACCAAGTCTGGCTGAGTGCAGGCCGGCTTGGACCGGGGCGCGCGTGCAGCGGGGCACGCGTGCACCGGGCCGCGCCACCACGGCCGCAGCGGCGGCTCGCCCGTCAGGGAACCGCGACAGCGCGCACGCAGAGCACGTCGGGCAGATGCTGGGCGACCTGCGACCAGGTCTCGCCGTCATCCGGGCTGGCATACACCTCGCCGCCCCGGGTGCCCAGGTAGATGCCTGCCGGGTTGCCTCCATCGGCACACAACGCGTCCCGCATGACAGCCACCCAGAAGTCCCGTTCCGGCAGGCCTTTACCCAACGCGTCCCACGACTCCCCGGCATCGTCGCTGCGGTACACCCGGCAACGGCCTTCGGGCGGCAGCCGGTGGGCATCCGCCACCAGTGGGAACACGTACACCGTGGCCGGCTTGCCGGGATGGGCGAGCACCGGGAAGCCGAACTCGGCGGGCAGGTCAGCCGCGATCGACGTCCACTGGCCGCCCCAGTCGTCGCTGCGGTACACCCCGCCGTGGTTCTGCAGGTACATCCGGTCCGGCTGGGTGGCATCCGGTGCGATCTTGTGCACGCACTGGCCGAACTCCGGGTACTCATCCGGCAGGAAGGGCGCCCGGATGCCCCGGTTGGCCGGCGCCCAACTCGACCCGCCATCCTCGGTCCGGTACACCCCGCCGGTGGACATGCCGACCAGCAGGCGGTCCGGGTCGGCCGGGTGCGGCACGACCGTGTGGATCGCCTGGCCCCCGTAGCCGGCAGCCCAGTGCGGACGGTGCGGGTGATCCCACAACGCGCGCACCAACTCGAAATGGGCGCCCCCGTCCGCTGACCGGAACAGCGCGGACGGCTGCGTTCCCGCATAGATGACATCCGGCTCAGCCATGGTGCCCGGCTGGATCTGCCAGACCCGCTCCAAGGACGCGCCGGTGAACCCCGGGAAGGTGATCGGCGACCGGGCAGGCTCCGCCCAGGAAGCACCGAGGTCGTCGGAGTGCACCACGGATGCGCCCCAGTGCTCGCTCATCACCGAGGCGAAGATGCGGGGACGTTCCGCGCGGGTGTCGATCCCGATTGCGTAGATCGCGTTCATCGCGAACTGCGGCTCGCTCAGTTCCCAGCAGGCACGGTTATCCCGGCTGCGGGCCACGAACAGGCCCTTCCGGGTGCCCACTACCAGCACAGCTTCGGACACAGCGGCCTCCTCGGCCGGATCGGCTGGCTGCCCGCGCAGGCCGCGGGCCGGTCGGCACGTGCACCAGCACCGATGATAGCGTTGGCGTATGACTACTAGTCATATAGCCGATGGTCATAGGGTGTCAACAAGTTCGGGCTTCCTGCCAGATACCAGCTATGCCATCCTCGGCCTGCTGTCTTTCGGTGCCGAGTTGTCCGGGTACGAGCTGCGCCAGCTCGCGCTGAACAGCCTGCGCTTCTTCTACTGGAGCCCGGCGCAGAGCCAGATCTACCGGGAGCTGCGCCGCCTGGCTGGCCTGGGATATGCCACCGGCCGCACGGTCCACCAGGTCAACCGCCCGGATAAGGTCGCCTACGCCATCACCGAGGTCGGCCAGGAGGAGCTGAGGCGCTGGCTGGAGCAGGCGCCGGTGGCACCGCCCGCGATCCGTTACGACGCCGCGCTGAGGCTGTTCTTCGGGCATGTCAGCACTCCGGAACGGCTCCGCGAGGTGCTCGCCGAGCACACCCGGCACCTGGAAGACCTCATCCGCCAGTTGCATGAGGTCCGGGCGATGCTGGGCACGGACCCCACGCTGGCGCTGCCGCGCATCATCGCGGAGTGGGGCGATCATCTCTACACCGGCGAGCTGGCAGCGGCAGCGCAGGTCGACGCGGCGCTCAGCGAGCTCAGCCTGCCGACCGGTCCCATCACGGTCCCGCCCGGCACCGTGCTCCCGCCCGGCACCGGATCCCCGCCCGGCACCGGATCCCCGCCCGGCACCGGATCCCCGCCCGGCACCGGATCCCCGCCCGGCACCGGATCCCCGCCCGGCACCGGATCCCCGCCCGGCACCGGATCCCCGCCCGGCACCGGATCCCCGCCCGGCACCGGCACCCAGCGACAGCCCGGCGCCCCCGGGCCCAGCGTCGTCACCCCGCGCTCATAGCAGACGCAGGATGGCGGCGGCAGCGTCCTCGCCGGAGCGCACCGCCCCGTCGAAGAACCCCGGCCAATCGGCGGGATCTGCCCGGCCGCCCCGTAGAAGAGGTCCGTCTCCGGGTCCTGGGCCTGCGGTGCGGCCGCGTTGGCGAAGAGCACGTGCAGGAAGGAGACGTCCGCGGGCTCGAACGCGCCAGTTCCGCCGATCAGCGCCTGCTGGGTGATCACGAAGCGCCCGAAGCCCGTTGCGGTGTTCTTGTCCAGCCAGGTCGCCAGTGTCTCGCTGTCGCGGCGGTCGGCGTGCGGGGCCTGCCAGGGCGCCCGCGTCGGAACCCGGGCCGACAGCAGGTCGATCTTGGCGAGGGCCTGCTTGGCGTCGTGGAGTTCACGCGGCGACACGGCCGGCGGCTGCCCCCGGAACGGTGGGAAGCTGCCCTGGAACGTGCTCCGCTTCCCCCGGTAGAAGAAGACAGCGTCCCCGTCGTGGTAGGAGGGGAAGCGCTTGACCCGGAGTTCGTCGGCCAGGGCGAGAATGGCGGTCTGCGTCGGCCCCACCCACTGCCCGCCGAGGTCGACGTGCCCCCCTTCGATGACCTCCCGGCGCACCATGCGCCCGCCAACCCGGTGCCGGGCCTCGAGGATCACCACGGACCGCCCCGCGCGGACCAGCGACCGGGCGGCGACGAGGCCGGCCAGGCCAGCGCCCGCGATGGCGACATCAACGTGCCCTCGCGGCTGCACCGGGCCCGGGCCGGGGCCTGCACCCGCGGACCCGCTGCGCCCGGACCCGCCGGGCCCGGCCCGCCGGGACCCGCCGAGCCCGGCCCGCCCGGCGCCGAAAGCGCCGGCCATGGCGGTGGTGCCGGCAAGAAACTGCCTCCTGGGCGCGCCAGGAGAAGGGTTGTCAGTGGCCATGGCCATCAACCTGCAGCAATAGCTAGTTGCTTTCAATACGACACGCAGAGTGATCATCGTCGGTCAGCCGGGCGGCCAGCGCACCGGCAGCCGGGCAAGAACAGCCAACCTATGCAACGAGCAGCGGCGCCAGACACTTCAGCCCACGGCCGCGAGCCGTCGGGCGGACAACGGGCGGTGGGCCGGAAAGTCAGCCCACGGCCGCGAGCCGTGCGGTGAACTCGGCCGCGGCCCGTGCCGGGTCGTCGGCTTCAGTGATCGCCCGGACCACCACGACGCGGCCCGCCCCGGCGTCGATGACCTGGTCAAGGTTGGCCAGGCTGATTCCCCCGATCGCGAACCACGGCCGCGACGTGTGCATCCCCGCCGCGTAACGGAGCAACGGCAGCCCGGGAGCCGGGCGGCCCGGCTTCGTCGGGGTGGGCCATACCGGGCCGACACAGAAGTAGTCCACCGCCTCGGCGACCGCCGCCCCGGACGTCTCCGCCTCGGCGTGCGTGGACAGCCCGACCAGCGGCCGCGGGCCGATGATCTCGCGGGCCGTTCGCACGGGCAGGTCGTCCTGCCCCAGGTGCAGAACGTCCGCGCCCACCGCGTAGGCGATATCCGCGCGGTCGTTCACCGCCAGCAACGCCCCGTGCTTGTCGCACTTGCCGCGGAACACCCCGAGCAGGGCGATCTCCTGTGCGGCCTCCAGGCCCTTCTGCCGCAACTGGATGAGCCGGACCCCGGCACCGAGCACGGCGTCGAGGAACTCCGGCAGGTCACCCTGGCGCTGCCGGGCGTCGGTGCACAGGTAGACCCTGGCCGCCGCCAGCCGGTCGCGCAGGGCATCAGCCACTCAGGTCACCGCGCATAGGTAGACCCTGGCCGCCGCCAGCCGGTCGCGCAAGGCGTCAGCCACTGTGCTCACCATGCTCGCGGCGCTCGCGGCGCTCGCGGGGCTCACCACGCTCGCGGCGCTCGCGGGGCTCACCACGCATGGGCACTCAGAATGCGAGCGCCTGGGCCCGGCGGTTCACCTCGGTGCAGCGGCGTTCGGTCATCGCCTGGATCGGCGTGCCCGGCAGGGTGTCGTCGGCCGTGAACAGCCAGCACAACGCGTCGGAGTCGTCGAAGCCGCAGTCGAACAGCACGGTGAGAGTGCCGTGCAGCCCTTTGACAACCTGGTCCCCGTCGAAGAACGCGCCGGGGATCGACATGGTGCCGTCGGGCCGCTGGACAGCCAGCAGCTTGCGGTCGCGGAGCAGTTGCCTGATCCGGCCCAGTGGGAGGCCGAGACGGGCAGCTGCTTCAGGGAGCGTGAGCCAGTCGCCGACGAGTGCGTCGGCCGGGGGGTCAATCTGTGCCACGTTTCCGAATGTCCCACGTAGCGGCCCCGGTCAAACCCGGACACGCCGGTTTCAGCCCGCAACAATGTCGCGCACCGGCACGTCGGGATCCGCCAGCGCCCCGGGATCCACCGGCCGCCCCGCCTCGATGGCCCGGCGGCCCTGGAGCATGTCGCGGGGCCGCCCCACCGCCAGCACGGCGACCAGCCGCCCCGGCTCCGGCTCCGGTCCCGGTCCCGGTCCCGGTCCCGGTCCCGACGGCGACGGCGACGGCGACGGCGACACCCAGCATGCGGCCCAGCGCTGCCCGGCAGGGTCGCCCCGCCAGATGAGCCGGTCGCCCGCGCCATGATGGCCGACGTACTGGAGCATCCGGCCGAACTGCTCCGACCAGAAGTAAGGCACCGGGTCGTAGCCCGCGCCGGCGCCGAGCAGGTTCGCCGCCACCACGCTGGGCGCGTGCAGCGCCGTGTCCCAGTGCTCCACGCGCAGCCGCCGGTCGAAGCGGCGCGACCAGAAGGCGGCGCAATCCCCCGCGGCGTACACCCCGGCCACGGAAGCACGCAGCTGCCCGTCGACGATGACCCCGTTGCCCAGTTCCACCCCGGAACCTTCCAGCCAGCCGGTGAGCGGCCGGACACCGACAGCCGTCACCACCATGTCAGCGGCCAGCCAGCCCCCTCCCGGGAGGGCGAGGCCGCCCTCCTGCACGGATTCCACGGCCTGGCCGAGCCGCAGGTCAACGCCGGCCTCGGCGTACCAGGGCCGCAGCACCGAACCTGCCTCGACGCCAAGCGCCGCGGCCACCGGGGCGGGCGCCGCCTCCAGCACGGTCACCTCGCAGCCGCGGGCCGCGGCCGCGGTGGCGAGTTCCGCGCCGATCCAGCCCGCCCCCACGATGGCGAGCCGGGTCCCGGGGCGCAGCGCGGCACGGATGACCATCGCGTCATCGACAGTGCGCAGCACATGCTGCTGGCCGCTCCCGGGCAGCCGCACCGGGCCTGCCCCGGTCGCCACGACCAGCCGGTCGAAACGGTATTCACCCTGGTCAGTGCGGACTACCCGGTCATCCAGGCTGGTCGCGGACTCGCCGAGACGCAGCTCCATGTCGAGGGCGGCCGCGTCGGCATCCAGTGACGTGGAGTCCAGCTCGCCCATCATGAGCTTCTTGGACAGCGGCGGGCGGTCGTAGGGCGGATGGCGCTCCGCGCCGATCATGGTGATCGCGCCGGTGTACCCCTTCGCCCGGAGTTCCGTGGCGGTGCGCAGCCCGGCCAGCCCGCCACCTGTGATGACCACCCGCTCGATGCGCACGAGCACCTAGGCTAGAGGCACCCGCGCCCGGCGATCCGCCCGGCCCGGAACCGGCCTGACCCCCCGGAAACCGGCCGAAGAACTCCCGCAATCCCCCGCCCCTGGCGTGGCGGCCGGCCAGCCTCCCGGAAGACCCTCAGGTCGGCGGGGAGCCAGCGCAGACGTTCGTCACTGCCGGTCACCAAGCGACACCGTACTTGTGTTCTGAGCGCCCCGGACGGCGCTCGGCAATACAATCGAGCCGATGGACACGACGCTCGCGCGCCCACCCGTCGGCCGGGTCCTTGATGGCCGCTACCGGGTTGAGTCCCTTATTGCCACTGGCGGGATGGCAACGGTGTACCTGGGTACCGATACCCGGCTGGACCGCACAGTGGCGCTCAAGATCATGCATGCCGAACTCGCCAACGACGAGGACTTCGTCCGCCGTTTCGTGGGCGAGGCCAGGTCCGTTGCCCGGCTTTCGCACCCCAACGTGGTCGGCGTGTACGACCAGGGCGCGGACGGGCGCACGCTGTACCTGGCCATGGAGTACGTGCCTGGCCGCACGCTGCGCGACCTGCTCAACGAACGCGGTCGCCTGGAAGCCCGTGAGGCGCTGGACATCATGGACGGCGTGCTGGGCGGCCTCGGCGCAGCCCACGCGGCCGGGCTCGCGCACCGCGACGTCAAGCCGGAGAACGTCCTGCTGACCTCCGGCCATTCGGTCAAGGTCGCGGACTTCGGGCTGGCCAGGATGCTCGCGGGCTCCAGCCAGACGAAGACCGGCATGCTGATCGGCACCGCTGCCTACCTGGCGCCGGAACAGGTCTCCCGCGGCAGAGCCGACGCGCGGACCGACGTGTACGCGGCCGGGATCATGCTGTTCGAGTTGCTCACCGGGACGCAGCCGCACACCGCTGACACCCCGCTGGCGGTCGCCTACAAGCATGTCAACGAGGTGGTGCCCGCACCGTCCCGGATCGTGCCCGGGCTCGCGCCCGCGCTCGACGCCCTGGTGGCAATGGCCACCAGCAGGGACCCCGACCTGCGGCCCGCCGACGCGGGGCAGTTCCTGCGCGCCGTGACCGAGGTGCGCCAGGGCCTGCCCCAGCCCGGCCCGGCGTACCCGGCCGCGCCCGGCGCCGGGTTCTCCGGTGTTCCCGGCGGGTACCCCGACCCGCAGCGCTCCCCCGTCCCGCCGCCCATCCTGGACTACCAGCCGGCCATCTGGCAGGCCGAGGCCGCGCCGTCCCAGCCCGCCGGCGACCTGATCCCCGGCCTCGCTGAGCCCGCCGTGCCCGCGCACACCCAAGTGCAGGACGACGCCTTCTACCGGTCCGCGAACCACACCCTCGTCGTGGCGCCCGGCGCGGCCACGGATTACGGCCACGGGCGGGGTGGCTATGGCGGCTCACCCGAGCCGGGGCTGCAGCGCTGGCTGTTCAGCCGGAAGCTCGGCTATGTCATCGCGGGCCTGGCCGCGATGGTCCTGGTCAGCCTGTTCGTCTGGTGGCAGTCAGCGGGCCGGTACACCACGGTGCCCCAGGTGGGCGGCCTCGCGGCAACCACCGCGAGCCTCGAGGTGCGCAACGAGGGCCTGGTCGCCAAGCTCAGCTCACCGCAATTCAGCAACCGGGTGGCCAAGGGCGACATCATCGGCACCCAGCCGGCCATCGGCTCCCAGGTGAACAAGGGCGCCACGGTGATGCTCATCGTCTCCGCGGGCCCGCGGATGATCTCGGTGCCTCAGGTGACGGGGGGCACGCTGCCCACCGCCCAGGCCGCGCTGCGGCAGGCCGGCCTGGTACCGGGCACGGTGACGAACCAGGCGTCCACCACCATCCAGAGCGGGATCGTGATCAGCACGACTCCTGCCGCGGGTGTCTCCTGGCCGCAGAACAGGCCGGTCACCCTCGTGGTCAGCACGGGGCAGCCGGTGCCCAACTTCGTCGGCCAGCAGAAGGCGGTCGCCGAACAGTGGGCGCAGGCCAACAACGTCTCGCTCAACGAGGTCGCGGACGCCAAGAGCACCCAGCCCGCGGGAACCGTCACCCAGCAGTCCGTGGCGGCCGGCAGTTCCTTCACCCCGCACCAGGTCATCACGATCGCGATCGCCAACGGGCCGCAGATGGTCAGCGTGCCCAATGTGGAGGGCCAGCCGGTCACCCAGGCCGAGCAGACGCTGTCCCAGGCAGGCTTCCAGGTCAAGGTGGTCATGATCGGGCCGCTGGACAAGGTGTTCAACGAGAGCCCGTCGGGCCAGGCGCCGCAGGGCAGTGTGATCACGCTCTACGCCGGCCTCTAGCAGCTTCTGGCACTACCCGGCTGATGCCTGTTTCATCCGGGTTGCTGATGAATTGATGTCGCAGATCGACTAGTATGGCGCGGCCTGATTGGGTGCCCGCTTCCGGTCGAGGAGGGCCCAAGCTTCGAAGAAGGCCCCCCTGAAACTACGTCCAGCGACCCTGGTCCGCGTGATCGCTCACGTGGCGGCCTGGGTACCCTTCGTCGCCGGGCCGTTGCGCCTGGTACAAGACGGCTGGCGGCCGGTCGGGGACGAGGCGGCCATCGCGCTTCGCTCCTGGGACTCACTCACCGCGCACGGGCCGCTGGTCGGACAGGCGACCCGGCTGGGTCACGGCGTGTTCGACCCGGGCCCGCTCCAGTACTGGCTGCTGGCGGTTCCCGCGCACATCGACCCGGTCCACGGTTCGCTCTGGGGAGCCGCGTTGTGCTGCATGGCCGCGGCCTCGCTGGCGATCGAGGCGGCCTGGTCGGTGCTCGGCGCGGCCGGCGGCCTGTGCGCCAGCGGGCTGATCCTGGGGCTCACCCTGTGGCAGCCATCAGTGGCGCTGCCGCCGAGCTGGAATCCCTGGTTCGGCATGATGTTCTTCCTCGCGGCGCTCTCGGCCGGCTGGGCGGTCATCTCCGGGCACCGGCGTTGGTGGCCTGCGCTGGTCATCACGGCCTCGATAGCCGCCCAGGCCCACCTGATGTTCGCCCTCGGCTCGGCGGCCCTGGTCCTGCTAGCCCTCGTCGCCGGTCTCGTCGACACCGTCCGGGCCAGGTCAGGCTACTGGTGGGCGGTCATCGGCCTCCTCGCGGGAGCAGCGTGCTGGAGCGCTCCCGCCATCCAGCAGTTCACCTCACCGGATGGCAACCTGGCCGCGCTCATCCGGAGCAGCAGTGGCAGCGGCCGGCGGACCGGCACCGCCTTCGGCCTCAAGGCGCTCACCGCCGCGGTCCAGCCGGTTCCGTTCTGGTGGCGGACGCGGGTCCCGTCGTCGGCCATTGCCGGGATGATCAGTCACCGGTCAGCGGGCTTCGCCGTGGCGGTCCTGCTTCTGCTGGCCGTGGTGGGCGTGGTCGCGGTGCGCCCGCTCCGGTGCCGTCCGCTTGCCGCGCTCGCCACGGTCAGCCTGGTGCTGAGTCTCGCGGCGCTGCCGACGTACTCGAGCATCCCGGTGCGGAACACCAGCCTGCGCACGCTGGGTTACCTGACCACGCTGTTGCTCCCCATCGGCCTGCTCTGCTGGCTGGTCGTGGGTTCCGGCGCAGTGCTGGCAGGCTGGCGGGCGGCCGCTCACGTCCGCGCGCTGGCCGGAGCCCGCGGGAGCAGCAGCGACACCGCGGCCGCCGGCCCGCAGGAAGCCCGCGCGGGTGGCAGTGAGCCCGCGGCGGCCGGCGCCGCGCCAGCTCGTTGGGGAGTGCGTGGTGTCGCCGCCGCGGCCGCACTACTCATCGCGGCGGGCTCGGCACTGGCGGTGTGGCGGCAGTCGCCAACCATCCGGGCGGTCACGGCTGATACGGCGATGCAGGCGTCGCTCGTCGCGTCCCGGCAGATCGAGCGGGAACTGCGGGGCCAGCCGATCGCACTCTCGGTGCACGACGCTGACGCCGCCGCGCTGGGGCGGCTGACGCTGGCCCTGACCTGGGTGCTGACCCCGGTTGGCTACGGCCCGGAGGTCGTCCGCGCCCGGCTGGCCCGTGAGCTCGGGGACAGGTACGTCTTTCATGGCCAGCCGATCCCGCAGGTCGCGGTCCGGGTGCGCCACGACGGCATCTCGGTCCGCGTCACGATGCCGCCCGCGGGCCTCGCCAGGGCCGCTCCCGGCCGCTGACGGGCCCGCGCTGAAGGATCCGCGCCGCAGCGGCCCGGCCGGGACGGGCGCTTTGCGCTAATGTGGGCCGCTGGGCGGTGACCAGCCAGCCACCGATTCCCAGCACATGTGGGCCGCCAGGAATCCCATGTCGGACTCAGCCCAGGCCCGGTCTCACCACACGCATCCGGGAAGTGGCCAGCTGTGAGCGGAACCAGGGTGACGGCAACGGCCGGCGGATCGCAACGCGATACCGCCTCCTCCCGCGGGCCGGTGGCGGGCCGTGCCTGGTTCACCCCGGTCGGCGCGGTCATCGCCGGCTTCACGCTGCTCGGCCTCGGCCTCCGGCTCTACCTGCTGAGCCGCCCGGGGTACCTGCTCGGCGTCACGCAGTACGACGACGGGCCGTACTTCGGCAGCGCGCTGCGCCTGGTCCATGGCGCGGTGCCGTACCGGGACTTCATCATCGTGCCGCCGCCCGGGATCACCCTGCTGATGAGCCCGGCCGCGCTGCTCGCCCAGGTCACCGGGACCGCCTGGGCGATGGCGGTCGGCCGCATCCTCACCGTGGCCGCGAGCGCTGCGGGCATCCTCATGGTGGGCCTGCTCGCGCGGCATCGTGGCGTGCTCGCGGTGACCCTGGCCTGCGGGATCCTGGCCATCTTCCCGGGCAGCCTGGTGGCCGCGCACACCGTGCTGCTCGAGCCATGGCTGACCCTGTTCTGCCTGGCCGGGGCACTGGCAGTGGTGGACCGTGATCGGCTGGCCAGCGGCAGGCGCCTCTTCTGGGGCGGGGTCGCCTTCGGTTTCGCCGGCACGGTCGAGGTGTGGGCGATCATCCCGGTCGTGGTGCTCGCCGTGTTGCTCATCCGCCAGGTCCGGCGGGCTGCCCTGTTCATTGCCGGGGTGGCGGCCGGCTTCGCGGTCCCGGTCATCCCGTTCGCCGCCCTCGCCCCGGCGCGGTTCTACCAGAGCGTTTTCGCGTCCCAGCTTTTCCGGGTGGTACCGGTGCGGACCCCGCTGGAATACCGGCTGAAGCTGATGACCGGGCTCGCCAAGCTGCTGCACCTTGGCAGCACCGGCGTGCTGGTCGTCTCGCTGGCAATCGTGGGCTTCGTCGCTGGCGCGCTCGTCGCCGCGTGGCTGATCAGCCGCCGCCCGCCCGCCGCCCTGGACTGGTTCGCGGTGGGGACCTGCGTGCTGGTGGTCGTGGCGTTCCTCTGGTATGCCCAGTTCTTCCTGCACTTCCCCGCGTTCCTGGGGCCGTTCCTCGGGCTCTCCGTCGGGCTGGCCGCCTCACGGCTGGTCATGGCCATCCAGCCGGCCGCGGCGCGGCGCGGCATCGGACCATGGGCGCAGTGGTCCGTGGTGGGACTGGCTGCCGCTGTGGTCGTGGTCCTGGCCGTCCAGCAGGGGCAGGCGGAGACCAGCACGAAGCCCCGGGTGAGCCCGGCGGCTATCACCCGGGTCCAGCGGATCGTCCGTCCCGGCGCCTGCGTCGTCACCGACCAGGTGTCGTTCACCATCGCCGCGAACCGGTTCAGCTCGGATGTGCCTGGCTGTTCGCAGATGGTGGATGCCATCGGAACCGACTACGCGCTGGGCCACGGACGGGACGCGAGCACCGGGGCGGCCCGGTTCCCCGCGGTCGATGCGACCTGGCGCAGCGCCTTCCACCACGCGCAGTACGTCTGGCTGTCCGTCCGCTACAACCGGCGGCGCATCGCCTGGACGCCCGCGCTCAGGTCGTACTTCAGGGACCATTTCAGCCCGGTGCTGAGAGACGGGAAGCACGACGTGCTCTATGCCCGCAAGCCCGCAGGCTGACCAGGGCCCCGGCCGTCCAGGCTGTCGGTCCGTGGCTGACCGCCTGCCCCGATCGGCCCGGCCGAAGATCGGGGCGCACGTGCCTGTCTCCGCCGGCCTCGCCGTCGGAGGACTGCGCTATGCGGCGGAGATCGGCGCCGAGGCGATCCAGGTGTTCGTCTCCAATCCGCGTTCCTGGGCTCTCTCGGCCGGGGACACCGCCCAGGACAGGGCATTCCGGGATCAGCTTGCCGCCGGTGGCCTGCCGGTTTTCGTGCATTCCCCGTACCTGATCAACGTCGGTTCCGCGGACCAGGTAATCCGTGAGCGGTCCGTGGAATCGCTTGCGCATTCGCTGCGCCGGGGCGGCGAGATCGGCGCCCGCGGCGTGGTCGTGCACACTGGCTCGGCGGCCGGCGGTGACCGGGACAAGAGCATGCGCCATGCCCGCGAGTGCCTCCTGCCGCTGCTGGACTCGCTCCCTGACGATGGCCCTGACCTGCTGCTGGAACCAATGGCCGGGCAGGGCCAGATGCTCTGCGCCATGGTCGCGGACCTGGGTGCTTACCTGGACGGGCTTGACTGGCACCCCAGGGCGTGCGTGTGCCTGGACACCTGCCACGCGTTCGCGGCCGGGCACGACCTCGCCGCTCCCGGCGGGGTGGCCGCGACGCTGGACGCGCTGAGCGATGTCCTGCGCGGGAATGGACAGCACTGTGCCGGAAAGGCCGCCCAGCGCCGGCTCGGGCTGGTCCATGCCAACGACTCGAAAGACCCGTGCGGGTCACACCGGGACAGGCATGAGAACATCGGCGCCGGGCAGATCGGCGCGCGGGCGTTCGGGGCACTGCTCCGGCACCCCGCGGTCGCGAACGTGCCATTCGTCATCGAGACACCCGGCCCGAAGGCCGCGCACGCGGCTGACCTGGCGGCCCTGAAGCGGCTGCGGTCGCGCTCCTGACGCGCCCGTCCAGCCAGCCCCGTCCAGCCAGCCCCGTCCAGCCAGCCGGGGCGGCCTCGCCTGGCGGGTCAGGACGCGGGCCCGTCGCCTGCCTCCTCCTGGTAGGAGAACCGCTGCTCGTGCCAGGGATCGGCGGAGTTGTGGTAGCCGCGTTCCTCCCAGAAACCGCGCCGGTCCTCCGTCAGGTACTCCAGGGCACGCACCCATTTGACGCTCTTCCAGCCATACAAGTGCGGCACGACCAGGCGCATCGGGTATCCATGCTCCGGGGTGAGCGGGGCGCCAGCCACCCCGGTGGCGAACAGGGTGCTGTCGGCCGCGAAGTCCGCGATCCGGGTGTTCGCGCTGTACCCGTAGTCCGCCCACACCATGACGTGGGTGACCGCTGCCGCGGGCGGCGCCAGCCGCAGCACCTCCGTCGCCGCGATGCCCTCCCAGGCGATTCCCGGGATGGTGCATTTCGTCACGCAATGCAGGTCCGCGGTCACCTGGCAACGCGGCAGGGCGCCGATCTCGGCCCAGTCCCAGCGGTGCTCACGACCTGACTCGGTCATGCCGGATACCCGGAAATCCCACATCTCCGGCCGGAACCTGGGCACGGGGCCGTAGTGCTGGGCGGGCCATTCCTGCCGGATGTACTGGCCGGGGGGCAGATTCCTGCCAGCCTCCGCCGGACCAGTCCCTGCCTGACCAGTCCCTGCCTGACCTCGCGCCTGGCCCGCGAGCACCTGGCTCACGACCGACTGGCCCGGCGTTGCCCGATTCGCGTCCGGCTGATCCGTCCTTGCCCGACCCACGTCCGGCTCGCCCACCGCTGCCCGACCTACGTCCGGCTGACCCATGCCTGCCCCTCCTGGCTGACCCGCCCCGGGCTGACCTGCGCCCAGCCAACCCCGCTGACCCGCACCCGGCTGACCCGCGCCTGCCCGACCCGCACCCGACCCGCACCCGGCTGACCCGCGCCTGTCCGACCCTTACCGGCCAATCCGTATCCTGCCGATCCGCGCCCGGCTGACGTGTACCCGGCTGACTCGCGGCTCCTACCATCGCATGCGCGCGAATCCCGGCTCTGCCCGCCCCTCCCCCCGGGGATGCGCTAGGCTGCACCCATGCGGCAGCAGTTTTGGTTCTGGTATGGCTACCGGCCCGGCAATCGGACGGTCGCCCGCCAGACTCTGCGCTGACGCGAGCGACTTCCAGGAAGCCCCGGGCCGGATGGCCCGGGGCTTCTTGCATCTGACAGCGCCCTTTCAGCAGACCGGCGACACACCGCCGCAAACACAGGAGGACCCCATGGTCGTGGTCATGGCCCCGGAGGCCACTCAGGCCGACATGGACGGGATCGTTGATCTGGTACGTTCCGCGGGCGGGGAGGCATTCATCACCCGCGGCGTCTCCCGCACCATCGTCGGCCTGGTCGGCGACGTGGACCAGTTCGGCGTGCTCAACCTGCGGAGCAGGCCAGGGGTGAGCGACGTGGTGCGGATCTCTGTTCCGTACAAGCTGGTCAGCCGGGAGCATCATGCGGACCGGTCCGTGGTGCGGGTGGGGGGCGTGCCGATCGGGCCCGACACGCTGACGGTGATCGCGGGCCCGTGCGCGGTGGAAACCCCGGAGCAGACCCTGACCGCCGCCCGGATGGCCAGATCCGCAGGCGCCTCCCTGCTCCGCGGTGGCGCGTTCAAGCCGCGTACCTCGCCTTACGCGTACCAGGGCCTGGGCGAGGCGGGACTGAAGATCCTCGCCGAGGTCAGCGCGGAGACCGGGCTGCCGGTGGTCACCGAGGTGATCGATCCGCGCGACGTCGACCTGGTCTCCTCCTACGCCGACATGCTCCAGGTGGGCACCCGGAACATGCAGAACTTCGCGCTGCTCCAGGCGGTCGGCTCGGCCGGCAAGCCGGTGCTGCTCAAGCGCGGCTTCAGCGCCACCATCGAGGAGTGGCTGATGGCCGCGGAGTACATCGCACAGCGCGGCAATCTCGACATCGTGCTCTGTGAGCGGGGCATCCGCACCTTCGAGAAGGCCACCCGCAACACCCTGGACATCAGCGCCGTTCCGGTGGCCCAGCGGCTGTCCCACCTGCCCGTCATCGTCGACCCGTCGCACTCGGCCGGGCGCCGCGACCTGGTGCTGCCACTGACCCGGGCGGCCATCGCGGTCGGCGCGGACGGCATCATCGTGGACGTGCACCCCGAGCCGAAGATGGCGCTGTGCGACGGTGACCAGGCACTGCTCGACTCCGACATCCGCGAACTGGCCAGCGTGGCGGCGCACTTGCCACCGCTGATGGGCCGCACGCTCACCCCGCCGCTGACCGCCGCCGAGGCAGCCAGCGCCCGGGCCAAGGACCCCACCCCAGTGGCATAGGAGCCTCCCCCAGCCCCGCAAAGCCCCCGCCAAAGTGTCGTGATCATGAGATTGGTGTCGCTACAACTACAACGACACCAATCTCATGATCACGACGGTCAACGGAAGACCGCGCGCGCGGTGAAGGCCGGCGCGCGGTCACTCGTTGGATAGATGTTGTTTCTAGGGGTGGTCTGGCCGGTACTCCTGCGCTATGGCGGCCAGTTCCTCGGCGAGGTCGCCGGCCTCCAGCCGTGCCTCCAGCCGACGGAGATCATCGATCCGGGCCTGGGTTTCCACCTGGCGCGGCGTGAGCAACGTGCAGCAGTCCTGGTCAGGCAGTTCAGACAGGGCGAGGGTGCGGATCCGGCGCGCCTCCGCCATGATCTCGATCTTGTCGTTCCCGATCAGCGGGCGCAGGATCGGCAGCGAGACCGCGTCGTCCAACGCGGTGAGGTTGGTCAGCGTCTGGCTGCTCACCTGGCCGAGCGAGTCGCCGGTGACCAGCGCCGCCGCGCCGAGGCGGCGGGCCAGCACCTCCCCGGTCTTGAGCATCAGCCGGCGCTGCGCCACGATCTGCAGCCGGCTCGCGCCGGACGAGGCCAGCCGCTGCTGCGTTTTGCCGAACGCCACCACGAACATCCGTGAGTCGCACTGGAACCTGTCCAGCTGGTGCATCAGCCCGTACGCCTTGTACACGGACTCCGGGCCGGTCAGCGGCATGCCGGAGAAGTGCAGGAAGTCGCAGCGCAGCCCGCGCCGCATCATCCGGTACGCGGCGACCGGCGAGTCGATCCCGCCGGACATGAGCACCAGTGCCCGTCCGCTCATGCCGACCGGCAGCCCGCCCTGGCCCGCCGAGCCGTCGGTGTACACGAAGACCTCCTGCTGGTCCACCTCAAGGAAGATCGTCGTGTCCGGGTGCTTCAGGTTGACCGGGTAGCCATAGGCCTGCCGCACCAGAGCGCCGATGCGCTCGGCCAGTTTGGCCGAGGTCACCGGGAAGCGCTTGTCGCGGCGCCGGGCGCGGACCGCGAAGGAACCGGTCCGGCCGGCCGCCATGGCGACCGCGGCGGCGATCGCCGCGTCCGGATCCTTGGCCACCCGGGCAGCGCGGCACACCCGGGCGATGCCCATGACGTCACGGACACGCTCGGCAACCTTGTCGGCCGCCGCTTCCGCGGCAGGGCCGGTGGCGGGGCCGTTCGCCCCGGTCAGCCGCAGCACCATGACACCGTTGCGCTGCCACAGCCGGACCTCGATGCCGGTGTCACGGAGCGCCCGGCGGATGTTCGCCCGCAGGATGCGCTCGAAGTGCCGCCTGTTGCCGCCCTTGAGGACGATCTCGCCGAGCTTGAGCAGCACGCAGGGCTCCTGCGGGCTCGTGACGGCGGCGGAAGGTGCGTGATCGGCCAGGGGGATTACAGCCATTATCCCAGTCTGCCAGCATCCCCGGCCGATGCGGCTGCCGCTTATCCCAGGTAACTACGCCGGGGCGGCCAGATCAGGCTCCAGGCGACGGCGGCGAGGGAGGCCGCCAGGTCACGCCGCTGAGAACCAGGGGCGCTTTCAGGTCCTGCCCAGGCGAGACGACGAATGGCAAGGCGGCACCCGGCGCGGCGACGGAAACGGCGTAGCACACGCCCCCCGGCAACGGCGAACATCACGGCCGCCTCCAGCGGGACACTCCGGGCGGAGCATCGGGAGCGCAGGGTGACGGGGCTGGTGACGGGGAGGTACGGTGCCGGAATGACGGTCAAACTCGTGGTGCTCTACACCAGGCCCGACGACACGGATGCCTTCGACAAGCACTACCTCGGCGTGCACATGCCGCTGGCGAACGCGATCCCGGGGGTGCAGCGCGCCGAGACGGGGCGCGTCGCGGCCGCCGCCGACGGCGGCGAGCAGTCCTACTACCGGATCGCCGAGCTGTACTTCGCCGACCAGGCGGCTCTCGAAGCCGGCTTCGGCTCCGCCGAGGGCAAGGCCACCGCGGCCGACTACCAGCAGATCGCACCACCCGGATCCAGGATGTTCGTCGAGGTCCTGGACGACTAGGTCCTGGACGACCAGGGAGGCTCCGCCTCGGACCGCCGAGGTTCCTGGTCCGCCGCGGGCCTCGCCATCCTGGACCAGGTCGGCACGGACCGCCGGCTGGCTCGCTGGCCGCAGCTGCACATCGCCCGGGGCGAGCTGCTCTGCCGCCTTGGCCGCTCCGGCGACGCTGTCGCGGCGTACGAGGCAGCGCTGGACCTGGCGCCCGCGGCGCCCGAACGCGACTTCATCGCCCGCCGCATCCGCGAGCTGACCGCGTGACAGTGCCCGTCCGTGGTGGCGCAGGCAACAGAATCGGAGATCAACGCATGACCGGGATAGCTGTACGTAACGCGGACCCCGGCGACTTCGCGGCCATCTCGAAGGTCGCGCTGGCCACCGGGCAGGACGAGGAATGGGCCGGCGCAGACCCGGCTTACCTGCGCTACCTGCTGGCGAACGGCACGCTCGTGGTCGCGGTCCGGGACGGCGGGGTGACGGGGTTCGCCGCGACCCGGCTGATCGGCGAGGGCCCGGCCGCCGTCAGCATGCTCTGTGACCTGTTCGTCCATCCGCGCGCACACGGACTCGGCTGCGGCCGGGCGATGCTCGCCGAGCTGTGGCGGGATGCGCCGCGGCGGATGACGTTCAGCAGCCTGCACTCGCACGCGCTGCCGCTCTACACGCGGTTCGGCCTGGACGCGTGGTGGCCGCTGCTGTACCTGTCAGGCGACGTGGCAGCGCTGCGCGCCCCGGACGGCTGGGCTGCCACGCCGTCAACCCCGGAGCAGGTCGCCGCGGCGGAGCAGCGCTGGACCGGGGTGGACCGGGCAGCCGACCACCGGGCCTGGGCCGGCCGGCCGCACGGGCAGCCGGCCGAGGTGTTCCGGGCGGGCGAGTTGCTGGCAGCGGGCACCGTCGCTGGCGAGGGGGCGGAGTACGGCATCGTTCACCTGGCGATCGCACCCGGCGCGGCGGCCACCGACGCGCGCGACGCAGTGCTCGCGGTGCTGGCTGCGCTCCGGCCTGCGGATGGCCGCGCCCGGGTGTGCCTCCCCGCGCCTCATCCCGCGGTCCGCCCGCTGCTCGCGGCGGGATGGCACAACGGGGAGTTCGATGTGTTCATGGCCTCCGAGCCCGCGCTGCTGGATCCGCGCCGCGCCGTGCCGTCCCCCGGCGGCGCGTGAGCGGCGGACCGCTTTGGCCTGGCCGGCGCGTCAGCGTTCACCCGGAAAGTGCCATCATGCTCTCTGTGGACTTCAAGACGCTGCACGTCCCCCTGGAGGAGCACGAGTTCGAGCAGATCCGGGTGGCTGCTGAGGCGGCGGGCCGCAGCCCGCAGGAGTACGCCCATGACACACTCGTGGGCGCGGTGTCCGCCCGCGCCAGGCGCCACCGCGAGGTCCTGGTCCGAGTGCAGCGCATCAGCGATGCCCTGAACCAGCGACTGGCCCAGTGACTGACTTCCTGACCATCGAGGATGCGCTGGAGGTAGCCCAACTGGTCACCGGCGAGCCAGCCCGGGTGCGCGATTTCACCGACCTCACGACCGCGCTCGCCCGGCCGCAAGAGACCGAGAACGGGCAGGAGAAGTACCCGGGCATCTGGGACAAGGCCGCCGCGCTGATGGAGGCGCTGGGCCACAGTTACGCACTGGTCGACGGGAACAAGCGGCTCACCTGGAACGCGACCTGGTTCTTCCTCGGCGTGAACGGTCATCCGCTGGGTGATCCGCTCGATGATGACGCTGCCCACCAGTTCATGTATGACCTGGTCAGGGGCAGGCTGACGATGCCCGAGATCGCCGAACGGCTGCAGAAGTTCGCCGCCTGACCGCGCCACTCACCAGCGCCGCCCGCGGTCGGCGCTGGGCCATCACCACTCCCGCCTGGAGCGGCGACTCGCCGCTGTGTGGTGCGTAGCGCCCACATATGGACCCAAAATCACCGCACAGTGATCGTCCCCGCGGGTGAGCCACCACTGTGTGGTGCGTAGTGCCCATATACGGCACCAAATGCACCACGTAGCAGGCCCAGCCCTCGGACTTACTGGCGGGCGAGGTTGGGGGCGCCGTCGCGCAGGACGTATTTCTGGATCTTCCCGGTCGCGGTCTTCGGCAGCTCGGTGACGAACGTCACCCCGCGCGGGGCCTTGAAATGGGCCAGCCGCTCACGGGTGAACGCGATGATCTCCTCCTCCGTCGCGGTGGAACCGTCGCGCAGCACGACGAACGCCTGCGGCGTCTCCCCCCACCGCTCGTGCGGCAGGCCGACGATCGCGGCTTCCTGGACGGCCGGGTGGCGCAGCAGCGTTCCCTCGACCTCCACCGAGGAAATGTTCTCCCCGCCGCTGATGATCACATCCTTGATCCGGTCACGGATCTCGACATAGCCGTCCGGGTGCACCACGGCGGCGTCGCCGGTATGGAACCAGCCATCGCCCATCGCCCGCCGGGTGGCTTCGGGATCGTGATAGTACCCGGACATGACGACGTTCCCCCGGACCACGATCTCGCCCAGGGTCCCGCCGTCCGCGGGAACCTGCTCGCCGCTGGCATCGATCACCCGGAGCTCGCCCGAGGTGAGCAACTCGACTCCCTGCCGGGCCTTCAGCACTGCCCGGTCGGCCGGTTTGAGTTCTTCGTGCTCGGGGAGCGGGGCGCAGACCGTGATGAACGGGGCTGTCTCGGTGAGGCCGTAGACCTGGGTGACCTCCCAGCCGAAATCGCCCTCCAGCCGCTCGATGGTGGCCGCGGCCGGCGGCGCGCCTGCAGTTATCACGTGAACCCCGGGCATCACCTCGCCACGCACCTCGGCCGGGGCGTTCGCCAGCGAGATCAGCACCGTGGGCGCGGCGCACAGCCAGCGCACCCGCTCCTCGCGGATCAGCCGGAACACCTCGCCAGGATCGACCTTGCGCAGGCAGATGTGCGTGCCCGCGGCGGCGGTGACGGTCCAGGTGAAGGTCCAACCGTTGGCGTGGAACATCGGCAGGGTCCACAGGTACCGCTCGCCCACGCTGATGGGCAGGTGCAGCAGGGTGCCGATCGAGTTGATGGTCGCATTCCGGTGGGTGATCATCACGCCCTTGGGGCGTGCGGTGGTCCCGCTGGTGTAGTTGATCGTGAGCAGATCCCGCTCGTCGATGTCCGCGCCGGTGAAGTCCGGGCTGGCTGCGGCGATGGCGGCGGAGTAATCCAGCCAGCCTTCCCCGGCAGCCCCGAACGCCACGAAGTGACGCACGCCCGGCAACCGGTCACGGATGACGTCCACCACGGCCAGGTAGTCAGCATCGACGCAGAGCACGCTGGCGCCGGAGTGGTTGACGATGTAGACGAAGTCGTCGGCGGTGAGCCGGTAGTTGATGGGCACCAGCACGGCGCCGATCTGCGGCACCGCGTAGAAGGACTCCAACTGGGCATGGGTGTTCGGCGCGATGGTCGCCACCCGGTCGCCGCGTGCGACGCCGAGTTCCTGCAAGGCGGACGACCAGCGGTCACAGCGGTCGAAGAACTGCTCGTAGGACAGCCGCAGGTCACCGTCCACCACCGCGTCACGGTCCCCGTGCAGCCGACGGGTACGTCGGGCGAACTCAAGGGGGGTAAGCGGCGTTTCCATCGGGAGCCTCCACGTTGACGCGCTGGTATCCGGTCGCGCGGCGGCCGCGCGCGCAGGCACCCGGCACGGGCGGTCCCCCCGCCATAGCAGGCATGCCGTCAGAACGAACGGTAGCCCGCCGACGGCGTTTTCACGAGAACACAAGCGCGCAAGTTACGGGACCTACGGCACTTGCTCGCTGCCCGGCGCGAGTGCCGCAAGTCAGCCCCGGGCTCGGCCTGGTTGGGATCCCGGGCGGCATCGTGCTCAGCAAGAAGCTGTTCGCCGACCTGCTCAGCCCGGCCTACAAGAATTTCAAGACCGCTATCACCAAGATGTCCAACCAGTTCAAGCAGGCGTCTGAGGTGGAGTCACCGGGACCTACAGCAATGACAACGAGGACGTCATCGACGTCTACTGCAACAACAGCGGCGACCAGGCTTGGGTCACGGTGACCGTCGAGGCGACCTGACCGCACCGGCCGGGGGTGTCAGCCGCCGCGGACCGCGCAGAGGATGCGGTTGTTGCCGCGCTGCCAGAGCGTTTCCACCTCGCTGAAGCCTGCCGCGTGCAGCGCATCGACATGCGTCTCCAGCCAGCCCGAGGGTGAGCCGTGGTGGTCGGACTCCAGCCCGAGGCGACCGCGCCTGGCGGACAGCCCGGCCAGCGCGGGATCCGTGGCGACCGCCTCCCACCAGCCCGTCCAGGTCTCGGGATGGCCCTGGGGGAAGCGCCGTTGCTCCTCACGGTCGATCAGTGCCTCACTCAGCCTGGCGATCACCGGGGTAGTGCTCTCGTCACCCTTGAAGTGGTCACCGTCGAGGAGCAGGCCACCGGGCCGGAGCACCGTGGCGAGTTCGGCGTACATGGCGCGCAGCGCCGGGCCGGGCAGCCAGTGCAGCGCGGCGGTGCTCACCGCCGCGTCGGCCGCGCGGTCCAGGCCGAGGGCCGCCGCCCAGCCCGGCGTGCGCAAGTCGCAGTCGGCGAACCGCAGGCCGGCCCGGCCACCGTAGGCGGCCCGGCCGAGCGCGAGCAGAAGCGGGTCCGCATCGACGGCGACCACGGTCGCCGCGGGGATCCGGTCGAGCAGCCGGACAGACAGCGAGCCGGGGCCGCAGCCCAGGTCCAGGATGAGCGGATCAGGGCGCCCGGCCGTCTCCTCCACCGCGTCGATCAGCGTCACGAACCGGTCCTCCCGGTCCGGCAGGTGGCCCTGCTGCTGGAGATCCCACCTGTCGATCCAGCCTTGCGCTACCTTCTGGCCCAGGTCCGGCACGCCCGCCTCCTTGTCCCCGACGGCTACTGTCACTGACGACTATGCTTTCGCCAGTCACAAGGTAGGACACGAGGATGTAACTGGTCAAGTGAATTTCAACAGTCACATGGATACCGTGGTGGCCATGGCGGTCAGCCTCGTCAACATGCTCACGCCCGGCCAGGATCGCGGGCATCCGTGCCCTCCACTGGACGAGGCCAGCCTTCCCCGGGCCGCGACCGCAGCGTTGCGGGCGGGCAATCCGCGGACCCGCGAGGTCTTCCTGGAGGAGGCCATCGAACTGGGCGGTGTCGCCGCCGAACTGAGGACCGTGTTCGAGGCGGTCGCCTCTGGTGACGTGGACGCCGCGGCCCGCCAGGTCAACACCCTGCTGGCGGCCACGGGCGCGCACCCCTGGCTGGACCGCCATGATGGCGAGCCATGGCACCTGCACTTCCACGGAGCGCAGGACTCGCTGGTCACCGGGTGGGCAGCGGGTTGCGCCACCGGACTCGCCGTCGTGCTCGGCAGCGACCTGCAGGGCCGGATCGGGGTCTGCACGGCCCCGCGCTGTGACCGAGTCTATGTGGACACGTCGCGGAATGGCACCCGCAGGTTCTGCTCCATCTCCTGCCAGAACCGGGTGAAGACAGCCGCTTTCCGCGCCCGGCAGGCTCATGCCCAGGCGAGCGGCTAACCGCTCACCACAGGTCGCCACCGGTCAGCACGTACAGGAACGGCACCAGCGGGATGAGGCCGAAGATGCCCCGGGCCAGCTTCCAGCCTGCGGTGAGGCCAGCCCGGCCCGGCGGCTCATAATGAGGTTGTGGAGATTTCGGGTGCGCGCGGACATTGAACGGCGCGAGGAACGCCGTGGCCGGCTGCTCTGCGACGTCTGCGTCCTCGTGCATGAGCATGGCGCAGCGCGATGGCGCGCGTGGCGCGGGCGGAGCCGGGGGGATTGGCGCGCGCACCGCGCGCACCGCGCGCACCGCGGGCAGCATGAGCACGGCAGCCGTGCTGAGCGTCGACCAGGTTGCCCCGAAACCGAGCACGGCGCGGGCGCCCAGCACGCCCGCCACGGGCCCGGCCGCAGCGAACGCGAGCGGCCCGAAGGCGAACGCGGTCACCGTCTGGAAGGCACTGACCCGGGCGAGCGCCCCAGCAGGCACCTGCTGCTGCTCCGCCCGGCGTCGACGCTGAGCATCACCCGGCGCCGGCCGAGCCGGTCGGCCACCACTCCCCCGCCGAGCATGAACAGCGCTCAGGAGTTCAGGAAAGCCAGCACGGCGAGCACCCGGCGGTTGTCGTCATCAGAGGGCATCAGGTCCAGCTTGGTGAAGATGCTCGTGCTGTGCTTGCTGACCGCCTTCTCGGTGATGAACAGCCGCTGCGCGATCGCGCTGTTGGAGCGCCCCTCGGCCATCAGTTCCAGGACTTCGCGCTCCCGGGGTGACAGCCGGGCGACCGGCTCGTCCGCCGCCCGCCGCCCCATCAGCTTGGCGACCACCTCGGGGTCCATCACGGTGCCGCCCCTGGCGACGGCGCGGATCGCGTCAACGAACTGGTCGTCGTTGAAGACGGTCGGCGAGCACCGGCGGGTGGATGCCGCGAACCAGGCCGCGCAGGTCGGCGAGGGCACGTGAGGACGTCTCCCGCGCTTCGGCGATCAGCATGAGCGCCGACTGCGGGCTCGTCTCGATCAGCCGCTCCGCCGCCCGCAGGTTCATCCCGACCGCGACGAGCCGGGCCTGCGCCCCGTCATGCAGGTCCCGTTCGACCCGCCGCAATTCGGCGGCGGCAGCATCAACGGCGTCGGTGCGCGTCTGCGCCAGCCGCCGCACCCGGCCTTCCATGACGGCGTAGCGCGCCCCAAGCTGGGCGCGCGGGCCTTTGGTGCGCGGCACCAGCCACAGGCCGAAGGCCAGGAACAGCAGGGCCTCAGCCGCGGCGAGCGGAGCCCAGTAGGGCATGCCAAGCAGGACAACCCCGTACCAGTGAGCCGGCAGCGGTCCGGACGGCGGCCACAGCCCCGCGGGCAACGCGGGGCCCCGCAGCACAGACAGCGGCGCCCGGAGGTGCACCGGTCGGCCTTGCCCCGCCTGCTGCCGCGCAACGGCCGCCTGCTGCTGCGCGAGGGCTGCCCGCTGCTGGGCGAGCGCGGCTATCCGCTGCACCCCCTGGCGGAGCGCCCCCGACGGACGCGCCCGCACATCCCGCAACGCCGCTGGCGGCCAGGTGAGCGCCGGAAGATGGATCGCGTACAGCCCCAGGAGGATCAGCCCGGCAGGCGCGAGGTCAGCGGCGAGTGGGCTGCACCTAATCCCGCAGGTAGGCCTACACCTACCCGGCCAGCATCAGCCGAAGAAGACCTCGGCTTCGGCGTAGCGCTCGGGCGGCACCGTCTTGAGCTCGCGGATCGCCTCGGCGAGCGGCACCCGGACGATATCGGTCCCGCGCAGGGCCACCATCGTGCCGAACGCGCCGTCGTGCACCGCGTCGATCGCATGGAGACCGAACCGCGTGGCAAGCACCCGGTCGAACGCCGTCGGTGTTCCGCCGCGCTGGATGTGGCCGAGCACCGTGTAGCGGGCTTCCTTGCCGGTGCGCTTCTCGATCTCGTCGGCGAGCAGCTGACCGATCCCGCCGAGCCGCACATGGCCGAACGCATCCAGCCGCTGGTCAGCCAGCTGAACGTCCTCATCCTCGGGCTTGGCGCCCTCGGATACCACCACGATCGGCGCGTACCGGGTCTGGAACCTGCGCTCCACGTAGGCACAGACCTTCTCGATGCTGAACGGCCGCTCCGGGATGAGGATCACGTTGGCGCCGCCGGCCAGCCCGGCGTGCAGCGCGATCCACCCCGCGTGCCGCCCCATCACCTCGCAGATCAGCGCGCGGTGGTGGCTCTCGGCCGTGGTGTGCAGCCGGTCGATGGCCTCCATGGCGATGTTCACCGCGGTGTCGAACCCGAACGTGTAGTCTGTGGCGCCCAGGTCGTTGTCGATCGTCTTGGGCACCCCGACGACCTGCACCCCCTCCGCGTGCAGGCGGGTCGCCACGCCCAGGGTGTCCTCGCCGCCGATCGCCACCAGCGCGTCCACGCCGAGGCCGGCCAGGTTGTCCTTGATCCGCTCGACCCCGCTCCGGCCGCCGTCGGCCGCGCTCTCGGCCAGCGGGTTGGTCCGCGACGAGCCGAGGATCGTCCCGCCCCGCGGCAGGATGCCACGCACCGCCTGCACGTCGAGGGGAACGGTGTCCCCTTCGAGGGGGCCGCGCCAGCCGTCGCGGAAACCGACGAATTCGAACCCGAACTCAGCCGTTCCCCGCCGCACCAGCGCCCTGATGACCGCATTCAATCCAGGGCAGTCTCCGCCGCCCGTCAGCACTCCGACTCGCATAGGGGCAACATTAGTCCCCATGAGCGTGCTGGCCATCGACGCTGGGACAACAGGCGTAACTGCCTTGGTCGTGACGAGTGGCGGCCTGGTGGCCGGCCGGGGCTACCAGGAATTCCGTCAGTACTTCCCGCAGCCCGGCTGGGTGGAACACCTGCCCGAGGACATCTGGCAGGCGACCCTGGCTGCCTGCCGGCAAGCACTCGACCGGGCGGCCGGCCCCCCGGTCGGTTGCGTCGGCATCACCAACCAGCGGGAAACGGCCGTGATCTGGGACCGGGCGACGCTCGCCGCGCCGCGCCGCGCGATCGTCTGGCAGGACCGGCGGACGGCGCGACTCTGCGATGCGCTGCGCGAGGCGGGCCACGAGGCGCGGGTGAGCGCACTGACCGGCCTCCGGCTCGACCCGTACTTCACCGCCACCAAGCTGACCTGGCTCGCTGAGCATGATCCGGTGACCTGGCAGGGCCTGGCGGATGGCTCGCTGGCCGCCGGCACCGTGGATTCCTACCTGATCGCCCGGATGACCGGGGGCGCCCGGCATGTGACGGACGCGTCCAACGCCTCACGCACGCTGCTGTTCGACATCGGGTCCGGCCAGTGGTCGGCGGAACTGTGCGAGTTGTTCCGCGTCCCGCGGCGCGCGCTGCCCGACGTGGTGCCGTCGACCGGGGTGGTGGCGCGCACCGACCCGGGCTCGTTCCTCGGCCTGGCGCTCCCGGTGGCCGGCATCGCCGGCGACCAGCAGGCCGCGCTGTTCGGGCAGGCCTGCTTCACCCCGGGGGACGCCAAGTGCACCTACGGGACCGGGTCGTTCGTGCTGGCCAACACCGGCTCTTCCATCGTCAGATCGCAGGCCGGGTTGCTGTCCACGGTCGCCTGGATGGATGCGTCCGGCAGCCTGACCTACGCGCTGGAGGGTTCGGTGTTCGTGACCGGCGCCGCCGTGCAGTGGCTGCGCGACGGGCTCGGGCTGCTGGACGACGCGGCGCAGAGCGAGGCGCTCGCGCGGAGCGTGCCCGACTCCGCGGGCGTGGTGTTCGTGCCCGCCCTCACCGGCCTCGGCGCGCCCGACTGGGACCCGGATGCCCGGGGCGCGCTGTTCGGCATCACCCGGGGGACGACGCGGGCACACATCATCCGCGCCACCCTGGAGGCGATCGCCTTCGAGGTGCGCGACGTGGCCGACGTCATGATCGACGGCGGCGCACGGCAGGGACGCGTGCTGCGCGCCGACGGTGGCGCGAGCGCCAACGACCTGCTCATGCAGATGCAGGCGGACCAACTGCAGATCCCGGTGGAGCGCCCGGTCGTCGCCGAGACCACCGCGCTCGGCGCAGCCTTCCTGGCCGGGCTGGCCACCGGAACATGGTCCTCCACCAGCGAACTCGCCGCCACCTGGCGGCTGGACCGGCGGTTCGTCCCGGGCAAGCGGGACGACGCGGGTTACGCCCGCTGGCGCCGGGCGGTGGACCGGGTCAAGGGCTGGGCCAGCCCGGAGGGCGTGCCTGGCTGAACCAGCCAGGCACGCCCCACCGCGGGAATGCTGCAGCCCTGCGGTCACCCCAGGCCCAGCGTCCTGCCCAGGTTCTGGTAGTCCGCGTCGAACTGAATGAGCAGCGCCTGCAGGCCGGTGCCGGCGACGACCTGCTGGTACTGGCTGACCGAGGTGACCTTGGACAGTCTCTGGAAGTCATTGCCGGCCTGGGTGGCGTCCGAGGCCACCGTGCCCGCTGCCGCGGTGGCTGCCAGGCTGGGCATGGAGATGCCGTGCACGTCCCGCGCGAACGCCGTGAAGGCGTGGGCCATCTGCTTGTCCACGGCGGTCACGCAGCTCAGCCTGCCCTGGCAGGCTGCTGTCTTGGTGCCGAAGGTGGACAGCGTGCCGCTCAGCGTGGCGAACGAGCCCTCGACCGAGATCGCCGCGTCAGCCCTGCTCACGTTGTTGTTCTTGGAAACGGCGGCGATCACCAGGAACAGCACCAGGTATGCCGCGAAAATGATCAGGCCCAGGGCGAGGAAGAGGGTGACCAGTCCCTTGGCCGTACTGGAAAGAACCAGCCGCCAGGGCTGGTCACCGCCCAGCCACCTGGTCACGGCCGCCGACTGGGCATAGCCGGGCACGGCGTACCCGGGCTGGCCGGCCCCGGGCTGGCCGGCCCCGGGCTGCCCAGGCACCGGCTGGATGTTCCCCGGCTGGCCCCACTCCGGCTGCCCAGGCACCGGCTGGATGTTCCCCGGCTGGCCCCACTCCGGCTGCCCAGGCACCGGCTGGACGTTCCCCGGCTGGCCGAATTCCGGCTGCCCTGGCACTGCCTGGCCGGGCGACGGCTCACCATATCCGGCCGCCGCCGGGTCGCCCGGCACCGTCGGCAGGTAGCCAGCCGCCACTGCTCCGGGCACGTCGGGCTCGTCACCGAAAAGCCCCCAAGGGTAGCTGCCGGTGAGCAGGAACATATAACCGGTCAGCCGGATGTGGAATCGGGTGACAACGGCGATCGCCTCGTGCAGCGGCCGGGGCATGCTGCCGTTGATGAGCACAATCAGCCAGGTCACGAACATGGCGATAGTCCCCATGCCGTAGATCAGCAGCAAGCTGATGATCGACGCGGGGATGACCAGGATGATGCGGAAGAAGACAGCCAGCCGGTTGAGCCGCCCGGGGCGCACCAGCAGGCGGGCCGGGTAGTCGGCATCGGCGAATTCGAACGGCGGGTACCTGTCGGTGAGCAGGTACAGGTAGGCGTAGAAACGAGTCGACCACCTGAGGTAGCCGGCCAGGTAATCAGCGAGGCCCCCCGGCAGCCGGCCCATGAACAGCGCGGCGACCCAGCAAATGACCAGCACCACCTCGGCGGCGACACCGAGCACCCACAACACGATGAAGTGCGGTATGGCCAGGATGATGCGCACCAGGACGCTCGCCCTGTCCTGCGCGGCCGGCTCCGCGAACGCGACGAGGATCTCGTCGGAAGTCCCGGCGGCACCGCCCTGCGCTCCGGGGATCGGTGACGATCCCTGCGGCATTTGTGACATTCGCCCTCTCCTTTACCAAGGGCCGTAACCTTAGCGTTTGCTGAGTGACGGGGGCATCTGGTTGCTGCGACCCGCCTGGCCAGTTCCAGCCAGGTACCGGCCCGCCCCGCCGGGACCGCTGCGGGGCCCGCGGCCGTGGTGGAGAGCAAAGGATGTACAACGGGTGAGCGAGTTGGCTGCCGGCCGGGAACCCGCGCCGCCTACCCTGGCGCCGGACCGCAGCACGGGGGATGGAGGCCCGCCACATGGTGAACCTGGAACTGTCCTGGCAGGCGGCGGCGATCACGGCGGCGTGCCTGACGGGTGCCGCGGCGGCGGCCCGCCGCGCCCGCAGGCCGAAGCTCGTCACCGCGGCGGGATTCGCGCAGCAGGCGGCCGTCCTGCTGGCCCTGTTCGCCCTCTGGCAGTTCGCCGGGAGCTTCGCGCTGCTGCGCCCGGATGGCGCGGTGCACCGGGCGCAGTCGATCTGGCACGCCGAACGGGTGGTGCACCTGCCCAGCGAAGCAGGAATCCAGCGCGTCTTCCTGAGCCATCCGCTGATCGTTGAAGCGCTGAATCTCTATTACGCGGGGCTGCACTTCGCCGTGGTCATCGGCTGCCTGGTCTGGGTGTACGCCTGGCACCGGCGCCAGTACCCGCAGGTGCGGACCACCTTGGTGCTGTTCACCGCGGGTGCCCTGCTCATCCAGTTCATCCCGGTCGCGCCGCCGCGGATGCTTCCCGGCGACGGCATGGTGGACACTGCCGCGCGCTACGGCCAGTCGGTCTACGGGTCGGTGGCCGGGTTCAACGCCGACCAGCTGTCGGCGATGCCGTCGGTGCATATCGGCTGGGCACTGCTGGCGGCGCTGGTGGTGGTCCAGGTGTCGCGGAGCCGCTGGCGGTGGCTCGCGCTGGCTTACCCCGCGGTGACGTTGCTGGCCGTGGTCGTCACCGCCAACCACTTCTGGCTGGACGGCATCGCCGCGGCCCTGCTGCTCGCCCTGGCCCTTGCCGCGCAGCGGGCCGCGCGGGCCGGCCGCCGCAGGCTGGCCGGGTGGCGGGCGGCACGCGGCACCGACGGGGCGCCACGTGGTGGTTACCTGCCAGAGAGGCCGTCTGTGGACGCGTGAGCTACCCGTTCCGCCTTGACTTCCGCCTTGATCCGCGCCTTGGCCTGCTGGGCATCCTCGTCCACGTACTCCTGGCGGGCCAGGGCCATGATCGCGTACATGACCTCGTCGGTCACCGCGCGCAGCACCAGCCGGTCCGATTCCAGGCCAGCGTAGCGGGAGAAATCAAGCGGCTTGCCGAACCGCACGCCAGGGCGGATGCGCAGCCGCGGGATGAGCTTGCCGGGCGGCATCATCTCGAACGTCCCGACCATCGCGCACGGGATCACCGGCGCACCGGACTCCAGCGCCAGCCTGGCCACCCCGGTCTTCCCGCGGTAGAGCCGCCCGTCGGGAGTCCGGGTGCCCTCCGGGTAGATGCCGAGCAGCTTCCCGTGGGCCAGCACGCGCAAGCCGGTGTTGAGGGCACGCTCGCTCGCCTTGCCACCTGCCCGGTCCACCGGGATCTGCCCGACCCCGCGGAAGAAGGCCTTGCTGACCAGGCCCTTCGGCCCACGCCCGGTGAAGTATTCCGACTTGGCCAGGAAGATCACCTTGCGCGGCAGCGGCAGCGGCCCGAAGAAGTGATCGGAGAACGAGAGGTGGTTGCTGGCGATGATGGCCGGGCCCTCGCGGGGCACGTTCTCGATGCCCTCCGCCCACGGCCGGAAAACCAGGGCCAGCAGCGGCCCCAGGATCGCCTTTACCACCCAGTAGAACACGCCCCCATCGTCGCACGAGATGAGCCGCAAAGCGGATGTCAGCAGCCAAGGCATTGCGCGGCGTGCGGTTGTCGGCTGGCCGTGCGACGATGCCAGAGCGCGCGGTGCGCGGCCACGCCTGTCAGCGCACCGGCCGTGCAGGCAGGCCCGCCGGGGAGGACGATGAGTTCATGCCAGTCATTCCAGGCGCGGAGCCTTACTTCCATGCGGGCGGCAGCACCGGAGTCCTGCTCTGCCACGGATTCACCGGGTCTCCCAGTTCGCTGCGGCCGTGGGGGGAGTACCTGGCCGAGGCCGGACTGACCGTGTCCGTGCCCCGGCTGCCTGGGCACGGCACGACCTGGCAGGAGATGTCCCGCACCCGGTGGGAGGACTGGTACGCGGAAGCGGACCGGGGCTACGAGGAACTGCGTGCGCAGACCAGTGAGATCTTCGTGATGGGGCTGTCCCTCGGTGGCTGCCTCGCGCTGCGGATGGCCGAACTGCGCGGCGCGGCCATCAGCGGGCTGGTCCTGGTCAACCCGTCGGTAGCCGCCGACACCAAGCTCTTCGCGCTGGTGCCGGTGCTGAAGCTGGTCCTGCCATCGCTGCCCGGCGTGGGCGACGACATCAAGAAGGATGGCGTCCACGAGCTCTGCTACGACCGGGTGCCGGTGCGGGCGGCCGCCACGCTGCCTGCGTTGTGGCGGCTCACCCGGTCACGGCTGAGCGAGGTGACCCAGCCGGTCCTGATCTACCGGAGCACCATCGACCACGCCGTCGGACCCGCCAGCATGCGCGTGCTGCGGTCCGCGCTGACGGCGGGCCAGCTGACCGTGCGGGAATGCCCGGACAGCTACCATGTGGCAACCCTGGACAACGACGCACCGGAGATCTTCGCCGGGAGCCTGGAGTTCGTCCGCGCGCACAGCCACGCGGAGATGGAGTGAGAGGTGGGGAGGCAGGGCGTGTCCGGTGGCGCGAGCGGTGAGGAGGCCGCCTGGCGCGACCTGATCGCGAATTACGCCGCGGAGCCGACTGCCGACGGCGGGGATGTGCCCTGGCCGGAGCGGGAGAACCTGGCCACGCCGCGGCAGGCCGGGCCGCTGGCAGACGCGGGCCCGGACACCGACCCGGCGCTGATGATCGACCTGAGCGACGACACCGATCCGGCGCTCGACCTCGACGCTGATCCAGCGCTCGACCTGGGCAGGGAGCCGGGCGCCGATCCGGGCACGAGCGCCGACCCGGCTGCGGGCCAGAGCGCCGGGCCCGCCCAGCTGAACGGCTCTCCCCCGGGCCCGGCCGGGAACGGCGGCCCGGGCTGGGGCCCCGGCCAGCCGCGTATCGTCCGCCCGGCGAGTTCCGCGCCGCCGCCGGCGGCAGACGACGAGGATTTCGTTCCCCCCGTGCCACCGCCGCTGCCCTCGCTCGACCCGATCACCAAGGGCGCCTGGGTCGCCCTCTTCGGCGGCCCTGGTTACCTGCTCGTCGCCACCATGGTCGGCTGGCAGGTGCCGGGCTGGCTGGCGTTCCTGGCGGTGGCGGCGTTCGTCGGGGGGTTCGCGACCCTGGTGATCAGGATGGGCGACAAGCCGCCCCGCGACTCAGGCCCAGACGACGGCGCGGTGCTGTGAGGGCGCCGGGCGGCTGACCGCGCCCGCTGCCACCAGTCGCGCACGGTCCAGCGCCTGCTGCTACCGTCGCGCGGTCCAGCGCCCGCTGCCACCAGATGCTGCTACCACTCGCGCGGCCCAGTGCCGTCGCGGTTGCGATCGCGGACCCGGTAAGGGCTGCCCCCGCGATCCCAGGGCATCCGCAGGCCGCGCCGTGACCTGAGCATCCCCAACGCGATCACGGCGATGATGATCAGCAGCAAGATCCCGGGGCCGAACGTGGGTATATGCCAGATCAGCATGCCGAGCCGCCAGATCATCCGCCAGATGATCAGGTGGACGATCAGGCCGCCAATACCGCCGCCGCCGAGGGCAGCGTGGCCGCTGAGGGCAGCGTGGCCGCTGAGGGCAGCGTGGCCGCTGAGGGCAGCGTGGCCGCTGAGGGCAGCGTGGCCGCCCGGGGCAATGGGAGCGCCGGGGGCGCCATGGCTGCTGAGCAGCCGTTCCGCGGACAACGCGTGCATATGTTCACCATGCCACGCGGCCCAGCGTGCTTGGGCCGCTCCCCGTCAGGCTCCTGTTAGCATCTCGCCCATGGCTGGCCAAGGCGGCTCATCCGCACCAGCGCTTGCCCAGGTTCTGGCGGAGGGCGTCACTCACGGCGATGCCCGGGAATGCCTGGCCAGGCTGCCCGGGCAGAGCGTCGACCTATTTTTCACCAGCCCGCCTTATGCAGACGCACGGGCGTATAACCGCATCCATCCTGATCACTACGTCGAGTGGTTCCTACCGTTCGCGCGGGCGATGTTGCGGGCGACGAGCGAGAGCGGGAGCCTGATTCTCAATATCAAGAACCGGGTGGCGAGCCAGGGACCGCTCAGGGGCCAGCGGCATCCGTACGTGTATCAGCTTGTGCTCGCGCTTCAGGGCATGGGCTGGCGGTGGATCGAGACGTACATCTGGGCGAAGCCTAACGCGGTGCCGGGCAGGTTCGGGCCGCGGACAAAGGACAGCTTCGAGTACGTCTACCACTTCGCCCGGGGGCCCAGGCCATTCTTTGACCTCGACGCGGTCAGGGTTCCCTACCGAGCTGACACGGCGGAAATCGCCCGGCGGAAGAAGGACAGGCTGGGCCGACGGAGCACCAAGGCCGGGTTCGGCCGTGACCGGACAAAGACCTACCTGCTTGGCGGGGCGGATCCGGGAAATGTGGTCAACGTTCCGCAAACATACAATCAGCACCGGGGCGTCGCGCATACTGCGGCCATGCCGGAGGGCCTGGCCGGTTTCTTCATCCGCGCCGCGAGCCCGGCGGGGGGCGTCGTGCTGGACCCGTTCGCCGGGAGCGGCACGACCGTGGTGGTGGCGCGGCGACTGGGCCGCCGGGCCGGCGGCTTCGAACTGCATGAGGAATTCGTGCTCGAAGCTCGCCGCCGGATCGCGGCGGACGTCGCTGCGGACGTCCCGGGATCCTTGCTGGATGTCGTCTAGCCCTGCGGCCGTTGAGATACCGGAAGGTGAGTGGGCCACCTCCCGCATCGTGCAGCCCTAGCTGGCGGCCGCCGGGGGCTGCTCGGTTCCCGGGTCGGCCGGCGCCTCCGGGCCAGCGGTGTCCGCGGCGGCGGTGTCCCATACCCCGTTCGCGGAGCGCTGCTCGTCCGCGAACTGCGGCCTGGCAGCACCGGGCTCCCCCGTGGCTTCCTCCCATACCGCGCCACCGGAGCGTGGCTCGTCCCGTGGCTGGGCCTGCTGGCGTCCTGCGGCCACCGCCGCCTCGAACGCCGACAGCGCATCCTGCACCACCACGGTGACCGCGTCAGCGGCGGACGCCACGTGCGAGGCAAGGCCGGGGCCGGATTCCCGGAGCCTGCGCCTGGCCCGGCAGATCGGGCACCACGCGCATTCCGGTGCCTCATCGGGGTGGGTGGAGGTGGCACTCTCCCACACGTCCCCGTGGCTGCCGCCACCGCCGAGCACGGTGCGGATCTGGCCGCCCAGTTCCCGGCTCACGCTACGTGCCCCGGAGCGGACGAGCCATCGCTGAAGTTCGCCGACCAGGTCGCTGCCTGGCTGCCTGGGCTGCTGCGTCACGTCGCGCCCTCTTCCTTGTCCTTGTCCTGCTGCGGTGTGCTCCCAGCGCCCGCGGCCTGCGTCCGCAAGCCCTCGACGCGGGCTTTGAGCCCCTTCAGCGCCGTCTCGATGATGATCTTCTCTGCCTTCCGCTTCAGCATCCCCAGCAGCGGCACCCGGACATCCACGCTGAGCTCGTAGGTCACCTCGGTCCCGCCCGGCTGGTCAGCCAGGTAGTACCCGCCGGCCATCGCGCTGATGACCGAGCCGGGCTCGGCAAGGTCCCACCGCACCTCCCGGTCGCCGTCCCATTCATAGCCGAGTACGTAGCTGTCCTTGATCATCCCCGCGTCCAGGCTGAACCGGACCCGGCTGGGCCTGCCAGCGTCATCCCGCTGGATCACCTCCGCCGACCGCACCGCGGCCGCCCACTGAGGGTAGGCGGCGAAGTCGGCGATCACGGCCATCACGTCCCGCCTGGCGGTGGCGATCGAAATGCTCGACGTCGTCCTGTCGGCCATGCTCGGAGCGTACCGCCACCCCCGTGCGCGGCACGCCGACCGCGCCGCTGCCGGCCCGCCGTGCCGCTGCCGTCCCCATGCTCACCGGCCCCGGCCGGGCCTACCACTCGAGCACGTAGGGTGTTCCCGTCGCGCGGAAGTGCCCCACATTGACGCACTCCGTTCGCCCGATGCGCACCCTCCGCGCCAGCGGCTGGTGCACGTGACCGAACAGGGCGTACCTGGGCTGGGTGCGCTGGATGTGCTCGAGTATCGCGGCGCTGCCCCGCTCGAGACGGCGCGCGACGGTGTCATACAGCAACTGCGGCACCGCGGGCGGGATGTGGCTGCACAGCACGTCGACCTCCCCCGTCGCAGCCACCTTGGCTGCGAAGGCGTCGTCATCGATCTCGTTGGGCGTCCGGTACGCGGAACGCAGCCCGCCCCCGACGAAGCCGAAGGTCCAGCCGCCGAGGTCGGCCCGCTGCCCGTCCAGCACCTGGTGGCCGGGCCGCAGGTGCTGGTGCCAGAGACGCGGGATATCGACGTTGCCATAGGTCAGGTACGCGGGCTCCGGCATGGCCGCGAACAGTTGCGCGTACTGGCCCGACGCCGCTTTCTCGACATGCCCCGACGGTTCACCGTCCAGCCCGGCCCACAGCTGCCTGGACATCTCCCGCGCCTCATCGAAGCGCTTGGCGGTGCGCAGCGCGACAAACCTGCGGGTGTGCTCGGCACCGAACAAATCGGCGAAGATGCCCTGGCCGTGATCCGCGTAGTCGATGAACAGGAGCAGATCCCCGAGGCAGATGAGCGCGTCCGCGCCGCCGACGGCGGCAAGCGCCGCCGCGCGGCCATGGACATCGCTCACCACGTGGACCCGCATGTGCACACCCTAAATGTCCGGCTGCGCCGGGCCGCTCCGCTGTGCCCCGCACCTACCGGCGGCCGTCCCGGGGTCCAGCGAGGCGAGGTAGCGGACCTGCCGGACGGCGGCCCTGTGCAGCGGCTGCGTTCCGCCGGCCAGGATGACCAGCCCGGCGGCAGACGGCTCGGCCGCCTTATTGCTAACGTTCGCGGTTATGAGGTTGGTTGCTGCGGCAGGCCGCCCGCTCGTGACCGCATGCCCCGCACGCGCATGCCTCAAGGGGTGTCGGGCGGCGGTATGAGGGGACACTCTGCCAGGGACACGGCCCGGGTAGGCTTAATTGGCTACCTGCTGGTAGCTTCCAGGAGCCTTACCTGGGTACGGTCCATTCGTTCACCGTTGAACATGACCGGCAGGAGCTGTCATGCGCGAATACAGCACTCCCGCTGTGGTGGAGATCCCGCCGTCCGCGAATCTCTCGGATGTCGTCTACGAGCGCGCGGAGCGCGAGCCGCGGGCCGTGATGCTGCGGCGCAAGGCTGCGGACGGCAGGGCTGCGGACGGCAGGGCTGCGGACGGCAGGGCTGCGGACGGCAGGGCTGCGGACGGCGGTCACGCCTGGCGTGAGGTGACCACGGCGCAGTTCCGCGCCGAGGTGACCGCGCTGGCCAAGGGCCTCATCGCGGCCGGGATCGAGGTAGGCGACCGGGTCGCCCTGATGTCGCGGACCCGGTATGAATGGACGCTCGCCGACTACGCCATCTGGTCCGCGGGCGCCGTCACCGTGCCGATCTACGAGACATCCTCCGCCGAGCAGGTGGAATGGATCATTGGTGACTCGGGTGCCTGCGCGCTGATCATCGAGACCCCCGCGCACGAGAAGATCATCGCCGAGGTGCTGGGCGGGCTGCCGGCCGTGCAGCGGGTCTGGCTGATCGAGGGCGCCGGACGGGACCGGCAGGCCGGGCCCGCGACCACCCAGCAGCCGGACAGCCAGCCGCTGGACAGCCTGGCCGCGGAAGGCAGCGCGATCAGCGACGAGATGCTCCGTGAGCGACGGGCGGCGCGGGGCGCGGCCGACCTGGCCACGATCGTCTACACCTCGGGGACCACCGGCCGGCCGAAGGGCTGCCGGCTCACCCACGCGAACCTGCTCGCCGACGTGCGCAACGCGGTCGCCGCCCTGCCCGAGATCTTCGAGGAACCCGGGGGCTCCGCGCTGCTGTTCCTGCCGCTCGCCCACTCCTTCGCCCGCATCATCCAGGTGGGCTGCCTGGAAGCGGGAACCGTTCTCGGGCACACCCCGGACGTCGCCGAACTGCTGCCCGACCTGGCGGCGTTCCAGCCGACCTTCATCCTGGCGGTGCCCCGCGTCTTCGAGAAGGTCTACAACGGCGCTGAGCTCCAGGCTTCGGCGAGCAAGCTGAAGGGCCGGATCTTCCAGGCCGCAGCGCAGACCGCGATCGAGTGGAGCAAGACGCTGGGCAGCTCGGGCCGCCCCGTCCCGGGCGGCCAGAGCATGCGCCTGCGTGCCGCGCACGGTCTCTACGACCGGCTCGTCTACAGCAAGCTGCGGGCGGCGACCGGCGGCCGGGTGGGTTACGCGGTGTCAGGCGGCGCACCGCTCGGTGAGCGTCTCGGGCACTTCTTCCGTGGCGTCGGCATCACCGTGCTGGAGGGCTACGGGCTGACCGAGACCAGCGCGGCGGCCACGGCCAACCGGCCCGGCCGCAACAAGATCGGCACGGTGGGCCTGCCCCTCCCCGGGTCTGCCGTCCGGGTGGCCGACGACGGTGAGATCCTGATCGCCGGGCCCAACGTCTTCGGCGGGTACTGGCACAACGACGCGGCGACCGCGGAGATGATCGACGGGGAGGGCTGGCTGCACACGGGCGATCTGGGTGAGCTCGACAGCGATGGCTACCTGCGGGTGACCGGCCGGAAGAAGGACATCATCGTCACCGCCGGCGGCAAGAACGTGGCTCCCGCCGTGCTGGAGGACCGCCTCCGTGCACATCCGCTGATCAGCCAGTGCTTGGTGGCGGGTGATGGCAGGCCCTACATCGGCTGCCTGGTGACGCTCGACGAGGAAGCTCTCGATACCTGGAAGAGCCGGCACCCGCACCTGGCCGCTGCCAGTACCGCGGAGCTGGCGGAGGATCCACAGCTGATCGACGAGATCCAGGCGGCGGTGGACGACGCCAACAAGGCGGTTTCCCGGGCCGAGTCGATCCGGCGGTTCCGCGTGCTCAGCGTGGACTTCACCGAGCAGGAGGGCTACCTCACGCCGTCCCTCAAGGTCCGCCGCAGCGTGGTGACCAAGGATTTCGCCGCCGACATCGACGCGCTGTACGAGTGAGCGGCCGCGGTCAGCTCAGCCGGCGAGGATCCGCTCCAGCCGGCGCGCCACGAGGTCCCAGCTCCACTCCCGCTCCACCCAGGCGAGGCCTTTCTCGCCCATGGCCCGGGCTGCTGGCGGATCGGCCAGCAGCTGGGTGAGCCGGCCGGCCAGCGCCGCCACGTCCCGGCCCGGGACCACATACCCGGTCTCTCCGCTGAGCACGGCGTCCGGCGCGCCGCCGGAGTCACCCGCGATGACCGGCAGCCCGGTTGCCGACGCCTCCAGGTACACGATGCCGAGCCCTTCGACGTCCAGGCCACGCCTGCGGGTACGGCAGGGCATCGCGAATACGTCCCCGGCGTCGTAGTAGGCGGGCAGTTCCGCGTCCGGCACCTGCCCGGTGAACACGACCGATCCCGCGACACCGAGCTGGCCGGCCAGCCGGTGCAGCCGGTCGCTGGCGGGCCCGCTGCCCACCAGCAGCAGCACGGGGTCCCCGGCCACCCGGACCTGCGGCCAGGCGCGGATAAGGGTGTCCTGGCCCTTGCGGGTGACCAGCCGCGAGACGCAGACCACGACCGGCCGGCCGGTCAGCCCGAGCCGCTCCCTGATCGCGCCGCCCCCGGCCCCCGGATGGAATGCGGCGGTATCCACGCCCGGGGCCAGCCTGGCCATCCGGGCCGCCGCCGCGGGCGACAAAGCCTGGGCGAGCCGGACCCGGAAGTACTCGCCGAGGTAGGTGACGACGTCCACCGAGTCACCGATCCGGCGGAGCAGGCTGCGCGCGCCGGGCAGCGCCGCCCAGCCTGCCTCGTGCCCGTGGGTAATGGCGACGATCCGCGCTGCCCCGGCCTTGCGCAGCGCGGGGGCAAGCAGGCCCAGCGGGGCGGCCGCGCCGAACAGCACCGTGTCACAGCCGTGCTCGGTCAGGGCCTGCACCGCACGGTCGCGTACTGCGGGCACCGGCAGCATCAACGAGGTCGGGTGGCGTAGCACGGGGAACGGCTGCCGCTGGTCAAAGGCAGCTGCCCCCGCCCAGGCGGGCGCGTACACGACGACCTCACCGGGCGGCAGCCGGGTGGCCAGGGCGTGCACGAACGACTGGATACCGCCGGCGCGCGGCGGGAAATCGTTGGTGACGATCAGGACCTTTGGCATCTGGGGGAGATCATAGTGGGCACCGCTCAGCCACCCGCCTGCTCAGCACGGTGCCCCCGGGATTGCCTCCCGGGGGCACCGTCTGCCTGCTCGTCGGGCGGCCATCGCAGGGCGGCGGTAGCGCCGGCCCCGCGGCCGGCCGTCGTTGCGGCTAGCCGTCGCCGCGGCTCATGGTCGGGCGGCGCTGTCCAGGTTCTGCTGGTACCAGCCCGCCAGGGCGACCTTTTCCACGAAGCTGCCGGTCTGCGGCGCGTCGATCAGCATCCCACCGCCCACATACATCCCGACGTGCCCATCGCCGTCGAAGAAGAGCAGGTCGCCGGGCTGGATGGCGGACAGCGGCACCGACGGCAGGGCGGCTACCTGCTCGTAGGTGGTGCGCGGAATGGACACGCCGGCCGCCGCCCAGGCCGCCTGGACCAGCCCGGAGCAGTCGAACGCGTTCGGCCCGGTGGCTCCGTACACGTACGGGTCGCCCAGTTTCGAGTACGCGTACTGGACGGCCGCGTCCGCCTGCGAGCCGGTGGGCCCGGCGTAGGTCGCGCTGGTGGTCCCCCCGGCGCCGATCGTCGTCGTCGTCGTCGCCTGCTGCTGCTGCTGCTGTTGTTGCGCGGTCAGCGTGGCGAGCATGGCCTTCTGCTGGTCAAGGGTCTTGCCGATGGACCGCTTGCGGGCCAGCCGCTGCGCGTCCAGGGTCGCTATCGCCGCCTCGGTGCGCCGGGCGGTCACCTGAGCGCCCGCGAGCTGCCGGGCAGCCGAGATGAACTGGTTCACCTCTGCGGACCGGTCGCTGGACAACTGCAGCAGGGCCGACGCCTGGTTGAGCACCGCCTGCGGGTTGTTCGACGTCAGCAGCGCGCCCATCGAGCTCATGGTGCCGTTCTCGTAGGCGGTCGAGGCGATCGCGGCGATCTGCGCCCGCATCGACTGGAACCTGGCCTGGTCCGTCTTCACCTCGCGGTTGACCAGGGTGAGGCGCTGCCTGGCACTGCTGAGTTCCTGCGCCGACTGGTCGTACTGCTGGACCGCCTGGTCCTCCTGCGAAGTAAGCCGGTTGACCGTCTTCTGGACCTGATTGACGGTCGGCTGCGGTACCGCTCCCGCCGCACTGGCGACCGTGGCAAGCGCTCCTGCGGCGACCACGCTGGCCCCGATGGCCACGCCCCGGCGCAGTGTCTTGTCACGACCGCGGCGCGGCGCCTTCGCTCGCCCGCGGCGTGGTGTCTCCTGGCGGGGCAGTGGTCCCGCGGGGCGCTGGGATTCCCCGGGCGCGCAGGCAGGCTCGGCAGCTGGACGCGTACTCACGTACGTGATCACGCTCCTTCTTCCACTCCGCCTACCGGGTGAGCTGACGGGTTCGGGCTGTGGAAGATGCCCTACGGCCGGGCCACAGTGCGGCAAACCACAGTGCGGCCTGGCCGATTCACCCCTGAAGGACACAGTTCCGGGCAGATCCCGGGACAGGCCTCCGGTGGGTCCCCGGCTCTCCGGCTGGCCGTCCTATGCCAGCGCGAAGACTCAGCGGTGGCCGGCCGCCGTCACCAAAGTGGTGGCTGGGGAGCGAACCGACCTGGGCTGACACTAGTGAAGCCCGCAAGGTGAATTCAACCGCTTCGCGAACTCCCGCGAGCCGCTTGACCATCGCAGGATCTTCCCGCTCCCGCGGATCACCCCCCGCCGACCCCCTGCTGCGCTACCCCGGGCGATGCCCCAGCCGGGTCACGATGCCTTGGCGGCCGGCCGCAGCCGGAGCGGGGAAACCAGCAGCGCATCGGCGAGGACCCGCAGCGCGCGCTGTTCGGCGGGACCCAGCTCGGCGTGCCGCTCGCCCCCGCCGAGGAGGGCGGTGACAACGCAGTCCGGGCAGGCTACGTCGCGCATCTCACACCGGTCACATTCGATCAGCATCTCTCCTCCTGAGGCTGGCTCCCGTGCCCGGCGAGTACCCGGCCCGGTCGTCTCGGCAGTTCCGCGATGGTGTGTCCGGGCACACGCTAGGAGGGGGTACTGACACTGCCCGCGCCCGCGGCGGCGCGGCGGAGAGGCCTGGGCGGGACGGGCGACGTGCCCGGGCGGCCGGGCGAGCCGCGGCCGGGCGAGCCGCGGCCCGGACCCCCCAGCGAGGCGGATGGGCGAGCCTGGGATGATTCCGGCATGCCCGACGAAGACCGCCACCTTGACCGGCGGAGGGCGCAGGCAGCGTCGTTCGGCGCAGTCGCCGCCGCCTACGAGCGCGGGCGGCCGCCCTACCCGTCCGAGGCCATCGACTGGCTGCTGCCAGCGGGCGCCACCCGGGTGCTCGACCTCGGCGCGGGCACCGGGAAGCTGACCCGCCAGCTCCGCGACCGGGGCCTCCGCGTGGTTGCGGTCGAGCCGTCGGCGCAGATGCGCGAGCAGCTGGCCAGCGTTGTTCCAGGAGTGCCGGTTCATGCCGGGTCGGCTGAGGACATCCCGCTCGGCGACGGCAGCGTGGACGCCGTGCTGGTCGCCCAGGCGTGGCACTGGGTGGATCCCGGCCGCGCGGTGCCGGAGGTGGCGCGGGTCCTGGTCCCGGGCGGCCAGCTGGGCCTGGCGTGGAACCTCCGGGACGAGCGGGCGGACTGGGTGGCCAGCCTCGGCCGGATCCTGCATGATCCCGGTGAGACGGGTGGCAGCCGCACCCACGGTATCACCAGCCCGCCGTTCGGGGCGGTCCAGCGGCTCACTGTCGGGTGGGCGCACCGGGTCACCCGTGACGCGCTCCTGGATCTCGTCAGCTCCCGCAGCTACGTGATCACCATGCCAGCGGCTCAGCGCGCCGTGGTCCTTGCCGAGGTGAGCCGGCTGGCCGACACGCACCCGGCCCTGGCAGGCCACGATGAGTTCACGCTGCCCTACGTGACCGAGTGCTTCCGCGCCCAGCTGGCCTGAGCCTGCCGAGCCGGGCCGCCGGATTGGGCCGCCGGCGTGCCTTGGCCAGAAGTGCCGCCGGCCTGCCTTGACCAGAAGTGTCGGCGCCCCGGCCTACCGTGACAGCGTGATCATCCGGAACTGGGCAGCGGCAGCCAGAACACGCGCGGGCCGCCCCTGGCGGCGAGGGATCCAGCGGCGGCGTTTCGACGTCGTCGAGTTCGCGATCGTCGACGTGGAGACGACGGGCTGGTCACCGGACGAGGCCGGCATCACCGAGATAGGCGCGGTCCGGATGCGCGGCGGGCAGGTCCGGGAAGAGTTCAGCTCGCTGGTCAACCCTGGCCGTGCCATCCCAGCCGACATCGTGGAACTGACCGGCATCAGCGACGCCATGGTCGCCCTCGCCCCCCCGGTCGGCGAGGTGCTGCCCGGCTTCCTCGACTTCGCCCGCGGCTGCGTGCTGACCGCGCACAACGCGCCGTTCGACGTCAGTTTCCTCGCCGCGGCCTGCGCTGGCTGCGGCCTTCGCTGGCCAGCCTCGCCGGTGCTCGACACCGTCGCGCTGGCCCGGCGCCTGCTGGGCGAGGACGAGGTGCCCAACTGCAAGCTGGACACGCTGGCGGGCTTCTTCGGCGCGCCGGCCGTGCCGCGGCACCGGGCGCTCGCGGATGCCCACGCGACCGCCGCCGTGCTGGCCGGCCTGCTCGCCCGGCTGACCGCGTCCGGTGTGCGGACACTCGCCGAGCTTTCCGCTGCGGAGAACGTCGCCGCGGAAAGCATCGCGGCCGAGACCGGGACCGCTGTGATCGAGGGGTGCAACAGCTCAGCACCCTGGCAGCGGTACGCTACGCCGAAAGGCTGGGGAAAGCCGCCCGAGGAGGCAACGAGTGATCACCGCGATCGTTCTGGTGAAGGCCGATGTGGCGCGGATCCCGGAGACCGCGGAGACCATCGCCCAGATCCCGCAGGTGACCGAGGTCTACTCGGTGACCGGCGAATTCGACCTGGTAGCGCTGGTCCGGGTCCGGGCGCATGAGGAACTGGCCGACGTGATCCCGGGAACCCTGAACCGGGTTGCCGGAGTCAGCCACACCGAGACGCACATCGCGTTCCGCACCTATTCACGGCACGACCTCGAGGCCGCGTTCTCGCTCGGCTATCCCGCCGGCTGACCTCCGCCCGGCCGGGGCCGCCTCACCGGGGGGCTCCGCCGGCCGCGCCACCCGGCCGGCTCCCCCGTCGCCAGCCGGCTCCCCGCAGTCGGCAGCTTGCCCTCAGCCGGTCGTTGCCTCTGCCGCCAGGCTGCGGCTCGCGGCTACCCACCGGTCCAGCAGAGCCCGCGCGGCCCCGGTGTCCACGGCCACCGCGGCGCGAGCGAACCCGTCGGCGACAGCCTTGTCCAGCGCCTCGGCGCCCGGCACTCCGGCGGCAGCGGCCAGCGCCGCGGCGGCGTTGAGCAAAACCGTGTTACGCACCGCGCCGCATTCCCCGCCAAGCACCGCGCGGGCCACCGCCGCGTTGTGGTTGCGATCCCCGCCGCGCAGGTCCTCGGGCCTGGCCCGGTCCAGGCCAAGGGTCGCGGGGTCGAACACGGTCCGGGCCACGGTTCCGTCGTGCACCACCCAGACCGTGGACGTGGTCGTCGGGGTCAGCTCGTCCAGGCCGTCATCGCCGTGGAATACCAGGGCCGAGCACCCGCGGCCGGCCAGCACGCCCGCGATGACCTCGCCCATCCGCGGGTCGGAGACCCCCACGGCCTGGGCAGCCGGGCGGGCCGGGTTGGTCACCGGCCCGAGGAAGTTGAAGACCGTCGGGACGCCAAGCTGGCTGCGCGGACTCGCCGTGTGCCGCAGCGCAGGATGATAGAGCGCGGCGAACAGGAACGCGATCCCGATCTCCTCCGCCAGCCGCGCGCTGGCCGCCGGCGGCAGGTCGATGACCACGCCGAGCGCCTCGAGCACATCGGCCGCGCCGCAGTCCGACGAAGCGGCGCGGTTCCCGTGCTTGACCACCCGGGCACCGGCAGCCGCCGCGACGATCGCGCCCATGGTGGAGATGTTGACGGTGTGCGCCCCGTCCCCGCCGGTGCCGACCAGATCGACCACGGGGCCGCGCACGCTGATCGGGGTCGCCCGTTGCAGCATCGCCTGGGCCAGCCCCGTCATCTCACTGACGGTCTCGCCTTTCATCCGCAAGGCCACGCCGAATCCGGCGATCTGGGCGGGCGTCGCCGCCCCCTCCATGATCTCGTTCATCGCCCAGGCGGCCTCATCCGGCGTGAGCGTTTCGCCCCTGATCAACGCGCCGATCAGGGCGGGCCACGAGACTGTCGGATGCATTGCGGCCCCTTTGCCGATGCGCCAGCTCAGGCCTGGGCGGACAATTGCTCGGCCCGCTGGCGCATCAGCCCCGCCAGGGCCGCCGCGAACCCAACCGGGTCGATCGGATGACTGGTCACGGCGTCCGCGCCGGACCAGGTAGCCAGCCAGCCGTCGTCCGCCCTTCCTACCACGAGCAGCACCGGCGGGCAGTCGTGAATCTCGTCCTTGGCCTGGCGGCAGACTCCCATGCCGCCGGCCGGCTGAGCTTCGCCGTCCAGCACCATGACGTCCGCGCCCCCCGCGTCCAGCAGGCGGAAAAGCGCGGGCTCGGTGGCAACCGGGATGGTCTCCGCCTCGGGCACGTCGGGTGCGGGGCGGCGTCCGATGGCGAGCTGCATCCTGGCGCGGGTGTCCGCATCATGGCTGTAAACAACGACCTTCATGAACTGGATGCTACCGACACGGGGGGTCGGCCGACGTCCCCCTACGGGTTGTCGTAATAATGACCTCGTGGCCACCGCATCCGTCACCGAGAAGGCACCCACCCCTCGCCCGCCAGTTGCCCGGCCAAACCTGGTCAGCGTGGGCACCATCGTGTGGCTTTCCTCGGAACTCATGTTCTTCGCGGCGCTGTTCGCGATGTACTTCACCATCCGCTCCGTGGACAAGGGTGAGGGCATTCGCTGGCCCGGCGCCCACCTCGATCTCACCCTGGGGTCGATCAACACGACAGTGCTGCTGTTGTCCAGTGTCACCTGCCAGCTCGGGGTGTTCGCGGTGGAGCGCGGGCAGATCAGGCGGGCCGGCCAGATCTGGCAGGTGGGCCGGTGGGGCCTGCGCGAGTGGTACTGGCTGTCCTTCCTGATGGGCCTGTACTTCGTGTGCGGCCAGGGCTACGAGTACCTGGGGCTGATCCACGACCACCTGACCCTGTCGTCCAGCGCGTACGGCTCGGTCTTCTACATCCCCACCGGCTTCCACGGCCTGCACGTGACCGGCGGGCTCATCGCCTTCCTCTTCGTGCTGGGCCGGACCTACGTGGCCAAGACCTTCACGCACGAGCAGCAGGTCAGCGCCATCGTTGTGTCCTACTACTGGCACTTCGTGGATGTCGTGTGGATCGGCCTGTTCACCACGATCTACCTCATCCACTGAGCACCCTGCCAACGAATTCATAACGAGATGCAGCACCACCACATCCCCTGACCACAAGAGCATTGACCAGAAGACGAGGGCAGCATTGAGCTGGATAACCGCGCGGCGGCGGCGCCCGGCCGCCGGATATGCCGTGGTGCTGCTTGGGCTCATCGCGGTTGGCGTCGTGTACGCGGCGTTCACGTCGCAGGGCAGCCCGGCAGCCGCGTCCGCCCCGCCCGCCTCCCAGCAGCAGATCGCGTTGGGCAGGAAGATTTTCGTGCAGGACTGCTCCAGCTGCCACGGCTTGCTGGCCCAGGGCACGACTACCGGCCCGAGCCTGATCGGAGTGGGCGCCGCGGCGGTTGATTTCCAGGTCAGCACGGGCCGGATGCCGGGCAAGGACATCGCGGCCGAGATGCCGCGCAAGCCCCGCGTGCTCAACACGGAGCAGACGCACGCGGTCGCGGCCTACATCGCGTCCCTCGGCGGCGGCCCAGCCATTCCCGATGCCAGCCAGGTAAGCACGAAGGGCGCCGACACTGGCCTGGGCCAGCAGTTGTTCACCGCCAACTGCTCGCAGTGCCACAACTTCGTGGGCGCCGGCGGGGCGCTGACGTACGGGAAGTACGCGCCCGCGCTCACCGCGTCCACGCCGACACAAATCTACGAGGCCATGCTGACTGGCTCGGAGGCCATGCCAGTGTTCAACGACACCACGATTACTCCCAGTGAGAAGCGCGACATCATCGCGTACGTCACGCAAACGCGTTCTGTGCCGAACCCGGGGGGACTCAGCCTCGGCCGGATCGGGCCGGTGACTGAGGGCCTGGTCGGCTGGATCGGCGGCGTCGGCGCGCTGGTCCTGGTCGCTCTCTGGATCACGGCGAAGCGGCGGGTGCACTAATGAGCAGCACAGACGGTTACTCACCGGAACTTCCTCCGCAGGGCGGCGCGGGCGGAGGCGAGGCTGAGGACGCCGCGCAGCCCTCCCGGGCTCCGCACCGCGTCATCGGCACTCCCCCGCCCGCGGAAGAGCGGACCCTGCTCGGCACGGCACAGCCGGCCGCGGGTTCCCAGCCGCGGCGTGAACTGCCCGCTGAGCCCGCGGACCTGGCCACTGCCAAGCGCAACGAGCGGGTGGTGGCGGCGCTGTTCATCCTCGCCATGCTGGCTGGGATCGGGTTCATCGCGGCCTATATCGGGCTGGAGGTGCGCACCTCCGTCGATTCGGTGCTGCGGTCCAACCTGGCACTGGGGCTGTCCATGTCCGTCGCGTTCCTCGCGCTGGGCGCGGGCGCGGTCATCTGGGTCCGGACGCTGATGCCCGACGTGGAACTCACCGAGCAGCGGAAGCCGCTGGCCTCGAAGGAAGAGGACCGCCAGGCATTCGCGGAGACGTTCCGAGAGGGCGCCGAAGCCAGCCAGTTCGTCAAGCGGCCGATCCTGCGCCGGACCCTGATCGCGGCCACCGTGCCGCTGGGCCTGGCGCCGCTGGTCCTGCTCCGGGACATGGGCCCGCTGCCGGGGACCAAGCTGCGGCACACCGTGTGGCACAAGGGACTGCGGCTCGTCATCGACGGCACCGGGGCTCCGATCCGCCCGGCGGACTTCAACTCGCCCGGCGGGATGATCACCGTCATCCCCGAGGGCTACCAGAACAACGAGGACGAGATCGCCAAGGCAGCGGTGATCATCATCAAGTTCGCGCCGGGCCAGCTCCAGCACCCGACGAACCTGAACTGGACGGTGGACAACATCGTCGCCTACTCGAAGATCTGCACGCACGTCGGCTGTCCCGTCGCGCTGTACGAGCAGACCACGCACCACATCCTGTGCCCGTGCCACCAGTCCACGTTCGATGCCACCCGGGGGGCCACCGTGCTCTTCGGCCCGGCTAACCGGCCGCTTCCGCAGCTACCGATGGGCACTGATGCGGACGGCTATCTCGTCGCGCTGAGCGACTTCAAAGTGCCGGTGGGCCCAAGCTTCTGGGAGCGGGGATGAGCAACATCAATGCGGCTCCGGACGGTACCGGCGGCGGAGGCCCGGTTGAGAAGGCGCTGGCTGGCACCGGCACGTTCCTCGACGACCGGCTGCGGGCCGCGAAATCGACCCGCACCCTGCTGAAGAAGATCTTCCCGGATCACTGGTCGTTCCTGCTCGGCGAGATCGCCCTCTACTCGTTCATCATCCTGTTGCTCACCGGCACGTTCCTGACGTTCTTCTTCAAGCCCAGCATGACTTCCGTCACCTATCACGGGACCTATACCGGTCTCGATGGCGTGCGGATGAGTGAGGCGTACGCCTCCACGCTGAACATCAGCTTCGACGTGCGCGGCGGCCTGCTCATGCGGCAGATCCACCACTGGGCGGCGGACCTGTTCATGGCCGCCATCCTGGCGCACATGCTGCGGATCTTCTTCACCGGCGCATACCGCAAGCCCCGTGAGTTCAACTGGCTGATCGGGATCGTGCTCTTCACGCTCGGGCTGCTGGAAGGCCTGTTCGGCTACTCACTGCCCGACGACCTGCTCTCCGGAACCGGCCTGCGGATCACCGAGGGCGTGGCCCTGGGCATCCCGATCGTCGGTACGTACCTGTCGTTCTTCCTGTTCGGCGGGCAGTTCCCGGGCACCTACATCATCCCGCGGCTGTACATCATCCACGTGCTGCTGATCCCCGGGCTGCTGCTGGCCCTGATCACCGCGCACCTGTTCTTCATGTTCCATCAGAAGCACACCCAGATGCCGGGCAAGGGGCACACCGACCAGAACGTCGTGGGCCAGCCGCTGTACCCGTACTTCATGGCCAAGACCGGCGCGTTCTTCATGTTCGTCTTCGGCCTGCTGGCGCTGCTGTCCACGTTCGCGCAGATCAACCCGATCTGGCTGTACGGGCCGTACACCCCGGCGGCGATCTCCGCAGGCTCCCAGCCCGACTTCTACATGGGCCCGCTCGAAGGCTCGCTGCGGATGATGCCCAACTGGTCGTGGAACATCGCCGGGCACACGATCGCCTGGAACGTGTTCATCCCGGCACTGCTGCCACTCGGCATCATCTTCACCGGCGCGGCCCTGTGGCCGTTCATCGAGCGCTGGGCGACCGGGGACAGACGCGAGCATCACGTCAACGACCGGCCGCGCAACGCCGCCACCCGCACCGCGGTCGGCATGGCCGCGGTGACGTTCTACGGGATCCTGTGGCTGGAAGGCGCCAACGACGTCATCGCCAACCACCTGGACATCTCGCTGTACACCACCACGGAGATCGCCCGGTACGCCATCTTCATCGGGCCGGTGGTGGCCTACTGGGTGACCAAGCGGATCTGCCTCGGCCTGCAGCGCAAGGACGTCGAGACGCTGCACCACGGCTACGAGACCGGCATCATCAGGATGACGCCGGAGGGGGAATTCATCGAGGTGCACCGGCCAGCGCCCGAGGAGCAGCGCGCGGTCCTCACGGCACGGCAGGAATCGGGGCTGCCGCTGCCGGTGCCCGCCGACGACGCGAACGGGGTGCCCGCCCCGGCCAGCCGGGGCGCGATCGGCAAGCTGCGGCTCCGGCTGGGCCACGTGCTCACCGAGAACGTGCCGCTCACCGAGGGCAACGGGCACGGCAACGGGCACGGCGAGGCGCAGTCGGCTGCGGTGACCTCAGGGGATGCCGGCCGGACTCTCCTCGGCCAGGACGACGCCGCAGCGGGGCACGAGGACTCCGGCAGCCACTAAGAGCGCGGGGCCGGCGGGTCCGGCCCGGTGCAGAACATAGAAGCACGATCTGGGGCCCGGGTTTGATTACCCGGGCCCCAGTCGTATGTGCGTTCAGCCACCCGACCAGGCCCGCGCACGGGGTACGGTGCACTCCGGCGCCCGGGCTGCCGCCGCACCGGCCGGGCAGAGCCCCAGGACGGCTACGCCCAGCGTGGCCGGGTGACCGCGCGGTCGTTAAGGCGGGTCGGATTGGGGGAGCGCGACTGAGGCGGGCGGTGTGGTCGGTGAGGCGTCGGCTGGGTGGAGGAGCATTGGCGAGGCCTCCCCCGCGGAGCACTCAGGATCGTCGACTCGCAGGTCCATGCCGCATAAGCACCGCTGGCACTGTTGGACGCACCAGCCAAGGCGCCCTTCTGATGATCAAGCGATTGGTGTCCCTATGGCGACACCAATCGCTTGATCACGACCTCTTTGGACAGGCTGGGACACGGGCCTGTGGCCGGAAGCCGGGGGCCGTGGCCCGGGAGTGGATCAGTGGGCGTAGACGCCGCGGTAGTACTCGAAGACGAAGCCGATGGCGGTGAGGAAGGTGAACAGCAGGCCGATCAGGAACAGCCACCAGCCGATGGCCACGCCGAAGGCGGCCGTGGCAGCGGCCAGGCCGACGTACAGCGGCCACCAGCTGTGCGGGCTGAAGAAGCCGAGTTCCCCGGCGCCGTCGCTGATCTCGCCCTCGGAGTTGTCCTCCGGGCGCTGCGGCAGCCGCCGCCCGGTGAACAGCAGGTAGAACCCGGTCAGGAAGGCCAGGCCCACGGACAGCGCGAGCGCGGTGGTACCTGTCGGGTCCTTGGAGAAGTACCAGTAGACGATGTCCGCGGCACCGAAGAACACCGCACACCCGATGAACAGGGATCCTTCAAACTTCATCTGACACCTCTCCAGCACCGCAGACCGTGTCCGCAGGTCCAGCGTCCTTCCCGCCTGCGGCGGCGCCCTTCCCGCCAGCGGCGTCCGGTGATCCGCGGGTCACTTGTGTGCCTCGATGCGCTGGCGATGAGTCCGCCCGGACTGGATATGCGGGTAGTGCAGGTCGAAAGCGGGCCGTTCGGACCGGATACGCGGGATCCGGGTGAAGTTGTGCCGTGGCGGCGGGCACGAGGTCGCCCACTCGAGCGAGTTCCCGTAGCCCCACGGGTCGTCCACGGTGACCTGCTCCCCGTACTTCCACGTCTTGTAGACGTTGTAGAGGAAGAAGAACGTGGACGCGCCCAGGATCCAGGAGCCGATGCTGGAGACCTGGTTGAGCGTGGTCACGTCGGCAGGCAGGAACGGATAGTTCGCGACCCGGCGCGGCATGCCCTCGATGCCGATCCAGTGCTGCACCAGGAATGTCATCTGGAAGCCGATGAACAGCGTCCAGAAGTGCCATTTACCGAGGGTGTTGTCCAGCATCTTCCCGGTGAACTTGGGCCACCAGAAGTAGAACCCGCTGAACATGCAGAAGACCACGGTGCCGAACAGCACGTAGTGGAAGTGGGCGACCACGAAGTAGGAGTCGCTGACATGGAAGTTCAGCGGCGGCGACGCGAGGATGACCCCGGTGAGCCCGCCAAACAGGAAGGTCACCAGGAACCCGATGGTGAACAGCATCGCCGGCTCGAACGTGAGCTGCCCTCGCCACATCGTGCCCACCCAGTTGAAGAACTTCACCCCGGTCGGCACCGCGATCAGGAAGGTCATGAACGAGAAGAACGGCAGGAGCACCGCACCGGTGGTGAACATGTGGTGCGCCCACACCGTCATGGACAGCCCCGCGATCGCGATCGTGGCGGCGACCAGGCCCTTGTAGCCGAAGACTGGCTTGCGGCTGAACACCGGCAGCACCTCGGTAGCGATGCCGAAGAACGGCAACGCGACGATATAGACCTCCGGATGGCCGAAGAACCAGAACAGGTTCTGCCAGAGGATCGCGCCCCCGCTGGAGGCGGAGAACACCTGCGCCCCGAGCTTGCGGTCGATCTCGAGCACCAGCAGCGCGGCCGCGAGCACCGGGAAGGCGAGCAGCACGAGAATGCTGGTGAGCAGGATGTTCCAGGTGAAGATCGGCATCCGGAACATGGTCATGCCGGGTGCCCGCATGCAGATGATCGTGGTGACGAAGTTGACGCCGCCGAGGATCGTGCCGAGCCCGGACAGCGCCAGGCCCATGATCCACATGTCACCGCCGATCCCCGGCGAGTAGACCTGGCTGGTCAGCGGCGCGTAGGCGTACCAGCCGAACGCCGCCGCCCCGCCCGGGGTGAGGAAGCTGACCAGCAGGATGATGCCGCCGAACAGGAAGAAGTAGTAGCTCAGCAGGTTGAGCCTGGGGAACGCCACGTCCGGCGCGCCGATCTGCAGCGGCATGATCTCGTTCGCGAACCCGACGAACAGCGGGGTGGCGAACATCAGCAGCATGATCGTGCCGTGCATGGTGAACAGCTCGTTGTACTGCTGATCCGACACGACATGGTTGTCCGGCCCGAACAGCTGGACGCGCATGATCATGGCCATCAGGCCACCGATCAGGAAGAACACGAACGACGTGATCAGGTACAGGTGCCCGATGATCTTGTGGTCGGTCGAGGACAGCCAGCTCGCCAGGATCGAGCCCTTCCGGCCGTACTGCACCGGGGCATAGGTCTCGACGGGTTGCTCGACGGTGGTCACGGGCTACGCACCCCCTGCTGACTTCTGCTGCGAATGCTGCTGTGCACTGACCCACTGACGGAACTGCGCTGGGGTGACGATCTTCACCGTGAACAGCATCCGGCTGTGGTAGATGCCGCACAGCTCGGTGCAGCGGCCGATGAACGTCCCGGTCTTGATCGGGTTCACCTCGAAGTGGTTCGGGTGCCCCGGGATCACGTCGCGCTTGAATTCGAACGGGACGATCCAGAACGAGTGGACGACGTCCAGCGAGACGAGGTTGAAGCGGACCGTTTCGTTGGTGGGGATGACCAGTTCCGGCAGCCGACCCGGCCAGGGCTGGCCCTCCTCAGTCAACACCGCGGCCGACGAGCCCGGCACCTTGTACTGCGGGTACTGGAACTCCCAGCTCCACTGGTAGCCGTATACGGTCACCGTGACGTCGGGGTGCGGTGGCAGCTTGTCGATGTAGTTCTCATCGCGCGCGGTGAAGAAGAAGAAGACGCCGACCATGATGAACGGGATGACCGTGTACATGATCTCGATCGGCAGGTTGTAGCGCACCTGCCGCGGCGGCCGGTCGGAACTCTTGCGGTGGAAGATCACCACCCACAGGATCAGGCCCCAGACAACGGCCCCGACGCACAGTGCCGCGATCCAGCTACCCCGCCAGAGGGTGACCACGACCTGGCCCTGCTTGGTGACGGGGGCGGGCAGGCCCAGCCGGGTGAACGTGGTGGACTGGCAGCCGGCCGTGGCCAGCACCACCGCGGCAAGCATGATCGCCCGCGGTGCCCAGCGGCCTCGGCGGCGGGCAGGTCTGCCGCCTGGCGCGGCTGCGGTTTCCTCGCCGGGCACCTGGCCCGGAACGTGCGCGCCCCTTCGGCGTGGGGCGCTGGGGGTGGGACTCACAGGTTGCCTTCCCAGCGGAATGACTCCCGGCTGCACGGGCAGGTCATGGCTCGTCCTACAGGCTGTCGTGCAAACAGTATCGTGCGCGATTGCCAGCCTCGTGGGGGACCCCGATTGTGCCGCCGCGTGTCCCGGCGGTAGGTGTGCTTATGCACGCCGACACGCGGGTATCGGTTCCCCGTGGCACCATGCAAGCGGAGGCCTCGGAGTTCCTGCGGGCGCCGCGGAGTATCGTCACCGTCTTACGGGACACGGTGACGAGCGGTACCCGACGGGCACCGGTAACGAAAGGCGTGCGGATGACCCCCCCGACGCGGCCTGCACCGATGCTGACGATCGACGCGCTCGGCAGGAAGTGCCCAATCCCGATCATCATGCTCGCGGAGCGGATCAGGGAGGTCCCCATCGGGGCGACCGTGGCGGTGCTGGCCGACGATCCGGCCGCCCAGACCGACATCCCCGCCTGGTGCATGATGAAGTCCCAGGAATTCGTGGTCGAGACGGCCCTGCCCCGCGGCTGGGCATTCCTGGTCAGGCGCACGTACTGACCACGCGGGCACCAGCGCTCGCGCTCACCGGCCTTCCGGTCACCGGCCTTCCGGTCACCGGCCTTCCGGTCACCGGCCTTCCGCCGGCCTTCCCGCTCACCGGTCCTTCAGGCACTAGGAGCCCGGCGCGGCCGATGACAGCAGGTGCGCGCTTCCTTGCATGAGGTAATTGCTGGATAACGGGACACGCTTGATGTGTGTTACCACTTGCGCCAGATGGGCGGGGAGGAAGAACCTATACCGGTTGTGGCCTGTTACCCAGGACACATTGATCAGGCGCCATGGCCTCAGTCCGTCACGGAAGGAATGTGCATGCCGCAAGTCACACGCCTGCGTGTGGTCAGTGCCGCGGTGGCCGCCGGAGCGCTCACGCTCGGCAGCCTCGCCACTGCCACGGCCGCGCAGGCGGCCAATCCGAGAAGGGCGATCGCCGAAACCCACCCGTCGTGGGCGGTCGCCGCGAAACGCCTCAGCAGTAAGGCCGTCACCAGCGGCACCGTCAACGCGCAGGTGTACCTGGCGCCCAGCAACGCGGCCACCCTGGCCCACGACGTCGCCGCCGTCTCCGACCCGAAGAGCTCGCACTACCGCGACTTCATGTCGGCCGCCACGGTCCGGGCTGAGTTCGCGCCGTCGGCGAACGAGATCGCCACGGTGAGCAAGTGGCTCACTTCAGCGGGCCTGTCCGTGACCAAGGTGAGCGCCTCGTACCCGGCGGACGCCTACATCGCGGTGCGCGGGTCGGTCGCCGCGGCGAGCAAGGCCTTCGGCGTCACGTTCGGCACGTACCGGGGCCCCGGCGGGCAGACCGACCGGGCACCCGACCAAGCGGCCACGGCGCCGTCATCGATCGCCACATCGGTTCTCGCGGTGTCCGGCCTGGACACCGCGAAGAGCATGGTGAAGCCCGCCCTGCCGCCGCCCGGGCCGAACTACTGGGTGGCCAGCCCGTGCTCGACGTACTACGGCCAGAAGGTCGCCACCAACAAGCCCAGGGCTTACGGCTCGTACCAGCCGTGGAACAACTGCGGCTACACGCCGAGCCAGGTCCGCGGCGCGTACGGGGTCCGCGCCTCCGGGATGACGGGCAAGGGCCAGACAGTGGCGGTCGTCGACGCGTACGCGTCGCCGACCATGCTGTCGGACGCCAACCAGTTCGCCAAGGTGACCCGCGACCAGCCGTTCGCGGCCGGCCAGTACCAGCAGTTGAAGGCGGGCCCGTACACGCTCGCCGGGGCGAACCAGTGCGACGCCCCGGGCTGGTACGGCGAGGAAACCCTCGACGTAGAGTCCGTGCACGGCCAGGCCCCGGACGCCGGTGTCCAGTATGTCGCTGCGGCCAGTTGCCAGGATTCCGACCTGGCGAACGCGGAAGCGATCATCGTGAACAGGCATCTCGCCAGCATCGTCAGCAACTCCTGGGGCGAGCCCGCGAGCTACTCCACCATCAACGCCACCTTCGACCTGATCTTCCAGGTCGGGGCGCTGGAGGGCATCGGGTTCTTCTTCTCCTCCGGCGACAGCGGCTACGAAGGCCCCGGCGAGGACCCCGCCTCCCCTGCCGACCAGGTCGACTACCCGACGTCCAGCCCGTACGTCACATCGGTGGGCGGCACCAGCCTGGCCATCAGCAAGACCAGCAGCTACCAGTGGGAAACCTCATGGGGGACGTTGCTGGACCCGCTGGTCTACACCAAGACGGGCAAGAAGTGGCAGTACACCCCGCCCGGCAAGTACCCGGCCTTCTATGACGGGTCCAGCGGCGGCGGCGTGAGCACCGAGTACGCGCAGCCCTCCTACCAGGCGGGTGTCGTGCCGGCCAACCTGGCCACGAAGCTGCCGACCGGCAAGACCAGTTCTGCCCCCATGCGGGTGGTCCCGGATGTGTCCGCGCTCGCTGACCCGAGCACCGGCATCCTCGTCGGCCAGACGACCCTGCAGCCGAACGGGAAGACCTTCGCCTTCTCGCTCAGCAGGATCGGCGGCACCAGCGTGGCCTGCCCGGTGTTCGCCGGCATCGAGGCGGACGCGCAGCAGGCCGCGGGCGGCCCGCTCGGCTTCGCCAACCCATCCATCTACGCCCGGTACGGGACGAGCGCCTTCCACGACGTGACCGATCACCCGCTCGGGCCCGGTCACCTCGCCGAGGTGCGCAACAACTACACCGATCCGTACACCAAGAAGGGCCCGCTGATCACCTACCTGCGGACCCTGGGCATCGATGGTGAGGGGGCCGATGCGCTTCCCGCCGTCCAGGGCTACGACGACTCGACCGGGGTCGGCTCGCCCAGCCAGTACATCCAGTCCTTCGCGCACTAGCGCGCAGAGCTGACACGGAGGGGGCGGCCCACCAGGGCCGTCCCCTCCGGTGTCAGGTGGTGGCGCTCCCGCCCCGGCGCGTTGAGGCTGTGGTTGGGGGTTTCCGGCCGTCAGCTGTAGTGGGCGCTGATCTCGGCCGCCGCGGCCTCGCCGTAGACGGACCCGAGCCGTTCGGCCAGTGCGCCCGGCTTCAGGTCATATTCCTGGGTGCCGACGGTCTCCAGCACGTGCACCGCGAGCATGTTGCCCAGCTGGGCGGCCCGCTCCAGGGACAGGCCCCAGGCCACCGCCGCCAGGAAGCCGGAGCGGAACGCGTCACCGGTGCCGGTCGGGTCCGCCTTGCGGGCCTCCGGGACCGGATCGATGAACACCGGCTCCTCGCCATCCCGCTCGATCTTGGCGCCGGCCGGGCCGAGGGTGGTCACCCGTACCCCCACCCGGTCCAGGATCTCCTGGGCGGACCAGGTGCTCTTGCGCTCGATGAGTGCTTCCTCGTACTCGTTGCAGAACAAGTAGGCGGCGCCCTCCACCAGGGCACGGACGTCCTGCTGGCCCAGCCGGGGCAGTTGCTGTGACAGGTCTGCGGCGAACGGGATACCCAGGTCCTTGCATTCCTGGGTGTGCGCCAGCATGGCGCCCGGGTCGCTGGCGCCGATCAGGACCAGGTCCAGCCCGCCTGCCTGCTGCGCGAGCGGGGCCAGTTCGATGTCAGCGTCTTCGCTCATCGCGCCCGGGTAGAACGAGGCGATCTGGTTCCCGTCAGTGTCCGTGGTGCACACGAAGCGGGCCGTGTGCAGGACCGTCGACTCGCGAACGCCGCCGCAGTCCACCCCGTGGTCGGTCAGCCAGCCACGGTACGGCGCGAAGTCGGCGCCCACGGCACCGATCAGCAACGGCTTCAGGCCGAGGACGCCCAGCCCGAACGCGATGTTCGCGGCCACGCCCCCACGGCGGATCTCAAGCCGGTCCACCAGGAAGGACAGGGACACCCGGTCCATCTTCTCCGGGATGAACTGCTCAACGAAGCGGCCGGGAAAGGTCATCAGATGATCGGTCGCGATGGACCCGGTGATGGCTATGCGCACGGCCGCACTCTAGGCGATGGAGGAGTGCGGCGGGAAGTAGCGCGGCCGGAAGCTCATGCTCCCGGCCGCACCGGCACTGCCGTTCAGTGGAACGAGTCGCCGCAGGCGCAGGAGCCCGTGGCGTTGGGGTTGTCGATCGTGAAGCCCTGCTTCTCAATCGTGTCCACGAAGTCGATGGTGGCGCCGGAAAGATAGGGGGCGCTCATCTTGTCGGTGACCACGTGCACGCCAGAGAACTCGGCGTCGACGTCCCCGTCCATCTCGCGCTCGTCGAAATAGAGCTGGTAACGCAGCCCGGAACAGCCGCCCGGCTGCACGGCGATGCGAAGCCGCAGGTCATCGCGGCCCTCTTGCTTCAGGAGGGTGCCCACCTTGGCTGCCCCGGCGTCGGTCAGGATGACACCCTTTGTGTTCTCCGCTGTGGTCGCCTCGTGCTGAACAGTCATGTGTGATTAGCTCCCGCGTTCGACTGCCGCCGCCTGGGCGGCGCTGCCTGATCTCCTCGTTTCAACCATATGCCGCCCGCGCCCATTCCTGGCCGGCCGGCCCCGGGAACTTCCGGGAGCCTAATCCGGCCAGGGAGCCTGGTCCGGACCTGGCGCCTGGCCCGGCGCCTGGCCTGGCGCTGCCGCCTGGCCTGGCGCTGGCGCCTCGTCCGGCGATGCGGCGAAGGCCATGCCGCTGCTGCAGGCCTCGGTGCCATCGGGGCGGATGAGGTAGCCCTCGTAGCCGGCCAGCCCTTCCACGGCTTCCAGCGCAGGGTCGCCGCCCACCGCCAGCGCGGTGGCCAGCGCGTCGGTCATGGCGAGGCTGGGCCCGGTGACGGTTGCGGACGCCGCCCGGCAGTCGGGCAGGCGGGTGTGCGGATCAACCAGGTGCGCGCCGCGCTCGTAGCCGCCCGACGTGGCGACCGCCCCGTGCACCTCCACCACCGCGGCCAGCGCGGCCGCCCGCCACGGGTGCCGGATGCCGGCCCGCCATGGCCGGCCGGGGGCCGGGGATCCGTACGCCGCCAGGTCGCCGCCGCCGTTCACCATGGCGGCGGGGATGCCCGCCTGGCAGAGAGCGCTGAGCGCATGGTCCACCGCCCACCCCTTCACCAGCCCGGTCGGGTCATAGCCGCCGGGCAGCGCCCACGGGTCGAACCAGCCGCCGGACGCCTCCCGGGCCGTCTCGCACAAGGCCAGCACCTCGGCCATGCCGGACGGCAGGTCCCCGGCCAGAACCTCGCCCCGGCGGAGCCGGCTCAGCGGGCTCCGCGGATCCCAGGTGCTGAACACCGCGTCGGCATCATGCAGGATGGCGCAGGCCGCGCGGACCGCGGACCGCAGGTCCGCGTCGGTGAGCTCACCCGGCAGCACCGCGAACGAGACGACGGTGCCCATCACCTGCTCAGCGTGGGCGTGCATCGGCCGCTCCCGCAGGCTGTCCGCAGGCGGCGCGCTGGCAGTGCTGATCACTTGAAGTGCGCCTTGTCGAGCGCCGCCTGGATGGAAAGGGCGTAGGCCTGGCTGGTGTAGGTCGCCCCGGAAACCGCGTTGATGCTCGCTGACTGCGCCGCGAGTACCTCGTTGCGCAGCATGGGAATGACCTGGGCGGCCAGTTGCTGGGAGTACTGCTCGGCGGTCCGCAGGACCGGCACGCTCACCGCGGTGATGCGTCCCCCGGTGATGCTGACCTGGGCGGTCAGCTCGCCGTACCCGTACTGCTCCATGGCCCCGCTGAACGTGCCCGCGCTCGCGCCCGCGACCGGGCCCGCCGGAGCCTTGGCCTGGGCGCCGGCTCCCTTGCCGGCCTTGCTGGCGGGCTGGCCGCCGGTGCCCGCCAGCGCGGCCGTCGACGGCGGCTTGTGGAACCCGAGCACGCCCAGGAAACCAGCCACAGTGCCGGCCAGGACCAGCCACGGCGCACTCTTCATGCATCCACTCCTTAGCTCCAGGGCGCCCGGCTCAGAGGGCGAATGCCTCGTGATGGACGGCGTCGTCCGGGACGCCCAGGTTCCGCGCGACTTCCACGATGGAGGCGACGAACCCCTCAGGCCCGCATACGTACACGTCGCGGTGGTTCAGGTCAGGGACCAGCCGGGGCAGCGAGACCTCGTCGATGGCGGCCTCCTCCCGGGAACCGACCAGTTCGTGGATCTTGCCGCGGCGGTGCCGGACAAGCTCCCGGATCTCGGTGTTCAGCACCAGGTCCTGCTGCCGGGTGGCGCGGAGCAGGACGACCGGCGCGGAGCCGCGCGGCAGGTCCTCCAGCAGTGCCCGCAGCGCGGTAACCCCGATCCCGGCGGCCACCAGGAGCGCCTTGGGCCTGCGCTGGGCGTACCGGGTGAAGGCTCCGTAGGGACCTTCGATGGCGATCTTGGTGCCGGGCCGGAGCCTGGCCAGGCCCTTGGAGTGGTCGCCGACTCCCTTGACCGTCAGCCGCAGGTACGGCGGCTGGGGCATGGCGGACAGCGAATAGGGGTGCGCCTGCCACCACATGCCCGGGGCGAGGAAGCGCCAGCAGAAGAACTGCCCACCGGACACGGCCAGCTGGTCGAGGCGGCGGCCGGTGCAGATCACCGACACCACCCCTGGCCCTTCCGGCCGCACCTCGGTGACCGTCAGCTGATGCCGCAGGCTCCGGACGACGGGCAGGCCAACCCGGTAGCAGAGCACCAGGCCCGCCGTGGCCGCCCAGGCCACCGACCACACGAGCCGGGTGAGCGGATGACCCACGAACGACGGTCCGAGCACGATCACATGGGCGAACGAGACGGCGAGGGCGAGATACATCCAGAGGTGAATGAGCCACCAGGTCTCCCGGCGAAGGCGCCGGCGGATGGCCCGCAGCGAGACCACGCCGATCAGGCACATCAGGCCGAGCCCGACGGTCGCGGTGAGCACGTCCGGGTACCTGGTCAGCAGGGTGCCGACCTCATGCCAGGCCCCCGTCCGCGCGGCCTGGGCGTAGCCCAGGGTGAGGAAGAGCGCATGGGCGGCGAGCAGGCTGATCGGCCAGGGAGCGACCGCGCGGTGCAACCGGACCAGGCCGTCCTGGCCGGCCACGCGCTCCACGAACGGGATGCGGCTGACCAGCAGGACCATGATCAGGGCCAGGTAGGTGCCCACCATGCCGGTCAAGCTGCCGACGAAGGTGAGCAGGCCGCCAGGAGCGGACAGCTGGCTGGAGGTCTCGGCGGTGACGGTGAGGGCCGTGGTGGCTCCCAGGCCGAGACCAGCGAGGACCAGGGCGCTCCTGGCAAGGGCGGGATGCGGCTGCGGCGCGACCGGCCCGCGGGCGGGCTTGCGCTTCCGTTCAGCTGGCGACTTCGGTGCGCCGAAGGCCACCGGCGAGGCACTCATAGTGGCAAACCCTGGCAGCGGAAACTATCCGCCGGATCGCTAAACCCTCTGGGATTCCTCTGCGAACCCTGGCGGTGCACGGAAGGGTATGCCAGAGCCCGCGAAGGGGTAAACGGGAACCCAGCACGAGGGTAAGCCGGGCACTGCGGACAGACAACGGAAAGCCGCGCGGAGAGACACCGCGCAGTCGCGCGGAAGGCATCACGCGATCGGGCGGAGGGGTGTCTCCTCAGAGGCCGGGAGCGCCCCACACCGCGAACCAACGGCTCAGATCCGGCTCGATCTTCAGGTCGGCGCCGACCGCCCCGCGCACCTGCAGTTCGAGTGCGTTGTCCCGGCGCTCCCCCGTCTGCGGGGCGAAAGGGTAGAAGGTGCCCCGCTTGTACAGGTAGACAATGCCCAGCCGGTGACCCGAGTCGTCGCGGAGGCTGACGAGGGTGCACAGCAACTGCGGCCCGAACCCGCCGTCTGCCAGCGAGGAATTCACCGCGTGCAGGTCGGTGACCAGCGCCTCGAAGTCATCGGCGGAGTGCTGGCAGGTCAGCCAGGTGAACCCGTAGGAGTCGGTGGTCACCTCCACCGACGCGGTTCCCGAGCCCATGCCGAGCAGCTCACGGACGTCCCTCTCGATGTCGCCGAACGCCTTGCCCTCCGCCGCGCGGAAGCAGACCGAGCCGATGCCGGTCGGCAGCAGCCCCATTGACGCCTGCAACGTGATCGCCGCCGTGGGCAGCGAGAACAGCTGGTCCAGGTTGGGCTGGACCGGTTTGGTCCGCCCCAGCAGGGTGTCCAGGAATCCCACCGGCTACCTGCTCAGCTGGTCAGAGATCTCGGACAGCTGGCGCAGCCGCCGCTCCAGGGACGGGTGCGTGGAGAAGAGCGTGGACAGGCTGACTTCCTTGCTCTTGGCCTTGAGGGCCGGGACGAAGTAGAAGGCGTTCAGCGGCTCAGCGGCGCGCAGGTCCTTGGTCGGGATCGCCGACATCGACCCGCTGACCTTCTGCAGCGCGCTGGCCAGGGCGGACGGCTGGCCGGTGAGCAGCGCCCCGGACCGGTCGGCGGCCAGCTCGCGGTACCGCGACAGCAGCCGGATCAGCAGGAAGCTGATCGCGTACGTCACCATGCCGACGACCAGCACGATCAGCACGACGGGGAGCGCGCCGCCGTTGTTGTTGTTGTTGCCGCCGCGGCCGCGGCCGCCGCCGCCGAACAGCTCGGAGTAGAAGGCGAACCTGACCAGCAGGGCAGCGATGATGCCGATGAACGAGGCGATGGTCATCACCACGACGTCCTTGTGCGCGACATGCGACAGCTCGTGGGCGAGCACGCCCTCGAGTTCGCGGTCGTCCAGCATGTTCAGCAGGCCGGTGGTCACGACGAGCACCGACGTCTTGGTGTTGCGCCCGGTCGCGAAGGCGTTCGGCACCGGGGACGGGGCTATCGCGACCCGCGGCTTGGGCATGTCCGCCAGGGCGACGAGCCGGTCCACCACACCGTGCAGCTTGGCCGCCTGCGGACTGTCTTGCGGGGTCACCACCCTGGCCCGCGCGGTGCTCAGGGCGATCTTGTCGGAGTAGAAGAAGGAGCCGACTCCCAGGACCAGGCCCAGCAGGACCGCGAAGAACACGATCCCGCCGCTCGATACCCGGTTGGTCGCGGCAAGCACCAGCACGAGAACGGCGATGAAGGCGACGAACACGAGGCCGAGGAGAAACATCGTCAGGGTCATCCGTGCAGTGAGTCCCCTGTCAGGCGCATAGCGGGTCTTCGCCATGGCGCCGCCTCCGTTCTGTCAGCTGGACACTGCCAGCTGAACTCTTGCCGGCCTCACTGTCGAAGCCGTCTTGTTTCATTATCGGGCAGCGGCCGAGCAGAATTCCCGCTACGTGATGCATCCGCGTCACGCCAGCGCGCGGCGCGGGCCCGCAGCATGGCCGAGCCCGGATCATCCTCCCCGGGATGCTCACCGCCAGTGTGCGCAGCCAACCTGAAAGCCTGCTGAACGTTTCCTCAGCCGGGGATAAGGCCCTCGTCGGAGAGCAGGCCGCGCACGTCGTCCATGCTCGCCTCGGAGTACGGGAGGATCACATCCGACGACTCCAACGAATCCGCCGGCACCGGGGTTCCCAGCGCCCTGATCCGGGACAGCAACTGTGCCAGGACGGGGCGGAACGCCGCATCGTCGCCCGCGTTCACCGCCGCCTCGAGCTTGGCGTCGAGGTCGTTCAGTTCCGCGGACGCACTGTCATCCACGGACAGCTGGCCCTCGCCGAGGATCCGGACGATCATGACCCTTCACCAGCTTGCGGCTGATCAGCAGCTTTCCCGGCCTGACCGTTGCCCGCGGTGCCCGCCACGTCCGCCGCGCCCGGCGCCGAGCCTTCAATCTCGCGCGGCGCCTCGCCCTGGCCGAGCTCGCCCTTGAGCCGCTCCAGTTCCCGGTCCACGTCGTGCCCGCCACCCAGCTGGTCGAGTTCGCGCTGGATGTCGTCGTTCGGCTGGGCGGTCACGTCCTCAAGCGCCCCGGAGGCCATCAGCTCGTCGATGGCGCCCGCGCGGGCCTGCATCTGCGCAGTCTTGTCCTGGGCGCGCTGCACCGCCATGCCCACGTCGCCCATCTCCTCGGAGATGCCGGACACGGCCTCGCCGATCCGGGTCTGCGCCTCGGCAGCGGTGTAGGTGGCCTTGATGGTCTCCTTCTGCGTGCGGAAGGCCTCCACCTTGGACTGCAGCCGCTGCGACGCGGCGGTCAGCTTCTCCTCATCCGCCTGCAGCGACTGGTACTGGGCCTGCAGGTCGGTGATCTGGCCCTGCAGCGCCGACTTGCGGGTGAGCGCCTCGCGGGCGAGGTCCTCCCGCCCGGCGCCCAGCGCCTGCCGGGCCTGGCCGTCCAGCTTGGTCTGCTGTCGCTGCAGCGTGTTCATCTGCAGCTCGACACGCTTGCGCGACGTGGCCACGTCGGCGACGCCACGGCGGACCTGCGTCAGCATCTCCAGCTGCCGCTGGTAGGAGTAGTCCAGGGTCTCGCGCGGATCTTCCATCCGGTCCAGGGCCTTGTTGGCCTTGGCCTTGAAGATCATCGATACCCGCTTCACCACGCTCATCGGCGCGACCATCCCCTCATCGTGTAACGCTGCCGCCAGCCACCCGCGGCGCGGCTACCACCCCCGTCACGTGGCAGCGGCGCTTCGCAGGCTGGTGCCCACAGCCTACGCGGTGACCGTTACCACAGTCATCCCAGCGGGAGGGCCCGCGCTCTGGTAATCCGTGCCGTTCGTCCCGGTAGGCTGAGCCCGTGTTCAGACGACGTACCGCGGTCACCCGGGATGCTCCTGCCGAGGGTGCCCCGAGCCCTGATGAGGGTGCCGGAAAGGCAGATGCCGCCGCCCGCGCCGCGGTCACCGCCGGCAAGGGCAGGCCGACCCCTAAGCGCAGCGAGGCCGAGCGCCGCCGCCGCTACAACGCGCCGGGAGACCGCAAGGATGCCCTGCGCCAGTCGCGGGGCAGGGATCGCGAGGCGCGCGCCCGTAAGACCGCGGCCATGCGGCGCGGCGAGGAATGGGCGCTGCCCGCCAAGGACCGGGGCCCGGTCCGGGCACTCGCCCGGGACTACGTGGACTCCAAGCGCCGGCTGAGCGAGTTCTACATGTACGGCCTCGTCGTGCTGTTGTTCCTGCTGTTCCTGCGCAACCCGGTGATGCAGACGGTGCTGCCGCTGATCCTCATCGTGATGGTGCTGATCATGGTGAGCGAGGGGTTCTTCGTCGGCCGCCGGGTGTCCGCCCTGGCCGCCGAGCGCTACCCGGCCGAGAGCACCCGCGGGATCAGGATGTATGCCGCCATGCGGTCGCTGCAGATCCGCCAACTCCGCTTCCCGAAGCCGAGGGTGAAGCCGGGCAGCACGTTCTGAGCCCGCGCCCTTCGTAGCGGGCACCCGCACCGGGCCGGCCGTGCCGGGCCCGTCGTTGCGGGGCCGGCCGTTGCCGGGCCGCGGGCGGGACATGCTCTAGTGTCGTGCGCTATGGAACACCGTCATCTCGGCCGCAGCGGCCTCAAAGTCAGTGAGATCGCCTACGGGAACTGGATCACGCACGGGTCACAGGTGGAGGAAGACGCGGCGCGAGACTGCGTGGCGGCGGCCCTGGACGAGGGCATCACGACGTTCGACACGGCGGACGTCTACGCCGGAACCCGGGCCGAGGAGGTGCTTGGCAGGGCGCTGCACGGGGTGCCCCGCGAGTCCGTCGAGATCTGCACCAAGGTCTACTGGCCGACCGGGCGGGGCGCCAACGACCGGGGCCTGTCCCGCAAGCACATCCTGGAATCCGCGCATGCCTCGCTGCGGCGGCTGCAGACCGACTATGTGGACCTGTACCAGGCGCACCGCTACGACCACGAGACCCCGCTGGCCGAAACGCTGCGCGCCTTCGAGGATCTGGTCCGCCAGGGCAAGGCGCTGTACGTGGGGGTCTCTGAGTGGCGGGCCGGGGAAATCGCGGCGGCACTGCGGATCGCCGACGAGATGGGGTTCGACCGGATCGTCTCGAACCAGCCGCAGTACAACATGATCTGGCGGGTGATCGAGCCGGAGGTCGTTCCCCTCTGCGAGAAGGAGGGCATCGGCCAGATCGTCTTCTCCCCGATCGCCCAGGGCGCGCTGACCGGCAAGTACCGGCCCGGTGCGCCGCTGCCCGCGGGCTCGCGGGCGACCGACCCGAGCGGATCCGGGTTCATCCAGCGCTTCCTCGACGAGAATTTGCTCCAACGAGTAGCGGAGCTGGTCCCCATCGCCGGGGAGGCAGGCCTTACCCCTGCCCAGTTGGCGGTGGCGTGGACGCTGCAGAACCCGAACGTGTCCGCAGCCATCATCGGCGCAACCAAGCCGGAGCAGGTACGGGAGAACGCGAAGGCGTCCGGGGTGCGGCTGCCGGCCGGGCTGCTGGGGCGCATCGACGATGTGCTCGGCCCGGTGATCCAGCGTGACCCCGCGCACACGGTAAGCCCGGCCGCCCGGCCCTGAGCAGTGCCAGCCCGGGGGGACGACCCCCCGGACCCCCCGATCGCCGCTGCGCGCCGAGGCTGACTCGGGGGACGACCCCGGGCCGGGAGGCTAACACGGCCCTGCCGGCTTCTCAGCTGGCTGGATGCAGGCCCATCGGCCCGTACTCGACCCTGCCCTCCTCGAGGAGCGTGACCTGGTCCACGCCGTCGGCCAGCAGATCCCGCCAGTTCTCGCCGAGCCAGCTTTCCGCATCGCCCTGACTGCCGAACGTCTCCCTGGGCACCCCTCGTGCCGGGACGACCGTCCCGTCCGCCATCTCAAACTGCCAGGTCCAGGCCATGTCCTCGCCCCTCCTAGGTACGCGGTAAGCGACAGTAGCCCACCCGCGCGGCCGGTACGGCGGCCCCCCGCCAGGGCGCCCGGGCCGGGCTCAGCGAGCAGTGATCGAGGTCACCTTGTCCGGGATAGGTGATTTCTGATAGTCATTCCCCACTCGGGGGATGGGCGCGCATATGCATCCACCCTGCGGAACACCAGCAGCACGGGCCGAGAAACTGTTAAGTTCTATGAGCTAGCCCTGAGCCGGGCGGCGCCGCGGCACGTGTCCCCCTGGCTCAGCCCCGGGAGCAAGGTGGTGACGGCATGGCGCGCGTTGTCGTCGTTGGTGATCTGATGACCGACACGGTCGCTCATGCGGCCCTTCCTCTGGCGAAGGGCAGCGATACCCCGGCCACGGTGAGCATGCATGGCGGGGGTTCGGGCGCGAACGTGGCAGCCTGGCTGGCTGCGGATGGCGGTGAGGTGGCGTTCGTCGGGCGCCGTGGCGCCGATATCGCCGGCCGGAACAGGGACATGGAGTTGATGGGCTACGGCGTCGATGCCCGGCTCGTCATGGATCCCGACCGGCCGACCGGAACCTGCGTGGTGATGGTCACCCACAAGGGCGACCACACCATGATGTCGGACCCGGGCGCGAACGCCGCCCTGCACCCCGACGACCTGCCCAAGGACCTGTTCGCCCCGGGCTCGCACCTGCACATGTCCGGGTACACGCTGCTGAACGAGGGCTCCCGGGGCGCCGCCCTGGCAGCGTTCCAGCATGCCGACCGGGCCGGAATGACGATCTCGGTGGACGGGGCCTCGGCCGCGCCGCTGGAGCGGATGGGCGCCGAGCCGTTCCTGGAAATGACCAACGGGGTGACCCTGCTGCTGGTGAACGCGGATCAGGCCACCGTGCTGACCGGCCGGGAGGACCCCGAATCGGCGGCGCGCGTGCTGACCGCCTGGTATCCGCAGGTGGTCGTGAAACTCGGCCCGGACGGGGCGCTCTACGCGAATGGCCGCCCCGACCCGGTCCGGGAGCACGCGCTGCCGGTGGAGCAGTTCCTGGACGGCACCGGTGCCGGAGACGCGTTCTGTGCCGGATTCCTGCCCGCGTGGCTGGACAAGAAGCCCCCTCTGGAGGCACTGGGCAGCGGTTGCCGGCTCGCCGCGAGCGCGCTCGGCATGGTCGGTGCCCGGCCCGCTCTCTGAGCCCGATCGGCTCCCCGAGCCCGGCCCGCCCGCCGAGCCCGGGCCTGGCGGGGCAGCCTTCCTCACAGGTCTCTTTTCCCTTACTGACCGGGTAGCCCTGGTCACCGGCGGCAGTTCCGGCATCGGCCAGGCGATGGCCCGGGCGCTCGCCCTGGCCGGCGCCAGGGTGGTCATCATGGCCCGCGGCGAGCAGGCACTCGAGGATGCCGCAGCCATCATCCGGTCCGCCGGGGGCCGGGCCGCCCTGGCCAGCCGGGCCAGCGACTACGTGACCGGCCAGCTCATCTTCGTGGACGGCGGCTTCTCGGTCACCTGACCGACCGCCGGCTGGCCGCCGGCTGGCCGCCGGCTGAGCACCGGGCTGAGCGGGAACGGGGCCGTGGGCCGGGCGGGCGGGAAGGATCGGCTCTGGGCCGGGGACACGCCACACGGTGCGTTGGGCATGGCAAGGGGGTTGCAAGCGGCACAATGGCGGGCATGGCACGACGCACTGCGACCCCCCCGCCCCCCGAGGACTTCGAGGAAAACATCGTCGACATCGATGTTGCCGAGGAGATGCGGGGCAGCTACCTGGAGTACGCCTACTCCGTTATCTACCAGCGAGCGCTGCCGGACGCCCGGGACGGGCTGAAGCCGGTGCAGCGCCGGATCCTCTACCAGATGAACGAGATGGGCCTGCGGCCCGACCGCGGGCACGTCAAGTGCGCCCGGGTGGTCGGCGACGTGATGGGCCGGCTGCACCCGCACGGGGACAGCGCGATCTACGACGCGCTGGTCCGGATGGCGCAGCCGTGGGCGATGCGGCTGCCGCTGATCGACGGGCACGGCAACTTCGGCTCGCCGGGCGGTGACGACTCCCCGGCCGCGATGCGTTACACCGAGGCCCGGCTGACCGCCGCAGCCATGGAGATGGTCGCCTCGATCGACGAGGACACCGTCGACTTCCGGCCGAACTACGATGGCCAGGAGACCGAGCCCGAGGTGCTCCCGGCAGCGCTGCCGAACCTGCTGGTGAACGGCGCCGCCGGGATCGCCGTCGGGATGGCCACCAACATGGCGCCGCACAACCTCGGCGAGGTGATCGCCGCGGCCCGGCACCTGATCGCCAATCCCGAGGCCGGCCTGGACGAGCTGATGCGCTTCGTGCCAGGACCGGACCTGCCGACCGGCGGCAAGATCGTCGGGCTGGACGGGATCAGGGAGGCCTACGAGACCGGGCGCGGCATCTTCCGCACCCGGGCCACCGCGCGGATCGAGAAGATCACCCCGCGGCGGGACGGCATCGTGGTCACCGAGCTGCCCTACGGGGTCGGGCCGGAAAAGGTGATCGCCCGGATCAAGGACCTGGTCCAGGCGAAGAAGCTGGCGGGCATCGCCGACCTGAAGGACCTGACCGACCGGCACCGCGGGCTGCACCTGGTGATCGAGGTCCGGGGCGGGTTCCATGCCGAGGCCCTGCTCGACGAGCTGTACCGGCTGACGCCGATGGAAGAAACCTTCGGCATCAACAACGTGGCCCTGGTCGACGGCCAGCCAAGGGTGCTCGGCCTGCGCGAACTGCTGCGGATCTACGTCGAGCACCGGATCGGCGTTATCCGGCGGCGCACCGAGTTCCGGCGGCGCAAGCGGGCCGACCGGCTGCACCTGGTCGACGGGCTGCTCATCGCGCTGCTGAACATCGACGAGGTCATCGGTGTCATCCGGGCCAGCGACGACTCCGCCCAGGCCAGGGAACGGCTGATGTCGGTCTTCGACCTCTCGGAGATCCAGGCCGCCTACATCCTGGACACGCCGCTGCGCCGGCTGACCCGCTACGACCGGCTGGAGCTGGAGCGCGAGCGCGAGACGTTGCAGCGGGAGATCGCCGAGCTGACCGCGATCCTGGAGTCCGAGGCCAGGCTCCGTTCGGTGGTGTCCGGCGAGCTGGCCGACGTGGCGAAGCGGTTCGCCGACCCCCGGCGCACGGTGCTGCTGGAGGGCAGCGGCAAGGCCCGCACGGCGGCCGTCCCGCTGGAGGTGGCGGACGACCCGTGCCTGGTGCTGTTGTCGTCCGCCGGGCTCATCGCCCGGACGGCGACGACCGCCGCCAGGGCCGGGGCGGACGGCGCTGGCGGGGCGGACGGCGCTGGCGGGGCGGCCGGCCTGCAGCCGGCGGACCAGGGCGCGCAGGCCGGCCCGCGCGCGGCGCATGATGTCATCGTGGCGTCCGTGGTATCCACCGCCCGCGGCACCATCGCCGTGGTGACGTCGCACGGCAGGCTGATCAGGGTCGGCGTGCTGGAGGTCCCGGCCCTGCCGCCGAGCGCCCACTCCCCCGCGCTGGCCGGCGGCGCGCCCATCGCCGAGTTCGTCTCGCTCGAGCCGGGGGAGACAGTCGTCGGCCTGGCCGCCCCGGACGGTTCGGCCGCCGGCCTCGCGCTGGGCACGGCCGGCGGGGTGGTCAAGCGCGTCGCTGCGGATTACCCGGCGAATGCGGCCGACTTCGAGGTCATCTCGCTCAAGGACGGCGACCGGGTGGTCGGCGCGGTCCAGTTGCCCAGCGAGGACGCAGACCTGGTGTTCATCACCAGCGACGCGCAGTTGCTCCGGTTCCGCGCGGCAACGGTCCGCCCGCAGGGCCGGGCGGCCGGGGGCATGGCCGGGATACGGCTCTCCGCCGGGGCGTCGGTCATCTGGTTCGGCGTTGTCCCGGATGCCGCCGCCAGCCTGGCGCCCGGCTCGGCCGGGGGGCCAGGGGTGCCGGGTGGCGAGTCCGGCGCCATCGTGGCGACCGTCGCGGGGAGTAGCCGCGCACTGCCCGGGACCGCCGCCGCCACCGTGAAGGTGACTCCGTACGCCGAGTTCCCGGCGAAGGGGCGGGCCACTGGGGGGGTGCGCTGTCACCGCTTCCTCAAGGGCGAGGACACGCTGGTGCTCGCCTGGGCTGGCGCCGCACCCGTGCGGGGGGCGACCGACGCGGGCGTGCCGGTGGAGTTGCCTGGCCCGGAGGGCCGCCGGGACGGCTCAGGTGAGCGTGTGCGGCAGCCGCTCACCGCGTTGGGCGGCCTCGCCCCGCCCCGGTAACGCTGCTCCGGCCAGCCTGGGCTGCCGCGCGCCCTGCCTAGGCCCAGCCGGGCCTGCGTGGGCCGCTCAGCGCTCAGCAGGGCCGGACCAGGCCACTGCTGGCCGGGCAACGGCAGTCGACAGTGCCGCCAACAGGTCACGTGGCCCCGCATAGGGCGGCTCACCGAACTGCCACCAGCGGGCAATCTGGAGGCCCCGGGCGCCGGGATCGAAAATGTTGCCGAGGAAGCACCCGGCCCGGGCGAGCGCGGCCAGATCCTGGTCGTCCGCGGCTAACGTGGCTACGAATGCCGCCGCATCCAGCAGTGCCGCAGCACACCGTGCGGCCCGCACCGGGTCACCGTCAGCGCGGGCCAGCCGCCAGGCAGCCTGGCTGCGGAGGAACTCCGCCACGAGGATCTCTATCGTCACTCTGAGTATCGTACTCTTTACGAAGCGTCATTGAAATCAGCGTCCCGGGGGTCAGGCAATCCCGTGATCACGGGATTGCCCTTGCTTGGCCAACCGCCAGCTCGTGATGTTGACTTTAGTGCCACTGGGATGTCCCCTAAGTCAACATGATCATGGAAAGCGGGACGGGTGCTGGGTCAGGCGTCGATCCGGGACAGGTGACTAGGCGCCGATGCGGGACGGGTGCTGGGTCAGGCGTCGATCCGGGACAGGTCGAGTTCGGCCGCACCGCCGACGATGAAGTCCCGCCGGGGACCGACCTCGCTGCCCATGAGGAGGTCGAAGATGCCGCTGGCCGAGGCGGCGTCCTCGATACGGATCCGGCGCAGCGTGCGGTGCCGCGGATCCATCGTGGTCTCCGCCAGCTGGCCGGCGTCCATCTCACCGAGGCCCTTGTACCGCTGGATGGGCTCCTTCCACCGCTGGCCCCGGCGCTCCATCTCCAGCAGGACGCGGTGCAGTTCGCTGTCCGAATACGTGTACGAGTACTTGGCCTGCCCCTTGCGCGGATTGGACACCTCGATCCGGTGCAGCGGCGGGACGGCCGCGAACACCCGGCCCGCCTCGAGCAGTGGCCGCAGGTACCGGTGGAACAGGGTGAGCAGCAGGCACCTGATGTGCGCCCCGTCCACGTCGGCGTCTGACATGAAGATCACCCGCTGGTACCGGGCGGAATCCAGGCCGAACGAGCTGCCCGACCCGGCCCCGATCACCTGGATGATGGCGGCGCACTCCGCGTTCTTGAGCATGTCCGCCAGGGACGCCTTCTGCACGTTGAGGATCTTGCCCCGGATCGGCAGCAACGCCTGGAACTCCGAGTTCCGGGCCAGCTTCGCGGTGCCCAGCGCGGAGTCGCCCTCCACGATGAACAGTTCGCTGCGGTCATCGGCACTGCGGCAGTCGACCAGCTTGGCCGGCAGCGCCGACGTCGCCAGGACGGACTTGCGCCGCTGGTTGTCCCGGTGCTCGCGGGCCGCGATCCGGGCCTTCGCGGCCGAGGCCACCTTCTCCAGCACCGCCCGGGCCTGCTGCTTGCCAACCCGCCCGCGGACCTCGAACACCGCGCGCAACTCGGTGGCCACCACCTGGGCGACGATCCGGGACGCGGCCGGGGTGCCGAGGACCTCCTTCGTCTGGCCCTCGAACTGCGGCTCCGGCAGCCGCACGCCGACCACCGCGGTCAGCCCTTCCAGCGCGTCTTCCTTGCTGGCCGGCTCATCGCCGTTTCTCAGCAGCCGGGCGGCGCGCAACTGCTCGTTCAGCGTCTTGACGAGCGCCCGCTCGAAGCCGGTGACGTGGGTCCCGCCCTTGGGGGTCGCGATGACGTTCACGAACGACCTGGTGGCGGTGTCGTAGCCGGTCCCCCACTGCAGGGCGACGTCGACCAGCAGTTCCCGTTCCACGTCCGTGGGCGTCATGTGGCCCTGCTCGTCGAGCACCGGTACCGTCTCGGTGAACCGGCCGGCGCCGGTCAGCCGCAGCACGTCGGTGAGCGGTTCCCCGGGAGCCAGGTACGCGCAGAACTCACTGATCCCGCCGTCGAACCGGAATTCCGCTTCATTATCAACGGATCCGCGTCCCGGCCCGTCCTCGAGGGTCTCGGCTGCGCCCGCGTCTTCCCGGTCCGCACCGTTGCGCTCGTCCCGGACCCGGATGGTCAGGCCGGGGACCAGGTAGGCGGTCTGCCGGGCACGCTGTACCAGGGCGTCGAAGTTCCAGCCTGCGTCCTTGGTGAACACCTGGCGGTCCGGCCAGAACCGGATCCTGGTGCCGGTCAGTTTCCTGGCTACCTTGCGGGTCTTGCGCAGCCCGGCCCCCGCGGTGAACGAGGCGCCCGGGCCGTCCGCGGCGAACTCCCCCGGCACGCCACGGCGGAAGTACGCCGTCCACTCATGGCCCTCCCGGTCGACCTGCACGTCGAGCCGGGCAGACAACGCGTTGACCACCGATGCCCCGACGCCGTGCAGCCCACCCGAGGCCGTGTAGGAGCCACCGCCGAACTTGCCGCCGGCATGCAGCCTGGTCATCACCAGTTCCACGCCGGTGAGGCCGGACTTCGGCTCGATATCCACCGGGATCCCGCGCCCGTTGTCCCGCACCTCCGCGGAAAGGTCCGCGTGCAGCACCACGTCGATCGACGTGCAGTGCCCGGCGAGCGCCTCATCCACGGAGTTGTCGAAGATCTCCCACAGGCAGTGCATCAGCCCGCGGCCGTCGGTGGAGCCGATGTACATGCCAGGGCGCTTGCGGACCGCCTCGAGCCCTTCCAGGACCGACAGGTGGCGGGCGGTGTAGCCGTCAGCGGCGGACGCCCCGGCAGCCGCCGGGGCGGGTACCAGGCGGGCCGCGGGCCGGGCAGGGCCGTCAGTATCGGCGCGGACGGCGGTCACGTGGTTCTCCTTGCTCGGGGTGCCGGGCGGCGCGGATCGGGTCGGACTGACGGCAGACTAGCCGCCCGCACCGGGTGCTCCGTGAAGCCACGCCGCGGACATACCCGGCTAGCTGGGACAACGCGCACGCTACAGTGAAACGGCACGGGCAACCACCATCCTTCCGCCAGGCCGCGTTCGCTTTGGGCGTACGCGGCATCCACACGGGAAGGCACCCGCCTGGCAGAGTGTTGCATAGCAGGAAGGGCACAGCCCACCGGACACAGTGAGCCGGTGGCACGACGCGAGGGAGGCGACATGACCGGAGCTCTCGCACCAAGCAGGCCGTTGAACGCAACGGACCTGTGCGACCGGTGTGGTGCCCAGGCGTACGTACGCGTTGTGCTCCCCGATTCTGGGGAGCTGTTGTTCTGCGCCCACCACAGCCGGCAGCACGCAGAGGCGCTTGCCAAGGTCGCCGTCGAAATCCAGGACGAGACGGAAAAGCTGTCACCAGGGAGCGGGACACGACGCGAAGCGTGAGCAGGCCGGTGACCCGAGGGCCGGAACCCCCCGGGCCGGACCGACCTGCGCAGCCTGGCGTCGGCGCGGCATCGTGGCCGCGCCGAGTCCAGCCCCTCACCCGATAGCCGCCATCCCCGCCCGATCCTTCCAGTGCCCGTGCAGACCCCACCTAGCGAAACATTGCGCAGCAAGCAGCAGGCGACCGGCACGTGGCCGATCGCCTGCTAGTAGTTTGCCCGCGGGAACCAGTGCGTCAGTCGAGCCCTGGTTCAGTCGAGCCCTGGTTCAGTCGAGCCCTGGTTCAGTCGAGCCCGTGGTTCAGTCGAGCCCGTGGTTCAGTCGAGCCCGTGGTTCAGTCGAGGTAGTCGCGGAGCACCTGGGACCGCGACGGGTGGCGCAGCTTCGACATGGTCTTCGACTCGATCTGCCGGATGCGCTCCCGCGTCACGCCGTAGACCTTGCCGATCTCGTCCAGGGTCTTCGGCTGACCGTCGGTCAGGCCGAAACGCATGGAGACAACCCCGGCCTCGCGTTCGGACAAGGTGTCCAGCACGGAGTGCAGCTGTTCCTGCAGCAGGGTGAAACTGACCGCCTCACCGGGCTGGATCGCCTCGGAGTCCTCGATCAGGTCACCGAACTCGCTGTCGCCGTCCTCGCCGAGCGGTGTGTGCAGCGAGATCGGCTCCCGGCCGTACTTCTGCACCTCGATGACCTTTTCCGGGGTCATGTCGAGTTCCGCGGCCAGTTCCTCGGGGGTGGGCTCCCGGCCGAGGTCCTGCAGCATCTGCCGCTGCACCCTCGCCAGCTTGTTGATGACCTCGACCATGTGCACCGGGATGCGGATGGTGCGCGCCTGGTCGGCCATGGCCCGGGTGATGGCCTGCCGGATCCACCAGGTGGCGTAGGTGGAGAACTTGTAGCCCTTGGTGTAGTCGAACTTCTCCACGGCGCGGATCAGGCCGAGGTTGCCCTCCTGGATGAGGTCCAGGAAGAGCATGCCGCGGCCGGTGTACCGCTTGGCCAGCGACACCACCAGCCGCAGGTTGGCCTCGAGCAGGTGGTTCTTCGCCCGCCTGCCGTCCTCGGCGATCCACTCCATGTCCAGCCGCGCGGCAGGCTCCAGGCCATCCAGCCCATCCGCGAGCTTCTCCTCGGCGAACAGCCCGGCCTCGATGCGCTTGGCGAGCTCGACTTCCTGCTCCGCGTTGAGCAGCGGCACCTTGCCGATCTGCTTGAGGTAGTCCTTGACCGGGTCCGCGGTCGCACCCGCGGATGCCACCTGGGCGGCGGGCAGGTCATCGTCGTCGTCTCCGTAGACGAACGCCTCTTCCTCACCGGCCGTGCCCGGCTGCTTGACCGTGACATCCTGGGCCGCCGCGACCGCGGCCGGGGCATCCGCCCCTGCCACCACCGTTCGCGCGGGGCCAGCGCCCGCAGCGGGCTCACCGCCGGCCAGCGAGTCCTCGATCTCGTCGTCCTCGGCCGGATCGTCGTCCGGCACATCCTCGCCCGCCTCCACGACGTCGACCTCGACTTCCAGGTCCACGTCGACGGCGTCGAAGTCGTCCTCCAGCTCAGCCGAATCCAGGCCGACCTCGGCCAGATCGACATCGCCAGGCCCGGCCTCCGCATCCAGATCGGCCACATCCGCCACATCTGCCACGTCCGCCAGGCCGACCGCGTCATTACCCGCCACGGCCAGGTCCGCATTCTCACTCACGATGCCTGATACCCCCCGGCCACCCGATGCCGCACTGTCACCGGCCCGGCTCGCGGCCTCCTGCGCCTGCGGCCGTCCACCGGAATTCTTCTTACGCCGATGCCCCGACCTGACAGCTTCGCCACGCTCCGGCGATCCCGGAGCCTCCTGCCCTTCGGGTGCGCCGTCCGCGTCCACGAGCGTCACCGCCCTGTCGGACCGCCGACCGGCGGGATTCCCAGCTCCGGCGCGCCCGGGAGCCTGCTGGGCTGGCACCCGTCCGCCCTGGCCTTCCGGCCTTGGCTGCCTCCGCGCTGCGGAGCCTGCAGCGCTTGCCACCGCGGTCACCCCTTCCTTCGCTGGACGGCGGTCTGCCGAGCCGCGAACGACACCTGACTGCACGAACTGGCAGGCGACACAGACACCTCTCCTGCGTTTATGAGCGGGGAAATGGACCCTACCTCGTGCACCCCGCTGCTGGGACCGTCCGGGAAGCCGAACCTGGGTCGCGGAATCCCACGACCGTGGGGGAACCGGCTCCCGACCACCACCTTAGGCGGAGTCCGCGGGTGGCTCGAACCGCTGCCGTGGCTGGCGGTGCCGGACAGACCCCGGCTATCGGGCACGCTCGCACGTCAACCCCGCCCTTTCTCATCCTTTACCCCTCCGCGCCGCGGGAATGACACCCCCGGGCGGGCGCTGCGCCGGCGCGCCGTCCCGCCGGGGCACGTGCAGGACGAGAACCGTCACGTCGTCGTCCTGCTCATAACCCGTGAGCATCCGGTCCACCAGGTACTCGAGCAGCCTGGCGGGGTCCTCGACCATCCCGGGCCGCGCCTGCGCCGCCACGGCCACCAACTCGTCCAGCCCCGCGTCAAGGCCGCGCCTGCGGTTCTCGACCAGGCCGTCGGAATACAGCACCGCCGTGGTCCCGGGCGGCAGCCGGAAGACGTACTGCTGACGCGGGCATGCCCAGCCCAGTGGCGTTCCCGCCTCGGTCGTGTCCAGCCGCGGCGGAGCGTCCCTGGACAGCAGCAGCGGCGGGAGATGGCCCGCGTTGCCAGCCAGGCCCTCCCCGGTCACCGGATCGACGACCAGGTAGGCCACCGTGGTCACCTGCTCGTCAAGCTCGGTGGCGGTGAACAGCCGGTCCAGGCCGGCCAGCACGGCGGCGGGCCGCGGGTCGGTCAGCGCGAGGGCACGCAGCGCGTTGCGCACCCGGCCCATGCCCGCGGCCGCGGTCAGGCCCTTGCCCATGACGTCCCCGGCGGCGACGGCCAGCCGGCCGTCGGGAAGGCGGAACGCGTCGTACCAGTCGCCGCCGATCTCCATGTTCCGGGTGACCGGCAGGTACCGGGCTTCCAGGATGATCCCCGGGACGCTGGGCAGCCGGTCCGGCAGCAGGCTGCGCTGCAGGGTCTCCGCGGTGGTGTGCTCGCGCTCGAAGAGCGAGGCCCGCTCCAGGGCGAGCGCGCACTGGCCCGCCAGCGCCTCCAGGAAGACCCGTTCCTCCTCGGTGATCTGGCGCGGTTTGGTGAAGGAGAAGCGCAGCGCCCCGAGCGGCGCGCCAGCCGCCAGCAGGGGCAACCCGACCCAGGCCCGCTCGTCGCTGTGGGTGAGGAACAGATCGAGGTCCGGCAACTCGGCGAAGAGCCGCCGCATCGAGTCGGGATTCTCCACCAGCACCGGCCGCCGGGTCGTGATGGCCAGGGTCATCACGCTCGGGGCATCCAGCGGGAGATCCCCGGACAGGGCGCCCGGGGTGCTCGGCAGGCCCAGCGGGTTGATGATCCGCAGCCGCAGCCGCTCCCGGTCCAGCAGGGCGACCGCGGACCGCTCGGCGCCGATCGCGGAGCGGCCGACTTCGGTGATCACCTCGACGACCTGCGGCACCGTCAGCGCTTCGGCGAGCATCGAGGTGGCCTGCTGCAGCCGGGCCGTGCGCAGCGCGGCCGCGGAGAGCTGCTCGGTCAGCCGGCCGCGCATCTCCTCAGCTTCGCGCTGGCCCGTCACGTCCGTGCTGGCGCCCACCCATTCGATGATCTTGCCGTCCCGCTCGATCGGGACGGCGCGGACGTCGTAATGCCGGTAGGAGCCGGTCTTCGTGCGGACCCGGTAGCGGCTGTCGAACACCTTGCCCGCATGGACGCACTCCCGCCATTCGCGCTCAACGCGCTCACGGTCCTCGGGGTGAATCGCGTCCAGCCAGCCATGGCCGAGGTATTCCTCCAGGCTCTGGCCGGTTATCCAGCGCCACTCGGGCGAGTCCTCGGCGATGCGGCCGGTGGGCGTGGTGACCCAGACCACCTGCGCGCCGGCCTGCACCAGCGAGCGGTAACGCTCCTCGCTCCGGCGCACCGCTTCGGCCGAGTTCTGCCGGTCGGTGACATCCACCGCGATCAGGGCGACGCCGGCGATGTTTCCCTCCGGGTCGTGCGAGGGGAACCAGGAGAACGCCCAGTGCCTGTCGTCGCGGTCGGTCTCGGCTGCGTCAGCGCGGCCGGCCGCGCCGGGCCCGGATTCGCCACCCGCCTCCTCCAGCGCGGCTGACTCGCCCACGCCGACGGTGTCCGTGGCCTCATCCGCCTGCGCTCCATCCGCCTGCGCCGCATCCGCCTGCATGTGCCCGGCGGTGCCGGGATCAGCCGCGCTGACTGGCTGGTTGGACTCGAACAGTGGCTGGCCCTCGGCCAGCACATGCCGGACGGCGGACTCGGCCCGGGAAGCCAGCGTGCCCGGCCAGACCTGGGACGGCAGCAGGCCGAGGTGCGCCTCGAGGTCCAGCCCGTCCAGCCCGGCCAGGGTCCGGTTGATCCGCCGGAAGCGCAGGTCCGGCCCGAAGAAGGCGAAGCCGATCGGCGCCTCGCGGAGCAGGGTGGCAAGCAGGGCCGAGTCGGAGACGTCCAGCCCGGACACCCGGGGCTGAGGCACGGAAGTATCAGTACTCATCGCCCGCACTCCAGTCCCGTTGCTTGAGCCATGCAACGGCTCCTTCCTGCTCACTGCGGACACAAGCAGGCTAGCGGCAACACCGCGGTCATTGAACGCCACAAGCGCAGCGCCACGCCAATGCGCACGGCCGCGTTCCAGTTACCGCGAACACACACAGTGGCCACGCAGGCGAGCTTCCCACATCCTAGGCGATATCGCGGAAGTCCGAGGGCATGACGCTGACCTCGCTTCCCCGGAAAGAAGTGGCGGCCTGACCAGCCGCCGGGCGCGGCGACCCCGCGGCCCGGCACCGGCGCCGGCGAATTTCGTTGACCCCGTGATACCTGATGCCCGAAATGTCCTGTGCTTCCCCGTACCGGATGCCCGTAATATCTACCGCACACGGAAACATGGCCACCATCCGGCGCGGACGTGGCACGGCACCGCGTGAATCTGGAAAGCTGTCCACGTGAGCCCGCAGAGCCGACGACGAGAGCCCCCAGGCGGGCCGGGCCACCCAGGCCATGGAAAGGGGCCGCGTTCGGTGATACCCAGCGCTGCGCCGCCCAATGCGCTTTTCGCCGAGATGCTCCGGGCTGCCCGGGAGCTCCTGGCCGTGCGCAGCCCGCTGGACGCCGAACTCATGGTCAGCGAATTGCTCGGCACCTGGTGGGGAGAGCGCCCGCCGCGGAGCACGCACGGCGACGTGGAGGAACTGGTCGGCGAGGGCCTCGTGGGGTACGCGGCGCAGCAGCGGAGCCCGGCCTCGCTGGCGCTGCTGTCCGGCATCGCCTGCCTGGGCACGTCACGGCAGGCCATGCAGGCCGAGGCCGCCGCCCTGGCCCTGATGGAGTACGGGGTGCTCCGCCCGCCCTGGGCGGAGCATGTGGGCGCGGTGACGGCCGGCGAGTGCTACGTGAACTCCGACATGTTCGGTGACCGCGACGAGGTCGTCTGCGTGTTCAGCTACGCGGGCGAAGAGCCACACGCCCTCGTCATGGTGGTGGACTACAACGCGGGCGGCATGCTCCGCGATGGCTGGGTGACCTCGCAGGTGGACAGGCTGCTCGAGCGCTGCCGGGCCAGCGGTTCCGCGGCCGACGGCCGGGGCGCCCGGTCTACCTTCAGCCAGGTCGAGGCGCCGCAGGCGCGGCGGCTGCTGGAGACGGCGCTGGCGGTGACCGAGGCGGCCAAGGGCCCGGCGCCGAGCGATTCTTTCGCGTCCTACCACGCGTTCATCCGGGCCAGGATCCGGACGCTGCCGCCAGCCCGGCCCGGCCACGGGCCGGGGAACGGCGCGGCGCCACGGCGCGCCCCGGTGCCCTGGGGTACCGGGCACGGTTCCGGCTGGGGCGGGGCGACCGCGCGGCGGTACGCATGGACCAAGGACCGCCGGGCCATGCTGGTGGCGGAGTTCCTCGCCTCCGACGAAGCCGAGGACCTGTCCGACACGAAAGCGGCGAGCCGCTGCGCGGACCACATCATCGACTACGGCTGCGACCGCGATTTCGGGCGGCCGCTGCGGATGAGCCCGGCGAAGGTCGCTACCTTCCTGCTCGACTGGCTGCCGCGCAAAGTGCTGCTGCTGTCCGCGGAGCAGCACGCCATGCCGCATGTGCTGGCCGCCTGGGTGCGCTGGGCGGGCAGGCGGCAGGGGCTCGCCGCCGAGATGATCGCCGAGACCCTGGACGCGGTCTTCGACTCGATGGGCACCTTCACCCAGGTCTACCGCGATCCGACGTCGTTCGGCCTGGACGCACAGCTGGTGGCCAGGCTGCTGCCCGACGACGACCTGGAGGCGCTGCCCCGCCGGGCGTTCGCCTTCCCGGTGCTCCGCGGCATGTTCGGCGGCACCGACCTGGCCGGCCTGGACCCGGCCGCACAGGCGGACCGGCGAACGCTGCTGGCGGCTGATCACAACGACGCGAACGGGCGGCCGAGCGGCCCGCTGCACATCGACCGGCACCTCGCGCTCGCGGACCGGTTGTGGCGCGGCGACCCGCCCGAGTTGTGGGAGGCGGCACAGCGCCTGCTGGACCGGGGCGAGGACAGGCACGCGGTGCTGCACACGTTGATGTACGTCATCAGGGACGCGGGCGGCGACCAGGCGAGCCTGGTCACCGCGCTCCGCGAGCTGCCACCGACCCACCCGGACTGAGCGTTCCTGCCCCGTGATCATGGGATTGGGATTGGTGTCGCCTCGGCGACACCAATCGCTTGCTTGACCACGCCCGCTGTGGCGTACCCGGAACCAATGCGTGGCTGGGGCAGGATCGCGGTCAGGGTCGCGCGGGGCCTCCCCCGCCCAGCTCACCGAAAGCGCCGCGCAGATCGGCGGCGGACACGGTGGTCAGGTCCGCGGCGCTCGCCTCTTCCAGATCGGCCACCCGCAGGTCCCTCGCCGCGCAGGCCCGCTCGAACAGGCTGCGGGCGAACCGGCCGTTGCCGAGCTCGTCGATCTGCCCCCGCTCGGCGGCCAGGCTGAAGATCTCCTCGAGCACCGGCAGCGCGTCGGGCTCGAACGTGTCGCTGTGCTGCTCCGCGATGACGCCGGCGATCCTGCACAGCTCGTCCGGTGAATAGCTGGGAAAACCGATCCGCACGCTGAACCGCGAGGCGAGCCCGGGGTTGCTGTGCAGGAACCGGTTCATGTCCGCCGGGTAGCCCGCCAGCACGATGACGAGCCGGTCGCGGTCATCTTCGGCCCGCTTGAGCAATGTGGCCACGGCTTCGGACCCGTACGCGTCTCCGCCGGAGTAGCCGACGTTGTAGAGCGAATAAGCCTCGTCGATGAAAAGCACCCCGCCTAGCGCGGAGTCAATCAGCTTCCCGGTCTTGATAGCCGTGGACCCCAGATGCTCGCCGACCAGATCCGCCCGGTGCGCCTCAATCACCTCGGGCCGGACCAGGAGCCCCAGGGCGGTGAAGATACGGCCGAGGATGCGGGCGACCGTGGTCTTGCCCGTCCCCGGGGGGCCGGTGAACACGAAATGCCTGACCGGCGGCTGGCTGGACAGGCCCTGCCGTTCGCGCAGCCGGGCCACCCTCAGCTGGGCGGCGATCTCGTGCACCTGGCGCTTGACCGGCTCGAGGCCCACCAGCTCGTCGAGTTCGGCCAGCGCGCTTTCCAGGGTGGGCGCCTCGGTGTAGCCCCGGAACCTGGCGGTGAGCTCGGATCCAGCCCGCTCGATGTCGGCCGCCTCCAGGGTGACCAGCTCGGCCGGGGAAGGCTCCGCGCCGTCGGCCATCACCCGGACATCCCGTGCCCGGCCGGCTTTCTCCAGCAGGCTGCGCACGAACCGGCCATTCCCGAGTTCATCGGCGAGCCGGCGGCGGCCGACGTCCTCCATCATCCGCCACAGTGCCGGGCGGGCATCGAGGTCGAGGCCCTCGCCGCGCTGCTCCAGATAGAGCTCGGCAAGCGCCATCAGCTCGGCGGGGGCATAGGTGGGGAACTTGACCCTGAGCCCGAACCGGGAATTGAGCCCGGGGTTGCTGGCCAGGAACCCCTCCATCTGTTTCTCGTATCCAGCCAGGATGATGATGAGTTCCGTCCGGTCATCCTCGGCCCGCTTCAGCAGCGCCTGGACCGCCTCGTGGCCGAACCGGTCCCCCTGCCCCTCACTGTCGTTCACCAGGCTGTAGGCCTCGTCGATGAACAACACGCCGCCGAGCGCGCTGTCCACCAGCTCGTTCGCCTTGATCGCGGTGGCACCGAGGTATTCGCCGACGAGGTCGGCCCGCTGCGCCTCCACCACCACGGGAGTTTCGAGCAGCCCGAACGCGTAGAAGATCTTCGCGATCACCCGGGCGACCGAGGTCTTCCCGGTGCCGGGCGGTCCCAGGAAGACGAAGTGCTGCATGGGCTTGTCGGCTCCGTAGCCCGCCAGCGCCCGCCTGCGCGCGGCCTCCACGGACGCGGTGATCTGCCGGATCTGCTCCTTCACCGGCTCCAGGCCGATCATGTTGTCGAGCTCGGCCATCGCCTGGGCCACCGTGATTTCCGGCAGTTGCTGGTCACCGGCGCCCCGGTCATGGGCGGAGGCGGCGTCCGCCGGGCGCACCGCGCCCTCCGCGGTCTGCACCACCCTGGCTGCGTCCGGCACCCGCGTTCCCCGCCCGGCGCCGGAATGCGGCGGGCGCGAGCCAGGCCTGCTCGCCGCCGCGAGGCCGCCCGGCCGGTGCGGTGCCGCCAGAGCGCCGGTCCGGCCCTGCTGGCGGCTGAGCGCCCGGGCATCCTGCTGCGACTTGCCCAGCCGCCAGCCGATCACGCTGATCCCGAGCAGCCAGGCGATCGCGTAGCTGATCACGGGGCGGCTGGGGGCGAGCCACCACGCCAGCATGGCCGGCGGCAGCGACCAGAGCATCGCCTGGGCCACCGTCCGGCACGGCACGTAGCGGCGGGACAGCACGCGCGCGTGCGCGGCCGGGACCGCCGCGCAGGGCAGCAGGAGCAGTGGGACGATTCCCGACCCGAACCGGTTGGCTACCGCCGCGATCGCCAGGACCGCCACCAGGCCCCAGACCGCGACGAACACCGAAGCCGCCAGGGTCCGCTGGCCCCGCCAGACAGCGACCGGCCCGTAGCCGAGGGCCACTACCACGATCAGATCCCAGACCCTGGCACCGAAGCTGAACGCCAGCACCACGAGGATCAGCAGGGCGCTGACCAGCAGGACCTTCACTGGCAGCGGCGCTGTGTGGACGGCCTGGCGCACGCGCGCAAGCCCTTCCCGCGCCATTCGCCTGCCAGGCAGGGACCCGTCGTCCGGCCGCATCTCGCTCCCTCGTGCCGTTCCTTGTATAGCGCACTACCACGCGCTTACAGCGACACACAACCAGATACCGGCAGGGAATGGCCAGGCCAGATTCTGCCGCGCCGGCGTCAGCGACAGAGTCACCGGGTCAGCGACACCGCGGCGCGCCGACCATGTCAGGGTAATGGCCGGCCGCCGGCCGGTGCCTTTCCGGCCTCATAAGCGCACCGCGCCGATTGGCCTGACCTGCTCTTTCTCTTCGCGGGCCAGCCGGCAACCTGCTCCGTGACAGGCCGGGCACGGGGCAGCGCCCGATAGATAGTCCCACTAGCAGATAATCTAGTAAGAGACTTATTTGGTAAGGTGAAAGCATGACGCCGAGCGCACCCGGCCGAGCCCCCGACCTGTCCTACCTGCTGTCCCATACCAGTCACGTGCTGGCGACGCAGATGACGGCAGCCCTTGCCGGCATCGGGCTCACGCCGCGCGCCTACTGCGTGCTCGCACACGCCCTGGCGGCGGAGCGGACCCAGATCCAGTTGGCCGAGATCGCTGACCTGGACAAGACCACGATGGTCGGGACAGTCGATGAACTGGAACGGGCCGGGCTCGCGGAACGCCGTCCGGCGAGCACGGACCGGCGGGCACGGATCATCGCGGTCACCGAAGCGGGCAAGCGGACGGCCGCCGAGGGAAGGAAGATCGCCGACGGTGTGCACCGCGCGGTGCTGGACGCTGTTCCTGCCGCCGAGCGGGACTCGCTGGTGAGCGCGCTGTCCCTGCTCGCCGCCGGGCACCTGGCCAGGCCGGCCGAGTGTGACCGGCCCGTCCGGCGGGCCCGCCAGTCGCACCGGTAGGCCGCCAGTGCCCAGCGAGATCCGGCCCCGCTGGTGCCCGGCCGGGACAGGCCCTTACTTTCCTCAACGAATCCCGGCTGGTCAGGCCCGCCGCGGAGCCGGCGAATCCCGGGTGGCCGCTCACCCGCCACGCCATCATGGCCGGCTGCTCAGGCCTCTAGCTGATCCACGAACGAATAGGGCGGCCATGGGCCGTTCACCACCGCCCGCGCCCCGGGATGTGCTCCGGCGAGGGCGTGCGCCGCTGCGGTGAACTCGGCGACCCGGTCGCTGCGCAGCAGGTAGGCGCCGTTGAGCACCATCCAGTCGGCGCGCCCGGCGAATTGCGGATCCGCGGCGGGCTGCCGCCGTGAGACGACGGCGATGTCGTTGAGCACCCAGTCGATCGCGTCAGCGAAGGCTTCTGCGTGGTCCACGACCTCGTCCGGGTCGGCCAGGGCCTCGCGGCGCGCCGACGGCACGGCAGCCGGCAAGCCACCGGCAGCCTGGCCCGTCATCGCCTGGTAAGAGCCGGCTGCCAGGTAGATCTGCACGCCCCACTCCACGGTGTCCCTGAACCGGTCCAGCATTCCGGCGAACTCGCCGCGGCGCTGGGCAAGCAGGGCACGGACCGTGTCGTCGTCCGGGTAAACCGTGGCGAGCCGGAGCGGCAGGACTGTGCCTCCGGCCGCGGCGACGCGCGCGATGACCTGGTGGTGCGCACGGCCGACCCGTTCGATGTTGTCGAGGCCGCCGAGCAGGCTGGCCAGGGCCTGCTCGCCGAAGCCACGGGCGTCGACCGAGCCCACGATCGCGGTCAGGCCCGCCTCCGGCACCGAGCGGACCTGCTCTCCGCCGACCCCGGTGAGGCGGTGGAACTGACGCGGGCCGAGGTCGTCGGTGATCGCGTACACCCAGATCACCTGGTTCTCGGCCGAACCAGACGGCCACTCCACCTGCCAACTGCGGGTCCGCGGGGGCACGCCATTCCTGGTCATCAGCGTCCGTCCCATCTCACTCCTCCTCGGGGCCGGCTATGCCCCTGCTCTCGCAGGCAGGCCCGGCACAAGCTCCCGGGTTCCAGGCCCGTGAGATTCACGGCACCTCTTACCCGGGAACGAGCACCGCAGGGTCACGGTTCGCGGTTGCCCTGCCCTCCCAGCGGGCAGGAGGGGCGAGTCTTGCTGCCCCCAGCCTGGCCAGGCACAGCCCGGACGGGCGGCAGAACACCTGGGAGATCACTCATCCGTAATCTGCGGCCAGGTAATCTGCGGTTATCCGGTAACCTCCGGCCACCCGGACCAGGGCGTGTCACACGCGACGGAAAGCACCTATGAGATTACCGGACGCTCGCCGGCCGGGAACCATCCCCGAGGTCGTCGAATGGCCACCCGCGGGGCCGTGCGGACATTTGCGTCCCCTCCCTATCCATCGCGTTGGGCCCCGACCAGGACCGTGCCGGCTGCCGTTCGGCAATAGAGCACGGACCGCCCGGCGCGTCGCCGCTGCACCAGGCGGGCGTCAAGCAGGACCTTGAGGTGGCGGCCCACCGATCCGAGCCGCTGACCCGTCAGCACCACGTCCACCTCGCCCTTTCCTCGATTCTCCAGCCTGAGCACATCGGGGCCGAGGCACTTATCCGGAGCGTACGGTATTCCGCGGGCGTCCGGGCCGTCGAAATCCAACGTCCAGCATCGCAGTGGCGTCTATACCTACATGAGAACGGGTGCTGGCGGGACATGCCGGAACCGGCGGCGAGGAGGGGTCCGATGAGTTGCCTGCGGGCGCTGGCGGCAGCCGCAGCATTGTTCGCGCTCATCTGCGCGGGTTGCTCGGCAAGATCGCCGGCCCGGGCCCGGCCGGTGGCGTGCCTGGGTTCCGCCCCTGCGCGCACACCGCCGGCGCAGCAGGGCACGCCGACGTCGTGGACGGAGCGCACCGCAGCACGCGAAAGCCAGGCACAGCCGGTATCGGCCCAGGCGGTCGATCCCGCCATCGGCCTGGCGTATGACTTGATCTCCCGGACACGCACCCCGGCCAGCGGCCGGTACGTCCTGGAGTGCACCGAACTGCGCACTGGGACGGTGCACCAGGGCCCGGCGCTGCCGGTGGGCCACCTCGCGATCGCGTCCGGCTACCTCTGGGTGTACGGGGCTGCGGGCTCGGGGGCTGCGGGCTCGGGGGCTCAGCCACACGTCAGCCAGGTCGACCCGCGAAGCCTCGGCCTGATCCGGTCGATCCGGCTGCCCGCGGTTCCCGCGCCGGACTACCCGATGATGGCTATTGCCGCAGGCCCCGGCGGCTCGGTGTGGATCGGGTCCTTCCAGGCGTTGCTGCGCGTGGACGCCACCACGGGCGCGGTTCTGGCACGGGTGTCGCTGCCCGCCGGGCTGGCGGTCAGCGACATCTCGGCGGATCCCGTGCGCCGGCACCTCTACGTCTCCATGGCACACCTGGCGAACGGCGGCATCCAGGGCAGCGAGGTAGCCGAATACGATGCCCGGTCGGGCCGCCGCCTGGCCGTAGCCGTCAGCGGGCTGATCACCGACTCGGTTGCGGGGGCGGCACTGACCGCGGTGCCCGGGGGCGTGTGGGCTTCGTTCCGCACCGGGATGCTGGGTCTGACCATCCGCCTCCGCCGCAGCGATCTGGCAATGACCGTCCCGCCCGGCCAGGGCATCGCACAGGCACCAGCCACCGGCCTCTTCCACTGGCCCATGTACGCGACGACCGTCTACGGTGGCGGCGCCTTGTGGCTGGCAACCCAGACGGGGATCGTAGCCTGCCTGAATCCGGAGACCGGCAAGGTGAGGGCGGCGGAGCGGGTGCCGCAGGCGCGGTTGATCTATCAGCTGCTGGCTGCTGATCCAGTTTCGCGGCAGGTGTTCGCCGTCGGCGCCCGCGGGCTGTTGCGCATCAGCCCACCACGGCGCTGCTGGAGCGCGCCACCTGCGAAAGGCCTTGGACCTGCGGCGGAAACGCTGCTGCGACACAAGGGCGGGGAGCCGACGAGTCGCCGGGCTCCCCGCTCTGACCTGCTATTCCGCGTCTGACGGCGCTTGTCATGCTGGCGCAGAGTACTTATTCCTGATGTGCGCTATTCCCTCGCGGGGCGGCCGCACCGAGGTAGCCGAACAGATCGTCGACGAGGTCGTCAGGGCTGGCCCGTCCCTTGCCATCCGGCGATCTCACCAGGGCCGACGCGCTCGGAGATGTTCGGCCGGTGGATGCCCACTGATGCGGCCCGGGTCGCGATGGCAGGCCACTCCCCGCTGAACTACATCGCCGACCCAGATGACATGGCAAGGGCGGCGCTGTTCCTGCTGTCTGACGAGTCCCGGTGGACCACCGGCACGGTGCTCGCCTGCGAAGGCGGCTTCACCGCCGACTGACCTGCCCACCGCGAGCGGGTCGCAATCGAACGCAACAGGCTTGGTGCCAGGCGATCAAGCGGGCAGCGGATTCCACCCTCGCCGCCAGCTTGACCAGGTAATTCGTGGTGTAGTTCGCCCGGCTTGCTGGCGCAGAGCACTTATTCGGAGTGTGCGGTATTCCCCAGACTGGACGTGGGGCGATCCGCTGGTCCGCTCGACGAGACCGGGCACGATCACACGTGGACGACGACGATCCGCTCTGCCTTTGGCCGATCCGGTTCCTCGACAAGCCGGTTCATGTCGTCCGGGTCGCTGGTGAGCAACACGACTGGGCGTTCCAGCCCGAGGGCCGTGGCGGCCACGACGGCATCGATGGCGCACCGATGGCCCGAAAGGCCGGTCGCACCGAGCAGTTCGCCAGCGCGGCGTGCGATCTGGGCAGTCACTGGCGCGATGGTGATTCTGGAGAGCACACGGTGCACGGCTGCATCACGCGGACCGCCTCGGAGTACCTCGGTCAGGGTGATCGCGCTCACAGCGACCCTGGCGCGCCGGGCGCGGGCGCTGTCGAGATAGGCATGTGCGCGGGCATCGCCGACTGCCAGCTTGGAGAGCCCTTCGCTGTCGAGGACGAGAGTTCCGCCCACGGCTATTCGCCGTCCGGCCACGCGGCGCGAGCCTCTGCCTGGTACTCCTCAGGAACTGGCCCATGCTCAGCGGTAAGCAACTCCGACAGCTCGGCGAGCAAGTCCAGGTCGAGCTGGCGGGTGACCGCCTCGGTCACATACTGGCTGAACTTCCCCCGCCCAACTCGCTGCTGGACCGCGGCGGTGAGGTCCTCTGGCATGGACACACTCACCTTGCGGGCCGGGCCGACGGCCCTCAGCGCCGGAGGATCCTGAGCAGCGATGGCCTCGAAAGCCCGTCTGGTGGTCTCCTGGAACTCGGTTGAGGCTAGGAGCTGGGTCACATCGGCGAATGCGCGCTGCTCAAGGAGCATTGGCTGCAGAGCAGCCAGCATTCCGGTCCACTGCGTCCATGCCGCAGGTACCTGAATATTTGCATTGAGCTCTTGGACCAGCCGAACTATCTCGCGGAGACGTTCAGCCTGGTCTTTCGCCTGGACCGATTCCGCACTCATGTCATGATGCTACCACTGGTAGTAAGGCTGACAGGCCCATGTACCTGCTCCAGCTCCGCGACCAGATCCCCGAGACGATCATGCTCAAGCTGGCGTCCCCCGTCGCTGGTGCCTCGCGGCCCGGTAGGCGTCCACGGCCTTGCGGGAGCTCCGCCAGACGCCGTCAGCCCTGGACGGCATCGAGGCGGCCTCGCTGTGCGGCCCGGCGCAGCGCGGTCAGGGTGAATTCCCTGTCGGCCAGGGCGGCGAGCGGGACGATGCGGGCGGGGTGGAGCCGCGCCAGTTCTTCTGGCAGCGGGTGGTCCAGATGATCGCCGCGGCCGAGCCGGTCGCCAATGGCGCAGACATCCTCTGCCCACTGCTGCAGCGAAGAAGGGACAAGCGGCCACGACGGGGGTGTCATGCCCTCGGCAAACGGGTGAATGTCGTGTTCGCGGAACTGCCCAGGCCCTTCGCGATCGGTCGCCTCCGGGTACGGCGCGACGTCCCAGACAGGAGTCATGGCGGTGTAGTGGATGTGCCGGATCTCGCTGAGCGTGAGCAGCCGGCCGTCGTGCCAGTCGGGCTCCAGCGCCTGTCCGTAGACCCAGCGAGCAGCGTTCGCGTACCCACGGACCTCGTTGTATTCCTTAAGCGGCTTAGCGCCAACGGCGCGCCCACTGTCCAGCAGCGCCTGGACCTCGCGCAGGACCAGCGTTGCTCGATCTTGCTCGATCTTGCTCAAGAGGCCGGTGCCCTGACCCTGCATGCCGAGCCTCATGCCTGCACCTTCTTGTTGCATCAAACGCAACTTTGTTGTACAAGCTACAGAGGCCGCGTCAACGCGAGGGGCGGCCGAGGGAAGAACTCCCGTCCACCCCTCGCGACCTGCGGCTATGGAGTTGTGCGAGCTTTGCCGAATGTTGCATCTGATGCAATACCGCCCGGTTTACTGGGACCCGACGGGAGTCATTCCTTGGTCGAGTGCTGGCGCAGGGTACTTATTCCTGGTGTGCGGTATTCCTCGCGTTGCGGTCGGCGGTGAGCGCGGTCGCAGCCGACTCGGTCAGCCGGGGCGCTGGCTAGGCAGGCGTGGGCGGGGACAGATGATCGACATCGAGTTGCTCGCTGCGCCGGTAGCGGACTAGCGAGTACTCATCTTCGCTGACAATGTCTGCGGTGACAGCACCGCCAGCCACCGCTCCCGCGACGGCCTCATCGTCCTTGTAGCGCCCGCGCGGGACACAGCGAGCGGCCCATGCTTCGGCCAAGGCAAGCCACAGGTGGTAGCGCTCTGCGGGCGTTGGAGCCGAGGAGTTCCCCGATGAATCAAGCTGGTGGGCATGCAGCCGCTTCGCGATGTCCCCAGGCGTGCGCCGCAGCTCACCATTAGGCGTGCGCAGCCAGGACCTCAGCGATGAAGGTGGGTTAATCTGGTCATCTTCCTCAAGCTCGGGCAGCGTGCCTGCGCGCACAATGGTGACGAGAGTCAGGGCATAAGGTGGGATCGCCCATCCCTCCGTGGCCTCTACTCGCAACTCAACAACCTGTTCGAGTGCAAGGGCTTCGCCCGTGAGCTTGTCATGTTTGCTGACGATGACATCGGCCAGCGGCATGAGCCAGGGCACGACTTCATCCGGGAACGGGAAGCGCCCGAAGCGACGTGCGACGCGGCGACCGAAGCGCCGGATTTCCATGTCGTCTAGGCCCACACCGGTTGTGGCGGATGCTCTGACGAGGATGTCCTTATCCAAGGTGCTGATGATGTCGAGATCAGCGAACGTGTCGGTGCCGACGGCAGGGACGGCGACATATCGGGGTCGCGTGCCTCGTGTGGCCTGGGTCAACTCGTCGCCGGAGAGCCGGACTAGCGGCGCGGCAACAACGGTAAGCCGATCTGGCTGGACGACGTCGCAGGTTTGAGACAGGAGCACCGCCCCTTCGGGTGTCGGATGCTGCCGGACGCTGCCGTCCGGTTCGATGACTGGCAGTGACGAAGTATGGACAATGTCGCCCTGTCGCCGATCGCGACAGGCTGCTGCGGTGGCAGGGGCTACCTGCGCTCGGCCGGCCTGATCCCTGGGCAGTAGTCCAACAGATGGGTTGGCGGTTCGTGCTGCGTCCGGCACGGCTTCAGCCGATCGCGCATCATGCCGCCACGGCACTAGTCGTGGGAGGCGTTGCACTTGATCCAGGACGCGTTTGAGCGGAGCTAGCTTGCTCACGTCTCCTCAGGCTCCTGACTGCCGCGGAGCAAGTCGCTGGGACCCCACGGCGTGCCCGAAATGTCGTTATCGCTGGAGGCGTGCTCGGCGCGCAATTGGTCAAACAAGCTCATGCCGCGCGCACCGGGGGCGAGCAGGGCCGCACGCCGCTGTGCGGGCGTGAAGCCCGGTAGTGCGTCGACGGCTTGCAGAAGATGCGCGAGACGCTCGTAGTTTGCGGCGTTCATTCGCCCACCGCTCGCCCACAGGTGCAATGCACGGCGGGACACGCCGAACAATCTTGCCAGTTGATCCCAGGTAAGGCCGGACGTGTTCCGCAGCCGCCCCACTAGCACTGCCGATGTCTTAACCAAGGCGTCCGCAGTGCTCGCACGTAGAACTGTCAGCGCCCCGACTGGCTGCGGCACTGAGCCTGCGCCTAGGCCAAACCAGCCCAGATCATCGACGATGAGTCCATTCCCCGTCCATAGGACCCTGCCAGTAAGTGCACGCGTCTGTGCAGATATGGGCACCGCCGGGGGCACGGCCGTAGTGCCCGTAAGAAAGCCGGACAGCATGACACCCGCGACGGCGAACTGCGTAATCAAGGCCTGAGAGGCTGATGAGCGGGCTTCCAGGTCACGCGGCATGACTCGTGGCGCAGGCTCTCCCTGCTTGATGGTGCTCAAGGTGCCCCGCCAAACGCTTTCAGGAACTCTTCGGTCACCACCCAGCGGAAGTAGCGGTAGGCGGCGCTGGCGAGTTCTTCCGCGGCTGATGCCAGCGTGCTGGGATCGAAGGACGACCGGTCCTGGGTAAATGAATCAAGATCGAGTATCCAGCTTGACCCCGCGGACTGCGGCAGGGCGGGGTCAATCACGGCACCAGGTGGCAGGAAGCCCCATCGAGCGTGCAACATCCGGGAATCAATCTTGTAGAGCGATTCGCTCATGGTGTGCACCAGCACGACGCCATCCGGACGTGGAACGGCAACTCCGCCGAGCACCTCTGGGCGGACGAGTTCCTCAAGGCGCAGCAACAGCGCAGAATCCTCGATGCGATTCGTGTAGCGGACACCGAGACGTTCCGCAAACGGCGGTGCGATGGTCTCAGCGACCCCCGCTAGCACATCAGGAAGGCGCTCGACCAAGTCGGCGCGAGACGTATATGACTTCGTTTCCAGCGATACAAACGTCTCACCGATCGTGACCTGCCACACGTCGTCTGGGCTTCGTAGCTGCCATAGCCGCGCCCCAGGCGTCTGCGACACCCCCTCAGGCGTGAGGGTGACCTGCGCCTCACGTTGCTCGCTGAAAATGGGATAGTCGCTCTTCAGCCTCTCGAGGGCGACGCCGATCGTCGCATCGATGTTCTGTGCACTCATCGCCACGAGCCGGGGGAAACGCACCTGTGCGAGAGCGCGGACCACGGGCGAGCGCGTCAGAGGAACCTCCGCAACTGGGTCTCCTCCGAACGGCTCGCTCAACACGACGTCCATCATGCTTCACACCATACTTCACAGTGAAGTGACCTGCGAGGGTCGGGAGAGGACTGCGCCCCGGACGAAGCGTTCGGCAGCGGGCTCGCCAATAGTTCCCCGTCAGCCATCTTCGGCCTCAGCGTGGACGTCGGTTGCGCGCTGGCCGACGTAGGCGGTCCAGTCCCGTTTGGCCCACTGAGACCAGCGTTCAGCTGTATGGTCGGCCGGCTTGTCTTGCAGCAGGTGCTCTAGCCAGGGTGCCAGGCGTTCCAGGTGCTCGTTGCGGGCCGGCAGGACGGCCGCGCTGACCAGCACTTCCCTGATGTAGTGCAAGGACTGCGTCTGCGGTAGTTCGTCAAGCACGTCATGAGTGATGGGCTGGCCGGACTTGGCCAGCCGTCCGAGCAGGCGCGCCGACCGGCTCTTGCCCAGCCAGGACACCACGGTGGCGGGGTTGCTTACGGCGGTGAGCGCCGCGAGCAAGGGCTGCAGTTGCTCGGAGACCTCACCGTCAGGGCCGGCGAGCAGTCCCTGGGCACGTTCGGCCAGCACGCAGCGGAAGCACCTCCGCTCGCTGTGGATCTCCCCGCCGCGGCCGCATTCCCGGCAGGAGTAGTCGAGGCCGGGCGCGTCGGCGCAGGGACCGCACACTTGCCTGCCGTCCTCGTCCTTGCCGATGAGGGGCCGCGTGGCCTGGCAGCAGGCGCACGGGGCGGGGTGCCGGCGAATGTGCTCGTAGCAGCCGGTGCAGACTGGTCCGGCTGGCCACTCCGCCTGGACTGGGCGGTCGCGTCCGCATCGGAAGCATGGCCGGGGCGGCCGGGTCCGGCACTGGCGGCAGACGGGACTGCCGGAGCTGACCCGCTGGCAGGGCCTGGTCTTCTCGCAGACCGCGCAGACAGCGGTCGCGCCCTGATAGCAGCTGTAGCACAAGTCAGGGCTGGCCTCCGTCGCCCGCTTAGCGATCTTGCGAAGGCGCCCGCAGCGTCCGCACGGCCGCTGGGGCTGCTGGTAACACGATGCGCAGACCGGGCCTGTGTCGGTGATCTTGGCGACAGTGCGCTGCTGGCCGCAGGCCGAGCAGGTGCGCGCCGGGCGGCTGGCGCAGAACTGGCAGCGGGCGCGGCCATCGGGCAGGCGGCCAGCGGGTCGGCGCCGGCGGCCGCATCCGCTGCAGTCCTCCAGTACCTGCTCGTCCCTGGCGTAGCACGCAGAGCAGATCCCGCCCTCAGGCCGGCGGGCGTTGATGCGTCTGATCTGGCCGCAGCGGGCGCATGTCCCGGTGCTGCGGCGGGCGGCGCAGGCGGCGCATTCCCGGCCGGAGTCCGTCAGGCCGCGCAGGTCGGTCGTGACCGTGCCGCACGCGGCGCAGGCCGGGACCGCAACCGCCTGGTGCCCGGCCTCGATCAGCGCGTGTGCCACCCGGACCAGGGCCAGCGGATAATGGGCCGGGGTGACGGCCAGCGCGTCGGGATGCTCCAGGAGGCAGTCCTCAAGCTCGCGCAGGGACCGGCCCCGATCGGCGCTGGCTGCTGCGAGGATGCCGGGCGTCGCCTGAGCATCCAGTCCCGGCACGCATGTAGCCAGCCGGGCGGCGACACGGGCCCGCGGCTCAGCCGCGGTCACGGGGAGTCCGGGCGGCGGATCGTGTTGCGCCGCACCGGCGGTGGCGCTGCCCGGCCGGATTCGCTGGCGGCCTTGCGGACCTGCTGGCTGACGACCTCGATCTCGATCAGGTCGTTCGGCTGGCAGTCCAGGATGTCGCACAACGCCGCCAGCGTGTCGGTCGACAGGCGCTGCGGAGCCTGGGTCACCAGCCGGTAGACCTGCTCGCGAGACAGGTGGATCCCGCGCTCGGCCAGCAGCGGCACCAGGTCCGAGGTCTGGAACAGGCCTTTCTCGGCCATCCGCAGCCGCAGGTGCCACCGGATGCCCATCTTCCTGGTCACGGCTGCCCTTCCCACGCACTGGCGTGACGCTCCCGCAGCGCCTTGGTCAGGAGGCGGTTGCGGAACTCATCCGACACGCCTAATGGCACAGTCGGGTATTCCAACCGTCCGAATGCCTTCAGCTGATCAGCGCACTCCTGCCCGGAGCCATCTCCTCGATGATGCTCTTCAAGGCCGTCTGGCCGCCGAACCCGCAGGCTGGCCCCACGGGCACGCACTGGCTCTGGACGGGCCGACCTGGCCCACGGCGGCCCGTCGGCCCGCATGATCTTTCCCGGCGGGCGAGCAAATCGTGCATCAGGCGGGTTCGCCGGTGCGTAATACCAGGTCACGGGACTGTGGAGTTACGCGTCGGCTCGCCGCTGCACCCGCTGATTTCCTGGGCGAACTTCGCGTATCCCGCCCGGCTGATGCAATTCCCGAGGTTTCGTGTAGATCGCGGTCGTGCTCGCATAGGAATGGCCGGCCTGGTACTGGGCGAACCGCTCGGGATAGCCGAACTCGATCAGGTGCGTGATGTAGGAATGCCCAGGCAGTGCAGGTCCAGGGCCGGCTCCAGCCCGGCCGCGGCGCGGGCCTCCTCGAACGCCTCGTTGATCGCCCGCCGCGACAAGCGGCCGCGCCGCTCAGTGACCCACAGCGCCGGGTGGCTTCCCGGGGAGAACAGCGCGCGGACCTCCCCGACCCACTGCTCCAGCACCGGGACTACCCAGTCCATCTCCGGCACGGTCAGGACCGTGCGCCGCTTCGGCGGGCTGCCGTTAGACGACTTGCCCCACCGCACGAACAGCGCTCCGTAGCGCGAGAACTGACGCACCTGCAGGTTGTGCCGCAGGTCGGCAAGATCCAGTTCCCACGCCTCGCGGCGCCGCAGCCCGAACGCGTAGACCGTCTTCAGCAGCGCGGCATCACGCTGCGCCGCCAGGGCACCCTTACGACCCCGTGACCTGATCTCCTCGACCCGCCCGTCAGCAGCGTCGAACAGAGCCTGCACCTCGTCATAGGTCAGCGGGCGCCGATGCGGCTGTCCCTCGTACTCGGTCACGTGCGCGACCGTGTTCCACTCATCCAGGATCCCGTCCTTGACGTCCTCAGGCGTCTCCGGGTTGCGCAGCAGCTCACCTGCATCGCTCGCAGGCTTTGGCCCGGTTCCCTCGCGGTCGCCGCTCTTTGCCTTTGCCATGAATGGCGCACCTCCCTTCGGCTTGATCTGCGACGAGAACCGTGATGTCATGCTGACTTCGAAGCGCAGGTGACATCACAGTCCTTGCCACGACGGGCGCCCACCTCCTGCGAGGCGGGCGCCCGTCGCACTGACCGCTGGAACGCGCGGCCAGCGCGACCTGCCGACTGGCCCTGGCGATATCCCAGGGCCAGCCGCACGATCTGGATGCAACCGTGCCCGGTGTGGGCCATGTTGCATCTGATGCAATTCCGCTCAGTTTACTGGGACCCGACGGGAGTCATTCCTTGGTCGAGTTCGCGAACGCGTTGTGCGTGAGGAGGGTCCACCGCCAGCCAGCAGTGGGCCGGGTCCAGGCCAGCGGTTGCTGTTCCCAGACCGACACGGCAGCGTGGTGCAGCGCGAGGGCGGCATGGGCGCGGCTGGCGGCCGGGAGGCGCAGGAAGAGGTGGAAGGCTGCGTCGGCGGTTTCGCCGTGGCCGATAACGAGGATCCGTTGCCCAGGGTGGCGGTCGAGGATGCGCATGAGAGCGGCGGTGGCGCGCTGCAGGTAGGCACGCCAGGTTTCGCCGCCGGGCGCGAGAGGCCGGTCGGGTTCGAGGGCGGGGATCGCGCCGAAGGCGGCTACGGCGTCTGCCCAGGTGCGGCCGTCGGCCTCGCCATAATCCTGTTCCCTCAGGTCTTCGTCGAGGGTGACCGGTATGCCAAGCATGCAGCCGATGATGGCGGCGCTTTCGGCGGCGCGTTGCAGGGGTGAGGCGTAGATCGTGTGCAGGCCGGGGTACTGGCCGCGCAGCCTGGTCGCGAGCTGCCGGACCTGGATCCGGCCGAGGTCGGTGAGGCCGCGGCAGCCGCGGGGTCCGCCGATGGTCTGGTCGCGGTTGCAGTGGGCTTCGCCGTGCCGGGCGATGATCAGCGTCGCAGGCTGGGCGCTGGTCATCGCCGTGCCTTGCGCGTGGCGGTGACTTGCTCGTAGAGGCGAAGGCAGGCGTGAGCGTGGTGGCCGGCAGTGAACAAGTGAGCGCGCTGGCTGGCTGCCTTGCGCATCCGGGCACGGAAAGCGTGATCCGCAGCGAAGCGGTCAAGGCTGCCGGCGAATGCGGCAGGGTCGCCGGGCGGGGTAATCAGGCCGGCGTCGCCGGTGATTTCGGCCATGTTGGCCACCTCGGTGGCCAGGACTGGCACGCCGTGGGCAAGGTAGTCGGCTATGGCGCCGCTGCCCTGGAAGGCGGGCTGGGGCCGGTAGGGGAAGACTGCGAAGTGGCTGGCGGCGGCAAGCGCCCGGCGCGCGCCGTGGCCGAGGTACTCGGCGACGACTGTGACCTCGACCGGGCCGTGCGGCACGAGCGCGGCGCTCTCGCGGGTCAGGTCGGCGCCAGCCTGGGCGGGATCGTCCCAGAACGGTCGGGGACGTGGGAGCGGAACAGGGCCGGTTCGAGGCTGTGCACGTGGCACACCACGGGTGCCCGCCGGCGCCCGGCCCACAGGACAGGCAGGAGCTGTTCGATCTCCAGGTTGCCGAAGTGCAGGGAGATTACGTCATAGGCTCCGATGTCGGTGTCGCGGAGCAGCCCGCTTGCGTGTTCGAGGATGCGGTCGGCGGGCCAGAACGCGCGGGCTGCGGGCTCGTAGGGGACGCCGTCAGAGCCGATGCGGTGGACGCGGGCGCCGCAGTGGCGTAGCGCTGCGGCGAGGACGTCCAGGTACGGGGGGATGCTGCCGCCGGGATGGCAGGGCCCGATGAGCAGGATCCGCATGGCGTGTCACCTGGCCGCTGCCGTGATGAGGTCCTGGTAGACCGCCAGGGTGGCCTCGGCGTTGGCGTCCCAGTCGAACGCTATGGGCAGCCGCCCGGCGGGCCTGGGCCGGGTGGCGAGGATCTGGGTCAGGTGGTCGCTGCCGGTGTAGGTGCGTCCGCCGCCGGCTGCGAGCAGTTCGGGCGCGGCGCCAAGGTTCTCGGGAAGCAGGACGGGGGTGCCGCAACCGAGGGCTTCCGCGATGGCCAGGCCGAAGCCCTCCCAGCGGGAGGTGCACAGCAGCCAGTCGGCGGCACGGTAGAAGCCCGGCAGATCGGCGTCGTCGAGGTCTTGCAGGATGACTGGGCCCTTGCGGCCGTCGGTGGTGACGGGGCACCAAGCGCGGGAGTGGCCGAGCAGGACGGTGATGCGGGCGACGTCGCGGAGCTGGCGGGCGAGGGTTTCGAGCCGGTCCCAGCCCTTCATCGGGGTGATCTTGCCGACCCAGGCGAGCTGTGGCCTGCCGGCCGGGTGCGGCGCCCAGGGGGGCAGCTGGAAGTCGCCGGCGAGCATGCCGGCGAGCGGATTCCGCTCGATGGCCTGCCCGCCGCCGTCGAGAGTGATCTGGTATCCGCTGCGGGGCGGGAACACCGGGCCAGGGTGGAAGCGGTCTCGTTCGACGCCGTTGCAGATCACCTGGGGTGCGGGGACGCCGTAGGCGGCTGCGAGGTCGCGCGAGGCGAACGCGGAGACGGCAAGGACCCGGTCGGCGCGGCGGACGAGATCCGACTCTGCGACGGCGAGGGCGGGTGCGCCCATGGTGCGGGCGGACAGGTCGCCGCGGACGACGACCGGTGCCCGCTGCTGTGGCGGGAGCTGGAGGTAATCAAGGGTTTCGGCTTCCCAGGTGGAGCAGTCGATCACGTCCGGGCGGATCCTGGTGAGCGCTGCGGTGACAGCGCGCCGGTGGGCGGTCATGTCGTCGGTGCGGCGCAAGACGATCAGCTTCGCGTCAGGAGCGCGGACCGGATCGGGGGTGTCCTGGGTGATGACGGTGACCTCGTGGCCGCGCGCGTCCAGGCGCTTTGCGAGCGCCCGGTAGAGAGTGCAGATGCCGCCGCGGGTGATCTGGGTGCTGGTGCCGAGCAGGGTGTGCAGCATCGCGAGATCGAAGCCGGGCAGGAACGTGCCGGTGAACTCCCAGTCGACCAGCGCGCAGCCTCCGTCGCCAGTGAGCAGCAGGTTGCTGGGCAGCGGATCCCCGTGGCCGATCTCCCCTACCTGATCACACATGGCCAGGAGCCGCTGCAGGGCGTCGCGATCGGCGTCGGTGAGGTACCCGGCCGCGTGGTAACGGCTGACGCGATCGGGATAGTCCCAGACCGGTGCGAACTGGCCGGATGCGGGCCGCCAGGCGCTGAGCCGGCGGATGGCGCCAAGGCAGGGCCCGATCTCTGCTGCGGTGAGGAGGCGGCCGGGATAGCGTTCGGTGTCCAGCGGCTGGGCGTCGAGACGTTCGAGCACCAGGAGTCTCATGCCGTCGGTGTGGATCAGCGCTGGCACCCGCACCGGGGGCGGTTCCTGCGCGAAGGCCGGTAGATGCCGATCTCGTGCCGCCACCTGGCCTGCCAGAATTCGCCGCCGTCCAGGAGCAGCTTGACCACGACGGGCCGGCCCGCCAGGTCACCGGCGGACAGCAGCGTCTTACCGCTGCGCCGCAGGACGGTCACATCGCGCAGGCCGAGCCGGGCCGCGACGGCCGCCACGTCGGGGGCCAGGTTGTCAGGCGGCGTCGGCGGCAACAGGATCTCCTTGCACAGCGTGACGGATGCGGTCGATGAGCCCATCCTCGGCCTCGGCACCAGCCCAGGCGTCGGCCAGTATGCGCAGGCAGTGCTGGAAGTACAGGTCGGCGAGGGGCCGGCCCGTAGCCAGCAGGCTGAACGCGTGCCAGTACATGACGCCCACATAGGCCCGGAATCGGGCGGCCTTGGCGCTGGTCGCCGGCCAGCGCCGCCACAGCCGCTGGACGAGGGCCCCGAATCCATCCAGCGCTGCGGCGTCCCTGACGGTGGAGCCGCACATGCTGGCCTGGCCTGGGATGCGATGGTAGACGACGGTCGGCTCGGCGACGTGAACGAACCGGTAGCCATAGTCGCGGGATAGCCGCAGCCAGAAATCCCAGTCCTCCAGCGCAGCGAGTTCCTGGTCGAACCGCGCGCTGGCGCTGGCCGGGCGGCGCAGCACGGCACTGTGCACGGGGATGTAGTTGGCGACCGACAGCAGGCCGGGGTCGAACGGGTAGCCGTTAGACACGGGGACCTCGGGTGCGGGCCGGGCCGGGTCGATGCGCACGGGGCTGATCAGGCATGTGGTGTAGGCGGCATCGGCGTCACCGCTGCCGAGCACCTGCAGGGCGGCGTGCAGGTGGCCGGGCAGGAACACGTCATCGTCATCGAGGAACGCCAGGAACTCTCCGCGGGCGGCATCGATGTCGGCGTTACGCGCGGCGGGCAGCCCGCGCCGCACCGGCAGGACCACCGGCTGGACCCTCAGCCCTGCCGCTGCGGCGCTCGCGAGATCGGCGGCCAGGTCGGTGCCGCCGTCGTTGACCACGACCGCCTCCACCGCGCCGCCGGGCATGTCCTTCTGGGCGGTGACGCTGGCCAGGGCCAGCCGGAGCAGTCGGGGCCGGTTGCGGGTGGCGATGACCACGCTGACCAGCGGGGCGCTCATGACCGCCCGCCGAGCAGGTCGAGCAGCGGGGCGGGGTCGCCGTCGTGTGCCCATGAGACGACGTCGGCGCGGGCGGCGAGGGCTTCGGCCAGGCGGCGTGCGTCAGCGGCGTAGGCGGCCCGGTCACGTTCGCGGCGGGGCAGGTAGTGGTGGTTGAGCACCGGGTTGAAGGTCCAGTCGAACCGCACGTGCTCCTGGAGGGCACCGGCCGGGTCGGGCACAGGCACCGGGTCACGGGCCGGCTCGGCGCCGGCGGCGTAGCGGGCGAGCACGACCATCACCCGCGGCCCATCCGGCGGCGAGCCCAGCGGCACGGTGACGGGATTGTCCTGGCCGAGCCGCCGGTAGGTATACAGGACACGCGCGTCGTGGCGGTACCGCTCAGCCGGGGGCATCGCGCGGTACGGGGCAACGTCGATGCCTTCGGTGTCCCACGGTTCAGGCAGGAGCTGCTCCAGGTCAAGGTAGGTCCCGACCTTGACCGGGATCGGAGTGGGCAGGGAGGTCAGCACGAGCTGGCCGGACAAGGCGGTACCGGTCCCGCCGCCGGGATAGATGATCAGGTGGTCGTTGGAGATGTAGCGCATCTTGTGCACCAGCGCGCCGCGCAGGGCCAGGGTGGTCTTGCCGCTGCCCTTATCCCCGGCCACG
>Ga0307374_10000078_pt1 | contig 160914 bp, 173 predicted proteins | sample OX3MG_FD_202532 | JGI IMG/M metagenome (GOLD analysis project Ga0307374, IMG submission 202532) | Soil microbial communities from Risofladan, Vaasa, Finland - OX-3 | ecosystem: Environmental > Terrestrial > Soil > Coastal area > Acid sulfate soil | place: Finland: Risofladan, Vaasa...
GAAAGTGGTCTTTAGGAAACAGGCTTGTCATGCTGTTGCATGGTACTGCCGACGCTAGAGGATACAGACAGTGGCAGGAATCTGGAAGATATGTCAAGAAAGGTGCAAAAGCATTCTACATCTTGGCACCAATGATACGACATAAAAAAGTCGTAAACGAAGAAGGCAAGGAAGATGACGTAAAATTTCCTGTCGGATTTATCGGAATACCTGTCTTCCGATATGAGGATACTGATGGAAAACCAGTTGAAGAATATCAACCAACAAAGCTTCCACCACTGCTTGATGTAGCAGAAAAGTTTGGAGTCAAGGTAGAATATGGTCCAACCGTATTAGGTGAGGGAGGATCGTATAACTTGGTAACAAATGTAATCAAGTTGAGCCAAGAAAATCCAGACACATTCTTCCATGAACTTGCACACAAGGCTCATTCCACATTTGAGAACCTAAAGCCGGTGCAGGATCCAGAACAGGAAACAGTAGCACAACTATCAGCATGTGTCTTGGCCAAGCTGTACGGATATGATGCGACAACTTTTTCCTGGAACTATATCGCATCATATGCAGAAGAAAAATCTCCTGAAGCAGTAGGAAGAATATGCATGAGGGTACTGTCCAAGGTCCAAAAGGTAATCACCTTGATCATTGAGACACATGAACAGAAAAATGAGGAAATTACTGCATAAAGTCTAGAAGATTAATTCAAGAAAATATCTAGACCTTAAAAACAAACGCCTCTTCTTTGGCATGTACAATTTTGACATGGAAAAGATAACGCAGTTCGAGCCAAGACCTGCATTGAAATTCTGGAATCCTACCTTGGATTTTGTTGGCATCATAGAATGCTTGGGTGAGATTAGGCATATCGCAAAGACAGGCAACATGAAGTCAGACGTAGATGTTGTAGATGTCAGGATCCTCCAGGGAATAGAGACCATAGAAGAGATCTATGAAGAGATGGGCAGGGAAAAAACAAAGACAAGCCAAAAAGAGTATGCAAATGAAGAGCGCACCCTAACTTTGGCAAAATCTGTGTTGCGCACTGCCATGCCAAATCTTGCACCACTCGCAGGCAAGAAAATATTCATAGCCGGAAAGGGCAAAAAGTCAGGCAGGAACTTCAAGTATGATGATTATATTGTACTGGAAGAGTCCGATGCACGAAAAGTTGGTCTGATACGTTGAGACTAGATTCTTGCAGGTCATGCGGATCAGATCAAATTCCATGCACGAGATGTGTAGTATGCCGAGAACCCATCGTATTTTTCTGCCAGACTTGTACTGATGTGGATTCAAAGCTACACATGCATTTTTGAGAAGAGATGGAACACAGTATGATCTGAGGACAAAAATAAATACAAAATGGGTGGGCAAGTCTCAGGTAGAGAAAACCTGTTACAATACTTTCAGTATGTAACACGGTAGCCCATCCCAATTATTTCCTTAAATCCAACAGGACTATCTTTCTGTGTTGGAAATCATTCTCCAGAAACAAAGGTCGCGAGTCAACAATGGTAACAATTACTACAAGTATCGTATAACAATACCAGTACAAATTGTAGAGCAACTCCAATTAAAGAAGGGTGAGAAACTTGATGTCTCCATACTGAGAAATGTTATTGTAATCCGAAAAAATATTTAATAAAAAACTGCATCAAAAATATATAATTCACAATTTTCTTGTTGCCCATATCTTTTATAGCTGACCTTCTTTTTTCTTTTAAATTATTTAGACTGTCTAACGACGTTTTCTTTTTACAAACTTTATGATCTCTTCCAGTTTTGATATCATTACCAGTTTAACACGTAAATTATTTCCAAATATTAAATCACGTTTACTTGCTGTTTATTTATTATGCAATCATTTCTTATCTGTGAGATACTCTGATAGTATAGCTCTTACCGTTTCAGGAACTGTTTCTATCATACGTCTTTTCATTTCCTTTTCCAGCTTTGTCCCCATCTCATCTGTTACTGTCAACAAGTATTTTTTTGTCATATCTTTTAGTACAGTATCTATTTACAGCATCATATCTATAAATATTTTTAAATATTACATCCTGGTATATAGAATAGCGAACTATATGCCATCCGAGACCAAAAAGAGAGATCTTGCCCAAAGGAGCGTATTGGTATCATGATCTCCCTTCCTACAGGCGTTAAAATAATCAAGTTTTACGATGCCGAGATGCAAAAAATAGGCAAAGGCATACTGTATCTACTAAACAATGGAATCATGTTTGAAAAGAAGGGAGAGGGTGTCAAGTTTGAGACTAATTTTGATTATCTAGCAAGTTTTGAAGCAACAAAAAAGGACAAGTTGCTTGTAGTGATTCGCACATCAGACGGCCGCAAGTCAGTTGAGTTTAAAGTGAATCTTGCCAATCAAGTCGAGCATGATATCACTCAGGTAAATCAAGAGTATGCTAAAAACACTCCACCAGATTTCATATCCGATATAAAAAATATTGAAAACCATGATGACAAATTTGACCAGAACGCACATTCACTTTCAGAGGCACTCTGGTTCCAAAAGAATCAGAAAGATATTGAGAAATTCCTCAAGCCTGAAAGAGTATCTTATCTTAATGAGTACATCAAGAACGCAAAAATTGGAACTCCAGACGTAGATCCGTATTTGTTACTGGTAAAACATGAGAACCTTACTTACAAAGACTTTGTAGATTTGTCTGGATTTTTGAAGTGGAGATATGATACCATGACTGACAAGGAAGCAGATATGATAGTTGATGTGTTTAGAGACTATGATAGTTTTTCTGTTAGAACACTTGAGATGGATGTGCAAATCTGTCAACCCCTTGAATCCAAATTCAAAAAAGACGGATATAGTTTATACCAATTTGTTGCTATCATTGCAAGAGAAAAATTAGAAAGTAGTAAAGATCGACAAGAAACTACATCTCAAATTTAAAAAACATCTACAAAAAATTACTGCAATTTTAACTGGTTATGTATTTCGTTAATGTTTGAGATTTATCTATATTATGTGATAAATCGATTACCTCGTGGTTCTGAATAAAGTCCTTAACATTATCACTAGTCAGGCCGCCCATCTTCTCCAGGTTGTAAGATATGTTTGCAAGCTTTTGAGGTTCAAACCCATGATTTACAATTGTTGCAGAGACCGCTTTTGCAAAGCTCTGTGTATCCCTGACTGGAACAGATTTGAAGTACTGATGGTCAAGTATTTTGGAATAATTGCCAGTCTCGATGGACTCATGTGCTAGATTTAACAAAGTCGTCCCATTTTGCAGGTGTACTCCTGCTTGCTCTTGTGGAACTGGAATGGTTGCAAGCCTGGTCATTACTCCTGCTGAATTTTCTGTAAGGGCATGATCTACAACTGGTTGTATCACTGAATTGCCATACTGGTGTGCCACGTCTTGTGATGTTTTCATAATTTGAGATCCCGCGCCTCGCATATCATAAGCCAAGTCTTTTGCACCTACCCGTCTTAGGGCATGAGAGCCAACATTTGACAGACCTTGTGCAATGCCGCCAAACCCTCCTGCCAATCCTCCTCCCATTGCAGCCTTTACCATACCAATGCCTGATATTGACTGGCCCATCTCTGCTGCTCCCTGCTGTGCAGACATTGCAGCACCATATGCACCACTTCCAATTCCTCTTCCTCCCTGAATTGCCATCATTCCCATCATGCCTCCAAAGCCTGTAGCTGTTGATGCCATTGATGTTATGGAACTAAACAAGGAACCAAGCAGAGGAACTAAAATTGTTGGAATAAATGTTGATAGTGTAAGCACTGCAACAGATGCAAACCATTGCTCTTCTACTGGATGAGTTGTGATACTACCAAGATATGCTGCACCTGTTACCATGACAAGTGCTGAAAATATTGGAACAAGTGAGAGGCCAAACAAAGTATCATAGAGTCTTTTTGTTATTCCTTGAAACCATGGTACAAGTGAGAGTATCAGAATAACTGGCAATCCTGCAATCAGTACTGCTGTTAGTACCTGTCTTATTGCTGCAAACATGTAAGTCAAAAATGAAAGTATTAGTGAAAGAAGCGACCCAATTGCACCAAGTATCAAAGCTTTTCCCTGATCTGAGAAAGTAGATAAAATATCTGAACCGTTGAATAATTGTACAAGATTGTTTAGAACCGAATTGTCTACCTGCGGTACTTTACCTTGTGATATTCCCATTCCGTTGATGGTATCAAATACCTTGACAACAGAATCAGGAGTCTGGCCTGTATTTGCAGGATCCATTATTGTTTTCGATCCTAGTTCAATTGTACTAGCGTATAGGTCCCAAATTGGAGGAAAACCAAATAAAATTACAAAGTATAATGTGCCTTTTGAAATAATTCCAAATGCTGTTGATGCAGGAACAACTTCTATCTGCTCTAGCATGAATAAAATTCCAGCTATCATCAAGACTGCTGCAATTGCCCAAATTATTCCAGACCGTAACATGTTGTAAACTGAGAGAAGTGAATCTGTCTTGTTGTGTATTGTATCAGGATAATCTCCTGTTGTGCTAAACTTTGGCATGCTGGTTGTAAGTGAAACATAGGAATTCTCAAGTGTCGTCATGAAGACCTTTCCTACGCCAATCATTATGGCAATGATGGCAATAGTTGATATCAGAATTATAATCGAGTCTAACCCAAATCCGTTTCTTGATTTAAACACAAAATCAATAGGTAACGTACTTTTAAAGCGGCAATCTTGAATGCTTTATTATTTCCATGGTATATTCACAGTTTCATTATACGGAAGAATTTTCTGCGCTATAATGAAACTAATTTCTAACTCTTCAGGTTTTAGGACTCGAATGTGTATCAGACTAGAATATTACAAGAAATAAAACAAGTGCAACTAGCATAAATGGTACAAGCGGGAATGCTGATGATACATAACCTGTAAAATTGCCTGCAAAATCTTCATCTGGGTTTGGTTTGAAATGAAATGAAAACTTGTCACCTGTCTGTGATGGTATGACAAACTTTTCGTAGCTTCTTTTTCTATGTATAGTAAGAAATGCAAGTATCTTACGATGTAATTTTTCATTGATTCCAAGAAATAGATTGCCATGTAACATGTCTGAAAGATTGTATGCAATATTGTAAAACGTACCAAATAATCCCAGCAATACAGTTGTTGTCAATGCAACTAGTACCGAAACTGGCATCTCATTGAATATGGGAAATACAACTGCAAGTGCAATTATGGCAAGCCCGTCTGCCTGACCAAATGCATGTGTGAGAAACCATGTTATCCCAATTATTGCACCTATGACCAGAAAGAAAATGGTAGTAAAAGATGACGGTGGGGCTAGAAAATATAATACAATTCCAGGGATTGCAAAAATCAACCAGATTCTATCGTCTACTTGACGTGTCTTTATGTCAAAATATGATGCTACTGATAACATTGTCAATGCTATGATTTGTCTTAGAAAAAGTACGGTGCTCGGGTCTAGCATGGGAAGAAAAATTGTATTTCTTTTTAACACAGGTTTTCGGCATACTGTAATTTAAAAAATGGACGGAAGATATGGGGAGATCAAAATGGCAATGATTACTATGATTGCTGTAATTGCCACATTTTTTGTATCCTTGAGGGTAAACATGCTGATCTTGGTAAAGACAAATCCCATGGCTAGAGATGATATCACTATTACAATGTTGATGGCATCTACAAACTCTGGTGTTATAGCAAATGCACCACCTACTCCCAAATTGCTAAAAAATGACAAATTCGAACTCATCTTTGTTAGCAATGAGATGGACGTCTTTGAGACAAAAACCATGATGATTGGACCAATGTACACCAGTAACATTTGCATACGTAATGCAGACATTGTTGATTTTTTTGTAGTGGTAACATCTGACACAAATCTGGTCAAGTGTTCAAGAGTCAATGGTGTTCCCCCTCCAGTGTCTGCAAGTTTTCCTAAAATAAATAACACTAGTTTAGTTATCCATGACTTGTCTTCTATACCAGAAATGCCAGATAGTGTTGCGCCAGATTTTAACTGCGAATAAATCATTCCAAACAATTCATTAAAATATTTATTATATTTTCGTGTTCCATAAAGTCTGTATAGAGATATGGTCATGTCATATCCTATCTTTCTATACTCTGTTACATCTCGGAGAAATTCAGGTAATGCATTTTCAATATTTTTGATTCGCAAAAATTGCGGTGTTGTGTTGAACATGTTTGCCAATGCAAACCCCAGCACACTTGATGTGATTACAAGCCAAGGTGCTTGGTGCAGAGCTGACATGGCAATTGCAATTATTATAGCAACCACAAAGGCAAGATTTCCAATTGTTATCTTGTTCAAATTTCTTGGCTGTGCAGAATCTATCATGACAATCAATCCCATACTCATCATGGGAATTCCTACTACACCTACAAGCAAGAGAAGTGTAACCGAACCTCCTGGTAAAAGAAATGAAGTTGCAATCAAAAATGTAGGCATGATCAAAAGTATTATCAACAATATCTCGCCAAAGGTTGTTGCAGTTCCCAGGTATCTCTTGAGATCTTCTTTTAGGGACTCGAAGAAGGATTCAGCTTCTCTCTCAATTAGATTTGTAAGATCTCCACCTGTCTGTGCCGTTGCTACATAACTCAAAAGAAATGACTGGAATACTCTGTTTGGATGATGCAGTGCTATATCATTGAGGGCCTCAAAGATATCCATAGCAAACATGGTGACATTGCGATAAGCCATCTTGGCATCAGTTTCTATAATCTCAAACAACCCATTGCCTATGATTTCAACTAGCGAATCATACAGCGTTTTTTCTACACTTTGCATTATTGATGCATATTTTGTAAAATATGCCAATTCGTGGTTGATTACAGTCTCACGTTTTGATTTGGCAAGTCCGAGTGCCATTCTTGGATAAAACATGATTCCCATTGGTAGTATAATGAGGGCAAAAAATAATGGAGTTACAAAGATCCCTAATGCAATAGCAATTGGAAGTATGATTATGACAAACAGGACAGAAAATGACATGCTCTTTTTTATCATGTTAAGCGAGTTTGCAGGCTTGCCTGACATCCTAATCTCGCTTTCAATCTGACTGCCAAGTTTTTTCTGTAATTTTTGAAATATTGGTATATCCAGTATTGGTTTTGAGATAAAAATTGGTAGGTTGATTGACAAAGGAATTATTCTGGCAGAGGGTTTTTTTGTATTTGATATGTTTAATTTTTGCAGCAAAGAGAATTTGTAAAATTTCTCAACGAGTTTTTTCCAATCAAACTTTTTTGATGTACGTCTTGCTAAAATGAATAGCAATCCTACTGTTGAAATCCCAAAGACAGTCAGATTATTGAACGCTAATGATAACCAGATTATTGCAACAAGGGCAACTATTACCTGATTATAATTCACACATTACAACAGGATATTATTAAAAAGATAAAAACCAAAGGCTCTGGGTTCTGGTTTAAAAACAATATCGCATTTGACCGTTGATGGTAAAACTGCAAAAAAGAAAAGCAATGTCGCAATCAATGGAAATAGCATTGATTGTTGGAGTAGTAATTGCAATTGTGGGAGTTGTTGCATTCTCTGTTACTGGAGGAGTGCAATCGTTGGTACAACGCACATCAGTCAGTATCTCTCACAGTGAATTTACAAAGACCTTCAACGGGACATACTATCTTACAGTTGATGTCAAAAACGATGGCAACAAAAAACTGAACAACTTGACTGTACAAGTACAGGATTCTATACCGTACACTCTTGCTCCTTTGCCTCTAATACCCGGTCAGACAGCAAGCTATTCTGGTAAAGTGATTCCAATTCCAGCCAATCCTGTATCCGGAACCCAATTGCCCATGATTGTAAAAGCCATATCAGATGATGGGTCTGTGACATCAAAGACCGGATCGTTGTTTGCTCCATAGCAAAATCCCTTTTATTTTATTTTTTTTCATGATGTGATTGAGAAACCTGGAGATCCTGTGGTTTGAAGATGTAAGTGCATTAAACGAACCAGTACTGTCTTTTCCTATAATTGGGAGAATTTCTATGAGGCAATTTTTCATTTTGGGTCTTGCCTCTATGATATCTTATTTGATATTTTCAAGTTCACACAGCATATTTGCTGTAATTCCTGAAGGAATTGGAGCATTCTTGGCGCTAACAAAACCAAAAGTTACCTCATCAGAGCAAATGGTAATCTCTATGGTTTTATTTTTCATGGGGAGACATTATGGTACAGGAAACAAAAAGAAAAAGGCAAAGAGCAAAAAGTTATCAAGTTCAAGTAAAAAACTCGGTCTTGCTTGTTCCTTAATTGAGGATTCGCAAGAAAATGAGATTAGGACCATTACAGTGTCAGATCTTTCAAGACCGTATAGATTCAAGGTTAAACTTGTAGGTCCAACTGGAAAGGTTCTCGCTAACAAAAAATCCAAAGTGTATCTTGATGGAACTTACTTGGATGCACTGACTACAGATATCAACGGGGAATTGGAAACTATAATCATACCAAAAACTCAAGGCAAAAAAAACATTACAGTTTGTGTAGATGAACAAGTGGAACCAGTGTTTTTAGAAACCATCGAAGTGAAAATGCACCAAGAAAATCTGGCTTAAATAATTTATCATTTTATGGTAACATGTTAGACCACGCCGCTGGCGAAGAAGTAAACATGAGCAACAAGTATTCAAAAATGATGATAGCTGCTATTGGAGGTCTTGTACTGATACTGATTGCACCAACATTGCTCAGTTACATAGCTGGTGTAGATATAACATCAGGCAAGGTAAATGCATCTGATGCCACTGCATTAATTCCACCAGATCTATTGAAACGCACCTTTGGAGCAGGTCAGCTTATCGGAGGTATAATTGCAGCCATAGTTCTTGCCATAGGTGGAATCAAGCTAGAGTTAAAAAAAAGATTAGCACCTCGCTTGGATTTGCCCCACTGATATTACTTGGAGTTGGCATTTCATTTCCTTGGTGGCTATCTCTTTCATTTTTTACATTTTGGCTGACATTCTTTTTATTGGATATTAAAAGTACCATTGGATTCAACGAATTTATCAGATATGAGACAAATGTAATGGTACGATTATTTTCTCGTAGATTTACCCCTAAACAATCACTGGTACTTCAAATTCTATTTGAAATTGTCATTATTTTCTCAGGGTCTATTTTTGATCTTAGACTTGATATGTCACCTGCAGGCATCATTGCTCTGGTTTTTGGGATTACACACATGACTGCATGGCGTTCAAACAAAGAATTCATTGCTGTGTAATTATATATCATAATATCACACTTTATGTGATATTGTGATATATGTTAGAATAATCTCTATCTATCTAGTTGCATGTTTTTATAGAATTTATTTTTTAAAATTGTGGTTTCAAAAATCATTGCACTTGATGCAAACATAGAACAAGTACAGGTCATTGATCATTATCCAGTAAACCAAGCTGAAGTTTTCATTACATCAACTGGTGAATACTTGATAAAGGAACCTCACTTGGAACAAAACGAGTTTCAAATTTATGAAAAGATAATGGACCATCTAATGAATTCTTTGCCATTTCTTGACAAACTAGAGACTGAGGAAGAACGCATTCACCATCTGGAAAAATACATCTGGCAAGATGCTCAGGAAAAAGGAATTGTAAATCAGGTCTCAAAATTTTATGATCGTCTAAAATATTACATTGTCCGTGAAGTTTTGGGGTATGGCGTTTTCGATGTCCTGATGAATGATGATGATATAGAAGAAATTCTAATCGAAAGACATGATACAGATGTTGGAGTGATACATCGAAAACATTCTGAAATGCACATACTTGATACCAATATTGTCATAGGCAAATCTAGTTTGATGGATTCTTACACTCAAAGACTTGTTCAAAAGACTGGAAAATCTGTTACAGTAGCCAAGCCCATAATGGATGGAACAACTAGAACAAAACACAGAATCATGGTCATATATGGAAAAGAGGTCTCAGGCAATGGTTCAACAGTATCCATAAGAAAATTTCCATCAAAACCCTATACTATCACACATCTGTTACAATTTGGAACCATAAGCAAACTGATGGCGGCATATGTCTGGATGCTAATAGACGCAAAGGCGTTTGGCCTTATAATTGGAGAAACTGGCTCTGGAAAGACTACGCTGATAAATTCTCTAATGACCATGGCCAATCCTAGATGGCGTATCATAACCATAGAAGAAACACCTGAACTTCAGATACCGCAGAAACGTACAGTGTCATTACATACAAGGTCAAGCCCGCTTGTCAAATCCGATAATGATATTGGAATTATGGAATTAATCAAGGCAACACTGAGAATGAGACCTGACTTTGTCATTGTAGGAGAGGTTCGCGGAAAGGAAGCAAACGAGATGTTCCAGAGTGCTGCAACTGGACATGGGGGACTAAGCTCTGTTCATGGCTCTGACATAAAATCAGCATTAACAAGACTTGCAGCAGAACCAATCAACATAAAACTTTCACAGCAAATGTTGCTTTGGTTTGCAATCCATTCAACAACACTCAAAGGTATAGATGGAAAAACAATGCGAAGAATAAAAACACTGACAGAAATTAATCCAACAGATACAGGAATAGAAACAACAGATTTGTTTAGTTTTGATAGGAAGAACAATGACTTTGGTCTTAACAGTGTAGAGGAACTGGTCAAGAAAAGCAAAAGACTGGGATATGTTGCAGATCTTTTTGGTATTGATCCTGTATCGGACATGAAAAAAAGAATGACATTACTTGATGCATGCATTGAAAAAAAGGCTTACGAGGTATCAGATGTTTTCAATATCTTGCGTCAATACTATCAATTCTATCCCACTGTAAAAAATTAGCCAACTCTTGATTCTCATTACCTTAAAAAGAAATGCTCTCTAAATTCTGTGCAAAGAATCAAGACAATACACAACTATGAAGTAAAGCCAACAAATTTCTTTACACTTTCTGATGAAAAGCAACGAACCGTACTATCACATTTTTATTCATTGCTTACTTCTATACAAGAACCACTTCGCATCACAATGATCAAAGAACCGTTAGACGCACAGATGGGAAACGAAATAAGACATCTCCAAATCTTGAGAACTTTTATGTCAAGTACAGAGCCCTTGGATTGGGTACTTGAAAGACAGGGTTTTGATTATTTTCTTGCAACAAATGTTCAACAATTTTCTGTAAAAAATGAATTTCTAAAACATGTAATACTTGAGAATGGCAAGTTAGCCAAATGCTTTACGCTGTATTCTCTCTCATCCACGCTCTCACCGGCATGGATTCACTCACTGCTTCCTGTATCTGATGCGATACTGCTCAATTTTGCTCCTATAGAGCAAGACCGTGCAGTGTCAAAATTGAGAAAAAAGATTCACCTCATGCAAGCCACACAAAGCACCAATCCAAAGATGATGCATCAGATCCAGATGGCACTTGAGGCCGTATCTGCACTTGAAAAAAACAGTACAAAATTGTTCACAGTTACTGCCAATGTGATAGTCCAAGCTGACGATCTAAAATCATTAAAGGAAAAATCAAAAAGATTTGTAAAACAAACCCGGATATCTCTCTCAAGTTTTGACAACACATCTGCAAACCAGGCTAGAATGTTGACCGGATGGGGAAAAAAACTCTATGTCGAGCTTGGATCATGTGCAGTTTTTTATCCATTTGTAAGCGCAGACATGTTAGAAGTTCCAAACGGAATCACCATAGGTGTAAACTATAGCACTGGTGCACCTGTAATCTTCAACTATACAATGCGTGCAAACTATAACATACTGATTTTAGCAGGCTCGGGTGCAGGCAAGTCTGTTACTGCCAAACTAATGATGAAGAGACTGATGGACAAGTATCCTGATGCATTCATCTTTGTTGTTGACCCACAGGGAGAGTATGAAAATATTGCCAAGTATCTTGATGTGGAACCAATAAGAATCACAGGAGAACAAGAACTCGGCTTTGATCCATTCAAGATGTTTGAAAAACCAAGTGATGCGGTAAATGTTTTGTGCGAGATTGCCCAAGCCCCAACACTTGTTGCAAATTCATTTTTGGCAAAATGTGACGGAATAAAAAGCCTTGATGAGTTTTATGAAAAACTCTCAGATGAGGAGAAAAAATATCTGGTAAATCTTGTTACTGGTCCAATGGCAACTCTGTTCAAGGGTCAACCTACAATATCTAACCGTACTATCATATCACTAAAAGGAACCTATGCTGAAGATTCTGTAGCAAAGATAAGCTTCCTTGCACTGGCCAAATTATGGAAAAAGATAGAGGCAGCACCAGTAGAGATTCCAAAAATACTTGTAATTGATGAAGGGCATCTCATCTTCAGGTTTGCCAGTGCCTCAAAATTTGTTGATTTGCTTGCACGCATGGGCAGAAAGAAGAATGTAATTTTCATGTTTATTTCACAGCGGGTGGAAGACGTAACAAAGACAGAGGCAGGGCGTGCATTCTTTGATAACAGTGAGACAAAAATTATACTACGAAATAACGAGATTGCTGCTGAAGAACTTGCAAAATCATTGCAGTTGTCTCCGCAGGAAAAAGACATGATTCAGACATTTGTTCCAGGAGATGCCTTGATCTTGACACGCGATTACAGGATTCGTTGTTCCATTACTCCATCAAAAGAAGAGCTTGACATGTTTGGCACATCGCCATTGAACACAAATGCAGCTTAAGAACAAGTATTACAAATATTTCCAAGAGATGTCTGGTATCATTGGAATCTCAGAAATTGATTTGGCAGAAAAGATTGGAAATCTTCATGTCGGAGATAAATTTGAAACACAAACTCACACTATACGTGTCAAGAAGATATCCGAATCTCATGGGCAGGTGCTTTACCATGTATGCTTGTATGATAATATTGGCAAGTTGATTCGAAATGATCCGATATTTCTGAGTCAGCCAAAAAGACAAAAGCACATGTGAGCCTTTAAAACTTGATTTGTTTTACATGTGTGAAAAGACGCGGTGTACATTCTGCATATGCAATTTCTTTGCTGGTAATCATAGCAGTAGGAATGTCTGGCATTGTCTATAATTATATGAATACATCAAACAGCATACTCTCGTCAAATGTAGAGTATACAATAAACATGGCAACGCTTTCTACAATACAGTCTGGAACTTTAACTTGGTATGACATTGTTTTACAAAATACCGGAAACAAACCTTTCATTCAAACAACGATATCTGCAGACATTAACGGTGTTACATACAATCTTTCACAGAACACAACAAGCATTGGTCCTAGTCAGACATTAGAACAAAAAGGTATTCTAAATGCAGCAGTTGTTTATGGCAACAGCTATACTGTAAGAGTAAGTGCAACAACAAGTGATGGTTCTACATTTGTTACTAGCAGACAAATTAATGCAGGATAGGACAAGTTAGAAAATGAAGATAAGACTTTGATTAGATGCTACTACCTTGTCAGTTGTTCAGTTAGAGCGATAAACCAGTATAAATGATATAGTATCAATGCAGGTATTTCATAGCCAACTTATTACCCCTTTATTGTAAATTTAATGAAAATATAAATACATAGGGTAACATAACTAGCACATGGTCAGCGTAATACTACAAAAAACTAGTAATCAGACCTATTATTATCTGACCCACCACAACAAATCAAGAACCAAAAGAGAGTATCTTGGAAAAGAGATACCAACTGATATTGAAGAACGAAAGAAAAGATTTCTGCTTGAATTTTACAGGGAGGATTGGTATCCTCAGCTGGAATTAATACGCAAAAATTTTGTTGCAAACCAAAAAAAGATGCCAAAAAGTGTAATCGATCAAGAGTTGAAAGATTTTGTCATCCAGTTTACATATCATACACAGAGAATTGAAGGATCTACACTTACCAGACTTGAGACTGAGAGATTGTTGAGGGATGGTGTCACCCCTTCCAACAAACCAAAATCTGATATGATTGAGGCAGAGCTTGCAGAACAGATTTTTTTTGAGATGCTAAAACATGAAAAACAGATCTCACTTGACACTGTTAGGTATTGGCACACAAAAATGTTCAACAAGACAAAGATTGACCTTGCTGGCGATATTCGAGATTACGAAATCACAGTTCGTGGAAGCAAAACAAAGTTTCCACCAGGTGATAAGGTTTTTTCTCTTCTAAGAGAATTTTTCAAATGGTACCAGTCTGTAAAATCCAAGATGAATCCGGTTGAGCTTGCAGCATTGGCTCATCTCAAATTTGTGTCAATTCATCCATTTGGTGATGGCAATGGAAGAATATCAAGACTGTTAATGAATTGCATACTTGATGAAAACCGGTATCCTATGTTGAACATAGAGTATGTTTCACGATACCAATACTATGCCGTTCTTGAAAAATCTAACTTGAAAAATGACGAGATGCCTTTTTTGCAGTGGTTTATGAAACGATATATTAAATCAAATAAAATCTGGCTATAAGTTTCTATTACCTTGCTGATTGATCAATTGGGATTTCTGAGCATCAGCAATCAAAGACATAACAAAACCGTCGTTCAAGTGCTTTAAATCTGCTATATTGTATAATCATGATGAAACGAAGAGGAATATCCGAGATATATTCTACAATCATGATGTTTACAGTAGCTCTTGCCATTGCAGGGGTTGTAATTGCAGCATCATCTAACCAGTTTAACAATCAGCAACAAAGTGCCTATCAGATGCTGGATTCATCCCAAAAGAGAATGTCAGAGAGCATATCCTTTGTAACAGGAAGAGACACAGGCACAGGATCAGAGGTAGAATTAGTAAATTTTGGCCTTGCAAATATTAATTTAGACAGGGTCATGGTGGATGCAGTACGACAACAATCCTATGCTATGACATTTGTTAATGGTACACAAACCCAATTTTTACCAGTAAAAGAACCTGTGATAATATCAACTGGTACATCAGGCTCTAAGATGCAGATTGTTACAACATATGGTTCAATCTTTGAATTTCCACTGCAATGATTTTGCTTTTTAAAATCACTTTTCTTAATCTGCGTGAAGAAAATTATTGGTCTGACACTAATTTCATTGATCCTGTTTTCTCCTTCTATGATGCCACCATCTTCTGCAGACATGCTAATTCCTGGCTGTAAAGTTTGGTTGGACATACATACAACTCCATCGCAGTACAACGGATTGCCTCGTAGTAATCCTGATGGCACGTTTTATCCTGGTGATGCATTTGATTTTGCAATCACTGTTCATTGGAATTCCTGGTGCTGGTCAATCAAACCAAAATCAATAAACGCAGACGGTCTTCAAATTAGTCAGATCCAAATTTCACCAATATCATCAGGAGGAGGACAGTCTTTTGGATATACAGAGTCAGGACATGCAGAGATTGGAATTGGATCAAGTGCCGCAACTTTATCTCAAGTTGTTTTTGGATATGGTTTGATTTGTAGTTTCAATCCACAAACTGGTGGTACATGTTTTAGAGGCAGTACTGCTGGAAGTACTTCATATTCTCCTCCTATAATCTCACCAAAAGTAACAATTGATCTAACAAAACAAAACTTGACAGATACAGACAATTTTATGATGAGAAATCTAGACGGGACATATTATATCTGGGATGGAATCAATATTGTTTTCAATCCGCAATATCAATGGAAGAATCAAAGAGTTGGTACAATTTCAGCACATACTACCTACTCATCAGATATGTATTTGCAAAAAGATTTTGAATGTCAAAAAAAATCTTGTAGTGATACACTACTATATTCCAGGGCGAAGCCTTGGACATTTTCATATGAATATGCACAGGGCCAGACAAATTGGGTCCCAGAAACTAGTTCAGATATCAAAAAACACACTTTCACGTATAAAACAACCGTGTACAATCTTGGAAGATTGATTGGCCAAAGCCAATTTACAAAGACAGATGCGCTGGTTGTAAAGTATGATCCCGTGTATGATTCAAGTTATGGCTATACGGTGCTAAAAGATGGCCAATGGTGGGGGTTTGGGAACAGGCCTGCAGTGGCCATGCATTATCTTGGGTCCAAAGGTGGGGGACAAGATGACCCGGACCAGGGAGTTCATGAATATAGACGAAGCAAGATAAACTCATTTTCTTACACTAGTTATGCGTACAAGATCCTAACACCTGTACCGCTAAATGTTACAATGACATGGTCAGAGTCACATTCTGCAAATTTCATCGATGATAATTTCATATATCAAAGCAATTCGTTACAGCCAGGAAATAATGTAGCCATGTTTGTAAAATCAGGATATGGAAATATAATATTTCAGCATCCAATTTTGTTTACCATACTAAAAACACGTTATGATAATTCCACGATAATCAATACATTACAATCTGCAAACTTTGCAGGACTGGACAAGCTTGATCTTTTCAAATATTATTTTGGATATCCACATACTAGATTTAGTACTGATGTGATTGTAATTGCCTTGCACTCTGATGGTTCCATAAATCACATACCACTTGATTTGAAGATGATACCTGATCATTCCGAGAATGCAACATATGAACAGGACTTTATACGAACCAAGGTCATCCATGACAGAGACAGGATCTTTGCAGGAATTGTACTAGATGACATGTATGGAAAAGACAATTTGGCAACAGGTACTGGAGTAATAAATTTACAAGCACATCTTACATCGATGGTAATACCAGATGTATCTCAAGTATTTGCACAAAATCCTCTTGATCTTCCTCTTAATTTGGTGTATGAACAACCCTCGCCGTATAATGTTACCATCACTGCCGGTGGAAAACAACTCTCGTTTATAGAACGTGGATTTGAGTTTGACACAAATTGGAAATATGTGGTCAACATGGACCAAAACAATATACTCAACGGTACAAGATATCAGGGAATCGTAACCATCCATCCTGACAATAACTTTGGGCCATACTCTCAGGTTCTAGTAGATGGAAAGATGCAAAATATTACTTGCACAAAGGGATGCACTGTCATGCTACCTGACAGGAACAAAAATTCTACAGTTGACGCATACAACATTTGGGGTGGCAAGGCATCGCAGACTTTTGACATAGACAACTCTGCACCTCAAGACACCTATGATTATAGCAAGATTGCTACACTGGTGTTACTGGTATCATTGGCTGTCATTGGCTATGGATTTGTCAGGCGTTATTGGCGTGGGTTTGTAGCAGCAATAGGTTTTGGAGATAGCGACGAAGGCAAATAAATCATGAAAAGGTTTTGAGTTGAATCCAATAGTAGAATATTGAACTAGTTCTAGTAAATCCCTCAAATGGTTTGGAACTTTCAGGATCTAAAATGAGACCATAATGGTGCCCTTGTCCTACAAGATTAGAATCAGCCTAACGTAGAGTTAGCATGAGTCTGAAATTATTCCAAGTTAGTATCTGGGTCTTACCAGATTCGAATCTTCCGGATGTGGATGCAACACAGTATGCTTATCTTAATCATCACAGGAAACTCTCTCGCTCTGATCCGAGACATCCATTACATTGTTACAAAAACTCATCTTCCCACCAAGAAATAACACATCCATGTCATGTACTGCATCAAATAGATTGCCTCTCATTGCAAGAACACGTTCTGCTGGTCTTATTCTATCATGGCCCCAATCAGGATGTATAGCATGTAATAATTCATGAATTAATACAACTGTGATCATTCTTCTATTTCTTGACGTATCTTCTTTCAGTGCATTATGGATTCCAATTGGATAGTAAGGGTGCATCCCTAATTGTATGTGACCAAAAGCATACTGTGTATCTTGTTGAATAAATAATTCAAATTGTGCTATTGAAAGAAATTCTCTGTATTCTTCTCCATGATATGCACGTATGATTGTCTTTGCATCATTTAGACATGTACACATCCATTGGTATTTGCTTGTCTGTGGAGAACTTTTTCTTATTGGAATCTCATAAGGGCTTAAAACATCATGAACTGTTTTTTTGTATTCTTTTTCAAACTTGTCATTTTCCTGTATGATGTACTCAAGCTGTGGTTTTGGAATTATTGTGCCGCCAATTTTTTCAATGACTAATTGATCCCTATTTCCTGTACTTTTCTCTACTGCCGAAACCGTTAGGATTCCATCTGCGTCTAGTTTGTAGGTGACATCAATCTCTAAATTCTCACCTAATGGCACTTGTAACCAAAAACTTCCTAAATTTTCATTACCATAAAAACTGGGATTATTTGCAAAATCTCCTTGCCAAACGCTTACCTCGAGTTTTGGCTTGAATGAATACCGTTTGTAAAACGTCTGAGTTACTTCGGTGGGATAAGTGGTATTCCTTGGTATCATTAGTTTTATACCTTCTTCCATATTTTTCATTATTGCTTTTTCTCCCAAATCTAGAGGAGTTACATTGAGAAGGGTCAATCCTTGGTATAATACGGGTAAATTTTCATCATTTGCAAGTATTGCACCTTCTATTGCTGCACCTCTTGCCACTGAAAACTCTGGATCTACTCCCAATTCAGGCTCTTTTACTATTTTTGTAATCATTTTTCTAATGGCAGGAATCCTAGTTGGTCCTCCGACCAGAACAACTTTGTCAATTTTATCTGGAGATGTCTTCAAGTCATTTAATATGTTATAGATACACTGTTCACATTTTTTTAATACTGGTTCTTCTATTATTTTCTCAAAATCGTTTTGAGTAATTTTTAATTCTAGTTTTGTTTGAATATTGTTTGAGAAGAATATTTCATTTACTAGTACCTGTTCTTTTTCACTAAGTTCTATCTTGATTTTTTCTGCAAGATGATTAATTTGTAATTTTATGGTTTCATCTGTGACAACATTTGATCCATTTTGACTTTTATATTCTAAAACTAAGAATTTGGCAAATTCTTCGTCCATGTCTACTCCTCCCAAGTGCATATCTCCCCCAGTTCCTATGACTTCAAAAAAGCCACCATCAATTTCTAAAATAGATACATCTAAGGTTCCTGCTCCCATGTCAAAGACAAGAACTTTGGATAATTCCTTAATCTTTCCAAGTCCATATGAGACCGCAGCAGCTACTGGTTCTGTCATTATTCTAACTACATCTAGACCTGCAATCTCTCCTGCATTCTTTGTTGCCTGTCTCTGATTGTCATTAAAATATGCTGGAACTGTTATGACTGCTTTTGTTATCTTTTCTTTAAGAAAATATTCCGAGTCAATCTTTATCTTTTTTAAAATCAATGCTTCAATGTATTCGGGCAAGTATTCCTTATCGAACGCCTTGAAGGTATCTCTTGTTCCTATCTTTCTCTTTGAATTGAAAATGGTCCCAGTTGGATTGTAAATGGATTGTTCAAGGGCAGGAGCGCCTACCAATATCTCACCAGATTCAAAAAATGAGACCACTGAAGGAAATGGTTTACGTGATGTGTGTTTACCATCAAAAGAAGGAATTATTCTAATTTCCCCCTCTGTAAATATTGCAGCAGCAGAACTACTTGTTCCCAAGTCAATACCGAGAACTTTTACCATGTCTCAGAAATTAGAAATAAGCTATTAACTTTTTCATAAGGAGTTATTTTCCACAATTTTTCTCATTCATAATTTGATCTCTTGCTTTATTTATATCAGATTGAATTTTTGTTATTCTTTTTACTTCTTCTTCAGACATATTCAAAATGTTATGCAGCTTATTTTCTTTTTTACTCATTAGTTCTTTATACTTGGCTTTTACTTCTTCACATGTAGCATTTTTCGATAATCCTAGTATCCTGTATGCATTAAATTCTGTTTGTATTACATGTGTTGGTTCTTGTCTTGGAGGTTCTTCTTGTCTTGGGGGTTTTTCCTTAGATCCGCTAATTGGTGGAGCTCCAGTAAAAATGTAATCCTTCCCATGTTTTGGTTGTACCTTTGGTGGTTCAGTGGAAATATATGATTCAGGTACTGGGCTTGAATTTCGAGTTCCAGTTCTATCGTATGAATCATTTACTGGATCTGGATTTCGAGGCTCAGTAGAGTGTGGTTCATGAATTGGACCTTCATTTGTAGGCTTGTCTACTCTAACATTTCTTGGAGACTTGGTTGATTTATTTTTGGGTTCAACCTCTGTCTCTAAATCTCTACATATGTCATAAAGTAGCTGCCTTGCTGTTCCAATACTAATGTCTTGAGAACTTTTGAAACTTTTATGAATTTGAAAATTAACTAATAGACTGTTAAAGTCATATTTCTCTATTACATTTACAATTTCAGTCATAAGGGATTTGTCTTTCTTTTTTAGGCTTATGGTAAGCATGTATCCTCCACCCGATCCACTTCCTATTTTTCGGTCAGTCCCGTAGTTCCAAGATGAGGATGATGGTTTTCTATCGGGATATTGTGCAGTTATCTCAACATAGACTGTTTTACCCTTAAATTTGATAATTCTACTGGCATCTCCATAGCCAAATGACGAAATGGGTTCCGTTTGATTGCCGCCTGATTTTTTTGATTTGCGTACAAAATAAATGATAATTCTAGCGATCACTACGGTAACTATCATCCCTATTGTGACAACAAGTAGACTGTTACCTGAAAGATCAATCTTCATTTGTGGCTCAGGATTGTTTTCTTGATTGATTTGATATGAGGAGGTTTGTGGTTGTTCTGTTGTCTGGGGATTACTTGTGGGTTGTTGGATGAATATGGTCTTGGTTATATCTGAATTTTTATAAATCGTGGAACTATTCTTTAGATCATTTGTCTCTGAATACCTAGCTTCTATAGTATGAGAACCAAATCCTACCCAAATATCTGATGACCAAGTGTCAGTAGAAACATATGTTTTGTATTGTCTGTCCACAAGAATTGAAACTACATTACTTAGCAAATTGCCAGAATTTGTGTTTAATTTAGTATAGACATTGACATATCCTTTGTTTACGCTTTCTTTGTAATCTAATGAAAGTCTGGTATCGACATAGTTGATTGTCTTGGCTTTGAATGCTGGCGTTGTATAATTTGTAAGAGTTTTTACATTTGTTTGACTATGCGGAACTATGTTTGTATTTGTTATAGGAGTCTGTTTTAGTAAAACTTGTTTTACTGTGAAATCTAGAGTGCCCATTACGTCTTCATCATAAGTAGCAAGAACATGATAGGTTCCTTTCTGAGAGTTAGCGTCTAACTGATAATGATATTCAAAGTCTCCATTATTCGCAGTGGTAAAAATCGTGGATCCCGTGATGGTGGTATCAGGTAAGGTAATCAGAATGTGAATCTTACCTGCATCATGAGGATGATTTACAATGCCATGTATGTTTACATACTCTCCATTAGTAAATGGGGTATCGTATTCATTTTTGTCTATAGTAAAGGTTCCAATGTTGTTTGAAATTGTTGGTGATGTGAAACCATTATCAAAAAGTATTACATTTGTATTAGATGATGAAGAATTAGCATTTGGAAGTAGATTTATTCCGCCAGCTAGTATTAAAATTAAAACACCAGCCATTAATGGTTTATTCATGTAATCAAACGCCTTCATAGCAATCAACACAAATCCCAGAATAACTAGTTTAGGAAGAGATTGCAACTTTTGTCTTGTGTACTGGATTGAACAAATTTTCAATCGCTAGATAGCTTAATTTCAATCAAATCCATTAAATCAAAATCATTCTAACTATATCCGTACCAACTTGCAAGGAGTCCTGGTGATTACACTATTAGAATTCTCATTTGGGAATTCTTTAACAGAACCTGGCCCCTTGGCTCATCCTTTACCAATTACATTAACTGCGGTCCTGATTAAAATAGGAATAGAACTGGAACCTAGAATCGCAGATTATGGACGTCAATCCCCCCGGATTCAACCTGTGAGGTAAAACTAATTTAATCAACTCACCAGGTGTCATACAAAATTAAAATTGGAAAGAAAACAAAATTATTTAATACAGCATCCTAATGGTTTTGTCAGATTTTATCATCTTTTTTGATGTGAATTGGAACGCCACATCTTGCACAACGAACTTTGAGGCTGTCACATATTGAACGATTTAGTCTATCTTGATCCTCTGATGATACTTGATGCGGGTCACACTGTATAGTAATATCTGTCAATGACACATCTTGAGCAGGACTGTGTACAAAAGTAGGTGTTACGCCAACGCCAAAGTTGATTGTCTGAATATCTTTTTCTTGTGGAAATGATAAAAAGAATGCAAGCTCTACATCCGACAAGGCAAGACTTTTTGAATTTAGTCTTTGAGGTATGAAAGTATACGGATCAATTGATTTGACAGAAAACAATTCTGCAAGTTTTTGCTTGAAAGTCTTTTTTCCATGTATGAATTTGATTTTACGAGATGTAATTCTGTGAGAAAAGCTGTTGAGAAGAACAGTGTTGATCATATCCTCTAATATCTTGGTTGACTGGACAATATCTGCCCTTGATCTTTTCACCTCCAATTTGAAAGCATCTTTTATTTTTTTGACATTGTCATGATGAACCTTGATTTGTTTCTCGTATTCATTTTCGAATTGTTCATCGATAAGGTCTTTTTTTAGATTAGCGATACGATTTTCAAACATAATTTTTTCTTGATTCACACTATTTCTTTTTTCTATATCTAACTCTGAGAATTCATGTAGAGTTGTCTCTACTCCAAATATAATAAAACAATTATACAGATTATGTCCATCAAGTTTGCTTTTTGCCCCTGCAAGATCTGTCTTTCTCTTACTTGAAAATATGGCATTTTTCTTTGACATTCTACTCTCAAGTGAGGTCACTTTGCGGTGTATTTCGTTTGAGATTTTTCTAGTCTGGTCCTGAACAAAGCAGGCCATCATACACCTAGATGATTCCTGCCAGAATTTAGAATAGACATCACTTTTTACTATTTTTGTAAGGTCTACAAGAGGAACCATAAAGTGATTTTTTAACGCAAGATATTTTGTGACCATTCGTTCAAAATGTGGCGGGTCTATACGTTCTACTGTAAGGCCATCAATTGTTCCAAAGAGATTCCTATCCTTATCTGTGGTTCTGACTATCAAACGCATTTCAGACTTGTTCCGGAAGACAAAGAATGCGAATTCTGTAGCATACTGGATTATCTTCAGGACTTGATTTTCTTGATCATCTTTGAATCTCTGTTGAGGCTTGAGCTCAAGCCATACAAATTTCTCATCTTGTATTTCTGATGCCATTATATTTTAGAAAAATATAAAATTTAAAGCAAGATTTTCTGTTTTTAAACAATTACTATTTGAAAAGGCATGTTGAAGATTATTTTGGTAGTTGCAGTCATTATAATAATCTCATTTTCCATTGCTGCAGTGCATGCAATAGGATTTGACAACAGCTTGGAACGTCTTGTCATTGCGAAACAAAAGGAATATCCATCATGGTATATTGGAAAGGACATTTTGCCGCAGCAAAATTACACATATCACATATGCGATTATTCCATAAAGCCTACTCTAAATTATGCAACTCCGTGTTATCGGGCAGAACTTGACTTTATTGGACTCTTGCAAGAACCAACTGGACAGACTTGGATAGTTCAAGCAATTTTTACTCCTGATGATTCTCACAATCAATGGTTTTCCATTTTGCATATATCTTCGGATTTTGCAACAATTACAACTGATGGCACTAGCATGAATTATGCCACGTCACTTTCACATACAATATTTTATCTACAAAAATATGCAAACATGCACAAACCTCAATTGCTCAAGATAGGAACATCGTGGGGGCTGGTAGATGAATATGTATCACCAGTTCCACAGTTCACGGTAAATAGATTTACTACTGTACCCATGGGAGATGCCACTACATCCGCATACCAAGTTGGATTTGAAGTAGTAAAAGACAATACATTTTACATCAAAGAAGACATTCCATTCCCAATAGAGAGTACACTTTATGATTCAAAGACTGTAAACTCTGATGCGCCAGCTCTCTATCAAGTAAAACTGTTGAGTATATCCAATGTAGCAAAAAACACTACTGCTTTGCAAGCCTGCAGCAACAATTCTGAACCTCAACAGCCAGTCATCCCACTTTCAAAGCAATCCCAGACACTGCCATTGCCAAATGATACCAACAATACTTACTCAAACCAGACTATTCCATCAAACATTGAAAACAACTTTACACAAAATACACTGCAAAACAATACTGGAAATCTGGATCAAAATTATACAAATGAAATTAACTTTACCACCGAAGGTCAGATATTCAAGGCATTCAAGGGACTAGGTGGAAATCTTACTCTAAATTCAACAGGGTAAGACATATTCCAGATAAGGATAATGCAATGCTAGTCTCAGGTTTTTGATTTCTTTTCATACATATCGAGCAACATCTCTAGAAAATCGCTTGTGTACATCCTTCTATTTTTCTTCTTTACCTTGTGAACTACACTGAGAATTCTATCATAGGTTTCTCTTCGTAACGTGAGTGTATTGTATTCTCCCCTTGGCAATGACTGAGTTTTTTGTACAATCGTTGATAAATTGTTGCTAGCAAATTATTAGGAATTTTCTCTATAATTTCCCTGTATGTTATAGAATAATAGTGCGAATCTCTTAAATAGGAAAATGTACGGTGTATTGTACGGTGCAATGAATTCTTGCTTGCAAATGAGAACAGAAAAATTATTCCGTATTCCTTTAGAATAGATAGTGAAATTTACCCTTTGCTTGAAGGAGAGGCAAGACATAAAGAAATATCACTAAATATTTTGCTAAACCAGGTAGCAAAAGAGCACATCTTTAGGCAAAAATTCAAAAAGATTGGATGTGTTCTTACTCCAAAAGATGTCTTAAGGGAGGTTTTTGATGATGCTGACAAAAAGACGCTTGTTAAGATTGCAAACAAGCTTGGTTCAAAACATGCCATGGAGTACATGCAGCTATTCTATCATGATATTGCCAAGATCACGGCGATAGAGTTTCTGGAGATGTGGTTCAAGAGATTTCCAGAATCAGAACACAAGATACATGGCCTGATACATTCCTTTTCTGTACATCATGATATCAGTGAAAAATATTCTGCCTTTGAGTGTGAATTTGTACGGTCATTTGCAGAATCCATATTACATGAACCAGTAAAGATAGAATCAACTGCAAGAACAATTATCTTTTCTTTTGCGATCAATTCGTGATATCAAGATGAGCTACTCTGAGCTAAAATAAATTGTGATGAGCTATTTTGAGCTAAAATAATCCTAGCATTTTATTAATGATGTTTGTACAGTACCGTACATGCTTTACCATAACCGCGATATGTCGTGTGAAATACACGGCATGGTCAATCGATCGTGCGGTATGAAGAATGGACCGCTTCATACACACAAAAAGCAAAAGGAGAAAATGAAAAATTGAAAATGAACATAAATAACAAACAGAGAATAGTGATTGCATCTGTACTGATAATGGGAGGATTAGCTACATTCATGACCATGAATATAACATCCGCCCATTCAGCAGTCGCACAAGTAGCTGACCAGCGTCCCATGCCTCCAGAACCATTCACAATTGCTGTCAACGGCCATGCAGAACCAGCAGTCGTTGCTACAATAAAGCGAGGTCAAACATCACAAGTTGATGTCTCAATCTCTCCAAACATATCTGGCATAACTGGAAAGGTGGGCGTTGCAAGTGTCTTTCCAATATGTGGAACAATGAACACACTTCCTGGAAAATGTATACCTAGTGGAATAACAGCCACAATATCAGCAAGCAAGGTAACATCTCCTACGCACATGGTAGTTACTTTTAGCGTTTCAAACGATATGCCAGTTGGCGTATACTCGTTTGAGGTTGCAGCAAGTACCTTCGGACTCCACGTACCGTTTCAGGCTGCTCCTGTAAATGTTGGCAACATCGATTCGTTTGCCATACAGGTAACATAAGGGTGAACCAAAGAATGAAGACAAATATCAAATATGCAAGTATCATGCTTGGTGCACTCTTGACATTGGTGCCAATTGCAGCAGAAGCCACACTTGCCTGTCCTTCTAATTGTTGGCAAGTGGGAGGACGTGACACCAGCGTAACTGCAGCAGAAGTCAGTGCAAATGTTGATGTCCCTAATGCTGTAAGCAACAATGCTGTTTCTGGCTCAACACAATACTGGATTGGAGGTTATACGACCAGTCCGCTAGGAACCGTTTTGACACAACCAACGTTATTAGCTCTGTCGACTTCTCCACATTGGAGAGGAGTATTTCAAACTGCTGATGCAAGTGGAAATGTAGATTACAATTTCACGAGCCTGTATTGGAATCATCCTGCTAGCATCAATTTGTTCGATGAGTTGTTTCCAAGTGGCAACCCGTTTTCTGGAGATAACTTTCAACAAATATCAGACAACAACAACGTCAATAACGTTGCCTCGCAAGTCCTTAGTGGAACAACCTACGGCCATACTATGTCTTCAATATATGGTGCATTAGAAAGCTATGACTTCACAGGAGCCGATTTCAGCGGTATAGATACCACACCAATCCACTTTACAACATTTGACTATGCTGCTACCTATGGTGGATCGTTTGCAGCAGTGCCATTGAGTGCATATTCAGATGCAAGTACGGGACATAGTGCTCCAACCTGCATTACATCAACAGCTGGTAGTGGTACAACAACAGTTACTGCAAACAGTTGCTAGTTGCTCGTTGAGCAAACTATCCTTTTTTTTCTAATTTATTTGCAAAAAATTTGATTTTAAATATCAATAACTGCGGTATGGATTAATGATAGATAGCTTACTATACAATATGAAAGTATGTAACTGATCCACTTTTCTTTTCATAATATTGTCTTCAAAATGATATGCATTAGATACAACTACTTTTGATTCGTCCACATCTTAATGACAAATGATATGAATCAAACAAAAACATTTGTCAAAATATCAAATTAATTCTTGATAATATTCTAATTTTACAATGTGTAGAATTAGATAACATCAATACATAATAGAGATGCTAAACGTTTAATAGTTTTTAGACGATTTGTCCGGTATATGAATTTCAGAAAGAAAGGAGTGACACCCATAGATGGAGTTGTAATTGTCGGTATTGCAATCTCTATAGTGTTGGGAATGACATTCATTTTACAACCAGCCTCATCACAAGAGAAACCGAGCAGCATGGCTACAAATAGCAGCGATCAAATGTTGGCGAAACCTACGTCAGCAATTACTCATGATGAAAAGATAGTAGTCCCATTATATTCGCCCCCAGATCCATTCACAATTACTGTCAACGGTCATATCACACCAGCAATCGTTGCTACAGTAAAGCGAGGTCAAACAGCACAAGTTGATGTCTTTATCTCTCCAAACATACCTGGCATAAAAGGAAGAGTTGGTGTTTCTAGTGTCTTTCCAATATGTGGAACGATGAGCACACTTCCTGGAAAATGCATACCTGATGGAATGACAACCACACTATCAAGTAATGTCACAACTGCTATGCACATGGTACTTACTTTTAGCATCTCAAACGACATGCCAGTTGGTGTATACCAGTTTGAGGTCACAGCAAGTACCTTCGGACTCCACGTACCATATCAGGTCACTACTGTAAATGTCGGCGATGTCAATTCGTATTCCATACGAGTAGTTTAGATATAGTTCAAAAACTTTAAGCGAAGAAATCTTCTAGAAAATCTAGAATTATTTTTTGTATTGATTTATTTTTTGCACTACCTCGGCCGCATTTTTGATATTAAATTTCATATCATATGTGGCTACTCCCTCAGTCCAGGAAATCACAAGGCTGTCTTTTTTTGCTGCATTTGAAAGTATTTCGCCATACGAAAGTTCCAGACACAATCCACTGCCAGATACTTCTACTGCAATTCCAGTGTCAAGTAGATATAGTGTTCCAAGACCCATCTTGCTCTGTACTTTTATCTTGTCAAGAATTTGTTGCCCTTTTGCAAGACCTATCATATGATTATGCAATTATGAAAAATAAAAGGAGTTGATCAACACCTTAAATGATATTGTATGATATACCGTGATGCTTCCACTTGCAATAGTCATAACACTTCTAGTAGTTGTTGGAATAGGACTGATAATGCTAACAGAAAGCCAAAATGTAGCAATTACACAAAAGGAAAATGCAATAAACGTGATGCATTCCAATAAAGAAAAAGAAACGATACAAGCAACACACAATGGTAAGACATTTTCTTTCAAGAATCCAGAAAATACTCCTGTAAATATAAAATACCTAAGAATTGTAGACGATAGTGGAAATCTAATCACTAGAATTCCATACACTGCCAGAATTCAGGCATTTGCAAATTCTAGTCTTGATCTTAGCGGTGTGATACCATCACAGTACCTGAAATGACCAGGATGTGTAGCCCATGATAAAGGGCTACCTACGGGATGCACTCAAGGCTACAAATGACATTGACCGTTAAGGATATGACTAATTTAAGACCACAAATGAGAAATTTGATAGTCGATTAGGATTACGGCTTTGATTGTTCGCAGTCTACTCTTCAACCATCTTTTCTATTTCGTCGATCATTCTTGGGTTGAGTGAACAATGCTGACCATAACCTGTAGATTTTGGAATAATTAGATTAGCTTTGATCAGAACTTTGACGGCTTCTTTGACATCACCTCTCTCGTGTTTTGGAAAGCTTTTCTGAAGATTATCAACAGAAGTATGTTTGCCACCAATGTATCCGTAAAAATACATCTTTCTTAGAATCTGGATGGCAAAAGAATCTAATTTCATTATGTGATGTATTACACTGATGTATATTAATACTATGTAATTAATTACATACTAGTAGGTAAATATTTAAATAAATAAATATTGTTACTATAACTATGAGTATAACGAACCTAAAGAAAAGATCTGGAACTAAACTTTCTTCCAGAAAAGAAACAGTGTCTAAAAACATGACAGAAGTTGGACCTTTGGCAAGCACCTTTCCATGCTCAGAATCTAGAATCTTGGATCATATGGTTACAATGAAAGACTTTGACTATTCCATTTCAGACATTTCTAAAATTTCTGGAGTAGGTTTTAAAACAACTCTGAATATTATACACACGCTGGAAGACCAAGGAGTTTTGAAGAGAACAAGAAAGATTGGAAACGCCATATTGTATAAGATGAATCCAGATTCAGCTCAGGCAAAATCAATAGGCAAGCTAGCATTTGAGATTGCAAAAAAGAGAATCAGAGAAAAAATCTAACTCCATGTCCAATTCTTGGCAGACCCATCTAAAGATGGATGAGAATTGCCCTGTCTCAACTCAAATAGTGTATAACTGTTTAAAAAATATCTTTTTTCTTTAATCTGTGCAAAAAACAGTATCAATCATAGTTGTACTTTGTATGTTGACACTTGTTGTCAATGATGCTTTTGCAACTCAGATTCAAATTGTTACCGACAATGGAAATATCTTTACTGTATCTGCAACAGCAAATTCAACTGCAAACAGTAATGGGAGTGGGAATGTCACCAGTAATGGAAATGGTATTGTGGCAAGAATCGTCACAATACACCCACAAGGAACTGTTGTATCTGGAATAGATAACGTCGTTGGTCAACCATACGCCTTGATACCTTACAATAAAATTACATCCGGTACATTTGCAGCAGGTTTTCAGAACAGTGATGATATAGTAAAACTAGTTGTGCCAAAAATGAACAGCCAATACATTTACAGCGGCGGCGTATTGATACAAAATTCTACTCCCCAGTCAAACACACTTGCACCTGTTACTACTAGTGTTCTTGCAGGCTCAGGTTCTGCTACGACATCTTCTAGTGGAATAACATTTACTGGTGCTGGCAGTACAATAGCAGTACAAGCTAATGCTGCAGGATCTTCAGTAGTTGAAGGTACAGGTATAACTGGCGGCGGTCTTGTAGTTTTTGGAACCCTGGTAGATCCATCTGTCACAATTTCAGCGTATGATGGTGGCACACATGGATATACAATAATGTCTCCCACAATATCAAGTGGAACAGTTAGTGGAGGTACCGTAACAGTTCCTATCAACAAATATGTCAGTTCGTCAGCCAATGCATACGCAACATACACTTGGAGTTATTCTTATTGTGTCATGAATGCATATACTGCATGGTCTTGGTCTTGTAGTTCTGATGCAGGAACCGGTGTAGCAACAGTAAATGGATATGCATCTGGAAATTTCTATCATGTAACTTCTGTAAGTTATACCACAACTGATGGATATGCCACCAATTACTATCCATCTGGCAGTTCATCATCATGTGGGAAAGGAGGATGCTCATATTCCCGTTATGGTAGTGCGTTTGTACCATACATTACTCTCTATGATAAATCGCCACTTACACCAAGTACACTCCAATCATATACATCAGACTTTACATCCCAAGTCAACTTTGCTCCAACACCGTATTGGTTTATAGTTGAACCTACATCTGGAGGTACCACGATAAAAGCAAGTGCATATGATCCTACGACCCAATTATTTTTGCAAGTAACTGGTCTACCTGCAAATGTACCATATCAAATATTAGAAAATGGAATTATCGGACTACAAGGTATCACAGGTTCTGATGGATCTTTGAAACTTTCTGCGGCGCAAATGGTTACTGGCGGACAATCCCTAAGTGGTGAACTTGACATATATCCAAACTCACCAACATACGTCGGTAACATTGGGACTGCAGTTTATGACTCTGTAAATAATAAAGTGTTCAACATTGCTAGTGGTACACCTCAAATTTACACTCCATTTGCATATGTGATGATACCAATGTCATCAACTGAAAATATTCAAAATGTATCAGTAGATGGAATTGCACCTATGCAATTATCCTATCTGTCAAAAATTTACACGCCGGGTTCAAGCATGATGGTCCCAATCGTTCCAGGACTAAAGACAATAACATTTAGTATGAATGGAACTAGTGCAAAAATACCTCTTACTAGTATCCCTCCCTCATTAGGAATTTCAGTGATATCGCCAGGTACGGGAACTGCATCTCAATACAAGACCGATGGTACTGGGGCATCAGTACGGGCAAACACCGGAGGGGAAGGAGTCGTAATCGCACAATTGGACGGAACCATATACGCATTGGTTTCTGCAACAATATCAGCAGATGTATCCTTTACCGCAAATTCTGCTTACAATTATGTAAGCAGTCCTCCCACGATGATCTACATGGTATATGATTACATGACTGGTCTGTATGTTCAAAGCACCTGTCCCCAGTTTAACGGATGTCAACCAGGATCTGTTTCAGCAACAGGTGCAACAAGTGGTCCGCTTTCACTCTATGTTGACACATATGTAAATGGACAAATGGTAAACTCACAAATTGTGTATTCAAATTCTAATCCAATTATATCGCAGTCATCTTCAATTAGCGCATATTCTTTTTCACAATCATCGGCAGTGGCTATGCATTATTCCACAAATACTGTCACCCAACTTGTCCAAGTATCTGCACATGCAGGAGATTTGATAGAATTTTATCTCAGAGCAAGTGTTGAAGCGGATGGAAATGCAATATCCATACCAGCCTCATCGTATGGAGTATTTACAACTTCAAGTCAATTGAGCGTGGGAACGGCTACAGTAAATCTTTCCAGTGGATCCATACTGACTGGTGCAAGTTAGGCAAAGCAAAACCTGACTTAAATTGATAATACTTTTGAAATATTGTGAAAAAATTATTCTTTTTGCTTTTTATTTTGATCATCATATCTCCACTTCAAGTGTTTGGGCAGCTTGGCTCGATCCTAAATGATACCAACTTGTCATCACAGCAAGATACTAGCAGTTTTACTATATGGATTCCAAGCAAAATGATCAGCGGTCAGGATTATGAAGGAATGGTACTTTTAGACAAGCCAGAAAACCAGCCAAGTATTTTTTACTTGTCTTCAAGTGATAAATCGACATTACAGGTACCGCTCTCAATAACGATACCTCCGTCAGAAAATCATGGAATATTTGCAATCAAGACACTCAAAGATGGGAATGCTACGGTATTTGGTGCATTAAATGGGAACTTGGCTCAAAGTGCAACCCTAGTTTACACTTCAAATTCACAACCATCGAAGTTACAAATGATAGTTCCAACGTCTACAACTAGGGCACAAGATATGCAATCATATGTTTTTTCAGAAGACAAATTTGGATTGCCGGTACCAGTTGATGCAGATACAGAAATAACTGTCACAACATCGTCCATGATAACCGCGCCGCAAACTGTAATCATACCAAAGGGACAGTATTATACCACGTTGCCATTATTTACAAAAGGCAGTGGTATTATTTCGGTATCATCAGATAGTTTGGGTGTTGCAACTGCAAATGTTACAAAAATTAGTGACAATGTAACAATCAAGCTAGCTATAGCCCCGGATACAGCATTGCCAAATTCACTTTCATATTATTACATATGGTTGGAAAAAAATGGATTACCATTCAAGCCCCCATACACAATTCATGTATCCCTTACATCAAGTGATACAAATGTTGCAAGATTTGGAAATAATTACGATGTCACACATTTTAACGACATACTATATTCTACTACAATAAGGGATGGAGTTGCAAAAGGTTTTGTCTATACACGAAATGTTGGGAGTACAGTAATTTCTGTAAGCGTAGACGGGTTTGGTGCAGCAAGTGCTAACCTCATAGTTGGACCATCAACGAACAATCAGGTAACAGGACAAAACATCACAAGTTATTGTAGTGTATTTGCACCATGCAAACCAAACATGGTGAAGATTTGGACATATCCAACTACATTTGATGACTCTGGATATGGCATAGTTGGACTATATCGTCAGATAAACCAATCAGGTACCAGTACAATCATTCCACTCCAAGCAGACAGCAGCACGGTCCAGTTGTCATCAAATGGACCAGATACAAATTATGACAAACAAATCAACATGATACCCACTCGCATACCTGGTAGTAACGAGGAAACAGGGGTCGCACAAGCTGTAGAATTTGTCATTCAGGGGGGTGGAACAGGAAACTTTACCATGACTGCATCAGACCCTGGAGAGATACCGAGCACTGCAAATTTCGCTGTCCTGCCTAGATATGATGACTCGTACAGCATCAAGATAACTCCTCTTCCAATCAATGCAAGAATCAATCAAGATCTTGGCATAATGTACATCGCAGACAGTACAGGTGCAATGGTGGAACCGTCAAATGTTTTTGCAGAACCACCAAAAGTAGACATCAAATGTACAGTCCAGAATATGCCAAAGACACTAGATTTTACATCAACCAACATGATACTCAGTGGGACAATCACTAAAAAATCAGAGCTGGTAGCTTCAATTCAAGGAATTCCATCTTCGGCAATTTCAATTGTTCCTCTGGATGTTGCAACAAACATAGAATTTGAATTACCGCCAAAAGTACACGTTGGAGAAAAATTCCCATATGTAGCATACAAAACAGATGCATTTGGCATACCGTTAGAAAGAATTGTACCAAGTGATGTATCTACAATAACTGGTGTAAACTTTGATCCTTCTGGTAGATACATGTCAGTAAATCAGGAAGGAAGGGTAACGGTAGCAGTACTCTCAGAGGATGGAGCAATCACGCAGTCAATCAATTCATTTTACAATGACATGAATGTAAACACAGATGCAAACTCGACAATCTTCAAAGTAGGAAAGGACAATATTTTCAATATCAAATCAGATATTAGTAATGTAATATACGAAGTACAATCAATTTTTCCTGTTATCAAAAAAGGGGATGGAGAATATTCCATTACACCGTCAAGAGAACAGAATTTTGATGTGACTGTATTTGCACACAAGGATGGGTTCAGACCAATATCGGAAACATTGCATCTTGTTTCAAAGAAAATAATTGACATAACAATGATTGCAAAAGGAAATGATGGAACACAGTTACATATCAGTCCAACGTTTACTGTCAACAATTATTCCATTGCACAAAACACGCCATTTACTATAACAGTAAATGCTGGCAATACAGACATGGAATTGCCGCCAAAAGTGATTTTACAAAATAAAAACTATGTGTTGCATGTGATAGATATTGGCGACCAGAGTTATACGGAAAATAAAGTACAAACATACCTAGAAGATGACTCGAACATAATTGCAACATATGACTTGGTCCTAAGTGTAAATGCAACAGATGCGATAGGCGGAGGATTTTACTCGTATGGGAATACTGTTACGCTAAATGCTCCGGAGAAATAGCAAGCCTCATTCCTTGTAAGACAGGTTTTTGACCACTGGGAAGGCAGCAATCTACCATTTGATTCCAAGACAAACAATGTCAGTTTTGTAGCAAAGGAAAATGTATTTGCAACTGCAATCTACAGGCCTGATTATACATATCTGATGTTGGTAATAGCTGGACCGATTACAGGAATATTTGCAATGAAAAAGCGTAGTACTATCTCTTGGTATGCAAGGGAGATAAATGATAAACTGGAAAAATTTATTCCAAAATTACCAGTCAAGAAAAAATCAGAGACATAATGTTTACTCATTTAAAGGATAGATCTAAACTGATTGAATAATACACTATTGGGTTTTCAGCTAATATTGGAATACCCATCAAAGGCATATGACTAATCACAAATACCGGAAAAATCTACACCACTTTTTTAAACCATACGTGTCCAGTACAGATACAAAATGAAAACTCTACATTATTCCATAATTGCAATTTTCAGTATGATTTTTATTTTTTCTAACAATGGTGTCTTTGCAGACAATACAAACAGCGTGGAAATTCAAAACATCCAAGTCCAGCCATCCACAATTAAGGTTGGAGATTCAATTAGAATAACTGCAACTCTTGTCAATAATTCTACATATCCAATATTTGTGAGCGATATGGGCAGTAAGGATTGTCAAGGACCATTTTTCACAATAATATTTGATGATAATGTCAAGGTTACCGAGAAAGAGATAGCATGCAGCTATGTCGCTCTTGAGGAAAGATTAGATCCTGATAAAAAATACACTGGAACTAGTCCGGGTCTTTCTTTCACTTATATTGCAACAAAAGCTGGAACTGCAAATGTTACTGTAACATTTCCATATCAGATAAAAAATCAAACAGATCCTACTCAACCAAATATTGAACAGACCATATCAAAATCATTTCAATTTCTAATTCGTGATGTCAATGAAACATATGCACAAAAACCACCTGCATATTTTGCATCACCTCTACAACAAATCAAAGCGGGAGTTTCTCCACTAAATGTGAAATGTTCTACCAACTATGCCCTTATAATAAAAACAGAGGATGGATCACCTGCATGTGTACAACAAAATGACACGGACAATCTGATGAATAACGGCTGGGCTATCAATCAGTTCATAGTATCAGAAGTTTATAGAAATCAAGGAATTAGTGTAATTCAAAGAGATTCTGGACTTCTCAAATATGAAAATGGGACATTTATGCTACACATGTCGATTTATGTATTTATTAATAATTTCACCCAGTCAAGTCATCCACTAAAAATCCAAGTTTTACATGATGATGCACCATATAGAACTGATGTTATCTCTTCTACTGATATTTTACCTGATGGCTTTTACAAATACCAGTCTACACTAAACCATGAAATATTTGGCAGTTACAAGGTTATTGCAACTTATGAAAACAGAACCAGTCAAACATCATTTGTAACTATGATTCCTCCATAGAAAATGAAAACGCTACACCTTTCAATAATTATAATACTTGGAATTGCAGCAGTAGTAGCAGTTGGAATCTATGTACTAATCTCTCCAAGCACTATTCTTTCAACGGAAGATATCTCATCTTGTAATCCTGCCCCAAATAGTTCAAGAGATGTAATTACATTAAAACAGATAACATGGATGTCTGTAATGGAAATAGAAAAAAACCAAACAAAACTGGATTGTACGTCTGTAAACTCGGAAACATTTTCTGCGCTGCCAAAGCTTGAGCAAGCATTATCTGGTGCAGATCAATGCAAACAAGGAAAAGATGAAGTTTGTTCATTTCCTAGTGGCATTGGTGGTATGACTGTGATATCTGATGGAATAATACCAGTTGATGATCGTATAAACTATCAAACAAGCCTAACACAAGATGAGGCAAATTCTCTATCAGACAATGTAAGGCTCGCATCAAATGGAGATCTAGTTGTTGGAGATGTGGAATACAACGGCAAGTATTATCAAATCATATTGTGGACAAAGGACACACCACCTACACTTCAAGTATCTGCTGACTATGCTCCTGAACCAAACGCTATTCCATATGATCTTGAAATTGGAAAGTCGATAAATTACACCATAACCGTAAAAACTCTGACAACCTTTGGAATGCCAGCTAAAGTACAATTGTATCCAATAATACCTGCACTGGATTCAGGATTGAACGCAAGATTTGTTCCAGATGTACTTTTCATATCAGAGCGAAGCAAGGCAAATGCTACTATGATCATAACGGCTGGACCGCATGCACAAAACGGCACATATCAAATTAGATTTGCTGGAAAAATCCTTGATGGCGGATTTGCAGGGGAAATGCGTGGAAATCAATGTCCATGTATTAGAATCGGGGATTCTGACTGGACAATTAGGACATATGACGGTAATGGCGGAGGATGGGGAGGAAAGCCATCTCTACCATGGCTCAAAGTTGAGACTGTTACTGACAAGCAGCTATATCACACAGGAGAAATAGTGGAGATAAAAAATTTCATAATTAACGATAGTCCTAACAGAGTCACACTAGAAAATGGGATGAGAATGTTTGTAGACATGTATAACCAGGTAAACGGCACTGGTGCCTATCGTTATTTCTACGGCATTGATGCATTATATGATGGAAAACCAATCTCACTTGAGCCACATTCTAAGACTTTGATTGCAAGACCATTTTACTGGGATCAAAGCGACCTTCGAGATCAATCTGTGTCACACAAAGTAATCCCTGGAAATTATATTGTTGATACAAGTTTTGGCAGTTACAATGGAACTGTTTGGGATAATGAAGTTCCAATAATGATAAAGTGATTTTAGAAAATGAAAACTCTACATTATTCAATAATTGTAATCTTCTTCTTGATAGTCTTGCCATCATCACAAACTGTTTTTGGTCAGTATCCAGAACATATGCCTCATGCTATGATATCATTGTACACAGACAAACAAAATTATGGATACAGTGATACCGTCACAATTTCGGGTGACATAGATAAAAATGACTTTAAATCCTTATCTTGGCTTGATATTGAAATCCGTGATCCAAGTGGAATTATTTTCAAAAATGATGTAATCCAAGTTAACAGCACAGGACATTATACTTACAATCTTAAAATTTCACAGAACTTTACAAGCGGCCAATATCTGATCAGAGTGTCAAACCCATCTTATCATGAAGTAGATCTGGGAAATTCATTTTATGTAAACATGGGAAATCAAGTTATGGCTAAAAACGATCTTGGAGATGGGAATGTTTTCAACATACAAACATCAGACTTTGGTTTGCCAGGTGATATAATAGAAATTAATGGAAACTTGATGACAAAGGATTCTATCAAAATAATGCTACACGATCCTGATGGAATTACAAGGTATTCTACAACAACTTTTGCAGACAGAAATGGAGAGTTTACATCACAACTGAAAGTTCCTTCTGATGCTGTCTCTGGACTGTGGAAGATTGTAGGAAACAGCGGTATCTACCATCGGGAATTAAATTTCACAGTAAGCGGATACTCGTCACTTCAGACTTGCTATGGATTTCATTGCACTCAATCAAACTCAACTGGAATAACTACCACATGGCCTAACATACACGGAAATAATCCAAGTACATTACAATCCCCCTTGAAACAATTCAAGTCAGGTGTTGCGGCAAATAATATTATATGCAGATCTGACTTACAGTTGTTGATTGAAAATCATGAAGGTTTACCAATCTGTGTTAAGCCAAACTCTGTTTTCAAGCTATTACACCAAGACTGGTCATATCCTGTAAATTGCAAGTATAATCAAGAGGTATTTACTGCAGGAGTGGAAGGTATCATCATTATTGAAAAGAATGCAAGTAACTCATCTTCTGACAAATCATATTCGCCACGAAACAGCACTGTGATTATTGGTTGGAATAACACTGTGTCTTGGGAAAATCTCGATGATACCTCAAGTAGTGTCACAAGTGATTGGAATCTTTTTGACTCTGGTCCAATTCTCCCGGGAGCCGATTGGCAACATGATTTTGAATGTGCGGGAAATTATGGATATCACAGTGAACCACATCCTTGGATGAAGGGATGGATCAGAGTTTTACCACCTAGTAGATGACAAAAATGAAAACTCTACACCTTTCAATAATTATTATGGCTTGTGTATTTTGTGTCATGTTCTCTTGTATTGGCTTTGCAGCAGCACAAACTGACAAAGCTCCGGCATTGACTTATTCCACAGATGGACCTGTGAATTCTATTGCAATTTCAGCTGACGATAATCATTTCGTAATTGGCACTAAATCAGTAGACGGAGGAACAATCTACTATTTTGATAATCAAGGAAATTTATTGTGGAAATCTGTGCAAGACAGACAGATCTTGTCTGTAGCAATGTCTGATGATGGTTCTTATGTGGCAGCTGCTGGTTCCAAATATTCTGGTACTGGGGAGGGCAGATATTATGCTGGATTGGTGTACTTTTTCGACAAAGGCGGGAATCTACTTTGGAAATATGACACAAATGATACGGCGGTCATCCAAGTTTCAATGACTTTTGATGGCTCCCATGTGGCAGTTGACACAAGTGGAGGCATATTGTATCTTGACAAGTATGGAAAACTTCTCTGGAGTCACAATGATGCCAGTACCAACGATCATCCAGTGAAAATAACAAGAGATGGATCAATGATAGCAACAAAAGATTCCCAAAAACTTAGAGTTTTTGATAACAACGGAACCTTACTGTGGGAAGATACAGAGGGGGATTCTGGAGGAGCGTTTACTTTCTCAGATGACGGAAAATTCTTGGCAACAAGTGCTGATCCTAGTGGAATAGACTTGCTTGATAGAAATGGCAAACAAATCTGGAAAGATGAGGTAGGAATGCACTTTATTTCTACATCATTTTCAAAAGATGGTTCATACATAGTATCTAGTGCCCAGGGGTGGGGTGCAGATAACTCTGGAGGACTTTTCCTATTTGACAACAATGCCAGAGTTTTATGGCAACGACCAGGAGATGGAGACTCGGCAATTTCATCTGATGGTTCTTACATTGTAATGGGCTTGTGGGTAAACGAAGGACCATCCGTATTATTCTATGACAAACAAGGTAATCTGCTGTGGCAACATGCGTCAGGGCTTGTACATTCTATTGCGATATCACATGACGGAAAATATGCAATAGCTGGAATAGGGGATTCAAATTATGGTGACGGCTCGGTGCAATTATTCACGAACGAACAATCTACAGGATCTCCATTGAACCAAATCTCTTATGCTGAAAATAAGACATCTCCTGTGATAATAACACAAGTAGAACTTGGTAGCGCATTTGCATTCTTTCCTGATAATCAAACATGTTATGACAAGCCTGGATTTGTCAACAACTATACTTGTTCTACAGATTTAGTTCCAGGACACAAGGTCCAATGCGCATATTTTATCGGTAGTAGTTACTGCGAACCAATACGCCAATACACTAGTGGCACCAACCAGAGCTGTTTTAGCAATTACCCTGCATCAAGTGCGCCTCAGTGGTTTGATGTGTATAACACAATGAATACAACAATTCATTTACAAAACTTTACAATCATAGAAAAATGGAACCAGGGACCGTATGGAAACATTGGGCCATATTCTACAGTGATGGAAATGAAACCAAATGAGAAATGTACTGTTCCAATTGCTCCCGTTGACGAACCGTTAGCCATGTATTTGAATAACATGTCAATGGAAATAACATACCACTACAATGGAAAGGATTACAACATAACCACTCCATCTTTGTCTGATACGAATAATGATACCAGAACATGGCAGCTTGACGGAAACAAGTGGGTTTTTGCTGAACAAAACACTGTTACAATTCCGGAATTTCCATTTGCAATTCCTATTCTATTGATCAGTATTACATCAGTAATCGCATTTTATGGAATGAAATTTAGGAAATGAAAACTCTACAAATATCAATAGTCATGATTGGTTTTCTTGCACTCTCGACACTTTCCTTTGATGTGTCTAGTGCACAAGCTCAAAACTCTACAAATTCCAAGTGTATGAACACGACCGAAATTGACAAATCTATAGTTCCACCTCACGGTGAAGGGTTTCCGTTATTAAAAAATTACAAGTTGCAATGTGCCAACAAAACAGGTTCTGCTATACAAATGAACTATGTGCCAAACATCACCCCTGTTGTAAATGAACAAACAAAGCTTAATTCTCAATCAATGCTTGAGATGATTCCGAATTCTGGAAATGCCATTACGGCAGTAGTAGATACGGGAAAATCTACACATATTCCAGTTAAGATAAGAGTTGAAAATGGATACAGTATTTTTTCAGCAAGTCTTTCAATGGTAAATATTCCACCGCATGTCCAGACTTGGACAGATCCTCGTGATGCCATGTTTTTCATGAACGAACTTGTTAATGGAAGTCTTGCAAATGCTACGATCAACATTTACGTTGATTCTGGAGCCAAAGCAGGAACTTATGACATAGGAATAGAGGCTGACGGTTCAATGACAGATCCTACTGGAAAGAACATCGAGCTAAGCCAAGCGGAAATTGGTACACTGCACCTTACCATATCTGGTAGCGATAATGTTTGGTTCGATGTAGGTCTTCCTGATGTTAATCAAGATACGATCTGTTCAGAGATTGGTCCTGGCAGCTCCTGCTCAAGTTTTCCTGCATATGAAAAATATCCGATTACCGTATATGGTCAGAACCAAAAAATTATCATGTCTGCACCCGATATGCCTGCTGGCAAATATGTCAGATTTATTCCTGATAAAGTAGTTGCAACACCAAATGGCACTATGCTAAAGATGGTATCTGCTGGAATTGTCAAGCCGGGAGCTCCTAATGCATTGTTCACGCCAGTTGTCACAATTGTTGCCCAGTCATCAGATGGAGACAAGGCTGCAAGCTATATACCAATTGCAGAGATACAAAATCTCACGGTTATACATTCTCCTAAACCCATAGAATTAACCGGAAACTTTGGGGGAAACGGAGCTACAGGGTTTGGAATTTATGGTGTGGTATATGATCCGGTAAACTATACAAGTAATCCGTTACAAGTAAAACTGTCTGTTCTTGGAATGGAAAATGGAACAAAGATAATTCCAATGCCATCGTGGTTATCTGTGTCAATTCCAGAGTCGTCCTTTGGTTTGGCACCAACAGTTCCATATTATTTTACACTCAACTTTTCAAGTGACAATGCGCCACTTGGAACGTATCCTGTGGCAATCAAAGAGGACATGGGAGATTCTAGTTTTGTACAAGATGTGATGATAAAAATTTACAATCCTCCAGTATATGGAGGTCTCAGTCTAGGACCGCCAGCATCAAATGTATCACCAGAACAAGTCTATCCTGAAAATAATCAAACTAATGATATTGGTAATGCCATCATTTTGACAGAGGTGGGAATTCCAATAGCTATTGGAATTTCTGTTGGCATGTTGTTATTTACTAGGAAAAGAAAATGAAAACTCTACATCTTTCAATAATAGTTGGAGTAGGAATTGCATCTGTCATAACGATGGGTTTGTTCTTGACATTCTCCTCACTTTCGACTGGAACGGTTTTACAATCTAATAGAATGTCATCAAATTCAAACTATTCAAATGATATGCAAAATGCGGTTGATGTTAATTCAGTCATAAGAAGAACAATAGAACCTGAAAAAGTCTGTTTTATGGCAGATGGTGACTTTCTTGTACAATATCCTACAATCTCAAAAGTAATTCCGGAATCAGACAAATATGTATTGCAAAATGAGACAGTACATGTAGAACCATTAGCCAAATACTATAACGGAGAAGGAGCAGAGCTATCAAAAGATCAAATTGTAACATTGTTGTCAAAATATGATTTCAATCATACAACTACATATGACGAAGATGCAAAACACACCTTCAAGTTTAGAGGTGAATACTTTACTTGTGGATTTCAGTATGGTAATAACAACTATGATCTTTTGATACAATACAGCAAGTTAGTCGGAACAGGAACAGATTTTGGCTATGTTCCAATTGTAATAAACAACAAAACTACAGGACATGCTTCATTTACAGTATTTGGCGTGTTCAATAGTACAATTGTGTTTAACAACACCCTTGATTCCAAGGTCACATTCAAGATAACGCCCAATTTCACCTCGCAAAATATTACAGTTCCAGCTCACGAACTTGCCCTTTTGTATCTCAGGGGAAACATAACAAATCCTGGAAATGTTACATATCACTATCAGGCAAATGAACTTCCAGGCATTTCTGGGGACATAATGCTCAAGTTAGTTCCAAGATGTCTTGATCAGAACACGATGAAGTCTTTATACTATCAAACTGGCTTTGCATTAAAATTTCCAACATATCTTCCTGACGGTTTTGTTCCAGTTTGCAATGAAGTAAATCTTGAATTCGCGGCAATTGAGAGATTTGCAAATCAAACTGGGATAGATGAAAACAAAACTGTTGGACACTTTCCATATTCTATTTCTTCAAAGCTTCATGTTAACAATGGAATCATAGCTGTAAGAGCAATTATACAATATGGAAAAAATTCAACTGATCTTGCATATCAAGATTACAAAAACGATATCTCAATAGCATATGGTGACTCGACATTTTCTAGATATGGTGATGGCTCCATTATGACATATGTTGCACCTGGTGGGGTTTCTACAGTTGTATTTACAACAAAAGACCAATCTTACACATTTACTGGAAAGATACCACTTGAAGAATTGATAAAGATGGCAAAGAGTCTGTCATAGTAGGAATAAATGAAAACTCTACATCTTTCAATAATTGTAATGGTATCAATAGTAATTATTGTAATGATTGCATTATTTCTAACATTTTTTGGAATGAGAGTTCATCCGGTAGGTTTTGAAAATGATGCGGGAATAGTTATTTTGGAAAATCAGACCTATTATTTTACTACAGTAAATGATACAATGACTACCTATCAGGGCGAAGGTGTGCAAGAGTCATTTCATGATGTGACGTTTACTTTTCTTCCAAGACCATTCTCTGGTGGTCCTGTAGGTTCATGTGGCAATACTAACTTTGGATCTTATGTAAAGTTTCCAGATGAGGCACATGAATCATTGGGAGTGGGCATTCCAGGTATGCCTTGCAGAGAAAATTATACCCAGACTGATTTGACAAATCACACAAACCCACAAGCTGGACTGGCAGTTTATGATGGAAAAATAAAACTACTAGTAAGCATGGATAATCAAACATTAAACACTGGAACACATGGAATAACAGGAATTGCCTTTACATCTGTAACACCGTATGATTACATTGCGCATGGTGGTAGGTCGGCAATAGTAATTGAGCCATCCATAAACCAAGTAAACTTGACAAGAGGAACGACCACTACGGTTGATCTGCATGTAAGACATCTGGCAGGAATTCATCCATTTCCGTTTGCCTATGTAACTCTGAGTCCACCTTTTGGCACGATATTTTATCCGGCACATCTTGCCTCGTCTACAACACCGGAGCAAAGACTGAATGCAGAAGAGACTGGAAATTTAATTTCTGGCAGTCTAGATCTCGGAACTCTTGTTTCATTCCAAGAAACAATGCCAATAAAAATTGCAGCAGGTGGTGAAGATATAGTAAAGATGTATGTCTCAGTTCCCGCTACTCTGGGGGATGAATTCGTAGACCAGGGAGGATCTCTTAATATTCCAATAAAAGCTACTAGCGGCGATGCAAATTCTACCATATTTGCACAGGAAGGAGGAGTTAACTTTCTCATTGTAAAATAAGGAAATGAAAACTCTATACTTTATCATATTTGCAATAATCTTTGCTCTAGTCATCCAAACAAATCATGCAATGGCAGATCCTACATGCACTGGTGGACCAGGAATGTGCGGTCCACAACCAACTCCGCAGGAAAAACAGGCAATGACGCATCTTGATTTTCCGTTTGATGTAACAACCGATAGTTCTGGCAACATCTATGTAGCAGATTCTGGAAATGACAGAATAGTAAAGTTTGATCCTGATGGAAATTACACGATGCAGTTTGGCATCTCAGGAAAAAACTATGGGCAGTTTATGGACCCGAGAGGTGTGGCAGTAGACAATCAGGGTAACATCTATGTTGCTGATACCGAAAATGATAGGATACAAAAATTTGATTCTAGTGGCAAGTTCCTTCTCAAGTTTGGTTCTCATGGAACTGGCGATGGCCAATTTTCTGGACCATACAGTGTTACAGTGGACAAGTCAGGATTTGTTTATGTAGACGATGTAGGAAACGCAAGAATTGAAAAATTTGATTCTACTGGAAATTTTTTACTAAAGTTTGGCTCAAGGGGTCAAGACAAAGGGGAATTTGACGGAATTGAAAGAATAGTTACAGATAATTCTGGTTACTTGTATGTCACCAGTGTCTATCAAGGAGTGCAAAAGTTTGATAGCAATGGAAACTTTGTACAAGCAATTCCACTCAAACCAACTCTGGATGGCAATAACGCTCCTGATGCATGGGGCATTGCTTTGGATAAAAATGGCGAGATTTATGTGGCTGGATACAACCAGGCTCGAATACAAAAGTTCAACTCGTCTGGAAATTTTGAATACGAGTTTGGTTCATTTGGTTCAGCTGCAGGACAATTTGATCATCCTGGAAGCATTGCTATCGATAATTCAGGAAACATACTGGTAGCTGACTCGGATAACAACAGGATAGAAAGACTAGATTCATCCGGAAAATTCCTATCAGTAATACATGACTGGAATTTAACCGATACAAAAAATTATCAACAGTCTGTACCAGAATTTCCATTTACGATTCCAGTTTTGTTGATCAGTATTACATCATTAATTGTGTTCTACAGGATAAAGATTAGAAAATGAAAACTCTACATTATTCCATAATTGTAATCTTGGTGATAGGAATTAGTTTCATTATTGGTGAAAATGCATATGGATGTCTTGGCAATTGTCCACCAATACTGCCACCACCTCACTACGCCTCCCCTCCAATTACAGTTCACACAAATCTTGAAAACTATTCTACTGGAGACAATATAGTAATTACAGGTCATGTTTTTAACCAAACCAAAGATACGCCTCTGATAATCAAGATCTTTGATCCCATTCGTCAATCTCTATTTGACAAGAATGTTCCTGTTTCATTAAATGGAAATTATACTTGGACACTCTCAACAGTCGACTTTTGGTCATTTGACGCTTCAGGCAACTATACTATTCTAGCTCAGTACGGTCATGTCTACGCAATTACTCATTTCAATCTTAATTCTACCTTGACTCAATATCTTTACTCACAAAGCCCATTATGGCAATTCAAGAATGGTATGTCAGCCCAAGATGTGCACTGTCATGCTGGTCTTACCTTGATTGTTAGAAAAGAAAACTTTGCTCCGGCTTGCACACATCCAATCACTGCAACCCATCTAATTCTTAGTGGTTGGGCTCTTGGAACACCACCGATAAATCCTTTCATCAGCAGGGTTGACATAAGTGGATTACAGCAAAACTATACAGTTGGTCAGCCAATTGATGCCACAGTAACTTATGCTGGATATTGGAGCAGTGCAAACACGCCAGATGTAAAGATCTTTGGTGCAAATAATACACAAATCTGGTTCAACTGTCCAAATTGTTCTACAAATAATATTGGGGTTACAGGAGCAGTACCAAGTATTTCATATGGTAATTTTACTTACCACGTACAGGATTACAACGGGCGCCCTCCTATCATGAATGAAACAGGAGCCTACACAATGGTCATATCGCTTGACAATAAAAAAACAAATGCACAGTTTACTGTAGTAAAACCGTTGATGTTGCCTGCATCATTTGAGCCATGTGATACTCCTTATCCGCAATCAAATCATCATGGCGATGCAGTATTGTACATGCCTACAAATTCCATTGGAAAAATTTGTGTAAGATATCACAATCTCAATGATATTCCTGAAAAGATATTTGGAATCAGCATATATGATCCAAATAATTCCAATCAAAATGTAACAGGTGTTACAACTTGGAGTGACTCTACAGATAATACAATTCCAAAAGGAAATTCCACTGTAGTTTATTGGGTAAAAACAGGAAATCAAACCGGAATCTATGCAATGGAACTATTCTGTACCGGAACGCCTTTTGCCATAGGATATGACAATAGTTCCAAAATAGTTTCAAGCGATTTTCCATGGCATAGCGGAACAATTTATTGTCCAATGCAGGCATATGAATTTCATATTGATAGTCTGACTGGAATTGGTGTAAAATTCATTCCATATCCTTAGTGAGAAAATGAAAACTCTATAATTAAAGTAGAAAATAATCGGCAGATCTATAAAGTAGGATCCTGAAAATATGCAAAGGAATGAAAGAGTTTCAAGAATGGTGGAAGGGTTTGGCTAAAGAACTTGAAGAAGATATTGAATCGATTCAACCAAAGCAGGATTAAACTCTCTTTTACCTGATTTTACGTACAAAATGGGTCCAAAACAGTTCTCATTCTGATGGCATATTTCCTGTGGACCCGAACCGTGACAAAATGAGTGGGTAGGTATAAAACTAATTTTAGCAAACCCACCCACGGCTTTTTAAAATAAAATATTTCTACAAATTGTGAGTTCTGGCAAGTCTGACATAACTGTTCTTGGTTTTAATGACAATGGCATGACTGCAGGAATACCGCGAAGTGAGCAGATACACATGGGAATCTTTGGTGAGGTGGGTTCAGGAAAAAGTATTGTGGATACTATAATGATAAACCAGAACATAAACAGAGACGAGGGATTCATGCTTGTTGACCCACATGGAACTTTAGCACAAGATGTTCTAAGAATGATTCCAGAATCAAAAAAGGACCGCGTGATCTACATCAGTTTAGATACGGTGCGCTTGTGGGGAAAAATTGTAAAAATAAATCCACTTGAGGTAAAGAGTGGAGGCGATAGATATGTTGTTGCCATGAATCTTGTAAATGCATTACGAAACATATATCGTGATTCATGGGGCCCACAACTTGAAGCCCTGTTAAGAAATGGTGCAAATGCACTTGTAGAAATAGAAGACTCGACACTTCGCGACCTGGTAAAAATAATTACAGATGATAGAATGCGTTCTATTTTTATGAATAAAGTTGCAAACAGAGATGTCAGACATTTCTGGAATGTTTTATTTCCTCAACAGTATCAAAAAGATGCCGGACGTTCAGCGTACAACAAACTTGACAAGATCTTGTCAACGCCGCAGGTTGCAGCAATACTTGATACTGCAAAATCAACAATTGACTTTGGAGATATAATGGAATCAGACAAGTGGGTAATTGTAGATTTGTCCAGTGGCGGCTCTGATGACGTGATATCATTTCTTGGGACCATTCTAATCAACATGGTCTATGTCGAAGCAAGAAAGAGATTTGGAAGGCCTGATCTTTCCACAAAACCATTTTTCATGTATATCGACGAGGCACATCTTTTTGCCCCCTTTGCACTCAGGGAATTGCTAAACACCATGAGAAAGGCAAACATGAAGGTGACAATTGCAACCCAGACCATCAATACATTCCCAAGGGAATTTGCAAAGGAGATATCTGCCCTAGTTCGTACGCTAGTCTGCTTCAAAGTGGATATGGAGACTGCAAACATGTTCAAGACTGTAATGCCGGTATCAGTCGAGCAACTCACATCAATGACGCAGGGACGATTTGCCTTTTATTCCCAGGGGGATCCGCCGCACACAGGATTACTTATCGCAGTTCCAATAGTTGATAGGAAAAAAGATTGGAAGGAATTGGCAAGATATAGCGTGGAAAAGTATGGCGAACCAACATCGTTTGAAAGATATGTCATGCCAACAAAGTCACAACATTACTCCCCACAAGTAACACCACTTGAGGCAACAATCTTGCTCTTACTGTATAATGAAAACAGGGATATGACAAAAGACGAGATCTACGAGTTTGTTTACAAAATGTTTCCAGTAAACAAGCGAGATGTTTTTTCAAAACTCGATGATATCCTAGTTAACCAATTACATCTAGTAGAACGTAAAAATACAATATTTAACGATGGCGATGACAAACTTGTCACTCGTTATGTTTTGTCAGGCCTTGCATACAATAGTTTTTTCTCACAAGCCATGATGGGAAGACGTGCAGGGTCTCCACTGCACCAGACTACAATATTTCTGATAATGAACATGCAGCAAAAGACATTCAAGTTTTGTATTCCAGATCTTGGTGACAAGGGAGAACAAAGACCAGACTTGTTGATATTTGAGCCACAAAGACGTGATGATTCAAAAGATATAACATGTGATCCTCTGTATTGGTCTGAAAAAATAATTGCAGTAGAAGTAGAGATAGACCCAACAAAACATGAATCTCAGGTTGTTGAAAATTTCAGGAAAAACTTTGAACTTGGGTACGATGTATGGTTTATAGTTTTTTCAGACAAACACAAACAGTATGTTGTAGATGCAATGAACAAAAATAATATTGCAAAACAGTTTTACAATATTGTACTCATCCAGCCTGATGCAGTAGAGCGACTTGGCAACATACAGAACAATTCTGTAACTCATCTGACTAGGGAGGAACTTGAGGTGTACAACATACTAAAAGGCGGTGGTACGGCCCAGTCTGTTGCCTACAAGGCAGAACTTTCTGCATATGATGTAATGGGGATTTTATGGAAACTTGAGCAAAAGGGTGTGGCAGAACGTGGCTATATTGAGACTAGAAATACAAAATTTTCCTTGGAAGGAGGAAAAAACATCACCCAGACCAAAAGAGAGGAATATTTCATCCCAACAGAGGAGGGCAAGAAACTTGGAAGTTCAGATTCACATAATTTGGAAGCAGAGCAGAAAAGTGACACGGCTGTATTATCTGATACAAAAGACAAGAAACCCGTAGGGTTTGATTTTTCAAAACTCAGCGATCGAGGATTAAAGGACCTGGTATTAGATCCAGAAAATGGACCTCTTGCAAAGACCATGCTTGAAAATAGGGGAAATTATGTTCATATCAAAAACGGCAAGGTAATGACAAGAAAAAAGCCACGATGACATCTATAGGCAACTAAAGTGTGATTTCGTCTTTCTGTTTTTGAGCAAATGAATCCAATGAATTGGGTTTGCTGTGGACTTTCTCAGCGTGTACTTGAAACCCTTCTTGTGAGTAAAAAACAATATTGCATTCTTTACAGGTGGGCACGCAATCACTAGAAATGGTTTTTGATTTAATGGATGTGATTGAAATTCAGCTATGTTGTAATCAATAATTGTTGTTGTGATCCTCCGTCTGCTCCTACCTGTTTGGTATAATCATGTTTGATGACGCTCTTGTACAACTGTTTAAAATGAAAATGGAAATCATATGTCATGAGTGAAATGATCGCAGTACCAAAAGATCTATCGGAGAAGATTGAAGGGAGACTGAGTCTTGTAGATCTGAAGGATTTGGCCAGGAAATTGCTGCCCGCCAACAGCGTACTGAGGATACTGATACTCTCAGAATCTGACAAGTTATTAGGTAAAGAAGGAATTGCAAAACTGGAAATTTTTCTTAAACTGCTTTATCAAGAATTAGAGCACAAGTGATTTTTGTTAGGATTTCATTGTTTAATTATTGCTATACTGCTGAAGACTGTAGAACTTGTTTTAATGAAAGTATATCATTTTGTAAAACAGCTGCAACGTTTAGACAGGTGTTTGTTACAACCAATTATCTTATGGTCTTTGCAATCACAGAGAATACATTTTCTTTCCATGCTATGGGATATTGACTTCTAGAAGATAATATCTCTTGAAAAATACGTCTTTTACCTATGGAAACGTATTGATTTATAATACAATTGTATTATTATATAATACATGTTGGAAAGGTTGTTTGTATCAAAAACTAGGATCAAATTATTAGAAGAATTTCTTTTCCAATCTGACACAGAATATCATATCCGAGAACTTGCTAGATTAGTACACGATATACCAATAAATGTTCAAAAAGAATTGAAAAACCTACAATCTGTAGGTCTTCTTACTCATAGAAAACAAGGAAACATGGTGCTTTACAAATTAAACAAAGATTCTCCCATTGTAGAAGATCTCAAGAGAATATTTTTAAAAACAGAAAGTATTGGAAAAGAAATTCTTTCATTGTTATATGATAAAGAGAAGATTAGATATGCCTTGATCTATGGATCTTTTGCAAAAGGTACTGAATTAAAATCAAGTGATATTGATATGTTGATAATTGGAAGTGTTAACGAAGATTCAATTCTAAAGTCAACACAAAAAATTGAAAAACAAATTGGTCGTACAATAAATTTTATCCTTTGGACTGAAAATGAATTTCTACTAAAGACTCATGATAATATACCACTGATAAGAGAGATCTTAAAAACACCAGTGATAATGATAGTCGGAGACGAAAATGAGTTTAAGCGAACTATTAAGCAAGGGTCTAGTTGAAAAATTTCAATCAGATAAAGAACAGGTAAAAAATGAAATTGAAATTGCTAAAAATGATCTTTCATCAGCCAAAAAAATGTTATCTATAGATGAATGGGGCTGGGCTCATAATACTGCATATAATGCAATGTTACAGGCAGGTAGAGCATTGATGTTTTTCAAAGGATATAGAGCAAAAAGTGCAGAGCATCATCTTGCTGTAGTTTCTTTTGTTCAAGCTGTGTTTCCATCAAAATTTCCCCCTGAGGTCCTTCAGGCATTCTCAAAAGCAAGATTACGAAGAAATGAATCCATGTATGATAGAGCAGGTTCAATATCTTCTACGCAAGGAAAAAATCTAGTAGAAAAGGCCGATATATTCGTGAATAAAGCCATAGAAATTCTCAAAATTTGATACATTGTATTCGTTGCTGAAATGCTTGTTTTAATGAAAGTTATCCATTTCCATGATGATTTTAAATTGGTTAAAGAGCCATTATTTTTATCAGTTATGAACAAAGCCTTTTAACTTCTAAACAGATTAATTAAATCACAGTTAGGAATTAGAGGGGAATATCATGCAAGAAACAAAAAAGACTATGCAAAAAGAAGAATTGGAAGCACTTGTAGAGATGACTCTAAAAGACCACAAAATCATTTTTAAAAGTCTAGACAAACGTTGATTCAGGACATTACAGAAGATATCATTAGATCAATCCATACACAATTGGAAAATAGATTTCCAAATATGTTGAAAGGTGTAGAAAAAGAAGGTTTGATTAGTGCTCTGATTCAGAAACAAAATCAATCTCTCTTTGGATCTGATAATCTCTATCCTGATATTTATCTAAAGGCAGCTGTATTGATGGAAGGTCTGATAAGGTGGCATATCTTTACTGATGGTAACAAAAGAACTGCATTAATGTCTACTTTCATATATCTATATGGAAACAAACACTATCTTGCAATTCCTATTGATTCAGTTAGATTTTTGATTAGGGTAGCTGACGATAGACAAAATGATCAAGACTATACAAACAACTTGATTAAAGAAATATCCGAATGGTTACATGAACATAGTGCTACTGATGAAAGAGAATTTTTCATAAAAGCCGCAAGATACAATTTACTCCCTGCGATAAAGCTAAGTTTACTTTACTTCTTTGGATTTAGAAAGAAGGCTAAAAAATTAACTGATTATTGGTATGCTTTGGAGAGTCATCAGGATTATGTGCTGGAAGCTAAAGAAACCTCGAAATTGATAAGAGATGTTGTGGATAGTGCAATACTCCAACTATATCATACTTTGCGGACAAAGAAAAGGACTAAAGCCCAGAAACTTGACGAAAAATGAAATTATAATAAAATTAACCATCAAAGCTAGAATGTATTGATGACTTGAAAAGGATAGACTCAGAAAAGCAGTAAAGAAATAGATTTTAGAAAAAGGAACAGGTTAGTAAGATTGACATCTAATCTGAATTATCTAGTTCAAAACAGGCAACCTGATTATGACTTCATTATCAGGCAATGTAGATACAAACTCCCATCCTTTCATTATCCACTCCTTGCATTCTGTTACGCTGACTACCTTCTGACTATTCCCGTTTAATCCAAGCGTCTCCATAGATTTCTTCTTGATTAGTTGCTGCATCTGCTCTACACCAAGTTTTGAGAGGTTTCCCAACTTGTCAATCTCGTCCTTTGTATGACCGGCAATGGTCAAAAACTGGAGGTTGAAAGTTTCAAGTATCTTGTCCTGGCTTGTTTCCTCTTTTCCTGTAGTAACCAAATGATTAGATCCTCTTGCATATGCCTGGCGCATCTTTTCAATGATATCTTCAGGGAGCCCTTTGTTTACGGTATAGACATGTTCAATGTCTCCTGTGTGACCCATCCAAAAAACACGCCAATCTCTTATTACAAGTCCCTCGCTTTCGGCAACCATTAACCTAGTGTCGAAATATCTTCTAAGAATATACGGTCTCCACTGAAAGCCTGCCGCTCTCATCGCTTTTCTCATCAAATCTCCCACATTGTTTGATCCTATGTGTTGACCTACCTTACATGGGTTGTAAGCAAGAGCAGTTATGATTGGAGATGCTGGAGTTATCATCTCGCCATTTCTGATTCTTAATTCCAAATATTGCTTGAGATATTCGCATGCTTGTTCAGGAAGAAATGATGTAAATTGATGTCCTGCTTTGGACAAGCATTTTCTTACTGTTACAATTGTGGGAATTTTCTTGAATTCGACTGTACCGTTTTCTATGGTAAGTTCTGGCAAGTCTGCTACCTTGAGGCCATCTTGTCCAAGATAATCGCCTAAAACCTCAATCCTGAATCCACAAAATCCGACAAGAGTTAGCGCTATTTTTGCTCTAATGTTTGCAACATCGAGAACTTTTTGGAGTTCTGATGGAGTTGGGACTTGCTCGCTCTCGTATTTCGAATAATCATTGGAGCCGCTTATCCTGATTTTTTTCCTTACTTCAATCTCGTTGAAACTCCACCAACTCTTCAATGCCCTGACATATCCCTTGATGTTGGTGCCAGCACTTTTCTTGTTTTCAAAATGTGATATGACCTGGAGCAGAAAGTTGCCAGCAGCTTTGTCATTTAATTTTGCAAGCTTTTGTGTGGTTGTATCAAATGTCTTGCATACGTGCCCTATTCGTCTAAAGTATTCTGCAGCTGTTATCACACTTCCTCTTTCAAGATTCTCTACCCAAAGTTTGAACTGGTTATTTTTTAGAAGATCCTTGTAGGGTGATTTTTTGAGCGCTAGCTTCATTTTTTTGACTCCATTTTGAAAGAAAATTGAGTAAAAAAGGCGAATCTTGGACCCGATTTGAAATGCGGTTGCCGGGATTTGGACCCGGGTCGCAGAATTGGCAATCCCGCATAATAACCAAGCTATACTACAACCGCTTAACCGATTTAGAAATTATTAGTCTATTAAAGGATACTGTTTGGAATATAATTTTTTAACATGATGTTGTATATGTATATCATGAATAAACAGCTGGAAGAAAAACTAAATCAGAAAATAAGTGAGGTTGCAGACAAATCAGATGAAATTTTAAAAATTGTAAAATCATTGGATACATTGAATGCTAGTTCTGATTCATTTGTTTATGGAATTATTATAGGAAGACTGTACAACTCATTTTATTATCAATGTAGAAGAATTCTAAAACGTAATCCGACAAGTGATGAATTTGATGAATTTCTTGAAATTCTCAACAAGAAACAAAAAGAAATTCTTAATCTGTTAAAATCAACCTAGGCAGTTTTTAGCGGAATCACTTTGATTGTTGGGGTGCATGGTAACTTTACAGATGCACCATGTAGTGCTTTTCTTGCTGCGTCTAAATGTTCTTTTTTAACATGTACTTCCATTATCACTTGCCCAATCTCAATACGTGCTGCTAAACTTACAGCCTTGCCAAATGCGCCCCTCATTCCTTCTGATAATCTGTCTGCACCTGCAGTAGAAATCATCTTGTTCTCTCTTAGAAGAATATGTGGATATACTCTAAGTGTTGAATAGTAACCTGTTTCTCCTGTAACTGTTTCTACTGCTTTATTTGCAGACAATCTTGCTGACTCTATTGCCATGTGTCTTATCTGCATCTTTTGTTTAGAACAAAGCTGTACGCAGTAATCATAATCCCCATCTTTTTTTCCTCCGTAAAATTTTGCAATTTTTATCTGTGGTTTACCCTTGATGTACTTCTTTCTTGTATATGGTTGGCCATTTCCAACGCGGTAGTTTGCTCCGTGCATAATAACACTTTTTTCTGTTTATTGAGGGCCTATATTTTAACCGTGAGATCCTAAAATGCACTATTAGGATTGAAATATTCTAGTCACACATCCTATCCTTTCTTCTGGTTATGCTGTATGATTTTTGTCAACACTGAAATTCTATCAAAATGTGCAAAGATCTATTATATTGCTAATGGCTTCATGACTCTTAATGTCAGAATTAGAGTCCAAAGTAGAAGGACTACTGGTAAAAGATCACGTCCTTGTATCTGACAAAGAAATGCAGCATATCTTAGAACAGAAAGGATTTGGAGAAACGATGAAAAAGAAATTCTTTCTCAAGCCGTTTGAATCTTTATACTTGCTTTATGTTGATAAGCTCAAACTTTTACGAGGAAAATATGAGATAGATTTTGATTCTATGATGACAGAATGTATGAAAAATGATCCTGATTCTTTTACCAAATTTCTCATATACAGAGATCTAAGAACTAAGGGATATGTGGCAAAAGATGGATTTGGATTTGGTTCTGATTTTAGAGTCTATGAGCGGGGACAATTCGGAGAAAAGGGTGCCAAATATGTTGTATTTGGCATGACTGAGGGTAGAAGAGAGAAAATAGGTTTACTGCAAAAACAAATTGAAGACATCACTGCTATGGGAAAGGAACCAGTACTTGCGGTAATTGAACGACGAGGAGAGGTAATTTATTACAAAGTCTCTAAAATCCAGTTCTATCAAAACAAAGATCAACCTGGATTTTCCAGTATAGAGTCTTAAATATGATAAAACCGTTTTTTTGTACTATGGAGTTTAAGGAGATTTACTGTTTTAATTGTAAAAAAAGTTTAGGTAGGTATAACGAAAAATATTTTACAGATCAAAAAGTGGACGAGATAATAAAGGCAAATCATGCTTCACATATTTATGAAGGGCATGAAATTGTGGTGAAAAGAATCACTGTTGATTAATCTTTTACAAACGGTATTTAATCAAAGGTACGCCAGTTTTTACTTATTAATCATGAGCAATCGTTTTATAGTTATGTCCATTTTCTCAAACTGTTGAAGACTTCATTATTTCTATTTGGTTCAGTACTCCTAGGATCTGCTCTTATGTTTGGATTTGGACACTCTGCAATGGCCATGAACAGTAATGTTGTAATGACTCATCCTATTATGGTTGATACTTCTGGCCAACAGATTTCTAGCTTTCATGCTGGTCAGCAAATTGGTGTAGAATCTTCGCTTACAAACAATGGTCAATCTGAACAAAAATTTGCGTACATGGTACAGGTGCTAGGCAGTAATGATGAAACACAATATTTTGAAAGTACTTCTGCATCCATGCTTCCAAACCAAACCTTTACTACATCTCAAGTCTGGATTCCAAAGACTACTGGACAATATACCGTTGAAGTATTTGTTTGGAATAGTTTGACTTCTGCAATTCCACTAACAGATGTCAGTCAAATTCCTATCACTGTAAATTGATAGAATCTTGATTTGCATTCTCTTGCAGATTCTGGATTTAAGTCTTAGGCAGAAATTCACAGGACAAATTCTTCTTATTCCTTAATTATAATAAAATTTTTTGAATGTCTATGCCTGATGAATCGTGTAGAACCTGTGGCGGAGAACTAGTAAATCATACATTGTGCTCTTGTTGCAGAAAATCTACTCAAAAGAAATGTAAGATGTGTAATCATGTTACTTTGCTACAACCTCATCAATACTGCCTAAAAAATTCACCTTCACTCACAAAACCATTGCTTGTTCAGGTTGTTCCAAAGAAAGTCTCACTATCTAGAAATTATTTACATCTCTCTTTTCTTGCAGTTGTCGTAGTTGGATTTCTCGTTTTAGGATTAGCTTCCACCTCTGATCATGGTGTCTCTCCAAGCATGATGCCGGATGATGCTCAAGCTACTAACTCAAGCGAAATGGCAAAAAATTCATCTAGTTTTCCGACAGAATATGGAAAATCATATGATAATTGTCTTGCCTACGGGAGTGGTGAGTCTATAACAGTAACTTGTCCCACTAATGACGGGTATGTATACAAGGGAATATTGAACATGCCACAAGGTCTGAAAAAAGATTTTGCGGATTCGGTATTTTCAATTCGTGGGGTCTCGGTCATGGAAAATTCTGACGGTTCTGTGATTTTACAGTATCATCTGAAAAAATATGTGACAGATTATTTTGGAAATTAGGGATGGCAAGAAAAATATGTGAAAAATGCTCCCGCCGGGATTTGAACCCGGGATCACTGCCTTGAGAGGGCAGTATGCTTAGCCGGACTACACCACAGGAGCTTAGCTTAAAACCATAGGGAATAGCAATTTAAAGGAACGCTTTGCCTTTGAATGGATTTGTAAATTTTAACAGCTTTGATACTTTATAGCAAAATCTTCAATTGATTTTCTCATGGATGTAAAACAAATTCCTAATCTGCTTTCACTTTCTGATTTTCCTGTTGGCTTTGGAGGTTGTAGAAATGACGGGACTCATTTTGAGTGTTGCGAGTATGACATACTGGTAATGGATGGACAATTTGGAGAATCAGTTCATCATGTTGGAGATGATCTTGTCAGAATACATCATCATTCTCTTAATGAATTCCATGGAGATGTCCTTCACCATCTACAAGATATGAATATCATAAATGACGCTCAGTGGACGCTTAGGATGTTGTTATCGAAAATAAAAGAAAAGAAAGAACAGATTGCAATGTCTTATACTCGAAGCTGTCTTGTTGATACTGGAATTCTAGCCAGCAAAGCAAGAGATTCTGTCAAAACCAAAGATCCTTTTGCAGGGGTGTGGATAAAATGTGCGGCATATTTTTTGGCAGATGCTATATTCTCTCTTAATCTAAAGAGATCAAGTCCAACTCATATGCTGGAAATTATGAGAAGTATGAAGAAAGACAAAATAAATCAAAAATTTTCTATAATTCATCAAATCTTGGGAATTGAACGATCATCCACATCATTACTTTCAAGGATGGCCAAGTCGACTATTGGATTTTCTGATATGGTGGAAAACAATGGAAATTCTGAGATTATACAGAAAAAATATGAATATCTTGTAGAAAACTCCCTTCTCTCAGATTGTTACTTTTATTTTGGATATGTAAATCGAAATAATGTGCTTAAAGTACGGAATAAGATTCACCATAACCCGGAATTTATTCATGTTTTAAAAGTAGGCCTTGACATAGAAAGCGATTCTATGGTAGTTGATAGTCAGGCAACAATGTTGATACAAACTACAAACGAAATTCTCGGAGATATGAAAACTTAGCCATAGGCTGAAATACTCCTTATTGAGATCTTTCGATAACTTTTAAAACCCTGTATGAGATCTCCCAAGTATGACCGATGCAGCATGTGGATGCGACGCATCCACTGAAAATAGCACAGAATGCGACTGTGAAATGCAAGGCTCATGTCTTTGTGATGGTAATTGTACTTGCAAAGCATCAGTTTGCAAAGAACACGTAGCTTCATTCTGATATAGGTTTTAGAACCTTTTTTCTTTATTTTTTAAAACTAAGATTATCTACTTTTCGTTCTCATCTTTCATGCCCCATGTTTTAACCAGTTCCTTCTGGAACTTGTCTACTTGTTTTTCATTAAGGGCATCTCCACAATTCTTGTGTGTGGGAACTACTACCATCCCATCAAGCTTAAAATCAACCTCATACATGTGGACTTTTTCGCATTCACACATGTTCGGAATAAAATGAATCCACTATATTTGCTTATTTGAAAGATTTAACTAGATCATTTTTTCTAGAAAATGTATGCAAAAGTACACTGTATTCGCAATTTTTGCATTCTTGTTGATCGCGCCTGTTGCTTTACAATCAGTACATGCTACTTCATCTTCTGACTCTTGGTATCCTGGAAAGGGTCTCAAACAAGGTGATTATTTCAGTTATAATGTATGCTGGACGGACTGGCATAATTGTACTCCATTTAAGATGACTTTCTGGGTAAAAAATGAGACAAGTGATGGAAGCGGTTGGAATGTTGTATTTTTAGCAGTTGATGGTTCTATTGTACAAAAAGGAGTTATGACCATAGGGAAAATAACCCCCGATCCAACATCTTTTGATTCTAATATTTCAGATTACACGGGAGTTTACCGAAGTACAGTTTCTTGGCTTGACTCTTTTGCAACCAAAGATACACCAAAAACTTTTGATGTTCCTGCCTGGGGCCGAACTGGTTCAGTAGGTGGACAATCTGTTGGCCCAGTAGATCATGAAACAGTTACAGTGAAGGCTGGTACATTTGATACATGGGTTATAGGATGGCACAAAGGCGTTGATAACAAAATTTGGATAGATTCCAGTATTCCATTTCCTGTAAAAGCTTTTGTGTACGTTGATGTGACAACAGGTGCACCGCCTCCCGATTATTCTCTGGAATTGTTAAAGATAGGAAATAGTCCAACAGAACCCAGTGTCCTTGACATATCTTCCACTACTGCAGCCAAGTATAGTACTCAATGTGTTGCACCAAACATGGAACAAAATTCAATCCATCATGTCACTACAACTGATACTAGTTCTCTGGTTGTTGATTATAGGTATAGTCCATCTAATCCACATAATGGTTGTCCAATAGAATATAGGCTATCATTTGAACAGAACTATGATCAATCCCAAAAAGTCAGTAATGCTCAATATGATATATTCACAACAGATGACCAAGGAAAACAATTATCGTCCATAGCACAAAGTATTGGCAGGGCATCTTTGTTTGCACCAGTTGGAGATGATGATGTCCAAACTATTTTACACGGAACCACTCCACTGACACATGTAGTGATTGCAATGCTGGGAACTGGCTCTGAGGGCTCTCTGCCAGATGTTAGCATGGCAGGTATAGTGAAATTTGATGTAAAAACACAGGCGCCATTTAGTGGTTTTAACCCTGATAATTCTGGACAAACAAACCAAACAACTCCTGCAAATAGTACATCAATGAATAGTACTCAAACTACGCCACTGAATACTACTCAAGCTACAGTACCGGAATTTCCACTTGGTTCTCTTATGATGATGGCAATTGTCACTGGGCTTGGAGTTTTATTTGTTAGACTAACTCCTAGGCTATCAAATACTAGACTATAAAAAAATTAATTGGAACAATGCCAAATATACGAATAATAATTATTTTTGCTGTCATTGTTATTGCGGCAGTAGCAGGAATAGCATGGCCGTTTCTTGCTAACATGAAACATTTTTACATACTAGAGCCAATGCAAGCAAGCCAATGGCACATGGGAAAAGGATCTGAATACACTCCTGAAATGGTATATCAAGTTTCTTTTAACCAAACAAAATTTTCAGCTGACATGAAATTTCTTCCAGTCTCAGGTGGAAATCAACAACTCTTGGTTAAGATAAATCCTAGTAACGGAACCAAGGAAATAGATCAGACTGTGAACATTGGCCTAGTTTATGACTTTGTGGACACATCTGCCGAGGCAAAATCATACTTTGATATTCTTAATCAATCTATATTTTCCATGAGAGATTATGCAACTGAAAGCAAATATCTTGCCAAGGATGCAGAATGGGGTGACTTGTACATTGGTGAAAATGAGGAAAAACTCAGAGTAACTGATTCTGGAAACATGTCATTCAAATTTGGCTCTGCAAACGCATTTCTTTTATCTTATAGGATAGGAGCTAACATAAACAAAATCTGGATAGTTAACAACTTACCACTTCCCGTAAAATCTGAAATTTATGATCCGAATGGAAATCTTCTGTATACCTACGAGCTAGTTTCGTTGAAGGCTCCATCTACACCGGGTTTTACTTCATAACAATTCTCAAGCAGCCAGTCACAGAAATTTCTAATCTCGTCATTGATTTTGCCCCAAATATGCAAGGAAGAAGGCAATATGTCCAGTCTATAGTTTAATCCGATTGCTCTTACTCCCTCCTTTCCTTCGTACATGTACGCGTCTTGTATCTGAACACTCTCTAAAATCTCAAGAGCCTTTGATTTTATAACATCTCTTGGTATGAGAAATGACTTGTTGTCTCTTTGGAAAACAAACCCAATATTTTCAGTTCCATATGATTCATAATCTTCAATCTTTCCTCTCTCTGGAAAGTTGAGTGATATCTTGATATTGTATTTTCTTCCAATTCTTGTTGCAATCTCATTGATGGTGGTAAATGTAAGACCAGGATTCTTCTTTAAGAGGAATCGAATCTGGGGATTGTTTGATTTCAATTCCTCTTGAAGTTTTGTAGATATCTGGGAAAAACTCACACATGTGAACTGAAAATTTTCTCATATATGCATTAGGTTTCACTTAATTACAAGAGATTTTGAATATGTTCATGCTTCCATCGGATATGGACGGAGTTCCACATGATGAAGGTTCAGAAAGAGCATCAAGTGTTGATGATTACAAAGTAACATGCATTCAATTTATCAAAGACATAAGTGGCGATTATCTTGCATGGGTTGATTATTACAAGCTACCAGAAGAAGAAGATAAGAAAAGACGGACTCAAATACATGCAATTGTAGAACGCACAAACGAATGGATAGCAAAGATTGCAACAACGATAAAAGGAGTAGATATAGTTATGAATGACGGGATCCAGAAAATGGCAGAAAGTACAGCGGGGTATCCATTTCAAATAGGAATTTTTGTCAACAACATATCAGGTTACACCCTTGCAACACCTGGGATGATTGACATAAATGTAAAAGCATCTGGACGAGAGGGATTTAAGGTAAAACTAGGGTGGCATCAAAAAGATAAAAGATTCTTGATTAGCTCTACAAGTCCTGTTATGATTGACGAATCAAATATTCTTGATGTAGATTCTGATTTGTTAGATCTTCATCTGAAAATGAATGCTCAAAAGTGTAAACTACGAGATGTCATATCTTTTACGGCTGTTGTCACTGAAACTCTAGATGGCCAGGAACATGAGAGACGTGGTATGACTACAATTATTCACATGGGTTGACTTCTAGAACTATTCTTGGTTCCTCTGACCTCTTGTCGGAATACTTTATTTGTGATATTTTTTTACACAATTCCTGATCGCTTACTAGTGATGCAGTTCCGGAAATGGTATTGTTTTGGTACTCTATCTTGACGTTTGGATTGCAAAGTGCATTCTTTAACCAGTCACTATCTGGGTTTCTTCTGGAAAAATAGAACTTGCCTTTGTGGACAACTGTTCTGATCTCTACCGCATGCGCTTTGCCTGATTTTCTTCCAGTGGTAACCAGCACTGCCCTACATACTTCCTCTTGAATTTTCACAAAATCCATTTGGTTATAAAGAATTTAACCGATTGGATTGAAAACTCTGATACCTCCTTCAATAAACTGACTTGACAAGTCGACCCTATGGCAACACAGGTTGAATATAATGGAAAACACATCAAGGCAGATGACTTTAAAGGAAAAAAAGTCATTGATAGGGAAGGAATAGAGTATGGTACTGTAAAACATATCCACATCAATACCGACACTCTGGAGGTTGTGGGCATCACAGTTCACAAAGGCTTACACAAAGACCACTTTCTATCACGTGACTATGTAGACAGATTCACCGAGGAATCCGTTCTGTTATCTTCTGCACCAATCAGAATAGACTCTCAGGTAGTTGACATAGATGGACACAAGATTGGTAAGATCAAAAGACTCCACGTGGCTGTTGATACCAACGAATTGGAATCAATAGAAGTGTCTGCGGGTCTTACTAGTTCTAGAATCTTTCGCACTTCGGAAATCTGGGGCGTTGGTGAAAAGGTAATACTCAGACAGACAAAAGAACAATACAAAAATCCATAATCTCTTTTTCATCTTTTTTATTTTATGGCATCTCAAATATTGATTGCATAATATTGTCTAGTACCAATTTATAATAGATTAATCTCTCATCCTTTGTTGTACGCAGTAGAAACTGACAAACTTTCTAAAGTTTATCACAGCGGTCTTAAAGCAGTTGATGAGATTTCAATTAAACTGGAAAATGGAGAAATTTTTGGTTTCTTGGGTCCTAATGGTGCAGGTAAAAGTACAACCATTATGATCCTGACCACCTTGCTAAAGCCCTCATCTGGCAAGGCATTTGTAGCAGGATTTGATGTCACAACTCAAGCAAAGAGTGTTAGGCAAAACATTGGATACGTACAACAGGATTCTACTGTTGATGAATATCTCACTGGTCGTGAAAACCTAGAGTTGCAAGCGCGGCTCAATCACATTCCAAAGAATATCAGGACAAAGAGAATAGATGAGATATTGGAGATAATTGAGTTATCGGATAGACAACACGAGACTGCTGTGACGTATTCAGGAGGGATGCGAAAAAGACTTGATATTGGAGGCGGCTTGCTGAATATGCCAAAAGTTTTGTTCTTAGATGAACCAACCTTGGGTCTTGATATCCAGACAAGATACAAAATCTGGGAATATATAAAAAAAATTCATGATGAATTTGGAATGTCTATTTTTCTTACTACCCACTATATGGAAGAGGCAGATAAGCTCTGCAACAACATATCTATAATTGATAATGGAAAAATCAAGATAACGGGCTCCCCAAAGGAATTGAAAAGTGCATTGGGAAATGAGATTGTTATTTTTGAAATAGACTCTGAATTAAAACTTGACATGCTTGTCTCTGAAATTAAAAAAACTTCTACAGTAAAAGATGTTTCAACGAATGGTTCCGTAGTGACTGTATTTACAACTAGTGGAGATCAACTAACTCCACAACTTTTTCAACAAGCAAATGATCTTCAAATCAAGATAGAAAGTATCTCTCTTACAAAACCAACACTTGATGACGTATTTTTATCACACACAGGTCGTGAACTACGTGAAGATGATGGAAAATATGATAGAAAAAAAATACGAGAAAGAATGAGGAGAATCAGAGCATGACAATGCTACCTGACACATATACAATTTTCTGGAGGGAGATGAAAAGATACAAGAAATCACGAAGTGGGATATTGATACGGTTGATCCAGCCTGCTGTATGGATAATAGTGATGGGAAATACATTTGCAAGTACTAGGCCGCTAATTCAATCTGTGGGCTTTAATGGATCTTACATAGAATTCATGGCACCAGGTGTGATAATGCTTACTGCAATATTCACAAGCATTTTTGGTGGTGTAAATACATTATGGGATAGAAGATATGGTTTCATGAATAAAGCACTTGTCTCACCGGTATCGCGGTCTTCTATTGCATTGGGTAAAATGCTCGCAATATCTTTGATATCTACACTTCAATCAAGTCTGATTCTGGGAATTGCACTTGCATTGGGGGTGCACATCTCAAATCTATTTGTAATATTTCCAATATTGTTGACTGTTACCGTATTCTCGCTTGGTTTTTCTGGAATATCTGTCATAGTTGCTGCTACGTCCAAGTCCCAAGAGACCTTTTGGGGCGTCATCAACTTTCTTGGCATGCCTCTGTTTATGCTCAGTCCTGCACTTTTCCCATTGGAACTTTTGCCTCCCTGGCTTGCATTTGTTGCAAGACTCAATCCTGTTACTTATGCTGTGTTACTCATAAGGCAAATGATGACTGGTACGGTCCAAATATTGTCTGCGGTAATTGAGATGGCGGTAATATGCGGCTTTGTAGTGGTTATGGTTGCCCTTGCTAGCTATGTGTTCACAAGAGAAGTCAACAAGCCATTCTAATTTACCAGAATTGACAAAAATTGTAACAATTACTCACTTAGGAGATCTTTTTAGTATCTTGCAATCTGTGCCTGTTGAAGACTTCCCACGTTCTAATAGGAATTCTAGTACTAGTTCTATCCAGTATGTTTGTTGATTATTCTTGGGCTACCTCAAGCCCTTCCTTTTCTGTACAATGGGGTACATACGGGCTTCAAAATACTGGCCAATTTGCATTTCCACAAGGGGTATCAATTGACTCGTCAGGAAATGTATATGTAACTGATCTTGGAAATAGAAGAGTAGAGAAATTTGATAACAATGGAAACTTTCTCTTTACTTTTGGAACAAAAGGTAGTGGTGACGGTCAGTTCAATGCACCAATCGGAGTTGCAGTCGCCAATAGTTCTATCTATGTTATAGATAACGAAAGAAACGATATACAAAAATTCGATAGCACAGGGAAATTTGTAACAAAGTGGGGAGTGAAAGGGTCTGACCCCGGTCAATTTCTACTTCCACAAGGTGTCGCAGTAGATCCTAGTGGAGATGTGTATGTTGTAGATACAGGAAACAGCAGAATTGAAAAATTTGATAGTAATGGCAAGTACTTACTAAGTATTGGACAAAGTGGACTAGGAGACGGTCAATTTCTTTCTCCCCGTGCAGTTGCTGCAGATTCACAAGGGAGCATCTATGTCGCTGACTCGGGTGGAAACAAAATAGAAAAATTCACTGAAGATGGTGTCTTCTTACAATCTTTTAGTTCATCAACTGGCACCAATCTCCAGACTCCTCTTGGCATGTCAGTAGACAAGTCAGGAAATATCTATGTGGCAGACAGTGGAAACAACAGAATCGTAGAATTAGATAGTAATGGTCATATTATTACATCATGGGGGAGTCAAGGTACCGGTGCTGATTTCTTTGATAATCCTAGAGCAACTGCTGTAGATTCCAATGGAAATGTCTTTGTTGTAGACTCTAACAATAACAGAATTCAGAAATTTGTTCAAGATTCAACTCCAACTGTATCACAAACACAAACTGCTAACCAGACCCAACCTCAGACAACTAATCCAACACAGAAAGTTACAGTTACACAAAATGCTACGCAGGTAAACGCAACTAAAGTCCTAGATCCAAATGATCATACTCCTCCGTCTATTACTGCACCTTCTGACATAACAATAGAAGCAACTGGAATATTGACACCAGTATCAATTGGACAAGCTACTGGAACAGACGACAGTGGTATTGCCTCTATTACTAGCAATGCACCACCAAAATTCCCACTAGGTATTACAATGATTACGTGGACTGCAATTGACAATGGAGGTAATGTAGCAAAGGCTGTCCAGAAGATTACCGTTGTAGACACTACTCCCCCAGTGTTGACAGCCCCACAACCTGTGACCGTTGAAGCAACAACACCGGATCACAATTCTGTAGATATTGGACTTCCGGCAGTCAATGATGCAGTTGGTGTAGAATCTGTTACCAATGATGCTCCTCCGTATTTTTCAATTGGCAAAACAACCGTAACATGGAAAGCAATAGATACATCTGGAAATGCCGCAACCGCCACACAAGTTGTAACAGTCAAGGATACCACTCCTCCCACAATTCATGCTCCTTCTGACATAACACAAGAAGCAACTAGTCCCTCTGCCAATACTGTAAACCTTGGAAATGCCACAGTTACTGATAATGGATTGATAAAATCTGTTACAAACAATGCCCCATCAGTATTTCCACTAGGAAAGACTACTGTAACTTGGACTGCTACTGACCAGTCTGGAAATTCAGCAACAGCAACACAGGTTGTAAATATTGTGGATACCACACCACCAAAGATTTCACCGCCTGCGGCTGTCACATTTGAGGCTACTTCACTTAACAATAATACTGTACCACTTGGAAATGCCACAGTTACTGATAATGGAATATTAAAATCACTTACAAACAACGCATCAAAGACATTCCCGTTAGGTAAGACCAACGTATTATGGATTGCAACTGATGCATCTGGCAACAAGGCAAATGCTACCCAGATAGTTGATGTAGTTCATACAATTCCACCAAAACTAACCATTCCAGCCAATGTCACCTTTGAGGCTACATCCCTAAAAGACAATCTAGTTCCAATAGGAAATGCTACTGCAACTGATATTCAACAAGTTACAATAACAAACAATGCATCAAAGACATTCCCGTTAGGTAAAACTACCATCACATGGATGGCCAAAGACACATCTGGCAACACATCAAATGGTACTCAAGTAATAGATGTCGTTGATACTACGGCACCCAAAATTACTCCACCAACAAATGTAGTTGTTGAAGCAACATCGTTGAACAATAACACTGTATCATTGAGCAATCCTTCAGTAGTTGATCTTCAACAAGTTACCATCACAAATAATGCTCCAAAAGAATTCTCATTGGGATCTACAACTGTAGTATGGAATGTAGTAGATGCATCTGGCAACAAGGCAAATGCAACTCAAATTGTTACTGTAAAAGACACCACTGCTCCAAAAATCACTGCACCTAAAAATATCGAAATAAAGGCAACATCTCTTGCAGATAATGTTGTTCCATTGATTAATGCAACAACATCTGATAATGTTGAAGTAGTTTCACTTACAAACAACGCATCAAAGACATTCCTGTTAGGTAAGACTACAGTATTGTGGGTGGCAACTGACGAAGCCGGTAACAAGGCAAATGCTACGCAGATAGTTGATGTGGAAAATACAACTCCTCCGCAACTAACAGTTCCAGCAGGTATCACCTTTGAGGCAACTTCGCTTAACAATAATACCATACCAATAGGAAATGCTACTGCAACTGACATAGAACCAGTAACAATTACAAACAATGCTCCAAAATCATTCCCACTTGGCAAGACTAGTATTCTATGGATTGCAACTGATGCATCTGGCAACAAGGTAAATGCTACCCAGATAGTTGATGTAGTTCATACAATTCCACCAAAACTAACCATTCCAGCCAATGTCACCTTTGAGGCTACATCCCTAAAAGACAATCTAGTTCCAATAGGAAATGCTACTGCAACTGATATTCAACAAGTTACAATAACAAACAACGCATCAAAGACATTCCCGTTAGGTAAAACTACCATCACATGGATGGCCAAAGACACATCTGGCAACACATCAAATGGTACTCAAGTAATAGATGTAGTTGATCACACTCCTCCAAGATTAGTCGTTCCAGCAGGTATCACCTTTGAGGCAACTTCGCTTAACAATAATACTGTTCTACTTGGAACACCTACCGTTGTAGATATTGAACCAATCACAGTCACAAATGATGCACCAAAGCAATTTCCAATTGGATTAACTACTGTAACGTGGACTGCCAAAGACACATCTGGCAACATATCTAATGGTACTCAAACTGTGCTGGTACAAAACACCACTCCGCCAAAACTAACCATTCCAGCCAATGTCACCTTTGAGGCTACATCACTAAAAGACAATCTAGTTCCAATAGGAAATGCCACTGCAACTGATATTCAACAAGTTACAATAACAAACAACGCATCAAAGACATTCCCGTTAGGTAAGACTAGCGTAGTGTGGATTGCAACTGATGCATCTGGCAACAAGGCAAATGCTACACAGATAATTGATGTAGTTGATACTACGGCACCCAAGATAACTGCACCTTCTCAAGTTAATGTGGTGGCAAAATCAATTTCTGATAATTCTATATCAATTGGAAATGCTACTGCAAGTGATAACATCAAGTTGATCTCACTTACAAACAACGCATCAAAGACATTCCCGTTAGGTAAGACTACAGTATTGTGGGTGGCAACTGACGAAGCAGGCAACAAGGCAAATGCTACGCAGATAGTTGATGTGGAAAATACAACTCCTCCGCAACTAACAGTTCCAGCAGGTATCACCTTTGAGGCAACTTCGCTTAACAATAATACCATACCAATAGGAAATGCTACTGCAACTGACATAGAACCAGTAACAATTACAAACAATGCTCCAAAATCATTCCCACTTGGCAAGACTAGTATTCTATGGATTGCAACTGATGCATCTGGCAACAAGGTAAATGCTACCCAGATAGTTGATGTAGTTCATACAATTCCACCAAAACTAACCATTCCAGCCAATGTCACCTTTGAGGCTACATCCCTTGACAACAATACTGTATCACTAATCCAGCCCAGTGTAACTGACATAGAACCAGTAACAATTACAAACAATGCTCCAAAAACATTCCCACTCGGCAAGACTAGCGTATTGTGGATAACCACTGATGCATCTGGTAACAAGGCAAATGCTACACAGATAATTGATGTGAAAAACACCACTCCGCCAAAACTAACCATTCCAGCCAATGTCACCTTTGAGGCTACATCACTAAAAGACAATCTAGTTCCAATAGGAAATGCCACTGCAACTGATATTCAACAAGTTACAATAACAAACAACGCATCAAAGACATTCCCGTTAGGTAAGACTAGCGTAGTGTGGATTGCAACTGATGCATCTGGCAACAAGGCAAATGCTACACAGATAATTGATGTAGTTGATACTACGGCACCCAAGATAACTGCACCACATAACATCATAGTAAACGCCACAAGTTCTACAGGAACTCATGTTGATATCGGAAACTTGACAGCTAGTGATAATGTCCAGATAGTTACAATTTCAAATAATGCTCCCACATTATTCCAGTTTGGAAATACTACAATAGTGTGGACTGCAAAAGACGAAGCAGGAAATACAGCTAATGCGACTCAGATAGTTCAAGTTATTGACAGATCACCACCACGGTTGGCAATTCCTGCAGATGTGGTAACTGATGCAACAGCATTTGAAACACCTCTTGTGATAGGAGATGCTAATGGTACAGGAATAATAGATACCTCACCAAAAATAACAAGTAATTCTACTGGGATATTCCATATTGGTAAAACAATAGTACAATGGACTGCAACTGACAAGTTTGGCAATGAAAAGACACTAGATCAAACTGTTACAGTACTTGCATGTGGAAAACCATCTTCTGACTATAACTTGGTAATGGGAACAAATAGCAGTGACACACTAACTGGCTCAATGGTGCCAAACTTGATAATTGGACTAGGGGGCAATGATATAATTCATGAGGGTCCAGCAGGCGACTGTGTAATTGCTGGAGATGGTAACAATATCATATATGCTGGAAATGGCACCAATGCCATTTACGCAGGTAATGGTGATAACATCATCAAAGGAGGAAACGGAAACATGCAGGTGTTTGCAGGCACTGGAAGCAACATAATACAGGGTGGAAGCGGACAGAACACTTGCAGTCTTGGTAGCCCTGCAAAAGATCTAGTTACAAACTGTCAGGTAAAACTACGTTAAATTTTTAACAAAACACTATTTTTCATATAGGTTATAATTACAACTACTCATTTTCTGTGTGAATGACAAGTTCCAAGAACCTGTTTTCCCGTGCCAAAAAAATCATACCGTCTGGTATAAACAGTCCCGTAAGATACTATGATCCGTATCCATTTTTTGTAAAAAAAGCCAAAGGCAGCATATTGTGGGATGTGGATGGGAGACATTATCTTGATTACTGCAACGCATATGGTGCCTTGCTTCTTGGACATGGGCGAAAAGAAATAATCTCTGATGTAAAAAGACAGCTAGAAAAGGGAACCCTTTACTGTGCTCCTACTGAAATTGAAGTAGATCTCTCTGAATTAATATCTAGAAATTTTCCATCTATGGAAAAGGTACGCTTGGTTAATACTGGTAGTGAGGCAACCATGACAGCTATTAGGTTAGCACGAGGATTTACAAAAAAGAAAAAAATAGTGAAATTTGAAGGATGTTATCACGGTGCACATGACTATGTTTTGGTCAAGGCTGGTTCTGGTGTTGCACACATTGGCATGTCAGTCTCTGAAGGAAGTTTAGACGAAGTCTCAAAAAATACTCTTGTTGTTCCATATAATAACTCTCAAGAATTACAATCGTTATTGGAAAAAGAAGAAGATGTGGCAGCAGTAATTGTAGAACCTGTTCTTGCAAACATGGGACTAGTATTGCCTGATAAGAATTTTCTAAATGATTTAAGAAAAATAACCCTGGAAAAAAACATTGTATTAATTTTTGATGAGGTAGTCACAGGGTTTAGGATGTCTTCTGGTGGTGCTCAAAAATATTTCTCAATACGACCTGATATTACAACACTTGGTAAGGCTCTAGGAAATGGTTTTCCTATTGCTGCAGTAGGAGGTAAAAGTGAGATCATGGACATGCTGTCTCCTGAAGGCAAAGTGTATCAGGCAAGCACCTACGCCGGAAATCCAGTATCTGTCTCTGCTGGAATATCTTCTGTCAAAACCATGAATAAACTCCAGTCAAAATTATATCCAAAACTTGAAAAGAATTGTATCAAACTGGTTTCCGCAATACATGATTTAGCATCAGACATGAAAGTTCCTCACCAAATTAATTCTATTTCATCCATGTTTCAGATATTTTTCACCGATGAACCAGTGGTGGATTATGCTTCTGCAAAAAAAGCAGACATGGTAAAATTCAAAAAGTTATTTGAAGTATTGCTCAAAAATGAAATATTTATTGCGCCCTCACAATTTGAAACAGTTTTTCTGTCATACGCACATTCTAAAGACGATGTGAAAAAAACAATCTCTGGTTATGAGAACGCACTAAAAGCGGTGAAATCATGAAATACCTGATTGGAACTAGGGGTAGTCAACTCTCACTTACTCAAACAAACTGGGTAGTGTCAGAAATTAAAAAAAAGTCTTCACAGACAGAGTTTGAAATAATTACAATCAAGACACAGGGGGATACTGATGCACGACCTCTTTTTACAATAAACCAAAAAGGGATATTTGAAAAAGAGATTGATAGGGCAGTGGCAGAAAGAAAGGTTGACTTTGCAGTGCACAGCCTAAAAGATGTTCCTGCGGAACTGCCAGAAGATTTGGTACTGGCATGTGTCCCAAAAAGAGAAGAGGCAAATGATGTCTTTATAGCAAATGATGGCAGTATGTTGAACACAATAAAAAAGGGAGCACTCATTGGTACAAGTAGCTTGAGAAGAGCGGTACAAATTACAAGAATTAGGCCAGATGTTGTAGTGAAACCAATTCGGGGTAATATTGAGACAAGAATAAGAAAGGTTCATGATGGAGAATTTGACGGTGTAGTCTTGGCTCAAGCAGGAATCTCAAGATTGGGGCTTGCTGTGAAATTCCAGAGATTGTCTATGGATACATTTCCACCATCTCCAGGACAGGGAGCACTTGGTATCGTATCACGAAAGGATAATGTCTCCTTGATTGAACTGCTCAAAAAAATTGAAGATCCAGAGACTCGAAACGCAGTAGAGGCAGAAAGATCGCTTTCCATGTTTGTTGATTCTGGATGTCGATTTCCGGTTGGAGCATTCGCTCACATAGATAATGATCGTCTAAAATTAAAAGTAATAGTGTATTCAATAGATGGGAGCAAATCTATAATGGTGGAAAAAGATTCAGAGATAAGCAAGGCAAATGATCTTGGTAAACAAGTTGCAACAGAGCTCAGAGAAAAGGGAATTTCAGATATTGCAAAGGACTGGAGAGAAAAAGTAGAGGAATGGAATAGCAAATGACTGGCAAAGTTTTCATTGTTGGTGCTGGTCCTGGTGACCCAAAACTTATCACACTAAAGGCAGTTGAATCTATCAAATCGGCAGATATAGTCCTCTATGACAGATTAGTAAGCAAAAAAATAGTCGCCATGATTCCCAAAAGGGCTGAAAAGATGTATGTCGGAAGAGACGTCGGTGATGATTACAAACATCAGAATGCAACAAATGATTTGATGGTAAGATTTGCGAAAAAAAATAAAAATGTTGTACGACTAAAGGGCGGGGATCCTTTCATTTTTGGAAGAGGTGGGGAGGAGGCAGAGTTTCTCAGAAAACACAAAGTCAAATACGAAATAATTCCAGGCATAACATCTGGCATTGGTTCTGCAGCATATTCTGGAATTCCTCTTACACACAGAGAATATGCATCATCTGTAGTATTTGTAACAGGTCATGAGGATGCAAAGAAAACTGAAGGTGTAGTTGATTGGAAAAAACTTGCAAAAGCAGTAGATACTATAGTAATCATGATGGGTCTATCAAGACTTGATATCATATCAAAGAAATTGATCAGCGGAGGATTGAGCAAGAATACGCCAGTAGCGGTGATTCAAAACGGAACAACTGATGAACACAAGATGATAAAAGGTACTCTTTCGAACATATCTAAAAAGGTCACCGAAGCAAAAGTCAAACCTCCGACCATTGTTGTAGTTGGCAAGGTGGTAAATCTCTCTGATAAAATAGGGTGGAGATAATATGCAGGGAAAAGTCATTGCTATTACCAGATCAAAAGAAGACTCGGAGGAATTTACTCGATTGGTATCTAGCGCAAAAGCAAAAGCAATCTCGTTACCCACTATAGAACTTGTAAGCAAAGGAGAAGGGATGGTGGATGAATTTCTAGATGCAGTAAAGGTCGATGATCCGGACTATTCTGTTTTTATGAGCTCAAAGGCAGTCAAGCTTTTGTTTGACACAGCAAAAAAAATCTCAAAATATGAAAAACTCCAGCTTGCTGTTGCAAATACAACAGTAATTGCAGTTGGTCCAAAAACAAAAACTGCACTTGAGTCTGAAGGTATTAGAGTATCGCATGTTCCAGAAAGGTTCTCGTCAGTTGGGGTGGGAGAAGTTTTCACATTTCTTAATGCTGAGGGAAAAAAAGTAATTGTTCCACGAAGTGGGGCATCAACACCCTTTCTTGCACAGCTTTTAAAAAAAATAGGCCTCAAAGTAAAAGAGGTCTATCTATATGATGTCAAGTCTTCTAGCTCATTGTCTTATTGGACTGAATTCAAAGAACTTTTTTCACAAAATAAGGTAGATGGAATAATATTTACAAGCGCCTCGTCTGTACGAGCATTTTTTGACATCATGCTGTCTGACGTGGATGAAAAAACTCTAAAAAATAATCTGGAAAAAACCACAACTATTGCTATAGGTCCCTTTACAGCAGATGAGCTCAAAAAATTTGGGGTAAAACCATTCACATCCGACGTACATACAGTACAGGGTGCAGTCGATGCCATCAAGAGTTGCTTTGCTAGGTGAGCAATTTTAATAACGGCCAAATAGTCAGAAATGACAGAAAACGACTTGAATCAAATGTCAAAGGAAATGCTATCTAAAACCCGTTCTCTTTCTATTGTTATTCCTACATATAATGAATCAAAAAATATAGTGAAGATGCTTGATTCATTACGTACGGCACTAACACGAGAAATGAATGCAGAGATTATTGTAGTAGATGATAATTCTCCTGATGGTACAAGTCAAACTGTTGAAGACTATGCAAAAAATTCTGAAAATACTGGATATACTATCCAAATAATACGCCGTGAGAACAAGCGGGGCCTAAGCTCTGCCATTGTAACTGGAATCGAAAGCGCAAAAGGTGATGCTGTAGTTGTAATGGATAGCGACTTGTCTCATCCTCCGCAGACCATACCTCAAATGGTTGAAGAGCTACAAAATCCTGATTGTGATATAGTTGTGGCATCCAGATATGTGGATGGTGGGGGTGTTTCGGGATGGCCATTTAAAAGAAAATTAATCAGTAAAGGCGCAACCAAAATTGCACAACATGGACTTGGAATAAAAATAAAAGATCCAATGTCTGGATTTTTTGCATTCAAGCGTCATATTGTAAATAATATAAAATTTGATGCTATTGGATACAAGATACTACTTGAAATTCTTGTAAAAGCCAAGGAAGCCAAAGTCAAAGAGATACCTTATACATTCATTAATCGCACAACAGGTTCAAGTAAGCTTGATTTCTCAGTAGGTGTCGGTTATCTGAAATCTATATGGAGACTGTATCGATACGGCAAGTCTGTTAGGTCAAATGAGAGACGCACATCTGTTCATTTTCTATCAAAGGCTGGAAGATTCTACACCGTTGGCGCATCTGGATTGCTAGTAAATTACTTTGTATCTTTCATGTTTGGAGCAGTGCTTTCCAATCTCTGGTATATCTATGCCACGATGATAGGAATTATTTTCTCTATGAGCTCCAACTTTATACTCAATAAGATCTGGACATTTGAGGATAGAACATTTGAACCAAGGCAAACTCTGATGCAATATGGATTGTTCCTTGGGTTCAGCGGAATTGGTGCAGTCTTTCAACTGTTGATGGTATACGGTCTTGTTGAACTCAGACACTTGAATTATTCCATTGCGTTGTTCTTGGCAGTTGCCATTGCATCTGTAGGGAATTTTCTTCTAAACAAAAAGTGGACCTTCCAAGAAAAAGTTTGGAGCTAAATCTCATTCTAAATTCTTGGAATGTCTTTTCTTAGCTGGACCTAATAGTTTTTTATTTAATTTTTTCATGTTTGATCCCATTTAGCTTGGCCTACTCCGCTATACAAGTATGAAGAGGGGTGTAACTTTTTTATAACATAACGGGGTTATGTCAAGTATGACTTCTGAAAATCTCAATATGGATTATAGTAAATATGATTTCAAAGACTCTACTGAGATGTATGTTTACACCAGTAAAAAGGGTCTGTCAAAGGAAGTGGTTGAAGAAATTAGCCGAATGAAGGGCGAACCACAATGGATGCTAGACTTTAGACTTCGTTCATATGAGATCTTTATGAAAAAACCAATGCCCAACTGGGGAGGTTCTTTGAACCAGATTGATTTTAACAATATCTACTATTATGCAAAAGCTTCTGAAAAAACAGAAAAGGATTGGGATAATGTTCCAGCTGAAGTAAAAGCAACATTTGATAAACTGGGAATTCCTGAAGCAGAAAAGAAATTCTTAGCAGGTGTAGGGGCACAATATGAATCAGAAGTTGTCTATCATAGTTTGAGAGAAGATCTTGCAAAAAAAGGTGTGCTATTTTTGGACACTGATACTGCACTAAAAGAACATCCTGAAGTCTTCAAAAAATATTTTGGTAAAATAATTCCACCGGAGGATAACAAGTTTGCGGCACTTAACAGCGCAGTGTGGAGTGGAGGATCGTTCATCTATGTTCCAAAAGGAGTCAAGGTAGATCTTCCATTACAAGCATACTTTAGAATCAACAAGGAAAACATTGGTCAGTTCGAAAGAACCCTCATCATTGCAGATGAGGGTGCAGAAGTACATTACATAGAAGGTTGTACAGCACCAGTGTATTCTTCAGAGTCGTTACACTCTGCAGTTGTAGAATTAATTGCGATGAAGGGTGCAAAACTACGATACACAACAATTCAAAATTGGAGTAATGATGTGTATAATTTGGTTACAAAGAGAGCGTATGCGTACGAAGGCGCCAGTGTAGAATGGATTGATGGAAACATTGGAAGCAAACTGACAATGAAATACCCTGGAATTTATCTAATGGGACCATATGCACATGGTGAAACACTTTCAATTGCATTTGCCGGTAAGAATCAACATCAGGACACAGGTGCAAAAATGGTTCACCTTGCTCCACACACTACATCTAGAACAACATCAAAGTCAGTAAGCAAGAATAATGGTAGAACCACATATCGAGGTCTCTTACATGTGGCAAAAGGTGCAACTGATGTCAAGGCATCCGTCAGATGTGATGCATTATTGCTAGATGATATTTCAAAGACTGATACTTATCCATACATGGAAATCAACCAAGAAGATGCAACGGTGACACACGAGGCTACTGTTGGAAAAATTGGTGACGAGCAAATCTTTTACCTGATGACAAGAGGATTCACTGAAGAAGAAGCACTCACACTTATTGTGAATGGATTCATAGAACCATTTACCAAAGAGCTCCCAATGGAATATGCGGTAGAGCTTAACAGACTGATTAAAATGGAAATGGACGGCTCAGTCGGCTAGTGTGCCGATTGTGTCAATTTGTGATGTAAAATGTCTCCTTTTGTTCTCTCTAAACTTGACTCTAGTCACATAGAAGAGATTTCTGAAGCAAATAATGATCCTGCGTGGTTGAGAGAATATCGCAAGAATGCGTTTACAATATTTCAACAACTCCCTCCAGAAGTTTCTCCTCTTTACAACAAATACAGCGACGCAAACAAGATGGATCCAGAACAGATACTGTTCTCCCTAAGCTCTGACAGTACAATTCCAGACTTTGTAAAAGATAGGTTAGTAGAAATCGGTGATAATCCAAGCATAGTTCAAATTGGTACTAACATCCACAAGATCAATATTCCGTCCGAACTAAAAGAGAAAGGTCTTGTAATGTGTTCTATTCAAGACGCAATCAAAAACTACGGTGACAAGATAAAAAAATCATTTGAGCAAACAGATTCAAAGAGAGACAAGTACATCGCACTAAACAATGCTTTTTTCAATTCTGGAATATTCATCTACGTTCCACAAAATCTTGTTTTGGAAAAAACAATACATCTTGTGTCATCACTTTCACTTGACCAGACTTCTACCATATCGCGTAATATCATAGTGGCAGAGGATAGCAGCAAGGCTTCTGTTGTTCAGGAAATCTATGCGCCTCAAGCAACAAAACAGCAAGCATATCTTGAATTATTAGATGTCTCAATTAGTCCCAACAGCCAATTTGATCTGGTTACATTACAGGCAATGGATGAGATGGCAGTCAACTTTTCTTCTAGGGTGGCAAGAATAGAGCGTGATGGAAGAATGAATTGGTATCTAGGATTGTTTGGCTCACACCTCTCACGATATAAGGTGGATAATTTCCTTAACGGCCAGGGTGCAACTGCACAAGATACCGAAGTGGTTTTTGGAAACAAGAACCAGTCATATGATCTTACCTCAAATTTGATTCACAATGCACCATCTACAATTGGCCGAGTCCTAGAAAAATCCGTTCTCAAGGATACTGCCAAGTCTCTCTTTAAGGGAATGATACGAATTGAAAAAGACGCACACCATGCAGAATCATATCTTTCAGGACACTCTATTCTGCTTGACAAGGGAGCAAAATCTGACTCTATACCTGGACTTGAAATATTTACAAATGATGTCAAGGCAACACACTCTGCATCAGTTGCCCAAATGGATGAGGAACAAATCTTTTATCTTGCTACAAGATGCTTGAGCAAATCTGATGCTCAGAAAATAATTGTAGAGGGATTCCTTGAACCTCTTTCAAGAAAAATGTCATATCAGGTCCGCGCATGGATAAGTTACTTGATAGATTCTAAATGGACAGGACGTAATCTTACTATTAAGACAGATGAACAACTCAAGGCTATGCTTGAAGTAGAAGAAACAAGGTATCGTGAGACTGACACATTTGAAAGTCATTACAAGTATCGGTGAGATCTTTGTCCAAATGGGTTAATGTTTGTAAAACAAGTCAATTAAAGAAAGGCGAGATGTTTGATTTTGATCATGAAGAGAAAAAAATTCTGCTTGCAAATCTTGATGGTAAGATCTATGCATCAGACAGAATTTGTACTCACGCAGATGCAGACCTCTCTACTGGAATATTGACAGAAGAGGGAGTCACATGTCCACTTCATCTCTCTACATTTAATCTAAAGACAGGTGTACCAGAAAACCTTCCAGCTGAAGTACCGCTAAAAATCTACAATGTTAAAATAGAACAAAACGAGATCTACATAGAGGTAAACTAATTTGCAAACAAGTTTCATAAATATTGAAAACATTCGAAATGACTTTCCAATTCTGAAACGTCTGGTACACAAAGACAAACCACTTGTCTATTTTGACAATGCGGCTACTACGCAAAAACCAATTCAAGTGATTGAAGCCATTAGCAACTATTATTTGAATTATAATTCTAATATTCACAGAGCTGTCCATGAGCTTGCTGAAGAAGCAACACTCGCATATGAGGCAACAAGAGACAAGATAGCTAAATTCATCAATGTAAAAAATCGTGTAGAGATTATTTTTGTAAGGGGAACCACTGAGGCAATCAATCTTGTTGCTTATGCATGGGGACGACAGAACATCAACAAAGATGATATCATAGTAACCACAGAATATGAACATCATAGTAACATAGTTCCATGGCAACTTTTAGCAAAAGAGAAAGGGGCAAAACTAGAATATATTGGAGTAGATGACAACGGGGAGTTAATCCTAGATCATCTGGATGCATATCTCAGAACGGGAAAAGTAAAGATTGTAGCATTTAGCCAAATGTCTAATGTTCTTGGAACAATAACTGACTCTGAAGAAATTGTCAAGAGGTGTAAAGCACATGGTGCACGAGTGCTGATAGATGGCGCACAATCGGTTCCACATTTTAAAGTAGACTTGCAAAAACTTGACTGTGACTTTTTTGCCTTTTCTGCACACAAGATGCTTGGCCCAACTGGAGTTGGGGTTCTTTGGGCAAAAAAGGAATTGCTTCAAGAAATGGTCCCATTCAATGGTGGAGGAGACATGATACGAGAGGTACACAAGTACGAAACTACCTGGAATGATCTACCATACAAATTTGAAGCTGGCACTCCGAACATTGCAGATGTCATAGGGTTTGCAGCAGCACTAGATTATCTTGATAAAATAGGTATGGACAAGGTACGAGAACATGAAATGGAACTGACAAAATATGCACTGGACAAACTTTCACAAATAAAGGGAATCGTACTATATGGTCCAAAAGATGCAGCAAAAAGGGGCGGTGTAATATCATTCAACCTTGGAGATATTCATCCACATGATCTTGCTACTATAATTGATGAAGATGGAATTGCCATTCGTTCTGGTCATCACTGTGCACAGGTACTAATGGAAAGACTGGATGTATCTGCAACATCCCGCGCAAGCTTTTATATCTATAATACAAAAGAAGAGGTAGATGTTTTTATCAGGTCGCTTAACCGTGCAAAGGAGTTGTTCAAGCTATGAGCAGTGCTGATATTTACAGAGAAATTATTCTTGATTATTATAGAAATCCAAGAAATTATGGAAAGATACAGAATCCTGACATTGCACAGAGAGACAGCAATCCTCTCTGTGGTGACGAGCTTGAGATGCATCTTAACATAAAAGACGATAAAGTTGCAGACGTAAAATTTACAGGAAAAGGCTGTGCCATAAGCCAAGCAAGTGCATCCCTGCTGACAGAACTCATTCTGGGCAAGGATTTTGAATATGTCAAAAAACTCACAAAAGAGGACATACTTGATAACCTTGGTCTCCATGATCTTGGACCGGCCAGAATCAAATGTGCCTTGTTATCATTGAAGGTTTTAAAATCTGGTCTATATTCTTATCTTGTTGACAAACTACATGATACTGCATCTGCAGACAAGATAAAAGAAGAATCTTCAGGCCTTTACTAAATTGTCCATCTCAAATATGGTATTACCTCTTCAGATTAGAAAAATCATCTTTGAAAAATTCAATGATACAAATGTTAGATTTACAAATGATGAAATCCTTGAACTGCTAAAAAATAACGGCCTTGACAGTTCTGTTACAATTGATGATGTTGAGCAATATTTTAACCAGTTGCGTGATGCTGGATTGATAAGGCAGATTGCCCAGAACTTTACCACGAATTGGTACAAACTCTTTGGTGTTGTAGAAAAAATCAAATGCAATTCATGCAATCAGGAAATCTACTTGGGAAAATTAGAACCACGTGTCTGTCCAAATTCTGAATGCAAGGCAGCCATTTAGACATTATATCTTGGATGAAATTCCAATACTTGGGTCATGCTATCTTCTGCACTCTGCCTATCTTGCCACTTTGTAGCTCTACTTTAATCCCGTGAGGGTGAAAACTGCTTGAAGTAAGAATTCGTTTCACTATACCATCTGTTAGTTTACCGGTACGCTGATCCTGCTTTTGTACTATTGATACCGATATTCCTATCTTGATTTTATCTCTTGTAGGTATGTTTTCCAACGTGAGTCACATGTACTATTATTTAGAACGATATCTTGTGGCAGCTTCTTCTAATGCCTGAATCATTGGTAGCTTTACACCGGTGAGGTATAGTACTAACGCACCTCCTGCAGTACTTATGTGGTTTATCTTCTCGGCAAGACCATATCTTTTCAGTGCTGCAGTAAGATGTCCACCGCTTACAATTGTGGTGGCAAATGAATTTGCCACTCCTTTAAGGAGTGATTCTGTGCCAAATTTGAAATTCTCATTTTCAAAAAATCCCGCAGGACCACTCATGAATACAGTTCCTGCACCTTGGATCGATTTTAGGTAATAGTCGACTGATTTTGGTCCCAAGTCAAATATCTGCTCACCTTTCGCAATTTCACGTACATCCATTTCTTCTCTTTTCCCGTTTCTTTCAACTGCGATGTCTACTGGAACTGAAAATACGTCTGGGTATTCACCAATAAGAGCATGTGCCTTTGAGACTACCTCTTCTTCTCTCTTGATTCCCAGTGGGAACTTTATTCTTCCCTGAGCTCTCAGAAAGACATTTGCAATAACTCCTGTAAGAAGAACTTGGTCTGCCCTACCGTTCTGGATTAGCTCCTTTATTGCCTCAAGCCTGTCAACCACCTTTGAGCCTCCAAGCACGACCACATGTGGTCCCTTGGCAACGGTCATTATCTCATCTAGCTTTCGGACTTCACGTTCTACCAACTTTCCCGCACATGATGGAAGAACATGTGCAAAACCGATTATTGATGGATGTGATCTGTGTGAGCTTGGAAACGAATCCAATACACAAATATCGAATAATTTTGAAAGTCTTTGTACCATTATTGTTTTAGACGCGTCAGAAGATGAGAATTCGTAATTTTCCTCTGCGCATAATCTCAGGTTATCAAGTAATATAATGTCACCATCTTTCATGTTTTTAATTTCTCTTTGTGCCTCTGAACCAATTACATCTTCAATGTACTTTATCTTTCGACCCAATATCTGCTCTAACACCTTTGCATGTTTTTCCATTCCTGTATAGTCCTTGTTACCTACTCTTCCTTGGTGCGAACCAATCACTACTTTGGCACCCTCTAGGTCCTTGAGAGACTCGGTAGATTCTCGAATTCTGCTTGTCTCGATTATCTCCATTGTGACAGGATCTATGGGACAGTTCATGTCTACTCTGAGAAATACGGTCTTACCCTTTGTATCAAAGTCGCGGATTGTTAGGATTCTCAATGTCGTTCCTATCTTTGGATGTGGTTAAAATCTTTTAGCCATTATCCTAGTAACTTTTTTGGCCGATCTTTTTTCTACTTGGTTTTATATTCCTAAATATATCATACACTGGTCCTGATCCACGTCTTGTCAAGGACTAGATTATAATTTTAGGCGGATAATCATACGATGTTTGAATTTTTAGAAACCGTGGATATTGTAAGGGTGTCAAACTGGTTTGTGACCGTACAAGATACATCCGCGGTTTCTAGACTGCGTGTATTATTACTGAATGAAAAATAGAAATGATTATCATTTTACGATAAACAACAAACCATGGTAAGATCTGTGTGCTATGGCCGTATACGTATTCTTTCTTTATAGTTGTGCATCCTGATGGTATGGCAGACAAAATGCTATTGTGAAATAGGCAGATCCGGGGAAAATATGTACCCGTACCTATTATAGTGTAATTGACATCTTTTGTACCCTGGATACCATGAACAATTCTAATGAAACGAAAATGAAAAGATAAGCAATCTGATTTTAATATGGTATTACCAAGCAATGGTTAGATGTTACATCTAGGAGAGAATTTCACTGCAGAACTTGATATTTGACATACGAAGTAGGACATTTTTCTTGCTATTGCTAGCTTTTCTGATTCTGCTTTATCTAGCTGTTACAAAAATAGTACTTGTACCTGATGCCGGATTTGAAACAACACTTTCAAAACTCGTGGGAAATCGTGTTATAGATCTTACGATGGATGTATTTACAGAACTTGGATGGGTACTATATCCAATATTTATAAGCATCATACTGTTTATCATAAAAAGAACAAGGCGTCTTGGGCTTGTACTGCTTCTCTCGCTATTGATAGGTACCATGGTTGCAGCCTATATGAGATGCTATACTGGATATGAAAAGCCAGCACTTGATTTTATAGGTGCACATCTGGCAATCGCATCTGGTGCAGATGTGAGTGTACCATGTACCATCGATGGCACTTTTCCTGCAGGCGATACTGTGAGAACCACGATATTTGCATTTATCATAGGATATGCATTGTCCAAAAGGTTTCCACGCGGATGCTATCTTTTATGGGCATATCCTGCAGTAGTCTCAATAAGCAGATTGTATCTGTTACAAGAATATCCATCCACTGTAGTTGCTGGGGTGATCCTTGGCGTATTAATTGCAAATATAATTTCCAAAAAATTAAAGATAGAACTTATCTTTGACAAGTCAAAATCCTAGTTCCTCCATGACCTTGGAGCTTATCAGAACCATTGCATAATGATCCGCGTCGTAATTGTATATCCAATATCTTACATCGCGTTCTTGTTTTGCTTTTCTCAATCCAAAATTAAGCTCATTCATAATTGTAAAACCAATCTTTTTTGCGGACTTTTGCTCCTTTGTCATGATGATCCGGAATGCACCCTTTTGTGCTGAAAAACCAAGTCTTATCATTTGTTCAGCCAGATCGGGGGCCTTTCGCTCTTCATCGATCTGGAATGCATGAGCAATTGGCAGTTGTGACGGGTGAAAATCCATGACTTATGTGTGTGCTTACTAAATAAAATCTACTTGGTGATATCTGGAACATCTCAAAATTTGCTAAAAAACTCAAAAATATGTTGAAAATTTTAACTCATATGTCAAATACTGATCATAACAAAAACTTAATCGATTACAAAGGCTCATTATCGCATGGCATCACTTGAGACTCTATCCAAATCATATGGTATGAAAAAGGCGACAGTATCCAAATTAAGAAAACAGGTTGAAAATAAACTAAAAGAGGCGGTTTCTAAAAAGCGAAGGGCATCATCCGGTCTTGTTGCCTTGGAGAAGCAAAAGGAAGACTTGACAAGGGCCAAAGACCATGTAGCTCAGATTCTAAACCAACATCTTTCACAAAAGGCAAGCATTGAGAGGCTCAAAATTGCAGCAGAAGAGCGACTACTACATGAACAGGATGCAAAAGACCAGGCAACCCAACAAAGTGAATATGGGTCCTCTGAAGACAAGAACTCTGTAATTGAAAGGCTCAAGTATATTGATGAAAAAATAGCTGAATTACATTCCGAATTAAAAGAAAGAGAATCTGGCCATGCTGGACTGGAAAAAGCAATAAGATCAAGTGAAAAGGAACTATCCAATCTCGAAGGTCAGCTAAAAAAACAAGGTCACACCAAGCCTGTTTTGATTGAGCAGCTAAAGGCTTCAACAAAAGAAGAATCTGTCTTGAGGCCAAAGTTTGAGTCTCTTTTAAAACTTGAAGCACAAGCAAGTAATGCCTTGACAACAGTACAAAAAAAATTGGCAGAGATTGCAGCTCAGAGAAGAAAGAAGATGATAACACTTGCAGCCAAGAGGAGAAAGAACAATGCAAGAAAATTGGCCTTGACAAAAACAAGAAAAGCAAAGGCAAGAAAGACAAAACGAAAACCTACTAAATCTGCAAGGCACCAGACTCGTTCAAAAAAAGCACAAAGAAAAAAGGTAACAAAAGCCATTAAAAGAACGGCAATCCGGACTAACAAGGGAAAAGCAACAAAGAAAAAACCCAGACGCAAATAGTAACCACACGCACCATTAATATTGAATTAATTTTTCCGTAACGATGTTGTCTCTTCCTCAACGTATAGTTGTAGAATTTACTGAAATACCAATTCTTAAAAATCCATCACTTATTTGTGGATTTCCTGGAAGTGGGTATGTTGGTAAGCTTGCAGTCGATCACATGATTGAAGAATTAAAGGCAATCCCATTTGCAAACATGATATCGTCATCGTTTCCTCCACAGGTGTTGATTCAACCTGATGGAACAACCGATCTTATGAAAAATACTTTTTACTTTTACAAGGGAAGTTCAAATGATCTTGTTCTGCTAAGTGGGGATGCGCAGCCTGTAACTCCTGAAAGCGAGTATGAGATGGCTGAAGAAATTGTAAAAATCTGTGATAAACTTGGGATAAAAACAATCTACACGCTTGCTGCATACATCACAGGAGTTTTTTCTAAAACTCCCAAAGTTTATGGTACAAGCACCATTCAACAAATTGTAAATGACTTTCAAAACTATGGCATATCAACTATGAATAGTGGGAGCATAACTGGAATGAATGGCCTTATCCTTGGCGTGGGAAAAAGAAAAGAAATAACTGGAATTTGTTTACTTGGAGAAACATCCGGATATGTTGTAGATGCCAAGGCGTCAAAAATTGTACTTGAAACATTGGTAAAGATGTTGAATCTTAAACTTGATTTGACCGGTATTGCAAAAAAAGCACTGGATACAGAACAACTAGTGAAGACAATTGAGGAACAAATGGGGCAAAGAGCCGGAGGAAATTCATTACCAGTGCCACAGCATGACAAAAAACTAGGGTACATCAGCTAGACATGAAAAAGCGTGGACCAATAGTTGCAATTGCAGGGGCAGTCATGATTGTAATGGCTGCATCCATAGCATATTCTGTAATGCCCAAAACATCCTTTGGCGGTGAGGGAGGAAATTTTTTTCCATCACCAGAAAGCCTGTTTGACAGTGTCTCTGATAAAGTAAGCATTGATGCAGGAAATGTATACACTTTCTCACATACTGTAAACGCTGCTCAGGTGCCCTTGATGTGGGGAGTTCACGTTGTGGACTATAACCCGGATGATACTGTGTCAATATCGATAACAAATATCTTTGGAGACAAGTTTGGTTCATTTGTAGACAATGATCCTATTTTTATAAAATCATTCAATGTACCAAAGGCAGATACCTATAGCTTTAACGTAGAAAATAAGGGCAAGGAACCAATTACTGTAGTGATGCTATTCACAGAAAACCCTGCACAGTCAAAGGCATTGACTGATCCCAACTCACCATTTGTGAAAAATATACTGCCACTAGCAGAGGCTGGATTCTTGTTGATTATTGGAATCGTTGTGATAATATCTGGCGTAATACTTAGTATGCTAGATTGGAGAAAGGGAAAGAATCAGTCTAGTGATAGATATGTCTAAAATTCTAACACTACTAGTTTTCCAAACTTTCCAACATTGAGTGCATTTTCGCCTCTAAATGTGGAAATGTACCCATTTTCGATTCTTACCTTAGAACCTTGTTTTACCATCTTTATCTGTGCATCCCATAGGCTAAGCTTGATCTGTCCAGTCTCATCTTTTAACATTGCATCTGCAACTTGAGCTTGTCCGCCAGTTTTGAGGTTGACAGTTCGTGGGTCGCTGATGCTCTCGATGATTCCTTCAACTGGCTCTAGCTTGTTTTGTGGTCTGCTCAGTTGATCTATGCTTGGCATTTAACAAAATTTTCCATTCTCAAATAATAAGTGTTTTGATGGTAATTTCCGTTAAGTTATTGAAGGTTAGACACTTGTTCGCTTTCGACCAACTGATCTCTCCTAGAGAATGAAAATGATAATTCTAATTTATAAAAATGATCAAATATCCTTTATGAGTTATTTCTCTCTGGATTCCATTTCACGTATTATTCTATCTCTGAACACTCAATTCAAGTCTTCTATCTTTTGGTTCAGGCACTAGGGTTGAGATCTGGGAAACATGAATTACTTTTTTCATGGACACGTTTCTTGCAATTTTATAATTGGCGATATCTTTACTTGGTAATTATCTGGTTTTTCAACCACTGTGCAATCTGTTTTGTTGCCTCGTTGTGTGACATGTCAATTATTGGCAAAAGGACATTGTTGTTATTATTTTTCAGGTATTGCTTGTATTGTGGCATCTCGGTGTATTCTATTGCAGCAAAATGTATCTTGCCTTCTATCTGGTCCTTGATAATCTCAGGCGTAGGCGGAAAACCTTGTGGCTCGTATAATATTCCATCTGCCCAGCGCGCTGGAGGTGCAGAGTTACCAAGAGGAACGTTATTGGTCTTGATACTTAGAAAATCATCAATGCTGTTGACTTTGACAAGCTCATGAATTATTATTTCATTTATTGGCTGGTGCCTGATTATTACCATATTTCTAAAGCAATCAGTGTATCATTTAATGGATCCGATTTGCTTTGATATTTGGGACATTCCAGACTAGTATGACTGGATAACAAGAACAATCATTACAATTGTAAATGCGGTAAAGATGGAGCCTATTCCTATTGCCATCTTGGTATTTCTACTCATATCTTTTCTACTCTTTTTCGCTAATTTAAGACATTACATGTATGGTAAAATACAGATTTTGGTTTTACCAAACTTGGTTAACTTGATTAGATTTTAAATAAGGTAACGATAATTCCAGTCTGCATGAGCGAACAACCAAGACAGTTTTTCAATTTCTCATTTTTTAAGGTAGACCCAAAATGGAGGTGGATGGCAGATTTTGCAAAAGAAGAGTCTGCAAAAGAAGTAGAAATTATCCTTAAAAACTCACAAATAAAATACAGAACATATTCTACCCTGGGTCTGCGAGATGATGCAGAATTTTTGTTCTGGTTTGTATCTGATTCTGTTGAAAAAATTCAGGATGTAGCATCAAAACTATACCTTACAGTTTTTGGAAAATACATTGTACCTACTCATGTCTATCTATCCAGCACAAGGCCATCAATGTATGCTGATAGCAAAACACAACGTGGTTGGCTTGGAGGGGAAGATCAAAAAAAATATGCCATCGTATATCCTTTCATAAAAACACGAGAATGGTATCTACTGCCGCTTGAAAAGAGGAAAGAAATGATGGGAGAGCACATACAGGTTGGGCACAAATATCCTGAAGTTTTACTCAATACCTCGTATTCATTTGGAATACATGATGAAGACTTTATGCTTGCATTTGAAACCGATACTTTACACAAGTTTCAGGATCTGATAATGGACTTGAGGGAAACTCAAGTCAGCGAATACATTGCAGTGGATACACCCATGATTGTATGTGTCAAAAAAGATATTGTTTCCCTGATTAGGAGTCTTGGATGATGAAGGCTCTAAAAGAGTGGGCTACTGTAATAACCGCACTTGAAAATGGAGACCAAACAGTTTTGCTTCGAAAGGGAGGAATACTTGAGACTGCATCTGGCTTTAAGGTAGAAGATAAAAAATTTGTACTCTTTCCCACATATGAGCACCAAGACAACTCTTCTTTAAAATCACAATTTTACAGATATCTTGCAGATGTGAGAGAACAAAAACCAAAAGATGGTGTAAACAGAATTACATCTTATGCCGAAGTGCTTGCCGAGCATGACGTTTCTTCCATGAAAAAAATTGAAGAGCTGTCAGGATTTCACATCTGGAGTGATTCGTATATGGTAGAGAGGATGAACTGGATGCCGCAAAAACCAATGACTGCAATGTTTCTCAAGGTATACAAGATTCCTTCTACTGAGATTCCCATTCTTCCAGAATATCACGGTTGCAAATCTTGGATAGAATTAAATGCCAATACTGAAGATGGATCAGCTGTTTTAAATGAAACCGATCTTCAACAAAAATTATCAGAGTTTAGGAGTATTGTGAATTGAAATATAGAAAGTTAGGAAAGAGCGGAATTAACGTCTCTGAAATTGGATTTGGAGCATGGACTCTTGGGCTTGACTGGTGGGGCAAAAAGATCGAAGATGATGAGGCCAAGAGAATGCTAAAACGTGCATTTGATCTGGGGATTAATTATTTTGAGACCGGAGATATTTATGGAAGGGGAAAAAGTGAGAAATTAATTGGTGAAGTATTCTCCGGGATGAGAAACCAAATTGTCTTGTCTACAAAATATGGATATGACATTTATTCAAACGAACAGATAGGTCACAAGGAACTTCCTCAAAAATTTACAACTGAATTTACTGATTTTGCCTTGAAGAAAAGCCTTGAACGACTGCAAACAGATTATGTCGATGTATATGGATTGCACAACCCAAAGATCTCAACCATCCGTGACAAGCAAATTTTTGAATTCTTGGATAAAAAAACAAAAGAAGGACTTATCAAAAGTTACCAAATTGCACTTGGTCCTGCCATTGGATGGACCCAGGAAGGACTTGAATCCATGAGGATAACAAACGCTACTGCGGTACAGACTGTATATAATATTCTTGAACAAAACCCGGGAAACACGCTAATCGATGAAGCAGAAAAGAGTAATGTTGGAATCCTAGTTCGTGTACCTGATGCCTCTGGAATATTGACAGGTAAAGTAAATGCAGACACAAAAATCAGCGAAAAGGATCATCGCTCTGTAAGAAGCGGCAACTGGGTACAAGAGTCACTAAAGAAGGTTGATCAATTGATGCCTATTGCAAAAAGAAACGGCTTGAATGTTACAGAACTTGCAATCAAGTTCATTTTATCACAAAAATCTGTCTCATCAGTGCTACCCACCGTTGTAAGTGAAGAAGAAATTGAAATGTTCTCTGCAATGTCTGATGGCAAGTATCTAAACGACAATGACAAAAACGAGATAGTTGGACTTTTCAACCAGTGGCCATCCTATGATCTAAAGGCTTCTGTACAAACAGCCTAAGTCTTATTTCCAAAATCCTGGAGAAATAAAACAAATTATATTCAAAGAAGGATTAGTGTAAGTGAAGTGGTTATCAATCAAAAGAAGACGTCAACTATGACGTTCAGAATCGATGAAGATGTACTAAACAAACTTCGTTCCGAATCAGAACATCGGGAAACCAGCCTCAATACATTTGTAAACCATATCTTCAAAAGATATGTCGAGTGGGATATGTATGAAGCAAAGGTGGGAATGATCCCAATTGCAAAACCAATCATTTTAGAACTCTTTGGAAATCTAACCAAGGATCATGTTGTTGACATGGCAACCCGCATTGGAAAAAACGTAGTCAGAGATACTGCATTGTTTATGCGCGGAGACTTTAACCTGAACTCGTTCATCTCTTGGTTTGAGGCTAGAATGCGTGCTTCTTCGATTGAAATAAATCACAACATAAAAAATAATGCCCATACATTTATCATCAAACACGACCTTGGAGAAAACTGGTCACTTTATCATACTACTGTGCTTGGGTTGATCTTTCGCGAAGTTTTGGATACTACAGTAGATTTTGAATATAATACTGGCATGATGTCATTCAAATTTACCGAATAAATGTTTGCAAGTGATTGCAAACGTTTGCAGATGAATTCAGTCTAATCACTCTTGTTATATTTTTGTGGTCTGATACACTAATCATGCAAGTGTTACAACAAGGAAGAATTCTTGAAAACAAAGACGCGGACAATGTTTTAAAAATCATGTCAAATGATCAGGCTATGACTATACTCAGGTCTACAATTGACACGCCAAAATCAGCATGGGATATTAGTGTCATGTCTGGAATTCCGCTAACCCAGGTATATAGATGGGTTAGAAGGCTTCACACATCTGGACTTGTGCGTGTATCAGGAGACACAAATTTGTCTGGCAAAAAATTCTTCATGTATCAAAGCAAGGTAATCTCCATCAAGGTAACATTGACATCCATTACAGAATCCATGATTGAGATATCCTAGAAATTTATTTTATAATGTGATTATGCAGTAATTGGATCTTCGATGTTAAATTCATGTTCTACGAAATACTCAACTCGAGTCTTTTTGAATTCTCTTGAGCTAAAGAGAATTTTGTAATCGCTGACTTCAACTTGTTTTTGAATCTCTTTTGCCATGTCTTCTGCCTCTTCGATTGATTTGCAATGTACCATTGAGAATACACTATACGGCCAGTCCTGATAAACAGGTCTCTGGTAGCAATGGCTTATCTGCGGGAACGATCCCAGCTTTGAACCAACTTCTTCAATTCTTTCATCTGGAACCTGCCATACTATCATGCCGTTTGCAGTAAAGCCAACCTCTCTATGTCTTAAAATTGCAGCAAATCTTCTCATTATTCCTGTCTCTTCGTATAGTCTCACCTTTTCGAGAAGTTGTTCTTCAGTTATTCCAAGTTTCTGGGCAGATTTTAAATATGGTCTCTCAACTATCTCTAGATCTTTTTGCAGTTCTCGTATGTAGTTCTTCTCCTCCTCAGTTGCAATAAACTTGGTATCTATAATTTTCTTCTTCTCTTCTGATGGTTTGATGTCAGATTTTTTCTCCTCTACCATCTCAAGCTTTACTCCAATCTTGAATAGCTTGATTGTGGGAAGGAGCCTTGTTTTTTTAATTCCTGGTAACTTTGAAAATTTGTCTATCTCTGTCTTTAGATCAGATCCAGGGGGAACTGCTAGGGTGAACCATAGATTGTATTCATGATTTCTTTCATAATTATGACTGACACCTGGATGTTTGTTTACTTGATTTGCAATATGGTCTAGTTTCTCTGGGTCTATTGCCATTGCAACAAGTGCACTCTTATATCCTAGTTTTCGTGTGTCGAATATTGCACTGATCTGTCTGATTATTCCTGCCTCCTTGAGGGTGATGAGTCTTTGCATCAATTCTTGGTCTGATAGACCGAATTTTTTTGCCATGGATTCATATGGTTTTGGGGTCAGAGGGAAAGTCCACTGGATCTCATTTAGAATTTCCTTATCCATCTTGTCCATGTTAGATGAAACCCCTATCTTACAATTAAAAACGTTACCTAGTTTCCCATGGAATCTATAAATATCATTTACAGTCAGCCAAGATCCGTTGATAGTTGATCTAAATCTTAGAGGAGATTTGGTGATTATAGTGGGTGGAGGAAATGAGGGTCTGAAAAAAGTAAATTCCTTGTTGACTCAGGAATGCAAGATTCTTCTTATCAGCGATTCAACAAACAGGCAAATCCAAAATTATGTCAAGCAAAAGAAAATATCTTTCAAGAAAATGAGGCTTGTCAACGCAAATTTTCTAAAAAAATATAAACCATTCATGGTATTGGCAACAACTGATGACAAGGCACTCAATCGCAAAATTGTGGAGCAGGCCAAGTCTATGCGTTGTTATGCCTATGCTGCAGACGATCCAGAAGTAAGTGACTTTGCATTCGGTTCAGTGATTAACATAGCTGACACTGTACAAATTGCAATATCCACCGGAGGTCGAAGTCCGGCCATGGCAAGAAAACTAAAACTTCGGGCAGAACAGATCTTCAAAAAAGTGATAAAAAAAGAGGATATTTATCAGATAAAACTGCAGGATTTTGCAAGAAAGGCGGCAAAGGACAAGATCCAGACATTTCCCGAACGAAGAAAGTTCCTCTACAGTGTTATGAATGATAATCATGTTAAACAATTAATACGAGACGGAAATCTAAAAAAAGCACAGAAGCGGGTTATGGAGATGCTAAATAATCTGATATGACAAGTGATGTAATCAACGCTAGAGTTACTTTTAGAAGGTCGCCTATTCACATGCTTGAGAGGTTCACCTTTCCTGATCTAGATTCTGCATACGAATCATTTTTACAACACTCTGGATTGCACGAATGTGTCATTTTGCAAACCTGTAACAGGGTAGAACTTTTTGGTTGCGCCAATTCTGCTGATCTTGACAAAATAAAAAAAACATGGGCATCTGTTGCGGGACTGGAAGAAAATGCATTCAAAGAAAATCTTGAGGTAAGTAAAGGAACTGATGCCTATGCCCATCTGCTCAAGCTTACATCTGGCCTTGATTCTCTTGTAATAGGGGAAGAGCAAATACTTGGACAAGTGAAAGAATCAATCAGTACAGCAAGAGGGATAAAAGCCTCAGGTGATAACCTCAATACTTTATTTGACAAGGCAATTAAAATTGGAACACGTGTACGTCAAGCAACCGGGATCAGTAAGGGAAGCATATCCATAGGTTCCATGGCAGTAAATCTTGCAGAAGAAAACATTGATGATCTAAAATCGAAACACATCCTGTTGATTGGAACTGGAGAGGCAGCAAGTCTTGTAGCAAAATCGCTCAAAAAAAGAGATATTGATTTTCTTGTAACAAGCAGAACCTTTGAGCGCTCAAAGGCCTTTGCAGAGACTGCAGGTGGCAAGCCAATGCCATTTGAGGAAGCAACTACTAATTTCAAATCAATCGATGTATTGTTTGTCGCTACTGTTGCACCATATTTTCTTGTTACACATGACAGGGTAAAAGAAGCAATGGACTCGCGAAACAATGGGATGCTCATAATGGATCTTTCTAATCCACGAACTGTTGATGACAAGGTATCAGAAATAGGCCAAGTCAAAGTGATGAACTTGGACCAAATTGCAGAGATGGTGGAAAAAAACATGAAAAATAGAATGGGTGTAGTATCATCAGCAGAGCATATAATTAATGAGGAATTACCTCTAGTAGAAGCAGCAATGAAGAGACTTGAGGTGGAGCCTATTGTAACTAATGTCTTCAAGGAAATAGACCAAGCACGAGTAAAGGAACTAAAAAAGGCACTTCAAATGCTAGGAGAAAAAGATGAACAAAAGATACGAATTATTGATCAGCTTACACAAGCAATTGTAGAAGACATCATGTCAATCCCAATGAATAATCTACGCAAGGCCTCAGAACAAGGTGATTCTGAAATTCTAAAAACGGTTACAAGACTCTTTGATTATAAAACAAGAGAGTAACAAATTATATTGCTAAAATAGGATGTCTTGTATGTAATGTCTTTTCCTAATTTGAGACTGCGACGTCTGAGAAAAACTGGCAAAATTAGGGAACTCTTGGAAGAAGTACGGCTGTCTCCAAAGGATCTCATCTGTCCAATATTTGTACAAGAAGATCTAAAATCAAGAATCCAAGGGAGCTCAATGCCTGGAATGGAGAGGCTTCCACTTGCAGATGTTACAACTGAAATAAACACTATAGCAGAATTGAAAATTCCTGCGGTAATGGTATTTGGAATACCTTCGCACAAAGATGAACATGGTACATCGGCTTTTTCTCAAAATGGAATTGTACAAAAAACAATTTCTGAAATAAGAAAAAATATTGGAAATGACATTGCAATAATGGCCGATGTATGCCTCTGTCAATACACAAGTTCTGGTCACTGTGGACTTGTCAAGGGAGATAAGATAGATAATGACTCTAGTCTTGAAACTCTGGCAAAAGTTGCAGTAAGTCAAGCCCAGGCAGGAGTTGATGTCGTATCCCCATCTGCAATGATGGATGGGCAGGTAAAGGCAATACGACAGGGTCTTGACGATGCTGGGTTTCACGATGTTGCAATAATGTCTCACTCTGCAAAGCATAGATCTTCGTTATACTCACCGTTTAAGGACATGGCCCATTCTGCCCCTCAGTTTGGAGATCGAAAGACCTACCAATTACCATACACAAATCCCAAGGAGGCTATGAGAGAGGTTGAGACTGACATACAAGAGGGAGTGGATATTGTTATGATAAAACCGGCACTGGCATATCTAGACTTGATATCAATGACCAGGGAAAAATTCAATGTACCAATTGCCGCCTATAGCGTATCAGGAGAATATGCTCTTGTCAAGGCAGCTGCTATGGCGGGATATATTGATGAAAAAGAGGTTACATTGGAAATTCTTACAGCCATCAAGCGTGCTGGCGCAGACATGATAGTAACATATTTCTCAAAGGCCGCAGCAAAAACTCTCAACGAGAGATGAGAGACGACCAAACATTTGAGATAACACGTGCATATGACTTACTACCACATGTCGTTGGTGCAAGTTGGGCATCAATCTGGTTTCGTATTAATAAAATAAGAAGACCTACAAAAGAAGAATTCAGAGAAAAAGTTGTTGAATATTTCAAAATGCTAGAGCCTCTTACAAACGCATATCCACAAGACGAGAACTTCAAGGAGATGATTAACTATATCAAAGACAAACACGCTGATGAAATTAGGAGAATCATAACTGGAAATAATCCTGAGATTGAAAAAAGATACAAGCGATATGTAGACTATGGCTAGATCTCTTTTTTTAGTTCATCAAGAAACTTTTTCATTGTCTTGATTCTTTTTCTTGCCTCAATTTTTCCAGCATTTGTATTCATCATTTTTTCCAAAAGCAGGAGTTTTTTGTAAAAATGATCCACAGTCCAACTCTTGTCATCTGGCAAGCGTTTTTTGCAGAATGGATCAACGCTGCTATAAAATGGCCTCTTTTCTGCACCGCTGACTGAAAATATTCTTGCGATTCCTATTGCTCCGAGTGCATCCAACCTGTCTGCATCCTGTAGTATCTTACCTTCTAATGTCTGAGGTGTAGCGCCTCTTGAAAAACTATGGTCCCTTATTGCATCATATATGATGTCAATCTCGTCTTGACTGAAATTGTATTTTTTTAAAATCTTTTTTGATTCTAGTGCACTCTCTGTTGAGGAATTTTTTGAGCAAGGATCAGACTTTGGATATGAAATAATATCGTGCAAAAGTACTGCAGCCGTTATGATTCTAATGTTGGCTTTTTCCTTTCTTGCAATTACCATTGCGTTCTTGAGTACCCTCATAATGTGTTCAAAATCATGAGCTGTGTCGTTTTGTTCAAGTCTATTTTTTACCAGTGCCCTTAATTTTTCAAACTCCAATTTGGTCTCTGATACAAATTGATTTTATAAATTGAGGTTGTGATTCTGGCTCATGCCTAGGTGAAAATTCATGAAATATGGTACTAAACTGCAAATAATTCCAAACATTTTGATTCTAGATCCTAGTTATGTAAAAAATGGCTGACAAGTACAATATATTTATAAATTAAAATCATGTATGGATTCTATGAGTACCAAAGCGTGGAAATGTTATCGTTGCAACCTGACTTTTACTGATGAATCACACGCTGCTTTACATGAAGATCTGTCAAAACACAACGTAAGAGAGATTCAGATAGTAAAAGTATAGAAAGCAAAACTAGATGATATTTGTTGGGAGTCAACTGAATAAAACAATGTCTTACTCTAACATATCCAAGATGAATTTTGGGGTCTCAGAAGAGCAGAAGATTTTTCTTGACAAGATAGACCGAGTCTGCAGATCCATACGAGATTATGAAACAAAGTGTTATCTTGATGAGAGAATAAACGATAGAGTAATTCCAGAATTTGGAGAAATTGGAATGCTTGGGTGTCCCATATCAAAAAAATATGGAGGCCTGGGATATGACATTCTGACATATCTTTTTGCAATTGAAAGAATTGGTAGGGAGGGAAATTCACTTCGTACATTTTTCTCTGCACATGTGTCTATTGGTCAAATGGTGATACAAAATTGGGGAACTGAAGAACAAAAAAAGAAATATCTTACAAACACCACCAATGGTAGTAGCATAATGGGTTTTGCACTGACCGAGCCTGATGCGGGAAGTGATCCTAAAAAAATGACGACGACATTTGAGGAATGTGATGACAGTTATGTCCTCAATGGGACAAAGCACTGGGTTGGAAATGGAACATTTGCCAAATTAATTACCACTTATGCAAAAGGCACTGATGGGAAAATATCCGCATTTATTGTAGATACTGCCTCAAAAGGTTTTGATGCACAGGAGATGAAAAACAAAATGGGGTTGCTTACTGTAAAAAACGCCGAAATTACTTTTGAAAACTGTCTTGTCCCAAAACAAAACATTCTTGGAAAAATTGGCAATGGTCTCAGTGTTGCATTTAGTGCGCTAATTGACGGTAGGTTGAGTGTTGCAGCAGGCGCTGTAGGTGTAATGAAAGACTGTCTTGATGAATCCATTATATATTCTCAAAAAAGAGAACAACATGGCTCTGTTCTTGCAAAAAAACAACTTATTCAAGAGCATCTTGCCACAATGATTGTAAATATTGAAAGTTCTAGGTGGCTAGTATATCGGGCAGGTGTGGCAAGGCAAAAACTACATGATTACGTTGAAGATCTCAAAGAAAAGGATACAAATTGGCTAGATGCTCTTAACAGGGCAAACGAGGAATATTCTATGCTACGTAACAGGGCGGATAGGCTTGCAGCTATTGCCAAACTACATGCTACAAACGCAGCCTTTGACTGTGCAAACCGGGCAGTCCAAGTATTTGGTTCTTACGGGTACCAGAAAACAAGCCGGGTTGCAAGGCATTTTCTTGATTCTAGGGCAATTGTAATCTATGAGGGTGCAAACGAAGTGCTCAAACTAAAGATAGCATCGCTTGAAATGGGTGACAAGTATGATGCATACTAGGTTCTCATCAAAACTTTATGCATGATGTCAAGGCCTTCATGAATCTGCTCTTTTGTAATTATCAACGGCGGTATGATTCTCATTGATTTTTGACCTGCCCCCAAAGTCATCAAGCCATGCTTGAACAACTCTGCAAGTTTTTTGTCACGATGAGTAGCTGAGTCAAACTCTATGCCAACCATGAGGCCTAGTCCTCTGACATCTATCACTCCTTTTTTTTCTACCATCTCCATCAAGCCATTCTTGAGGATATGGCCCATCTTTGTTGCATTTTCAAGCAGCTTGTCTCTTTTTATCACTTGAATTACTCTAGAACCTACTGCCATGTCTATTCTGTTTCCTCCACCCCACGTGCTTGATAACACTGATCTCTGCATTGGTTCAAATTTTTTGCTAAAAGCTGTTGCGCCTATCTGCAATGCCTTTGCAGTGCTCATTATGTCTGGTTTGATACCATAATGCTCAAAGGCCCACCACTTGCCTGTATGTCCTATCCCAGACTGGACCTCATCCAAGATGAGAGGAATTCCATACCTTGTTGCAAATTTTCTCAAGTTTGAAATGAATTTTTTACTTGCAACATTGTATCCGCCCTCTCCTTGGATTATCTCAGTTATGATGAATGCAACCTTATTTTCTTTTAGAATCTTTTCTACAGCATCAAGTTCTGGATCGTTGTCACTTGTGCAAAACTTGATTCTCTTTGATGGAAGTTCTGGAAAGTTATATTTTTGAACTGGCCTGCTAAATGTAAAACTCAGAGCCCCGAGTGTTCTTCCATGGAATGCACCAGTGCAAGAAATTCCGGGAAGAGGACCCATCTTCTTATATGCAATCTTTATTGCATTTTCAACTGCCTCTGCACCACTGTTTATGAAAAACGTCTTAAAACCTGATGGTAAAATGGTTGAAATGTTTTCTGCAAGATCTGCATGTTCCTGACAGTAAAAATCCTGACCTGCTATCTTGTATATTCCATTTGATGAATACTGTGCAAGTATCTCTATTATGTCAGGATGCGAATAGCCCAATGGACAGGCACCTATGTTTGATGTAAAATCAAGATACTTGTTGCCATCAATGTCCTCTATGATACAATTGTGTCCATGCGAAACAACTAGCGAATACGTGAATGTTGAATCATAGGCATGTTTTTTCATGGTATCAATAACACGCCTGGCTTTTGGACCTGGTATCTTGTTACTTGATTTTTTCATCTTTTACCACATACTAATGGAAAAATTTTCTAATAAACACTAGTATGAATTACCACCATATCCTTATGGTTTTCTCCCATGAACCAAATAACAAATAAGGCAGAGAAGGGAGAAAAAGATGAGAAGGATGCAGAGGGTGGGATTTGAACCCACGAACCCCTAAGGGAAGGGATTTCTTACGGAAGATCTTGAGTCCCTCTCGGTTGACCGGGCTTCGGTACCTCTGCAACGAGAGATCCCTACACTGAATATATAACTGAAACCGTACCTGTCTGGGTTTTTGGATACTGTTACTGTTCACTTACAATTTTTTCTGACATTGCAGGCATGGTATAGAAAAATTCGTCCTCAAAACCATAGTCCTGTTTTCCAGTCTTTCTTAATGCTTCAAAATATCTCATACAGTCTGTGTAAAATTCATTTGATTTTGACCGATTGTCTATTTGCATGTCTACTGGTTAAAAAAATTAGGTTTGTACACCGATGTAAGAAATTTTAGACACTGTTATTGTCTTTTTTTTATTAGTTGAAGGCCTTAGGAGTCTGCAAGGCTTTGTACGAATTGTATATGACTTGAGGCACCCATTCCTTCTATTATGTTCCCAATTCTTCCGTCAAGTCCAATAAGATATGTCATCCTTTTTGTATATGTCCCGAGTATACCTCTTGCCTGATACAGTGCAGCTACTCTCTTGTTTGCATCTGAGAGTATCTTGAATGGAAGATCATATTTTTGGCAAAAATTTGCATGCGATTCTATTGAATCTTGGTTTATTCCCATAATCTCGTACTTGTCTGATATTTTTGGATGATAATTCTTGATCCCATTTGCCTCTGCAGTGCAGCCAGGGGTATTATCTTTTACGTAGAAAAATAAGATTATCTTTTTCTTTCCAAAGTATGATGAGAGTTTTACTTTTTCTCCGGTATTTGACTCTAGTTCAAAGTCTGGTGCGATGTTGCCTATTTTCATATTGGATATCTGAAATTATCTGATATTATTGGAGTGGAAAATTTTTTATTGAGTAGTTTCTTGAATTCCAAGCCATCCGTAGCCTTTTTGTTCTAATTCGTCAGCAAGTTCCTTTGGACCTTCTTTGATCATTTTTCCTTGTGCCATCACATGAACAAAGTCAAGCTTGTCAAGGAATTTGAGAATCCTTGCATAGTGTGTGATTACAATTACTGTCGCATCCTTTCTTGAAACTGAACTGATTGCCTTTGCAACTGCCTGCACTGCATCAATATCTAGACCTGAATCTGGTTCGTCAAGAATCGAAATTCTTGGCTGAAGTACTGCCATCTGTAAAACCTCTGATCTCTTCTTTTCTCCGCCAGAGAATCCCTCATTGAGATATCTTGACAGAAAATCATGTTTTAGCCCAACTTCATCAAGATTCTTTTTCAGATAATTCTGAAACTCTCTTACTGTAAGAAAGACTTCTCTTTTTTCATCTGCAAGTGATTTGCTTAGTGCGTTATATGCCGTTCTAAGAAAATGAGAATAGCCTACACCTGCGACCTCTGTTGGATATTGGAACGCTAGAAACAACCCTTTCTTTGATCTTTCATCAGCTGATAAACCAAGGATGCTTTCTCCGTCTAGCAGAATGTCTCCTTTTGTAACTTCGTACTTGGGATGGCCTAAAATTGTATATGATAATGTACTCTTACCTGATCCGTTTGGGCCCATTATGGCATGAACTTCTCCCGGGCCTGTCTTGAGATTTACTCCTTTGAGAATTTCTTTACCGTCTCTTTGTACGTGTAGGTCTTTAATCTCCAGTATTGCCATTGTGATCATGAAATGCTTTTGGATATATAATCTAACAAAAAATTAGCTCTGTCTAACTGCTTTTTGCATGACTAGTCCTCATCCAGTTCCTTGTCGATTTTATCTTTCAATGACTTGTATTTGTTGAATCTCTTGTTCCAATGCGAAAAGAAACGATATTCCTTTATTGCAATAACCAACAGAATTGCTGCAAATATTATTGAAATTATTATGAATATCTTCAGTCCAAAAAATATTGGCCATATGTGAGATCTATCTCTTCCCATGTGTGATATTGGTAATTCTCTGATTACTGTACCATTTTGATCCACAATCTGAATATGCACTCCAGGCATGTGGTACATATTGGTAAAGTTTTCTCCGCCTTGCTGCGATGGCTCTAAATGTTTTATGTTGTAATCTGGATGGCCTAGTAAAACGCCTCCTAGTATCAAGGCAACTGGCCCAAAAAGTAACGTGCTTCCAATAAAAATAAGAAATAACCTACGTGAACTGTTAGTGTGAGACAAAAGTTCATCTAAAATTTTCAGAATGTTTTCCGATTCTTTTTTCTCGTCTCTGTCAGATGAAGACACATTCTTTTCAGGTGGATTATTTTCGGGTTCTGACATTTACTAAGAACACTCCTATTGCATTAAAAATGCTTCGCTAACTTTGTTCTTGATCACGTTTTTCATGCCTTGGAAACATGTCTTCATATGGTTCTAATATCATCTTGCAAAATTCTCGTCCCTTTTGTGTCACCGCGTATTTTATTATCTTCTTGTTTCCCCATGCTTGTTCTGTTCGCTTTATGAAGCCTTTTCTCTCAAGACTCTCAAGAATGTCCTTATGCTTCATTAAATTCAAACCACAATAACTAAGAAGTGATGTCTGATTAAGTTCACCATGTTCTGTTAATTTCAATATGATGTCTTTTCGTATGTACACTCGGTCCCTGTATTCATGTGACAAGATTATTACTTTGCCATCAAAATTATGTATTAAGCTTTTACTTGAAATTCCTCATGAAGCCTGAAACTTGCATAGATGATACTTTTACCTTTCACTAACAATGTTCACTGACATAGTTGCACAATTTTTTATTAAACAACTATGGTATTGATGAGTATGAAGACAACAGAACTAGTAAAGAACCAAAAGATACTTGCCATCATAATTGGTGTAGCAATTCTTGCTACAGCAGGAGTATCAGCAGTATCTGCACAAGTTTCACCAACACCAAGTCAGAAACCAACAATCCAGGGTACAATCAACCTTGAGCAAACAATACTGTCTAACGTAAAGATAGCATTCCCTGATGCAGCAAACACTGCTGCAACAGCAGCCAGTGGAAAAGTAATAGGCGGAAGCCTAACAGTGACACAGGGATACGTCGTATACTGTTTCAAGGTGATTGATGACAAGAATATGGTATACACTGTGATTGTCGATCCATCAAGTGGAGCAGTATTGTACAAATCACAGGGTCACCAGTTTGGAATGGGTGGATTTGGCATGGGACATGGATCTATGAGACATGGACACATGGGTGGACAAGCATGGAACTCTACAATGGCTCCATCTGGAAGCACAACTCCATCATCTGACATGACCGCCCCAAGTGGATCACAATCCTGGTCCTAAACTCTTTTTTCCTTTTTATTTTGATTGATAATTGTTTTATTTGAAATAACTAGTCCAAATATGTGCAAATTGGATTAAAATCGCTTCAAAATTTTGAAAGCAGGTCACATTCTCAAGAAATGCTCGAGTCTGTTTGTAACATGATTCTTGACTTGGATTCTAATATTAGATTTGCTGGGGTGGTAAACAATAAAGGTAAACTGCTTACCGTAAGTGTGAAAAAAGGAATACGGACTTTTATTGATCCACAAGATCAGGAAATACTACTCATGGAGACTGCACTGGGAGTACTAATGCGTAAGAAACATGATGACTAATTATTTTTCTCCTCAAAAACTGTCATCATATTCTTGCTAACTGTCATCATGCTCACTAACAATGTTCCTGAACAAGGTTTGGCAATCGTTTTATTCTAAAACTAGACAAAGAATCCTGTATGACTCTCTCAAACCTATGTAATCCATACAGTGATTATTTTTATGCATATCAAACTCAAATAGATGAGTTCTAGAGAGGGGCGAAATGGTTTTGAAAAACATGACAAAAGATTTGGTAGTTGAAAAAAGCACACAGAATGAAGTTGTTGACAATAACTCTTTTGCTCTGAGAGTAGAAAATCTTTCTAAAATATACGATTCTTCTGCGGGACGAGTTGTGGCACTGGACAATGTAAGTTTTGCAATCAAAAAGGGAGAATTTGTATCAGTCGTAGGCCCCTCTGGCAGTGGAAAGTCTACTGTTTTGAATATGGTTGGAGCGCTTGATAGGCCAACAAGTGGGAAGATCTACATCGATGGCATAGACATATTCTCTCTTAATGACTCTGAAATTGCCACCATGCGAAATACTCGTATTGGATTTATCTTCCAATCGTTTAATTTGATTAATAGGACAACTGTTCACAAAAATGTAAGACTGCCTGGAATGATCGCAGGTATGTCAAACGATGATGTAAATTCTCGTACTATGAAGATCTTGGAAGCACTTGGTATTGCTGACAAGAGAGATCAAAAACCTGTCAATCTAAGTGGTGGCCAACAACAAAGAGTTGCGATAGCTCGTTCTTTGATAAACAATCCAACTATAATCTTGGCAGATGAACCAACTGGTAACTTGGATACAAAGACAGGCGATGATGTATTTGACATGTTGAAAATGCTTTCACACAAATTCAAACGTACGATAGTAATGGTAACACACAATCCTGAACTTGCCGAGTCCACAGATAGATCCATATTGTTAAGAGATGGGAGAATGGAAAAAGATGTCATCAACTAGAATTTTTGTTAAAAAATTTTTTGAAAAAAGACTGGCAATAAAAATTGCGATTCCGATTTTAATTGTAATGTTATTTGCACCTACTACAATTACATCTTTTAATGCATATGGACAAGTGGTTACAGTGGTACCATCCGGTAATGGTCATTTTGGAATAATGCAATCACAGGATTGTTTTGCGCCACTTACTACCATACTTGATGCCACTTATGCTGGTCCTGTAGTCGTAGACTCGTACTGGGTGGATCAAGGAACGTCTTCTTCCACCGATGTTACCAGTAATCCTGTCAAAAAAGAGATAGGTCCAGGAGAAGGACCATCTGTTTTTGCGGTAGTCTTTAACAATAGGGGAACAGCATATCCTATAACTTCAGTCACTGCATTTCTTAACCTTCCATCAGGATTTGCGCCCACTGGTGAAAGCCGAAACCCACAGTTACTCCAAAATTATAATCAAGCATCAAGAGTTGTAAACAACCCTGCAATAGGAAACTATTATGGCCAAGTGGCACCTGGAACATCATTTACTATGTATTTTAACATAGATGTATTACCGACAGCCAAAGTAGGTACTTTTTCTACAACTGTTGTTGCAAATTATGTCCAAGTGGGAGTAGTTGGACAACAATGTACCTCAGCATTACTCACTGTACCATTTGTTCTTCCAGGAAAAGTGATATTGGATGCATCCACTATATCTCCAAGTCTTGCTCCTCAAACCAACGATCCAATCTCAATAGAAATTGATAACAAAGGTTCTGCTGATGCAACTGGAGTTGTAGCAACAATTGTGGATCTTGGAAATTCTAAAGGCAGTTCAGGAAGTAGCAGTAGCTCAGGATCTGTTGTGCTGCAATCATCTACGACGCAAATTGTTAATCTTGGACCTAACACTTTCAATCTGGGAACAATACCTGCAAAATCAAAAGCAGTGATAAGTACAACAGTTTACCCAGGTACTACTGCAAGTGGTTCTACGCAGCAAGTAACACTTCAGATAAACTATCAAAATGCATGGGGCAAACTTTTGACTAATACAATTAATACAGGACTTGTTATAGAACCAAATCCGCCTCAATCTCTTAACTTGTCATATCTTGGAAATACTACGACTCCTGTAATTACTGCGGCCATGTTAGATGATCTGAATTTTGCAGTTGCGAACAACAGTACTGATCCAATGTCCAACATTCTAATCTCTCTTGTACCTCAATCAACTTCAGTTTCTGTGGTGGGTCCATCTACTTGGACAATACAAAACTTGGCATCAGGAGAAAGACAGGTACTTACAACTCGGGTGTATGCTGCAAACACCTTGATTGCCACCCCGACTTCTTTTACATTAACTGCAACCTATGTCTCAAAAGGTCAATCACAAACAAATTCTCTTACTCTGGGAACTTTTGTTGTTGGTGATATCAGACTCCAAATCTATGATCTCTCACTGACTACCTCGGGTGGCACTTCTAACCTTGTTGGTAATTTACTCAATCAAGGAAGTACAACTGCATTGTTTACTACTGCGCAACTTGCGCCCTCTCAACTCACGAGTGCAATGAAATCTGCGCGAATGGCAAATTCAACAAATAATACTGGATCCAATAGTGATAATCAAGGTCAGAGATTCCAAGGTGGTCAAGGACGTAGTGGTCACGGAGGATCAAGTTCCACACAACAATTCATAGGCGATCTATCACCTGATTCCCCCATCCCAATTAGTATACCAATTAGGGGAATCAATTCTTTATCGCCAGGAATGTATCAAGTAGCATTCAAAGTAACATATGCTGATGACTTGAAGAATTTTCATACTGTCATAGTAAATGGAACAGTCGATATTGCGCGTAGTCCTCCAGTCAAAACATCTGCAAACCAACATACTTTAATTGACAATATTCCTCTGCCAGTACTTATTGGAGCACCAATTGCAGCAGTAGCAGCAATTGTATTTCTAGTAAAAAGAAAAAAATCAACAAAGAAAAAACTGAAGTTGTTGACACAGGGAGACACTGACATCGTCTCAATATTTGCCAGTACGAAAAAGAAAGAAAATGAATCCTAAAGATCTTTTTTCGCTGTCATTTGAGGCACTAGTTGACAGAAAGGTGAGAACACTTCTTACCATCCTGATGGTTGTGTTGGGAAGTAGTCTTGTTGTTATATTGAATGGTTTGAGTGCAGGCCAAGCCGCGTTTCTAGAAAAACAATTCAATACGTTGGCTGCCAATGTTATTTTTGTAAGCAGCGGACAACGTGGATTTCGAGATGCTTCAGCAGGAAATGCATTGATAATCAATAATGTCGTTATAGAGAAAATGAAGTCCCTGCCATTGATATCTGATATAATACCTGAATATGCTGGCTCAATAACGATGAATTCTCAGGGAAACACTGAACGAGCATCTGTCACTTCAATTGATCCAACAAAATTGACTGTGATATTACCTAATCTTGAATATGTTGATGGCTCTACAGTAAAGCCAAACGATCGATCTGCTGCCATTGTAGGGGATACTATAGTAAATCCTCCAGGTGCTGACAATGCTTTTGTTACACTTGGCCAGACAATTACAGCTACATCTACATATTCAGATGGAAATGGAAAGACAGTAACGGTAACAAAGAATTTTGTTATTTCAGGAATTTTAAAACCATCTGGTAATAGTAGAATAGATAATTCTGTTATCATTAATCTTGATGCAGGAAATGATCTGTTGCACAAGCTAAACAAGTATGATGGTGTAATAGTTGCGGCAACAACTCCTGATGATGTTGATACTGTACAGCAAGAACTAAAATCTACGTTTGGAAAAACTCTTGGAGAGACAACACCAAAAGCGATTATGGCGGTAAGACAACAAGCTGCAAGTGGTAACGCTGCCTTTATTCTAATGGTGGGAATTATTGCACTCGTTGTAGGTGCAGTTGGTATTGTTACTACTTTGTATAATTCAGTCACAGAACGAATTAGAGAAATAGGTACCATGAAAGCAATAGGCGCTCAAAATACTACAATTCTTGCACTTTTTCTGGTGGAAGCAGCTTTGATAGGAATACTAGGTGCTTCATTGGGATTGCTCATAGGTATTGGTGGAGGCTATATCATGAGTATTGCTACAACAACTGCTCCTGCCGGGGGAGGTCCAGCTGTACACATACCTCCAATCTTTATTCCGATGGATTTGATCAAAGTCTGGCTACTTTCTTTATCACTAAGTATTATAGCTGGAATGTATCCTGCATGGAAAGCATCAAAGTTGTCTCCAATGGTTGCACTGAGAAGAGAATAAAATTTTAGACACCATTCAATCGTGAATTTTTCAAAGAAAATGGACTGGGCTGTAGATGGCATGTTAGTAGTTTGATGATTTTGTTGGCGCAGGCTGTGTTATAGAAGGTGATTGATGACAAGAATATGGCATACACCGTTTTGTCATTCCATCAAGTGGAGCAGTATTATACAAATTACCGGATCACCAGTTTGGAATGGGGTGGATTTGGCATGGGCCATGGATCTATGAGAACATGTACACATGGGTGGGCAAGCATGGAACTCTACAAAGGCTCCATCTGGAAGCACAACTCCATCATCTGACATGACAGCCCCAAGTGGACCACAATCCTGGTCCTAAACTTTTTTTCCTTTTTATTTTTCAATTCTATGTGATATGTTGTATAGTATGATCAAATGTACGGCCGTTTTTGTAAATAGTTATTATGACCATATCTTGGTTGATGGAAATGAAATAACTTCGATATGAAAAAATTATCAAAAATACATACTATGATGCACCAAAGTCTCTAGTCCAGTTTGAATACTCTTGGATCATACCTAGGCTGACACTAGGTCTTCTTTTTTTGATTGTCTTTTTAAAATCATCCATGGTAATATCCCTCAGTTGTACATGTGTAAGATCTGTGTCTCCTTTGGATTCAGCTATACTAAAAAACTCATCTATTACAGATAGCTGGACTGATTGACAAATGTCTCTTATGTCACTTGCACTGTAGCCATCTATTAATTGTGCAAGTTGTGATGCTTCTACGGAAGAGTCTTTTTTTAGTTTTGATAAATATGACGAAAATAGATTTTGTCTAGTTTCTAGTGCTGGAAGGGGTATGTAGATTCTTTTTGAAAATCTCCTGAGAAATGCCCAATCTAATTTCCAAGGCTTGTTAGTGGATGCAATTACATATGTTTGAAGATTTTTCCCTTTGTCATTTATTCCATCCATTTCGGTGAGAAATTGATTTTTTACTCTGATCTCTCCACCGTTTTCATTCTGTGAATTACCAAGGAGTGAATCTACCTCATCTATCAACATGATGACTGGCACATTCTCTTTTTTGGATGAATCCCGTGCCATGTGGAATAACTGGGATACGTTTTTTTCAGCATCTCCTAACCACTTACTCATCATCGATGCTGCGTCTACATTTATGAAATAACCGTCAATTTCACTGGCAGTCGCTGCCGCAAGCATTGTTTTTCCACATCCTGGTGGTCCATATAGGAGAATTCCTCGAGGCCATCCAAGAGTAAAAAGTTCTGGTTTTTTAGCAGGATATACAATGGATTCACGCAGTGCTACTTTTACATCTTCTAATCCTATTACTTCTTTCCAGCTTACATTTGGTTTTTCCTTCATAATCATATTTTCAAGATTGCTATTAGATGCAGTTTGATTGGAACTGCCATGATCTGAAGAATTGCCATGATTGTTGCCATTTTGAGAAAAACTGTCAGATGGGAGGTGTAACTCGCTTATTCTCTTTTTATATTGTTCACAATGTTGTTCATAAACTGGATTTAGTGTATTATCTGGAAATAATTGGATTAATTTTACTAGTGCATCAATAGCTCTTTGATAACTAGCGATTGCTACGCTCTTGTCTCCTTGGCCGTCTTGTCTTATGGCCTCTGCTGCATATTTTCCGGCTGCTCCTTCTAATGCTTGGGCTGCAGCACTCATGAGAACATCAGTGTATATTCTAAAATTTACAAGGTATGGTATACTGTAAAATCGTATGATTCTATTAGTTAAATTAATTAAAGTATTTTTCATGTAATCATTATTTTTGTATTGCATTATTAGTGCAACATGTCATATTCATACTAGAAAAACTAGAGCGGAAAAGGCTGTGATGTACTCTGTCATACATATTATAATACTAGGTTCTACTGTAGTGAAAGGATATAGATTTGGAGCCGCTTGAATTCTGTGATGTTTGTTTTCAGAGGGGAAAACCCAATCTTTGTGAAACATACAAGAATACATTTACTAAAATCAATTCATTACAATTTTCACAAAAAACTAGGTTAGACAGGATTCTTACCAGGTTGGAGATAAGACCACGTTCAGTTGATAAACGATGGACATTGATTATTCCATCAGAAAAACGCAAAGAGTTTCTTGATTCCTTATGGGGAGTCAATGTCGCAGTACATACGTTGGAGGATCATGTCAAGGTCATAACACAACTCTACAAACCAGAGGTGCGAAAATTAGGTGATAGGGAACAAATCGAGCTTCCAACCCCGGAATCATGGGAAGAATTTGATCCAAAATCAAGAGACTGGGCTTCTCTCAAAGTTGTTACAAAAAAAGAAAAATTCTATGCTCGGGTAAATATGGGAAATGTACTCAAGTGCTCAAGTTTTGAAGGAACAACATATTTTCGCACTTACCTAAATGCCGATATTCCAATGCTTACTCCTATGGAAAAACGTGCGGTATACAATATCGTATCTACCATGGCTGAATCTATCACAGCTATCTGGAAACATGATGGCAGTGGTCAGCGCGGATTTATTGGATACGATCAGTTGCCAAACATTCCCGATGAAATTTTTAATGTCTTGCGAAGGCTGGCAACTGTAGATAGGAGAGTTCCTGATACTATGATATATGAAAACAATGATTTTGAATTGGTAAAGACGGTACTAGGCTGTATCAAGATTGAACTTGTAACGTCTTCTGAAACAATAACTACTCTATCGGATACAAAATCTGATGTTCCGATACCCATTGAAGAGATACAGAAAGATCGTCTCCAAGTTATGTTGAATATTATTAAAGAAATGGGTGGTAAAATCGAGGTTGAAAAAGACAACCTCACTGTATCAGGTACACGTGGATTGGTAAAGATAACCTTTGTAGATAATGACAAGAGTGCTCAAGATGGTACTATGATGAAAATCTCTGTGTCTGCCCTTGAAGACCCGCCAAGATTTGCAGAGATATTAGGCATGGTGAAAAAAAGACTTGGTCTTCTTGATCTGCCGCTTGAGAATGTACTTAGCCAACACTGGCCAATTGTTTCAGATAATGATTTACAATATGTAATCCAGACTGCAATCTCGTGGTGGTCAAGTAACCCTGTGCTGGCTACAAAAATAATTGGTGATGCAGAAAAATTTGCCAAAGTAAAAGAATGGAACACAAAAATAAAAGAAGGTAAGATCCGTTCCACCCTTGACACCATAACGCTTGGAAAGATAGTAAAACAAAAGGAATCAAATCAACTCGCAAAATAGTCTGTAGCGCATATTGTACAAAAAACCATACATTGCATGGCGCATCATTAACAGCATACAGTGAAATTTTTTTCCATATCTTACATACTGTTACTGTGTTAACGATGTCTTGGAAAAATACCGTTGCCAATTGTGGGGATGTGATGAAAGCCAATGTGTTTTTTCTGACAACTATTCTATCAATAGTTGATATTCTGGCAACAAATACCATGATGCCAGTATTGTCCTTTGGACTATGCGGTACAGCAAATGCGTGCAGACCTTGCTGGGTTTACTGCCATGTCAGAATGCTGTCTTACTCCGGAAGTGCATGTGATGAGAAACCTGATTACAATGTCTGACGGAACTATGAATCTTTCCTCACAAAGTGGCGTTGTTATGATTGGAACTACATCATATGACCTAAAACTTGAACCAGTAAACAAGTTATGAGCAGTCTGGGTGGTAGAATTGACAGGAAAATGTGGTAATACATTCAAGGGCTCTGGAGTTTACTCATGGGGGTCGTGCCTCTGGGTGTCTAGACGGAGATTCTAACTTTACCTACTTTGGAAATGTTCAGAATGTAAGGCCAGATAATGAAATTCTTTACTGGAACCGGTTCGTTGCAAATCATCCAGTAAAATTCAATCTCTTTTATTTCAAGTCTTATCAGATTTGGGAAAATGATGTGTTTTAATTTTGATCACATCTTGGATTTTTAAACATGAAAATCTTTATTTTCGGATTGTCAATTCTGTTTCTATTTTTTGTCATCTAAAAACAATAAAACTGTTAATTGCGGGGAGGGTCTACAAAAACCCAGAAAACCTTTGACATGTAAAGAATCTTTGTAGACCGATCTACCGAGTATATTTCTTTATCTAAGTATTTACTATAGTTTTTTTGATCAATACATGTCTAGCTTGTTTACTATATGATCTCTCAAGCGATCAATAAGATCGAGTAAAACAATTTATATTTTATTTAATCAAATTGCCAGTCAGTTGTAAAATATGATGGTAGAAAAATTAGTGTTAAATCTTATAGGTTTTGGCACCGATTTCATCATAACTCTTCCGCTTGAGCGTGGAATATAAAATTTGGATTTATCTTTCTTGTGATTGTAATCTATTGTACCAGTTCTACTTTTCTGACACTGTTCATCTTTTCTAGGATGTTATTTTTGAGTTGAATTGGATTCAAACTGGGTCTTGAAACTACTAAAATAACATAGTTGGAAAATTCAAATGAAAGTGTAGTAAATCTCTCCCTTTCAAGAATTGAACTCTTTACTTTACCAAATTCATCATCGTGATCCCGGTTCATCGATGTCTGAAGAACACACTGCATGAAGAACATCTCTCTTTTTTGTATAGTTAACACCTTGTCTATTCCTTCTTCTCTTGCTTTGGTTTCTATGACTCTGCCTTTGTGGTTTAGCACTGCGACCAATTCGATATCATCGTCTAAATTGGTAATGTCATTGCACAGAATGTCAAACCCAAAATAGTTGTCATGTATTATTGACATTACCACAAGATGAAATTGCTGACTCAAAAGGATACGCCGTATAGAATGTTATTGCTTATGATGTCTATATAGAAAACAAGAGACTGAACTATTCATTCCTCTAATTATTTGCAATTGATCTTTCAAGAGATATGAAAAACAATCAAGTTTTTATTTGTCAACCTACCATCTGTTTTTCAGGCAAGTGTGATAATGGAACCAATTACAATCTTGATACAATACAAAATAAAAAAGAAAAAACTTGCCAAAGCGACTAATTCCATACTGGAGTATGTGGAGGCAGTAAAAAAGAATGAACCTGGAACAACAGAATACACGGTGTTTCAGGATGGAAATGATCGTACTTTGTTTATACATGTCATGTCTTTCGTAGACAAGGCTGCCAAAAAAACACATGAAAAAAGTGAACATCTAAAAAAGTTGAAAAAAATACTGGTTCCAATCTCGAAAGGAAAAGCTGTGTATACTAGTATGGTAGCAGTACAACCTCTCACACCTCAGGAAAAGGCTGAAGAAATTAAAAAAGACATGCCTTCACATGAACCAGTCTAATGATGTCTGATTCATTTCTTACTGTAGTACCATTACGATGATTTCTAGTTGTTACATGTGGGAAAATTTTACCGGCGTCTTGGGTTTTATTCAAATTACTGGTTACCTACACGCTGAAGAAAAACATTAATTCTTTTCTGAAGATCATTGTGTATTTCTGACATTGTCCTGTTTCCATTGATTGGTATTAGACCATATTTTTTTTGCATTGCATGAAACTCTTGCGAAATTCTTTTCTGGTAGATTAGAAATGACTCGTACATATCTTCTGACAGACCAATGTCAGCCCCTGACTCATAATGGTCTAGTGTAGAATTCTTCTGGAACACCCTGTGTATCAATACTGATGGTTCCACATCTAGATAAAACACAATGTCTGGCTTTATAGCAAACCCGTACAAATTGTGACACCATGTTCTGTCAAGTCCTCTCACCAAGTTTCTTGCTATGAGAGTGTAGATGTACCTGTCAGCAAGTACAATATAGCCTGCCTGTAATGCGGGTATTATCTTGTATTCAAATTGGTCTGCAAAGTCTGCAGCATAGTATAATGCTAGAGTTTTTCTTCCTAGGTTGTAGTCTCTTTTTGCCTCCAATATTCCCCTGCCTACAAGTTCTGATCTTTTAAGACCAGTATTGAGTACGGCGTGTCCATCTGCTTCTAGCCTTGTTGTAATCTCTTGGATTTGTGTACTGCGCCCCGATGCATCGGGACCTTCTATTACAATGAGTCTTCCCTTGATTTCTATCTCTTGTAGATTCTTTATACCCTGACCATAAAATTCAACGGTTCTCTTTCCAAGATCTTTGTATTTTGTTCGTGACATTTTTCTTATCTCCTGGTCCCTGTCTTATTTGTCTGATGACCTTCTAAAAGAGGCATTATCTTTTTTCTTACAATGTTTTGCTGTTCTTCAATATTCATTGTTCCATCTATTACTGTAAATCCTTCGCTTTCTGCAAATGAATCATACTGTTCAATTATTCTTCCCTGGAAAATCCTATAGCTCTCATATTGATCATTACTCAAATTCATGTCCATACCAGCTTCGTAATACTTTAGCTTAGGTCTGCCTATCAGAATCCTGTCAACTGCAATGTCAACTGGAACCTTAAAGTAAAATGCAACATCTGGCTTTATTGCAAAATCATACACCTTCTTGACCCATTCAGGATTGCAACCTCTGACAATGTCTCTTGCAAAAGCTGTATACACATATCTGTCTGCTAGCACAAAATGACCAGCTCTCAGTAACGGTGAGATGTTTCTCTCATATCTATCTGCAAAGTCTGTAGCATGTAACAAGCTAAAAGTAGTTGGAGTGAGTAATCCTTTCTTCTTTCCTTTTGAAGTAATCTCTTTTACCATTTCTGAAGAATTCCATTCTGACCTGAAAACACTGACACCTTTGTATGCTAACCATTTTTCTAAAAGATGAATCTGTGTTGATTTTCCTGAGCCATCTATGCCTTCAACTATGATTAGCTTTCCTCTAGATTCCGTCTTCATGCTTTAATCACTATGGTATAGGCAATTTTAGGTTTTACAGAAGTTACCACGCTTTTTCACCTGACATTTGTTTTGTAGAATTAGATGGAGTAATGACTGTGATCTATATAGTAATTGTAACTCTATGAAACATATGAAATCGTGGTCGAATTTTTAATATCTGGTCATTTCAAACCTGATTAATGAGATATGATTTCTTTAACTCATAAATACATGAAAAATTGATGACTGGTCAATGGATTTGTTAATAATGCGACATGGCGAGGCAGGCAGGCATTCTCTGTCTCCTGGGGATTCTAAAAGACAGCTTACTTCCGAAGGAAGACAAGAGATTGCAGATTTGTCAAATGGTTTACAATCTTTGAAAGTAAAACTGGATTGTATTTTTACCAGTCCTCTTTCACGAGCCAAGCAAACAGCCGAGATTGTGGCAAAATCTCTAAAATACACCGGCAAAATTGAAGAGCTTGATTCTTTACAGCCCGAAGGTAACAGACTAGAGTTTTACTCTGTCTTGTCAAAATTAAAACGTGATTCTGTGGTGCTTGTGGTAGGTCATGAACCATACCTGAGTGAAATGATAAGTGAGGCAATATCTCAATCTGGTTGCAGAATACGTCTAAAGAAAGCAGGCTTGGCAAGGATAAAAGTGATCTCAACTCTCCCAAAAATCAAAGGCGAATTGAGATGGTTGCTTGCCCCAAAACACCTGAACAAAATTGCATAAGATCTTTACGTTTTCTATGTTTTTCATTTAGTAAAAAAATGTAAATCAGAAGTAGATTAATAGTAACGTGCTAGTATCAATGCAGGTAATGTTTCACTGAAAATATCTGTGATTGATCTTGGCTTTAACTCTGCCAAACTCGTAATCTATAATGTTAAAGACGATGATTCATTTGATGTTTATCAGCAGGAAGGAGTCAAAGTAAGGCTGGGGGAAGGACTTGACGAAAAAGGCATGTTGGGAAAAAAACCCATGTCAAGAGCAATTGATACACTAAAAGTTTTTAGAGAAATAATCCAGCTGAATCCAATAAAGTCTGTCTTGCCTATTGCTACCAGTGCAGTGAGGGAAGCAGGTAACCGTGATGATTTTGTCAGTTCTGTTTCAAAAGAAACTGGATTTAATTTCAAAGTTTTATCTGAACGAGAAGAAGCCCTGTATTCATATGTAGGTGCAATAAAATCACTTCATATTCCTAACACGTTATTCTTTGACATTGGAGGGGGCAGTCTGGAGATTGTCCACGCAGAACGATTCAAGATAAAAAAAGTGATCTCATTGCCCCTGGGATCCCTGAGATTGACAAATCAATTTGATGGAAAAAAAGGCAAACTTACTGACAAGAATCTTAAAAGCCTTCAGAGGCATGTCTGGGCTCTTCTTCCAAACAAAAAAGATCTTGGTCTTGGCAAAGATACTAAACTTGTGGGAGTTGGTGGCGCACTGCGTGCATTGGCCAGGTATGAACAAAGGCTATCAAGATATCCTCTGGATAAAATCCATAACTACAAAATTAGTCACAAGTCACTTGATTCGACAGTTGACAAACTGTCAAAGATGAAATCTGATGACATTTCCAAGATCTCAGTCATCGGTTCAAGCAGGGCAGAAACAATTGTGGCAGGATCTTGTGTGATTAATACGTTAATGGAGAAATATGGTTTTTCAAATCTACATGTGAGCAATCACGGACTCCGAGAGGGTGCACTTTCAATATTTTTAGAGGATCCAAAGATATATCATGATGGAAATATTACTGCTGAACAAATTCGAAAGACAATAGGTCTTGGCGCGCAACATAAAACAAGTCCAGAAAAACAGAGTCTTCTTAACAATTTGTACTCTATGCAACTAATTTCTAAAAGGGAGCGAAATATACTTGATTACGCCGAAAAAAATATATCTGAAAAATCATCGTATAGTAATCCTCAAAGTGTTTTCTATTCAATTATGGATGAAGATCTACCACTTGATCATAACGATCATCTAGTTCTGGGGCTCTCTCTTGTTCACGCACGACATTCAAAGACATCCGATTGGCTATTTTCAAGATATAAAACAATCCTGTCTGAACAGGATAAGGTATCGATGAAGAAAATATCTGTACTCGTCACTCTGCGAAAGATTCTTGAGAGAACTAAATCGAAGGTTGAACTAAAATTACATGGTTCAAGAATAGTAGAGTTTGTTGTAACTCCGTCACGATCTACTCAGACTTTTCTGCTCAAAGATGCATTGAGAAAATTTGAGACCACATTTGATGTCAAAGTGATTCTCTCAGTTCAATCGTATTCTGGAAGCTCGCATAATGCCCTGCTAGAACTTTAAATCAAAATTACCTACTTTTGGATATTTTCTAAAAAAAGTAACAAATGTATTGTATTTCTTGTTTCGTTCCACAACCTCTGCTGATATGATATCTAAATATCTTGAATTTTGTTCAATGCTTTTGAGATAGTCAATTATCATATCGCCATCATGAATCTCTCCAAGCATGTCCTGAATATTTTTTAAATTTTTGAGCATCTCGAAAGTTGTCTTTTTGTCTGATACAAACTCAAGGGAATATCGCAATTTTTTAAAGTCTTTTCTGAGCATGTGGAGTTCATTAATTTTTTTCTCATCTCTTAGTGCGATTATTGTATTTTTCTGTATGTTCAATACTATGTCGTCTAAAACCTTGAGATATTTTTTTTCTAGTTTTGATTCTTTTAAAGCAGATTTGGAAATTTTGGGGCTGGGCAAGCGTGATATCTTGAGTGCTAGTATATTGGCATTTTTAATGTGTTCAATTCTGGAATCTTTCAGAAACTGGACTAGATCTAGTGTCCTGTCTGGGTATTTTGATTTCATGTTTGCACAAATTATGTCAAAATCTCTTATCTTTGCATTCATTTTGAAAAATTCCTTGGCTTGCTTGATATAATTTTTCATCTTTTTTTGTTTCCTTGCACTCTTTGGAAGAATTTTGTATGCAGTCTCTAGGCGCCTAATTGATACTCTGATGTCGTGTATGTTCTCATCATTAGAGTCTGCTATGTATTGGCCCAGTTTTTGATTAAAGTTGTCTAAAATCTTTTTAAATTTTTTAAGAAATACGTTCTTGTCAGTCTTTATGGGTTTTTTCATTTTATTGTCTACGATACATCATTTCTTTTAAGTTCTAGTAATTAGCTTGATGCATCAACATGTGTTAAAAATTCTATAACTTGATGTTGTGACGTTGTACGAAATTTAGCATTACTGCGATATTGCCTTTATGAAAAGTATTATGACAAATGATACTCCGCATAGGCATATGTCCTGTCCTATGCTTGCAATACCTTGAATCGCCTGTCAAACGTTCTTCTATCTGGTAATGTGCGCAACCCGCATAATTTCATTACTTTTCTATTGTATCAAAGATTCATTGCAAAATACATGTGAAGACAATTATTGGATGGATTATGATTTTATCTTGCTGAGGATTTCTCGCTTGGTATGCATTAGCGTGATATTATCGGGAAGAGATCTAAAGTATTTTCCATTAAATTAATTTTGAAATGTAATCAAAATGGAGCAGAATTATGTCCTCTCATATGGATAGAAAAATGCCTACGATCTGTCTGTTTGACCTGCTTTAGAGTGAATTGTTCTCTGAAATTACATCCTGCACTGTTTCATTAATCACTGCTTCTGCAATATCACTTGAATATTCTGCTGTTCTGCGAATGTCTTCGAGAACAAACTTGATAACACTAGAATATTTCTTTGACTCTTCTAGACTGTCTGTGAATTCTCTTTCTTTCTCAGCTATTCTGTGTGCATTTGACGCAACATTGTCTGCAAGAGTATAGTCTCTTTTATTTAGAGCCAAAATGGAATCTTCGAAGACCTTGAGTGATTCTTCGCTTAGGCGTGTTATTTTTTGTATCAGTGCTGGTTCCAAAGTTGATTTCAGGAATTTTATTCTGCTAGCAATTGATACTGCATGATCTGCGATTCTCTCAATTGACTTGACCACTATTCTATAACTGATACAATCTGATGGTTTTTTAAGTCCGATATCTCGAAGGATCTTCTCGTGTTCAACTGCAAGTGTCAAGTTTCGTAGTATGTACAAACTGAATCTGTCTACTTCATCATCTAAATGAGTGATCTCTTCACCTGACTCTACGTCCATTTCTTTTAGTGCATCAATTGCCTGTCTGTGCATCGTTGATGTGAGCAAAAACATCCTCTTGAGCGCATCACTTATTGAAAGTTCAGGAAGGCTAGTTAAAATCTGGATTGTAATAGATTCTGGAGTAGATTCCACTATTTCAGTCCCGATCATGTTCTTTCTTACGAGATCCCTTATTGCCTGTTTGTGTTCTATCTGAATCCTGCCTCCCTTTGCATGTACCTCGATAATTTGATAACCTGCCAAGTACATTGCAATGACTTTTCTCTGAATTGATTCGACCGAATCTTTCTGGCTTATGACTGTCTTTGATTTTGAGATCTTTGGAGATGAATAGTTTTGTGTTGGTAATATTGAGAGAGATTTGTTCACATTTTTAATTATTGAAACTGGATCTCCTGTTTTTAGGTTGAGCTCATCGACCCATTTTTTTGGGAGAGATAAAACATATGTAGATCCGCCCACGAGTTGTAGTTTTCTAACCTCTTTATCATTTAGTATTTCTGACAATGCATACATTGTACTTCTTATAGTTAAAGCACTTGTCTCCTAATTCTATGTGTATCTATATAGTTCTATGGTGAACTATGAAATCTAAGGAATTATGGTCGATCCTCTCATATTTGGTTTCACAACCATGTATGTTACATGATGACCATTAAAATGAAAAAAGGATCGCCTATCGCTGATAAAATTTTCAAATATGTTGCTGTCGGCGCTGCCACTTATGTTCTAGTAATTATAATCCTGATTGTAATTAACCTCACTACGGGTTCCGCACAAGTTTGGCAGAAGGAAGGTATCTCATTTCTTACAGGTTCTGACTGGAATTCAGTTGACGGTAGAGAATCTTATGGTGCGGCACCTTACATAATGGGCACTCTTGTTAATGCCGGAATTGCCATGGCAATCTCAATACCTCTAAGCTTTGGAATTGCCATGTTTCTTTCTGAACTTGCACCTAAATTACTCCGAACTCCTCTTGCTATGGTTATAGAACTTCTCGCAGCCATACCGAGTGTCGTGTATGGACTGTGGGGCCTTCTTGTTTTTAGAACTTATATTCAAAACTGGATAGAAATACCACTTCACAATTTATTTGGTGATCAAAGTATAATATTTGCTGGAACTCCCTTTGGATTGGATATTCTTACTGCAAGTATAGTTCTGGCTATCATGATTGTTCCTACCATTGCTTCTATCTCAAAAGAGATCATGTTGGCAGTACCAAACAGTCAACGTGAAGCTGCATACATGCTTGGAGCAACAAAATGGGAAGTTTTCAGAATTGCAGTTTTACCATATTCAAAATCTGGATTGATTGGCGCTACAATATTGGGTCTTGGAAGAGCTGTAGGGGAAACGATGGCAGTTACAATGTTAATAGGGAATGCAACAGGTGCAGCAGCCTTTCCATCTTCTCTATTTGGACCTGGACAGACATTGTCGAGTATAATGGCAAATGAGTTTGCAGAAGCTTCTCAAGGGGGTCTTCATTTGGCAGCTCTTATCGGTATTGGGCTAATTCTATTTCTTTTGGCTTTTGCTATAAATGTAGTTGCACATCTTCTTGTTGCAAAGGTGATCAAATCACACGAAGGAGCAGTACTGGCATGATAACTGTAGAACAAAGAACCGAATTTAGAAAACATTTTCGCTATAATGTTGGCAGAAGGCTTATTCTGGACAAAGCCGTCAAGTGTATTGTATTTCTATGCGTGGTGGTCGCGGTTGTTCCACTTGTAGCTATATTGGTTAATGTCTTTAGTAATGGAGCTGCTGCTTTATCATGGAATTTTCTTACTGAAATACCTGGAGCAGTTGGAAGTAACGATCTAGGTGGAATAGGTCCAGCCATTCAAGGAACATTGGTACTTATCGGATTGTCTAGTCTCATAGGAGTTCCAGTTGGTATCATGGGCGGAATATTTCTCTCAGAATACGGTAACAACAGATATGGAAGGACTGTGAGATTTTTCAATGATGTTCTTGCAGAATTCCCAACAATTGTAATTGGAGTGTTTACATTTATCTTGATTGTTTTGACTGTTGGAACCTTTTCTGTTTGGGCTGGATCCTTTGCACTCTCCATTGTTATGCTGCCTATTGTCATGAGAACAACTGAAGAATCACTCAAGTTAGTGCCTGTCACATATAGGGAAGCAGGCTATGCTCTTGGAATTAGAAGGTGGAGAGTAGTTTTTACAATAGTACTCAGTGGTGCGAAAAGTGGTCTTGTGACAGGAATTTTGTTATCTGTTGCAAGAATTGCTGGAGAAACGGCGCCTCTTGTATTTACAATTCTTGGAAGTAGTCAATTCATACAAGGTTTGAATGGACCAATCGATGCACTTCCACTTAGGATCTGGAGACTTTCATCTCTTCCATATGATAGTTCAGTAACCCAGGGGTGGGGAGCGGCATTTGTTTTGATAATTCTGGTTCTTTCCATAAATATTGGAGTAAGATACTTGTTCTTACGAAGAAAGGGACAAACCATATTAAAGTTCAAAAGACTAGGAAGTATGTCATGATGGAAACAATGACAAAAACTCCATTGAAAGATAACTCTACCGAGGATATACAATACAAACTCATCGCAGAAAATATCTCTGCAAGCTATGACGGTATTGTTGCAGTCAAAAATGTTTCAATGAAGTTCCGTGACAAGGCTGTTACTGCACTCATAGGACCTTCTGGATGTGGCAAGACAACATTTCTTCGATGTCTAAACAGAATGCATGAACTTACAAAGAATGCAACATTGACAGGAAGAGTTTTACTTGATGGGGAAGATCTTTATTCTAATAAGGTGGATCCTATAATAAATAGGAGAAAAATAGGAATGGTGTTTCAAAAACCAAATCCATTTCCTACAATGTCTATTTATGATAATGTAGCATGTGGACTGAAACTCAACGGAGTAAAAGACAAAAAAATAATCGACGAGGTGGTTGAAGGATGTCTTAAGATGGCTTCACTGTGGAATGAAGTAAAAGGAGACTTGAAAAAGCCAGGTATGAGTCTTTCAGGAGGTCAACAACAACGTCTGTGTATTGCAAGAGCACTGGCTATACAACCAGAGGTTCTCTTGATGGATGAACCTGCTTCTGCCCTTGATCCAATTGCGACTCAAAAAATCGAGGAAATGATACAAGAGTTGAAAAAGGAATATACTATAATTATTGTAACACATAACATGCAGCAGGCAACTAGAGTATCTGACTATACTGGATTTATGTATCTTGGAGATTTGGTAGAATTTGGAGAAACAAAACAAATCTTTGAAAATCCTAGAAATGAAATAACTGCAAAGTATGTTCAAGGTCAGTTTGGATAATTATGACACGTCTCATAGATCCACATCTGGCAAATTTGTCAGAAATGATGAAGCAAATGTGTGATCTGTCAATTCGATGTACAAATCTTGCAATTGACGCATATCTGGGTGGACAAAATGCAAGAAAAGAAGTGCATGATTTTTCAAGCCAAATGATGGATCTATATGATAAAGTAGGCGAACTTACATTTGAAATGATTTTACGATATCAGCCAGTAGCAAGTGATTTTAGACTCGTGCGTTCTTCACTTGAAATTTCGTACGGGTTTACTAGACTTGGAAGATATGCATATGATATAACATTGGTTAGAGATACTTTTGGTGATCTTTCTGATTGTAAAAATGAAGTGGTTTATACTTTATCCGGTGAGATAAAACAGATGGTTAGACTCGCAGTCGAGTGTTTTGCAACTCTTGATTTAGAAAAAGCCAAGGAATTGCGAACTGATGAAGGTCTTGTTGACAAATATTATAACAAACATTTGCCAATGTTGATCACATTAAGCAATGTAAAATGTGCTCTTGCTGATGCACTGGTTCTCCGATATATGGAACGAATGGCTGATCATGCAGCATTTGTAGGAGATTCTGTAAGCTATATTGTTACAGGCGCAAGAACATATCGTTAGTTCTGTTCACAAAACTTATTTTACAAAATCTAATCTATATAGATTATTAATTAATATGCAAACTATGTTGACCAAGGGTAAATAGTATTATCTTTCCTGTCGATGTATGACTAACAAAGTCATTATGGGATTAACATTAATGTTAATCCTGATAGTGCCCACACTGTCGTTGCATGCAAGTGCACAGACTAGTCAATCTTATACGATCACAGGGGCAGGATCAACCTTCGTGTTTCCATTGATGGATACTTGGAGAGTTGAATACAATAAGATACATCCTAACATCAACCTAAACTATCAGTCGATTGGAAGTGGAGCTGGAATAAAACTCTTGGAACAAAAGAGTGTAGATTTCGCAGCATCTGATGCTCCATTATCTGTCTCTGAAGCAGCACAAGCGCCTGGGGCCCTGACTCTTCCAGATTCAATAGGTGGGATAACAATTGCCTATAATCTTCCTGGAATTGATAAAGGACTAAAACTAACAGGACCTGTTATTGCACAGATCTTTATGGGGAATATTACCTCATGGAATGATCCTGCATTAGTCAGTCTTAATCCTGGGGTAAATCTACCTAGCCAAAAGATAATCATATCTCACAGATCCGATGGATCTGGAACAACATATGCCTTTACTGACTACCTTTCTAAAGTCAGTCCAGATTGGAAGAGTAAAGTGGGTGAAGGTAAAACAGTTCCGTGGCCAGTTGGTACTGGAGGCTCAGGTAATGCAGGTGTTGCCACCATAGTCAAATCTACACAATATGCTATTGGGTACATAGAATTGGCATATGTCTTTCAAAACAAAATGACATATGCGTTTGTCCAAAATGCAGATGGTAATTCCTTTGTAGAACCCACTATTGACACTGTCGCAGCAGATGCGGCTGCAGCAGGCGGCAACTTACCGGCAGCAGATAGTGACTGGAGTCATGTATCTATAGTAAATCAACCAGGAAGTAACTCATATCCGATATCTACACTGACCTATGTGATGGTATACAAGGACTTGAGTATAGTAAATGGAGAAACACAGGATAGATCTAATGAGGTAGTAAAATTCCTCAACTATATCATCCACGATGGACAACAATATGCTTCCGGCTTGTTGTATGTTCCTCTACCTGATACGATCAAAAAGATTGACGAAGATGGACTTGCTAAAGTGACATTCAATGGTGGTGCAGTTCCAGAATTTGGCCCTATCTCAATTCTAGTTCTTGCAATTGCAATTATGTCGATAATTGCAGTTTCATATAAGACTGGATTCAGATTTAATCCAAAAATCTAAATCTCTTTTTTCTTTTTTTATTGTACAAAAATTATGTAATGACAATTATTTGATTTTTTAAATTCATTGTTACAATATGGGATATTTGACAAAAACTACTGTGACTGGTTGAAAACCTAGTCTTTGATTGAATGTAAAAATAAGAAAAAGGGTTAGTTCTTAACTACTGATTGTCGTAATGTCACTTTCATCTTGTATGCCGTGAGAATCTCTTTGCATCTGTTTCGTATTGTGACCTCAGTTATTCCTGCAACACTTGAGACATCTCTTTGAAGGATGCTCTGTCCAAGAAGGGTTGATGCTATGTATAGGTATGCGGCAGCCAACCCGTTTGGCGCCTTTCCGTCTGCAAGACTGTGATCTGATGTCTTTTCTGCAATTTCTGCAGCAAGTCTTTCTACACGAACTTCAAGCTTTGCCAGATTTGCTATTTTTGATATGTATTTCTCAAGAGTTACAGTAGGTGCTGTTTTAGAACCAAGTTCCATCACAAGTGTTCTATAGTATTTTGCTGTCAGTTTGACATTAAGCCTATCTTCCTTTGAACTTCCTGTTGCAGCGCAGATCTCATCAAGGGATCTTACAACATCGCATTGTTTACATGCCATGTAAATTGTTGCAGCGGACATGCAAGCAACTGATTTGCCTTTTGCATCTGCTTGTCCTTGGAAGTTTCTGTATATCATGGACGCTGACTCTATGACATTTCTTGGGAGTGATATGGCATGACATGTTTCTCCTATCTTTGCCAAAATGTTTGCCAGTCTTCGCTCTTCTGGAGATGCAACCCTTATCCTAGTCTGCCATTTTCTTAGGTTGTACATCTGATTTGCCATATCATTTGATATTGTCCTTCCACTGAAGTCTTTTGTCCCCATTGCAATCTCTGTCCTGATTCCCAAGTCATGTTGTGCATAACTTGTCTGTCCTGATGCTCTTGTCAACTTCATTTTTTCTTCAGGATTTGTTGCTCTTGATTCAATTCCGTAATCTGGCATCTGTTCCATTGCGACCAATCCGCAGCCTGAACAAATCTTCTCGCCACTATGAGTGTCGTCAATCAAATTAGAACGACATTCAGGGCAATGTGTTTGTAATTCTGTTATTGTGGTCATCTTCTTCTACCTTTGAATCGTTTTGGTCTCATCACAGGAGTTTCTTCGACGATGAAAACTTTCTTTCCGATTTGCTTTTTTATGTTGTTGGTAAGCGGAACTGCCGACGCGTATGGCGCATCAACAGGACCTATCATTTCTGATACTTTGGCGACTTTGACTCCAGAATTGTCTACTACTATCTGATTGTCTCTTAGTTGTTTTGTAAGTCTAATGATGACTCTACCGCTACTCGCTAGATGTAATACTTCGCCTACCTCCTGCAATTGAATTCTCAACAAAATACTGTTATCAATATGGTTCTGTCAACATTACTTTAGCTGCAAGCTATAATGGATATTTACTTGGACTGTTTGGCTCTCTTTGAAACTAGTTTTTCAGAAATTGCAGAAATCATTTTGGATTTTGGCTTGGCCTTTGCAAGTGTTATGTAGCCAGACCTTACATATGGTCGTCTTGGAAACCTGACCTGATCATTTGTTTCGGTTGGTTCTAATCCTGCAGCCTTGGCAGCCGCAATCAATTCATTTAGTGATGGGTCAAAAATGCTCTTTTCACGAGAAACTTTTCTACCCATTTTCTTTGTGATGGTCTTATTGAAATAGTCAAGCCAGATTACGACGTGTTCGTAATCCTTCATCTTATCACTTTATCAAGATTGCATTTACTACGCCGTCTTGACCAGGTCTTGAAATTACCCTACATTGACCTGCTTCTGTTTCTAAAATTGCGCCTTTTGAAATTACTCCACGTCTTTCATAGTCTTTGTTTGACGGATTTTTTAGCACCTTGAGAATCTTTAGCTTTTTAACTTTGGAACCTGGGACTGTCAAGTTGACAACATCTGTTGTCTTTAACGATGTTTTTTGATTTCCTCCTCTAGTCTTGCGAGTTACGGTTACTTGTTCTCCTGGCACTGTCTCTACAGAATATCTATCTATTTCGTATTTTCGCCTTGATCTGAGGGGATATCTTCTACCACCAGTAATCTTACTTGTTGCAAGATTTTCCACAGATTTCTTCATGTTGACTCGATAAAGTATCTCTAATTTATACCATTTACAGATAGGGTCACTATTTTTGAACTGGTTATTGACTTGTCTGGGTCAATGGCTCTGCGGATACTTCAGGTGTTTGCTGCTGTATGGCCTGACTTGGGCTTCTTACTTTTGTAAAGAGTTTTTGCTTGAGAAGATCCTTGTCTCCTTGTATGCCGAAATACTTCTGGAACTTTTCTGTAGTATTGTAGATCTTTAGCCTGCCAACATTTTGATGTTCGATATAGTCCAATTGTTGTAATTGTTTTAGATGCATGTACACCCCTGATCCTCTTACTTCCACTAGTCTCTTTGAAGAAACAGGTTGCATGTATGCAATATATGATAATGTCTTGAGAGTGGCTGTGGGCAAAAGTGGTTTTGAGGCATATTTTCTAATTACTGTGTTAAACTCTGGCTTTAGCTGAAATACGTATGATCCATCTGGCAAACTTGCAACCTCAATTGCCTTGAAGATTGTTTTTGTTTTTTTGACAAGATTTGTCATTAGGGCCAAAGTCTTGGTTCTAGATTCTGTTCCTGATGCCTTGATCAATTCTTCTATGGTCAATGGCCTCCCTGCTGAATATAGTGCAGCCTCTAGTCTTGCCATTGCATCGTCGTCTTCTATCTTACCCATTTACAACATGGTAGGTTGAAGCATACTTAAATGAAATTCCTACTTAGTGTTGATCTGATTGTAAATTTCTATTTTATCAGCGATACTATGATGTCATCTTCTGTCTGCTCGAGATCCACTCTCATGTCTCGTGCCAAAAATAAAATGGCAAAGAAACATCTGATTACATCAATGAGCTCAAGTTCTGACACTATACTATTAAAGGAACCAAAGCCGGCAGTCCTTATCTTATTCATTATTAGCTCCTCATACTGGCCTATTATTTTCTCAAGGGAGATAAAATAATCATCAAAATTAGGGGCCTGAACTGGCTCAAATTCTAACTGTCTTCTACTTGAACGCGGATTTGCTATTGTTCCAATGAGGTTTTCAAGAACTGATAGTAGTTCATCTAATGTTACTGGATATGTGGATTCGTGTCTGTATGGCATGTTTATCACTTCTATATCGACATCTTCTCTCTGGGTGAGGGGTCTTTTCTCCATGGCTGCTTTTTGCAGTGCAAAGATGCTCTCAACCTTCATTCTGTGTATCATTGCAGAAGACAGTGCGGCAATTCCGGCAACTCGAAGATCTTTTTTATCTGTCTGACTGAGAATTTTAATCAAAATCTCTAGAATGCGCACTACGTCGATACTCCACACGTCTTTCTTTGAAATATCCAGTGGGCTGAACAGTATATTTACAGGAGGTTGCGAAATGCCTACACTGGGATTTTCCTTGCTCACTCTGTTATTCCTCCATTTTTGTTTATAATACATGTGTTATCTACTCTTTTCTTAGTTCAAGTCAAGAGTTTTCCTCTTACACAAATCAAATATTATACTCGATCTTGTATAGTGCTGATGATGGAAGAAGATCTAGAGAGATTTGATCTGGCCTGCACGTATCTGAAAAACGATCAAAATGTCACAGCTCACAACATGTTCATGGATCTTGCTCAAAAGGAAATGAAAAACAACAACTACAGAGCAGGACTCTATCTCATACTTGCATCTGAGTGTAAATCAAGACAAGGAAAGGAAAGAAAAGATGAGCTCACAGAAGCAGCCAAATTCTATTTGAAACTGGCAAAAAACGACAAAAATAATTCAAACTATGCATACCAATGTGCAGCTAGATGTTTTCTTAGAATAGGTCGTTACGATGATGCCAGGAAGGCTTTTGAAGAGGCTCAGAAATACACTAATGAACTAATTGAAGAGAAAAGGCCAATTATATTAGTTGATGATAGCCCTGCAATTCTGTTAAGACTCAAAAGTTTTCTGCAACAATTGGGATATGATGACATACAAACAGTCGGTGATGGCAAGTCTGCACTTGCTCTCATAACAAAACTTGTCAAATCAAAACAAAATCCGATTATATTGCTTGACATGGACTTGCCAGACATAAAAGGAGACGTGGTAGCAAAAACTCTTCTTGAATCAAAACCTGACATGTCCATCATATTGATAACTGCTGATGAAAAATCAACACCGCGTGTTAGAAAGACTATTGGTTTTGGCTCTACGGCATTTGTTCAAAAACCGTTCTCGATAAATGAATTAAAAAATGCATTGGATGCAACCCGGTTATCTGAAATCAAGTAAGCAGTAACATGGACATGTTGAGAAGGTTTACATCCTTGATCTGAATTCCGCCCATCTTGTAATCTATGATTTGATCAGAGAACTTTTCTACTATTCTTGCAGATGGATTTTTTTCAGTTCCTTCTATTCTTAATACTGTAATCATATTCCAGTCTCCATCCGCCGTAGCAACAAAAAGATAATTTGGTAAAGTCTTGATGTAGTTCTTTATTGCCTCTATTGTATTTTCCATGGATCTTGTTATTTTGAGTTTGAGAAACAATGCCTCGAACTGATCATTTGAGGAGATTCCACTTAATACTGCCTTGTAACCTTTTATGATTCCATTCTTCTCTAGCCTTTCAATTCTTTTTCTAATAGTTCTATCTGATACATCTACTCCTGAATTTCTCAGCTCGGTTGCAATTTCTTTTGAAGGTGTCCTTGCATTTTTGTTAAGAATGTTAATTATTTTTTGATCAACTTCATCTAATGTGGACCATTTTTTATCATCTGACATGACTTGTATCTGGATAACTGACTTTTTGAAGTTTATGATATGTGGTCCCACGCGCAGGATTTGAACCTGCGACAACCCGGTTTCTGTAAGCCTGATAGGCTGAATGACGGTTAGCCGCTGGCCAACCACTACAGCCGGAAGCTCTACCAGGCTGAGCTAGCGTGGGACTATTTCTCACGCAGTTTTTTCGTATTAAATAACTATCGATAATTTGATTTTTTTAAAAAATTTTCAAGCCAAGTGCCAAATTTTTGATTGATCAAATTACATATAAGCAGGAAAGAAAGTCTCGATACTGTGTCGGGGGCTACATCTGAGGGTGGATATGTATGTGTACCATATTTGCAAAATAATGATTTTACCACTCTAAGAAACAGTTTCCAAAAATCTGCTTTTATCAATGACATGTATTTTGTAACTGCTACATTTTCCGAAGATGGTCGTGCATACTTTCCATCACATTCTAACACATATCTTCTTGCTAGATTCAAGAATCGTTCTCAGGTAATGAGCGAAGTTGAAAAATGTAATCTAGCCACTCCTACATTTGTATTTACACAAAATGACGAATTGTTTGAGAGATTGACTGGAGATAGTCTCAACCTGATTTCAATATATTATCTTGAACATGGAGACACCATGTCTGATCTATCGGATCTTAGTTTCATTGTAGCGAAACGTCATAGAGTGAGAAGAGCAGAGCTTGGAAATCTCAAACTATCTACCAATCAGATTCAAAAGTTCACTTTTCCATATGAAGGAAACCTCATAGTTCTTGAAGTGACAAGTGATAATAAACATCAAGCTGATCACAAGTATTGCGAGAAGACTAGAAAAGAAGTACAAAGAAAAGGAATTGGAATGACTAGTCTTCTTAACCTGTCAGTAATTGAGAGACTGAAATAGAGTTTTTGGCAAACTCTTTTCAAGAGATCAAATTGCAAATATAATAGTAGAAAAGTTATATACTCTGCTAAATTCTGTTTTGGTGATGAGTAAGCCATCTGAGCTCGGTGCACTAAAAATTGGTTCCTACATATTACTTCCAGTAAGCGGTCCAAATGAGGAACCATGTAAAATAGTTGAATATGATACAAGTAAACCGGGAAAACACGGTGCAGCAAAAGCAAGAATTGTGGGAGTTGGAATATTTGACAAGAAAAAATATTCTCATGTCTCGCCTGTAAGTGCACAGGTTCAAGTTCCGCTCATTGATAAACGAGTGGGATCTATAATTTCAAAAACTCCTACCAGTGTCCAAATCATGGATGCTGAAACATTTGAAGTCTTTGACGCACAACAAATTGAAGATGAAATCAAGGAAAAAGTTTTGCAAGGTGTAGATGTTGAATACTGGAAAGTCATGGATAGAACTATTATAGTAAGAATCAAAAGTTAATTCGGATGCTGATGATGACTAGAAAAGCCAACTGACTTGTGATGAAGATTATGAGTATTGAAGCATCCAGGCTTTTCACACAGTAGAATTAGTTATACGATACAGGCATACATGGATGATATATGAAAGGAATGTGTCATGTTTGCTTGGCATCTAATGTGGAGACAACCCTGAAGGATCATATAGCCCTGTGTACAGACTGCCTAAAACATGTAAAAGAACTGGAAAAAAATTAATTGATTGGATGTGTAGTGAATTTGAATTGAAATTGGCATCTCTTTTCTCAGGTGGAAAGGACAGTACCTGTGCTATCTACAAAGCCAGGAGGGAGGGCCATGATGTTGAATGCCTTGTTTCTATATTTCCACAATCTGCAGAAAGCCATCTATTGCATTACCCAAACATCGCATTTACATCATTGCAGGCTCAAGCAATGGGAATACCACAAATTGTGGCTCAAATTGATACAACTGATTCTGAAGTTGAACTCAAGGAATTGCAAAATCTATTGGAGACAGCAAAAAAGGATTTTGGAATAGATGGGATTATTCATGGTGGACTGTTTAGTGATTATCAAAGAATACGTTTTGACAGGATTGGAAATAATCTAGCTCTAAAAATAATATCACCACTATGGCATCTTGATCAAAAAGACTATTTGCGAGAATTGCTAGAATCTAAATTCAAATTCATTGTGACAAGTGTGACATCTGCAGGACTAGATCAAACATGGTTGGGACGAGAAATAACCAAAGATGACGTAGAACAACTTGTACAATTATCTGCCAGGTATGGCTTTAACTTGGCATTTGAGGGTGGCGAGGCTGAAACCTTTGTAGTTGACTGTCCACTGTTTTATTCTCCAATTAAAATCATAAAAGCAAACAAGATCTGGGATGGTTATAGAGGAAGATTTGAAATAACCGAGGCTGTTTTAGACAAGTAATGCTAGATGGCTTAAAGACTGGTCTTAGAGCTGCACTAAAGAAAATAGTAAACTCTTCTGCGGTTGATGAAGGCCTCATTAAGGAACTCTCAAAAGATATCCAAAGAGCACTATTGCAATCAGATGTAAACGTAAAACTTGTCTTTCAGATAACAAAGAATCTCGAGGAGAGATCTATTAAGGAGACTCCTCCGCCTGGGCTCTCCAGGAAAGATCACATTGTAAAGATTCTGTATGATGAGCTTTCAAAACTGCTTGGCACTGAAGAACAGTATGTGTTCCAACCTGGTAAGGTGAACAAGGTACTGATGCTTGGAATCCAAGGTAGCGGAAAGACTACCGTAACTTCAAAGCTTGCAAAACTTTTGACTAGGCAAGGGTATAGAGTTGCAGTTGTTGGCGCTGATACATATCGACCTGGTGCACTTGTACAACTCAAAACAATGTGTGAGAAAACAAACGTAGAAGTGTATGGTGAGGAAGGAAACAAAGACTCACCTGAAATCGTAAAAAATGGTCTAAAGCATTTTGAGGGACAAAATTTTGATATTATTCTGATAGATACAGCAGGAAGACACAAGGAGGAAAAAGATCTTCTTGAGGAAATGACCCGAATCGGTGCTGTTGCAAATCCTGATCTTGCATTGTTGATAATTGATGGTACCATTGGACAACAATGCTATAATCAAGCAGAAGCATTTCACAAGACCGTACCAGTAGGAGGTATCATAATAACAAAATTGGACAGCAGTGCAAAAGGTGGAGGAGCACTTGCAGCTGCAGCTGCTACCGGTGCACAAATAATGTACATCGGAACAGGCGAAAGAATTGATGATCTTGAAAAATTCTCCCCTACTAGATTTGTAGGAAGAATGCTTGGCATGGGCGACATTCAAGCATTGCTTGACATGGCAAAAAGACTAGAGACCGAAGGCAATGAAGATCGACTAAAGAGAATTTCACACGGTAAAATGAATATGGAAGATTTCTATTTTCAAATTGAGGAAGCAACAAAGGCTGGAGGGTTACGCAACATCTTGGAAAACATGCCCGGTTTTTCTGGAATGGTAAAAGAAGATCAAGTTGAACAGCAAGAACAGCGCATGGAAAAATGGCGCTACATAATCCAGTCTATGACAAAGGATGAAAAATCTGATCCTGATTTGATAAATGCATCACGAGTGAAAAGAATAGCAAGAGGTTCTGGATGGCCAGAACATGAAGTAAAAGAACTTCTGAAGGCGTATAAAAATTCAAAAACCATGATGAAAGCTTCCAAAGGGCGTCAGATGCAAGGCATGCTCAGAAAGATGGGATTGGGCTAAGTCCTTTCTTGAGATGTATCTAAATATCTTGTATTGTATACCATAAAACATCTTGTTGAACACCTATCAGTGTTATCAGGCACTGGGCCTCCAAGATGGAGTCTCAATCAAGGATGTAAAATCAGCTTACAGAAAACTAGCTTTACAATATCACCCAGACAAGAATTCTTCAGATCAAGAAAGCACAAAATTCAAGGTAATAACTGAAGCATATCAAACACTTCGTGCAGAATACAAGAGTCATGTGGCAAAGTCTTCTGCAAAATACACTGATAAAGATTCAAAGAAAAAATCTGGTTTCAATTCTGGGGAGTATTCATGGGGAGCAAGAAAATCCGATAGGCCACCAAATGAAGATTGGACTAGGTATACAGGATATGCTGAAAATGAATATCAGGATTTCTGGACACGATATGAAAAAACTTTCTGGGATTATTATGAAAAAGTAAGGTCTGAGACAAAAACTGAAACTGAACCGATACAGGTTGAAAATGACATCTCTGTTTCTGTAAACGTTGATCCTGGCAAATGCATAGCATGTTGCAGCTGTGAAACCATTGCACCGTCGGTATTTAGGGTAGAAAAAAATGTCAAGGTAAACCCGAAATCTAAGGTAATTAACGAGTGCGGGGCAAATTCTGAAAAAATTCTTGATGCCGCACAAACATGTCCAACAAAAGCCATTAGTGTTTCAGACAAGGAATCTTCCAGAAGACTATATCCTTGGTAGCTTGGCATAATTAGGATTAAAGCACCTTATTTGTTTACTTGATGCACTGTTGAAAAAAACCAAGATGGATGTGGTAATTGAAGAGACTAGGCAAATCTTGCGAGAATATAATCTCTGTGACTATTGTCTTGGAAGGATGTTTGCAAGTAAATTGCGATTGGTTTCTCACAAAAATCTTGGAGAAAAAATTAGAAAAATTACAAAACAAAGTAAACCAAAATCATGTTATCTTTGCAAGAATCTGATGCCAGAACTTGACACATTCTTGAACAAAATTCTTGACATGTCAAAAGAATACGAGTTTTCTACATTTCTTATAGGTGCAATTCTCAAGCCTTCTATTTTAGATAGGGATGACATTATACGCTCCAAGTTCAAACTTCGAGGTATTGCAGGAATTAAAAGCGATGTTACAAGAGAGATGGGAAAACAATTTGGCAAAAAAACTAGGACTAGAGTTGATTATCAAAATCCTGATATTGTATTTACAATAGATTTCAAAAAAGACCAATGTGATATAAAACCAAAAGCATTGTTCTTGCAGGGAAGATATACAAAAAAAGCAAGAGGGATTCCACAAAAACAAGTGTCTTGCAATAGGTGTGATGGAAAGGGATGCTTTGCTTGCGACTTTCATGGAATATCTGAATTCAATAGTGTGGAAGGTTATATTGCCAAGTTTCTGTTTGAAAAATTTGGTTCCCAACAGGCCAAAATAACCTGGATAGGAAGTGAAGACCAATCAAGCCTTGTTCTTGGAAATGGAAGGCCATTTTTTGTCAAGATGATAAATCCACACAAAAGAAAAGTTACAATACCGAAAAAGGTAAATCTTGGAAATGTCTCTATTCTTAATTTACGGATTGTTTCAAAGATTCCTACTGAACAAATAAAATTCAAAACGGACGTCATGCTGGAGATAACAACCGAGAAAGACCTGACACCGGAGGCATTGAATGTGTTGGAAGGTCTAAAAGACATGCCTATTGTAATAAGTGAAAATTTACCATGGAGGAATCAAAAAAGAATCTATGATATCAAGATAAAAAAAATGGATACAAAATCATTTACCATCCTGATGACATTGGATGGCGGAATACCTCTAAAGAGGCTTGTAACTGGAAACAATATAGAACCAAGCATAAGCATGTTACTTGAAAATGGATGCAAGTGCACAACATTTGATTTTCATAAAATAGTGTCTAGTGACTGAATTTTTTGAGTAATTGTAACAATTCTGATCGAATCTCTTGATTGCGACAAAACTATTTGAAATCTGTCCTTTTATGTCAAACTTTTATTATCGTCAAATTCAATCTTGTTGGATTGGATCCTTTACTTAGAGTGCATGAAGCCCACAAAAATGGATTAATTCCTGACAAGGTCCATGCGTTAATAATAAAGAGATTTGGAGTAGCCTTGTCCGGAATCACAAGAATAGAAAAAGCATCAGGAATTAATTTTCCACTTGCATATGTGGAACCATCTGCAGTTGTGTCTCATCCGTCTACCGGTTCTTTTGATTACGGAATATTGTTTGCAAGAACAATCCCTGTTGTTTCTAACGATAAATTAAACATCATAATACAAATTACTGCACCACTTGTCGCATATGGTCTAAAAGGCACAATCCATGCTATTCTGGCACATGAATTTTTACACTATTTGGAACTGATGAGAAAAATATCAAAGATGGATATTGTCTCAGATGAGATAAGCGGTAATCTTTTTGAGAGTAGCTATTCCGATTCTACTAGACTCTCTGAACCAAAAGCAGTCTTTGATGACAAGACCTTATTGCTGCATATCACTAAAAGATTTCCAGAGGGATTCCGGGATTATAAACTAGAAGACAAGGTGATGAAACTCTGGATAGAAAAAAGTTTTCCTACTACAAACATAACCATGGACACGAACATTGCCAAGATTCCGGCATCTGCGATTGCAAACACGACGATTGATCCAATTTTTTTACAAAAATTAGATCAAATAGAACAAAAGACCTCTCGTCTTCAAAAGAAGAAATTATACTAATTACTGGTTAAATTCAGTAAAGCCACACTTGCCGCAACTTCGTCTGTCTTTATGGTTTGACATGAATACGCCCTTGCCACATCTTGAGCATTCCTTCTTTGTTCTCTCTGTTTTGTCGCCAGAAACTTTGTAATACTTGTACACTGATGGGCTAAAACCTTTCTTGCCTGCCATTACTTGCTCTCTTCCTTTGCTTCAGCTTGCTCTGTAGGTGCCTCGCCTTCTGCTTTTGCAGCTGCCACTTTTGCTTTTTCAATTCTTGCAAAGACTGCGGCCTTTAGATGTTCCTTGGCAAGTTTTTCATCCTCGTACACATAAAAACTTCCTGATACCACTGGTCTTCCAGTTTCATTTTTCAACAATATTGGTACCACAATTTTTCCTTCTAGATTGAATTTTTTTGAAATCATGTCTACTGCCTCTAGTTTTTTGAGTCTGCCAGCAAGGCCTTTGAAATTACATGTAATTTCCCTTCTTGACAGTAAGGGATTCTTTACATCTCGGGTAACCTCAATCATTGACATGTATTCCAAGTCCTTTTAATAGTTCATATAAATCTTAACCGCTTCTAGATAACAATTTAAGAAATCAATATGTGAAAAATTCATGGACAGGTTTATGGTTCACCTGAAAAACTCAGGTTATGTTCCAGATGATGCTAAATCACTACTTGCAAAAGCTGATCAGTTAACTTCGGAAATGAATGTAATTGTAAGAGACATGAGGGTTTCAACCAAGTATCTAGAGTTTGATGTATCGGTACAAAAAGAAGAACTGGATGTAGTTGTGGAAAAATTCAAAACAATTGGATCTCTTTATGATGCAAAACCTGTTGTAGAGGAAAAAATTGAAAAAGAAGATGCCATAAAAAGAGCAAGACAGTACTTTAATGATGAACGATACTGGGAATGTCACGAAGTTCTTGAAGGTGTCTGGAAAAACACACATGAGGGAGAAAAAGATCTTGTTCAAGGAATAATTCTTGTTGCAGCTGCACTAGTTCACTATGAGAAATATGAAAATGACATATGCCTTTCAATTATGAAAAGGGCGATGGAAAAATTTTCTAATGTTTCTGGGATGTATCATGGGATTGATGTAGACAAGTTCCAGAAAACAGTGGCAATGATGATATCTTCAAAGTCTATGGGACCATTTATGATTTGATCATCTTTACTGCAGTCTTGACGACATCTGCCCCCATGAGCAGGCCAATTTTGCCTTTCTTTGCCTGATCCTCTGTAAACCTTGTCGTTCCATCCTTTTTGATAAAATCCCCTGAGACCAAAACTGGAACTGGATCATCACTGTGACTTTTGTTTATGCATGGTGTAGAATGATCTCCTGATATCACAACTGCAACTTTTGATGTATCAATATTGGCAAGTAGTGTCCCAAAGAATCGTTGGTCTATCTCTTCTATGTTTTGCATCTTGCCAACCGCATCTCCGTCGTGACCGAATTCGTCTGGTCCCTTGATATGGACATAGATTGCATTCTGTGTCTCCATTGCTTTGGCTGCAACACGTGCTTTCTCTTCATAATCTGTGAGACCTCCAGCACTAAATGATTTCATCTTCAAGACATTTGCAATTCCAATCTCTACTGGCATGTCAACTATGCATGAAAACTGCATTTGGTGTAGTTCGTTTATTGGAACAACATTTGGAAACTCATTTCCAGCATCACGTAATAATATGGAATTTAGCATTTTCTTTCCATGATCGCTTCTATTCTTATTCACGATACTATCTTTCATGATTTGAAGAGACTTGTCTGTAAACTCGTTTACAAATGATGCCGAAAGCCTGGCACCATCAGATTCGTTTAATGGCAATGATTTTTCTATCTTCATGTAGTCGCCTACTGCCTTGGCAACCCCCATGCCGCCTATTCTTGCATAGGCTGGATCCGTGTTACTTATCTCAGGTGTAAGAAATATACCGTCGCACCTTATTCTTACAATTACTCTATGTCCAACTGTTGGGGCTACTACAACTGATGCTTTTGGATTTGAAAACTTAAGCTTTGTTTCTACTTCATGTGCTACTGCAAAAGCATCTTCTTTCTCAATATTTCTTCCTGCTCTTCTGTCTGTAATTATTCTCTCATCGTTCACAGTGGCAAAGTTTCCTCGCAGCGCAAGGTCACCACTTTTAAAATCAATGCCTATTCCAATTGCCTCGATAACTCCCCTTCCAACATATTGTGTATTCTCAAATCTATATCCTAACATATTGAAAACTGCAATGTCTGATTGGGGAGCTATGCCTTTGCCAACTGAGATAACTTCTCCTATGGCTCCATTTCTTGCAAGTTTGTCAAGATTGGGAGTTTTTGCATAACCTAGTGGTGTGGAGCCTTTAAGATCTGGATGAGGCAAATCTCCTATGCCGTCAAGAAGAACATATATCATATGGATATCAGAATTGTCCATTTTCTAGTCTACAAGACTGAGTTTTTTGATATCACACATAAACCTTGATTTTTCAAGCGATCTAAATTTTAAAATTATTTAGTTATACCAAGACAGTTAATTTTTCTAAGATGATGTTATCACATTACGTGATAAAAAACTAGGAGGATTTTATGACAGACATTTTGATCTTGAAATTAAGTTTCTTTCCGGCAAGGGGATGATTCAAATCAACTGATATAATTTCTTCTTGCACTTCGATTATTGTAGCAGGTACTTTTTCTCCTGTGGGAAGTCCTGCCTCAAACAATAGTCCCGGAACAAGTTCAACATCTTGAGGAAATGCATCTCTTGATATCTTTTGAACCAAGGTTGGGTCGTGTTCTCCATATGCGTCAGCAGGCTCAATACTGAATTGCTTTTCTTCACCTTCCTTCATTCCAAGTGTGGCATCATCGAATCCCTTTATCACTTGGCCACTGCCCACCTCAAACTCTAAAGGATTTCCATGTTCTGCAGAACTATCAAAGACTGTTCCATCATCCAGGGTACCAGTGTACTCTATTTTGACCTTATCGCCAGTCTTTACAGTCAAGACTGGAACATCCTTTCTTGTATGTAAAAACTTGCTATTTGATACCTTGACGATTTCATATTTTTCTCAGAAACGTGTACTAGAAAAGTCCTTTGGTAATTTTCTGATAAATCTAGTCTTGAGGTGGAAATTGTTTTGTAATCTCTTCTGCAAATCTTTCATAGTCTTCTCTTTTCTTGCCTATTTCCATGAGTTTCGCATCTTCTACATCTTGAAGGCTCTTGCTGACTTGCTCTACATCATTTCTAAGGGCCATCTCTGCCATCTCAAATAGCCTGTTATTTTCTTTCCATATGTGCTGTACTACATGGTTGATGTATTCTTGCATGTCTACTATCAACTGGGTGGCATCACCATTTTTCAGGTATGTCTTTGAAGATGCTTCCATTCTTGCTGCTATCTTTCGTGTAACTTCATGCTCCATCAACATGACTGCAATTGGTCCGGAATTTCTTGGCATTCCCTTCTTTTCAAGTTCTGGAAAGAGAGAATTTTCTTCTTTTCCATGATGACAGACATCAGTGAAATTCAATGAGAAATCAATTACCTGATTCAGGATTGGCTCTGGTATGGTCTTTCCGGACTTGAGTAATGGTATGGTTGACCACATTGACTTTAGTACTTTTTCAATCAAAGCATGATCTCGTTTTAATGATTCTGTTGACATGAGACAACTTTAACGATCTGATCTTCCAATTTAAGTTTTAATTTTTATCAAAATGGCACTCTGGGGCAACAAGTGTCAAAATGGTATCGCATATGCGTTTATTTCCGATCTTTGCAAAGGTTTTAAATTGCTAGATCCAAAATCTAGCAGGTATGGGGGATTTAAGGAAGGATTACTCTATTGATCGCTTTGTGATCACATTTCCTGAAATACAGCCTGTAGTTGATTCAAAAAAATGCCCATACTGTCCAGGAAATGAATCAATGACTAATCCATCTACACTTTCTCTTGTGGCAAAAGATGGAATGTTGCAAAGGCTACAGGATACTGAAGATAACTATGTTCAGAATTGGTCAGTTAGAGTATTTGAAAGTAAAAATCCGATTGTCACTACCACATCAGAAAATTCCTATAGTGATAGACCACTTTACAGTGAACCGGCTTATGGGTATCATTATGTCGTTGTTGCTTCAGAAAAACACAAAGATTCTCTGGCAAGTATATCGACTGAACAATGGTCCAACGTACTTGTGGTAATCCAAGATAGACTTAGGTGGTTGTATACACAGCGTGGAGTGACATATGTTTCAATATATGTAGACCATGGAAAAGAAGCAGGCGGCTCTACAACTCACGCACATCTAAACATTGTAACATTTTCAACTATACCTCCAGTTATAGAACTAGAGGCAGAGGCTGCACACAAAATACTCAATGAAAAAGGAATATGTCCAATGTGTCAAACTGTTGGTACTGAAACCGGTGGACCAAGGCAAATACTCCAGACGGAAGGCTTTCTTGCTTTTTGTCCGTGGGCCCCATCACATCCATATGAATTCTGGATTTATCCAAAAAAACACATAACAAGTTTTTCCAAGATAACTCAAAAAGAGATAAACGATCTGTCTCTAATTTTACGTGCCACCTTGGGTGGACTTGCAAACACAATGAAAAACTTGTCATACAATATGGTATTTCATCTTTCACCAGAAAAGAAGAACAATAGGCAGATTCATTGGCACATTGAAGTTTATCCACAAGCTGATCCATGGTCTGGACTTGAGAGGGGATATGGCGTGTTTCTCAACAAGGTGACTCCTGAAAAAGCTGCAGAAGAGCTTGGTTCTGCATGCAGAAAAGAGCTTGCAAATCTTGTTGGAATAGTTTAGATACAATCATTTGGTTTATTTATTGAACTGCTAGGTGAGTAGTTGTGGCAGTTGAAAAATGGATAGCAATAGCAAGTCTTGGCCTGTTTGTGATGTTTGTAGCTCAAATGATATCAATTAGTGTCTATCTTGCACATCCATCTTATGACATTAACCCATCTTCTGAAATGAAGGAATTCATTTCTATCAGTATTGCTCCAGCCCTTGTTCTTGCAGGAACGTCTTTTATGTTGGCACGAAAGTATGGTTCCAGACTGGTTGGTTCTTTAATCATAGCTGGCGGGATAGTTACTATTGTTGGAATGTCTTATGTTAGTACTCTGATACCGAAAATCATACCTGCATATATTGTACCGGAATTGACTCTCCCCCCTATCATATTTACAATATCTTCTATTCCAGTGATTGTCATAGGTGCATTATTGTTCAGACTGAAACCTATGCCAAAGAGAGATTACTTTTTTGATAGGTGATCAAACCGCATTGAATTTGAGTGCCGCTTGAATCCCATCTTTTTATAAAATGGAATCAATTCGTCTGTACAATCAAGGATTGTTTTGTAGCATCCTTGTTTTTGAGCATATTCTAAAAGTGCGACAACTATTTGATTGCCAACTCCTTTTCCCTGAAATTCTTTTCTTACGACCACGTCTTCAATGTGACCCACCTTGCCTCCATCATGAATGAACTTTTGCTCGATCAAAATGCTTGCAGAACCTATTATCTTTGAATTGTCTATTGCAACATAGATGACCTGATGTGAATTTTTTGCGATCTTGTCAAAAATTGCATTGGCTTTACTTGGTTTGAGGTGGCTTGATTTTCTAAGCGAGTCGAGAGAAAGTAAAAATCCATTGGGGATGTCTTTTTTTTGTAATTTGCGTATCTTGATAAATGCCATGATTTTTAATCTAAATCCGACCTAGCCGCGTAATGTATTGTTGATAAGCTCTTCTGTATGAAGCCTTGTCTCCAATGTCCAGAAAACCACTCTTTATGAGATATCCGCTTACCATGTTTTTCTTGGCTATTGCACTACGTATTACATCATCCATACCATATGGCTTGTTTGGAGGTATGAACTTGAATATGCCAGGTTCCATTACATAGCAACCAATGTTGATATTTCCTTTAACCTCTGGTTTCTCGCGCCATGCATTCACCCGATTGGCTTTATCCATTTCTATAAATCCGTATTGTAATTTGGTCTTGTATTCAGACAATCCCATGGTGACAAATGATTTTTTTCTGTGATGATTTTCTATCATTCTCTTCAAATTGAAATCAAATATGGAGTCGCCATATAGGCAAACAAAACTATCATCAATGAACTCCTCCGCAGTCTTTAGTTGACCTGCTGTGGCAAGAGGTCTGTTTGCAACTGCGTATTCTATTTTTACACCAAATCTGCTACCGTCTTCAAAATAATCCTCGATTGTCTTTCTTAGGTAACTAACACACAGAACAAACGAATCAACCCCTCCTTGCTTGACCCATTCTATAAGGTGCTCCAAAAGAGGCTTTTCTCCAAGTGGAAGCATTGCTTTTGGAAGAAATATGGTATATGGCTGAAGCCTTGTACCGAGACCTCCAGCTAAAATAACTGCTTTCATGTAAAGCATTCTGGATTTCTGGTATTTATGTTGAAGGATGAAAAGACTTTGTTATCTTCAAAGTCTTTATCAGAACATCTTCCGGATTTTTTCCAAAAATTATGATCATGGCTTCTTTTCCAAAATCGCCCATATGGAATACAATGTCTAGCGGTGTCTTTCTATTCTTTATTGCTATCTTGGTGCCCCATGATATGGTGCTACCTTCCTTCTCCTTGGTTCTTAATGGTTCTGCGTTTCTATCATACAATGAAACTTGGAGCCCTTTTGAAATTGCATTCTTTATTGTTTTTTTGTCATACTTTAGATTCAGGCCAGATCTGATGGCGGGAAACTTTCTTGCCATTTCCAATACTGCCGATGCCACATGTTTTGAGCCGCCATATTTGAGGTGACCAGCGACAGTTACATGTTTTCCTGTTCTGACAATTCTTCCTTCCAGTCCCATTATGTCCTTTAGAGACTGTGGACTTGGCACTGAATATACAAAATTTGTCTGGCATTCTGGGATGTGTTCATGTATGGAGCCAATTGAGCAAAATTTTGATATCGCATCTGATAGATGATTCTCAATCTCGTCGCCTTTTTCATGTGTGGTTATTGCAAGCCCTCTTCCAATCCTTGTAGCCTTTTTCATTGATTCTATTGTGAAAAGACGTGCAGCATCTACTGCTTCTAGTAATTTTTTTCCTCTTGCAATGTTTGCACATATAGATGCTGAAAAAGTACATCCACCTCCATGATTTTCAAATTTTAGCCTATCATGAGAAAAGATATAAAATTCTTCGCCGTCTAGAAGAACATCTACAACCTTGGATCCTAAAGAAAAGTGCCCTCCTTTTATTATCACATTTTTTGCTCCAATTTTTTGAATCTTCTTTGCAGCATTTTTCATATCATTTAATGACTTGATATTGAGACCTGTAATCTTTTCAGCCTCTGGTATGTTTGGAGTGATGATATATGAGAGAGGGATGAGCAATTTTTTGAAATCTGGAAAAGCATTTTCTGTTTGAAGATCTCCACCTGTTGTGGATTTGAAGATGGGATCAAGAATTATTGGAATTTTAATTTTTTCAAGTTCTGAGTGTATTACTCTGACTGTCTGTTTGTCGTAAACCATTCCTATCTTTATCGCATCTAATCTAAAGTCTTCCAGAACTGATCTTATCTGGCTTTTTACAAGAAACGGCGTGACTGGCTCTACATCGAAAAATTTTCTTGTGTTTTGGCTCGTGACTGCCGTAATCACACTCAGGCCATATGTCCCAAACGCATTGAATGTCTTCATATCTCCCTGGACGCCTGCACCTGAGGAAGGATCAGAGCCTGCAATGGACAAAATGTTCATGATCTTAGACTTGGAAACTCACGTTTAAATCCAATTACTCGCTAAAAATAGTAAATGAGTACTCAGATGAATGCCGCCCGAAGGGGTATTGCTACCGATGAAATGAAAGCAGTTGCACGCGATGAAGATGTAACACTAGACTGGCTCATCCCAAAGATTGCGAATGGTTCTATTATTATACCTCATAACAATTTCCGCTCACAAAAGATCAGAGTGGTTGGTATAGGAAAAGGCATGAAGACCAAGGTAAATGTAAACATTGGAAATTCTACGCTAAACCAGAATCTTGAAGAGGAAGTCAAGAAAGCCGAAGTTGCAATAAAATATCATGCTGATACTATAATGGATCTAAGCGATGGAGGAGATGTTGGATTATTTAGAAGAAGACTATTGGAAGCCGCACCAATAGCGTTTGGAACAGTGCCCGTTTATGAGGCGTACAATTATGGAGTTGAAAAACACAAGAATCCTCTTGATATCACAGAAGATGATTTTCTTAATGCCTTTGAGCGTAATGTGAAAGATGGAGTTGACTATACTACAATTCATTCTGGTATAACAAAGGATATTGCAAAACGTATTCTTGCAGTAAAAAGACATGCTGGAATAGTAAGCAAGGGAGGTACTATCACAGCTGCATGGATGCTAAAATATGACAAGGAAAATCCATACTATGAACACTTTGACTATCTTATAGAGATTGCAAGAAAATATGATGTTACTTTTAGTTTGGGAGATGCACTAAGACCCGGTTCTATTCTTGACTCCCATGATGAACTCCAAGTACAAGAAATGATCAACATCTCACGACTCACCAAAATTGCACATGAAAAAGATGTTCAAGTGATGGTTGAGGGACCTGGACATGTTCCGCTCAACGAAGTTGCAGCAAATGTACGACTAGCTAAATCTCTGATTGGAGAAGTTCCATATTACGTACTGGGACCTCTGGTGACAGACATTGCCTCTGGACACGATCACATAGCAAGTGCCATTGGTGCAGCAATCTCTGCAAGTGAAGGCGTGGATCTATTGTGTTATCTTACTCCTGCAGAACATCTTGCATTGCCTACTGCAGAAGAGGTCAAGGCAGGGCTTATTGCATATAGGATTGCAGCACATGCCGGAGACTTGGTCAAGCTACGGGATAAAGCAATCAAGTGGGACATGGAGATGACAGAAGCAAGAAGAACTCTGAACTGGGAAAAACAAATTGCATTATCAATTGATCCTGAGGAAGCATCTCGCATTCATGCACGAAGCGGACAGCTAAAAGGAAATACGGTTCCATGTACCATGTGTGGCGGTGCCTGCGTTTACATTATGCTTCCACAACAGCGATTTACAACAACAGAAGTAGAAAAGTTACAGCAAACTGGCTAGTACTTTATCAAGACTGGGTACTGTTTGAAATTTTACCAGATCTGAAGGTGTTATCCATTGATATTCAGAGTTTTCCCAGTTCAATTTTATCTTGTGTTCCTTTACTGAAAACAAAAATGGAAAAATTAGCCATTCATGATTTTCGTATTGGGGTGAATCTGTTCTCATTTGAGATGCAGCACGAATGAGAGTAATTTGGTTTTCAGTAATACCTGTCTCTTCATGTATCTCTTTTTTTGCTCTGTACAGAGGCTCTTCATGGCTTTCTATGATGCCACTTATGCCTGCCCAGAGATCCTTCATTGTCCTTACTTTGTTACTTCGTTTTAAAATTAGATACTTTCCATCCTGCATTAAAAAAGATGTCACTATTTTTGTAGATTTCAATTATTTTTCTACAGTGCTTACCATTGTAACAAGCTTTTTGTATGCTTCGTCGAGATCAACATTCTTTGCTAGTCTCTCCTTTGCACTTGAGATGTACTTTATCATTTCTTCAGTCTTGTTCTCTTGAATTAAAATAAGCATTCTACCAATGTCCTTCCAAAACTCTTCTGCATATCTTCGAATTTCAGGATTTGAGATTATTGTTTCGATGAGTTCTTGAGGTTCTGTCATGATGCCTGCTGTGAGAAGTTTCTGGGCTTTGAAAGTAGTTCCGGACATTTTTTCAACTAGAGTGAAATTTTCTTCCTTTGCAAATATGTTAGCAAGTGCCAAGTTTACTAGATGTGGCATTCCAAGTACAATTGCTATTTTTTTATCATGCTCTGTCGCATCTATCTGAACAAAATTTGCTTCTTCGAACAATGACTTTGCAACAGCCATTTCTTTTTTTGCGTCACGAATTGGAATTGATATTATGTTCTGACCCTTTAGCTTTTTAGTTCCTGGACCAAACATAGGGTGAATGCATATTGGATTTACCTTGTCTGGTATTTTGGAGAGGGCTGCAGCAGTTTTTGTTTTAAGAGAAGAGATATCTATCAAATAAGAGTCTCGCTTCATCTCTTTTGCGATTAGTCTTATCGTTTCAGGTGTACGTTTTACTGGGATGCATAAAATAACATAATCAGCTGTTAGGATGGCTCCTACAAGAGACTGTGCCTTTGTAACTAATTTGTTCAAAATCTCTTTCTCAGAGTCGTATCCTATTATATCGTAATCTTTTTCAAGAAAATACTTTGAGAACCACTTTCCCATCTGGCCCTCGGCACCAATTATTGCAATCTTTTTCTTCATTATCTTTTTTTCAACCTTTCCTCTATTATTTGCATTCCCTGATTAAGTGTATCTTCTGGCTGACAGGCTGATATTCTGACAAATCCTTGGTAGTTTCCAAATCCCTCTCCTGGTGCTATTGCCACACCCCTATCTAAAAGTCTGTTTGTAAAATCTATTGAATCAAAATTCTCTTGTCTTACCTTTGCAAACAAGTACATTGCCCCGTCTGGCTCTACAAAGTCCAACTCCATAGTTTTTGCTTTTTTCAATATGACTTCTAACCTGTTTTTAATGGTTTTAGTATTGTTGGTCGTATCTGCCTCCAATGCCTTCATGGCTACATACTGAATGGGCTCTGAAACATTTGTCAATGCAAGGGCCTGAAGTTTTGACATATTATCTATTATCTCTGGACTAGATACGGCATAGCCAATTCTAAAACCTGTCATGGCATGTGATTTTGAAAATGACTGTGTTACTATTGATTTATTGTATCCATAAGTAAGGATACTTTTCCATGGTTTGTTTGCATATGATGAATAAATCTCGTCGCTTAACACATACAAGTTATTTTTCATTGCCAATTCCATTATCTGGTCCTGTAGATTTACTGGAAGGATCTTACCGGTGGGATTATTTGGATAATTGAGAACTAGCATTCTGGTATTTTCATTTATGGTATATGCAATGTCATCTATCTTTGGTTCCCATTTGTTTTCAAGTGTTGTATGTATTGTCCTTACCTTGACTCCTGAATTGAGAGCATTGTCTCTATATGCAGGCCACGCTGGCTCTATTACTATGATTTCATTTCCTGGGTTTAGTAGACTAGATATTGCAAGAAATACTGAAAAACGCGCTCCCGGAGATACAAGAATATTTTGAGATGATGTTCCGGTACCAAATTTTTTTGTAACATATTTTGCAAGTGCCTCTCTGAAATCTGGCATTCCTTTCGAATCTCCGTATTTTGTATAGCCTTTGGAGTAGACTTCTGATAGTGCACTGTGTACAATCTCTGGTGGGAGAAAATCAGGCTCACCTACTTCCATATGTATTATCTTTTTTCCTTCACCTTCCAGTTTTTTTGCTTTCAAAAACACTGCCATATGTGTCGGTTTGTCTACAGACTGGATCTTGACAGACTCGTTTAATAGAAAATTTAACATTGTCATTGCAGTTTTTTCGTCAAGCCCTATCTCCTTGCACAATGTAAGCACTCTTGTGCGTAATTGGTTTTCTCTTTCCTCATTTGTAACACTTATGCCAAGATTATTTTTTAAATTTCCAATTTCTTTTGCTACATCATTTCTTTCCTTGAGTAATCTGATGACATCAAATGTAATCTTGTCTATTTTGTCGCGTAATTTGTTAATGTCTGACATTTCCTATCTTATGACTGGCGGAATAAAGCCTGCTCTGATTGCATGGTCCGCAAGCACAACTGATACTAGCGAATCTACTACCGGAGGTGCACGAGGAACTACGCATGGATCATGTCTTCCCTGAACTATGATAGAAGCGGGTTTCTTTGTATGAAGATCTACAGTTTGCTGTTTTTTTGCTATTGATGATGCCGGTTTGAATGCCACTCGCAAGACAATTGGCATGCCTGTTGATATGCCACCTAGTATTCCTCCGGCATTGTTGGTTTTAGTTTGAATTTTTCCATTTTTAATTAAAAATTCATCATTATTCTCTGAGCCATGTAGTGTGGAACCGTGAAAACCAGACCCAAATTCTACACCTTTCACAGCCGGAATTGAAAAAAGGGCTTTGCTCAGATCTGATTCTAGTGAGCCAAAAATTGGTTCGCCGAGTCCCACTGGCAAATTTACTGTTAATGATTCAATGACACCTCCTATCGAGTCTCCCCTTCGTCTTGCGGTAAGAATTGTTTCGCGCATCTTGGATGCAATTTTTGGATCAGGACATCTTACTTCATTATTGTATACAGAATTTTTCATCTTCATTGTTGCATGCTCTTTCATTTTTACACTTCCTACTTGGCAAGTATATGAAAAAGTTTCAATTCCCAAAGTCTTTGAAAGCAATTTTCTTGCTATTGCTCCTGCCATTACGAATGTAGCTGTTAGCCTTCCTGAAAATCTGCCGCCTCCTCTAATATCATTGAATCCATTATACTTTACAAACGCTGGATAGTCAGAATGACCAGGTCTTGGTTTTAAAGTGAGGTTATCATAATCTTTTGAATGTTGATCCTTGTTCCAGATGATCATTGTGATTGGTGCTCCTGTTGTGTATCCTTTGTATACTCCTGAAAGAATCTCTACCTTGTCATCCTCTTTTCTCTGGGTAGTGATAATGGATTGACCGGGTTTGCGTAAATCTAGCATGGTTTGAATGTCCTTTTCTCCAATTTCTAATCCGGCTGGACAACCATCTACTGTTGCACCTATGCATTTACCATGACTTTCACCGAAACTTGTAAAAACAAAACGTTGTCCTATGCTGCTTGAAGACATGATGAAATTCTCTTTTACGTGCTTATAATCCTTCTAGGAATTACTATCTTTTGGGATGAAATGATTTGAAAATTCAAATTGTGAGATTTGCCCCAATCTTTCTCATATCTTCTACGAATGTTGGATATGAGACATCAACAGAATCAGGATCAGTTGTAGTACAATTTCCAACAAACATACCTGCTATGGAAAAAGCCATGAAGAGCCTATGGTCATCTGAAGATTCTAGCTCTGCACTCTTTAGGATTTTTGGAGAATCTAAAATCAACCCATCCTCTTTCTCTGTGACCACAATCCCAATCTTTGCAAGCTCTCTTGCCAAAATTGCTATCCTGTCTGTTTCTTTGAATCTTGCATGTTTTACATTGTAAATTTCAATTGGTTTTGATGTTTTTAGAGCAAGGATTGCCATTGGTGGAAGTAGGTCTGGATTGTTTGAAAGGTCAAACCTTCCTCCATTGAGAAGTTTTGGAGAGGATAGAGTTATTTTTTCTCCCAAGTTTATCTTGACTCCTAGTCTTTCCAAGTATGATAATATTTCACGATCTCCCTGTGGCAGATCTCCCAAAGATGCATCAATTGACATATCTTCGCCTAATAGTACTGCTGCAGAAAGCAAGAGGGCAATACTTGAGAAATCTGATGGAACTACAAAGTCTGATGGCGTATATTTTTGGTTTGATATGTTGTATTTTTTGTATGGCGATATCGTATTGACTGTAACACCAAACTTTTTCATTGTGGCAATGGTGGAATCAAGATATGGCTTTGACACAAGTTCTCCATCTATTTCCAACGTGATACCATTTTTCATTTTTGGACCTGAAATCAAGAGCGCAGAAATAAACTGGCTTGAGATTGAGCCTGATATGTGGGTGTTTCCACCCTCTGATCTACCTTTTACGGTGACAGGAGGTTTACCGTCAGTTGATGTACACTTTACTCCAAGTTGTGTGAGAGCATCTAACAATGGCTGCATGGGCCTTTTTTGCAAACTGGCATCACCAGTAAGTGTAATGGTTTTATCAGAAAGAGAAGCAATTGCTGTTGAAATTCTAATGGTGGTACCTGAATTTGATGCATCGATTTGACTAGTCTGTGGAATTATTCTCCCCGTACTCTCAACTGTTACAGTAGAACCATTGATTTCTATTTTTGCTCCAAATGCTTTGCATGCATTTACTGTTGCAAGGGTGTCCCTTGAGAGTAGGACATTTCTTAGTATACTTTTTCCATTGGCAAGTGAGGCAAGAAAAATAGCTCGATGAGAATAACTCTTGTTTGGAGGACATGATATAGTTCCTGATAAAGTGGACTTGTCAACCTTACACTTCATAAACTTCAGCCTTTTTGTTATTTATTGCCGAGACAATGATGCTTCCTTCTTGGGATGAAAATACTCTCTTTATGCTTGACACTTTATCGTTTTTTGCCACTGCTGCTATTGAGGGTCCATTGCCAGACACTGATGCCCCCAGTGCACCGCTGTCTAACAGGTCGGTTAGAATATTTGGTTCAGATCCTAGAATTGCTGATGTTGCAAGTCCATTGAGTATCATTGCATTCCAATAATCTGACTTGCTGGCAAGATCCCATGCCTGTGAAAAAACACCATTTAGAATATTTAGCTTTTTCACATTACCTCTTCTTCTAGACTTGGGAATAAAAATTACTGCAGTCAGATCCTCTGGAGCTTTTTCTGATTTTATGATCTTTATGTTAGAGTTGTCTGTTACTACAAATCCTCCAAAGTAACATGCACATGCGTCATCAAAGGCACCTGTTATGCTTACCTTAGATTTGATAGATGCATGTACCCCGTCTCTTAGAATGTCAAAATCACTTGCTTTGGGTCTGAATATCTTTGCACATGCAAGTGATATGACTGATGAAATCGCACTTGAACTCTTTAGTCCATACCCTGAAGGAATTTCTGATTTGACAAAAATTGTTATCTTGTTTTTTTCAAGTTCTGCTTTTGGAACTGATGTTTCAACAACGTTTCGTATTAAACGCGAACTAAGGTTGGATTCTTTGTTCTCAAATATTATTCCCCTTCCAGGCTGGGTTTCTACAATTGCCTCTATGCCTAGTGATATGCCAAGTGTTGCACCTTTGCCTGTGGCAATGGCATTTACAATTGAAACTGCACCATGCATACTTGCTTTTACTTTACTCATCTCTAAAATCTCCCGAGCAGGGTTAATTTCATGGCTTGGTATGGAGCAGGTTTGCCAGTCCAAATCTCAAATGACTTCATTGCCTGAGCAAGAAGCATTTCCCACCCATATATGATGGTCGCACCTTGATTCTTTGACTGATCAATCAAAGGAGTTTCTACTGGTAAATATACAATATCGTACACTATGGACTCCTTGCCAATGTTTCTAGTAGATATGGGGCAGCCGATTCCCTTCAGTCCAACTGATGTGGCATTTACTACGAACTTGTATCTGTTGACTGCTTCTCCTGCTGACTGGAGATCAAGATAGTCTGATTCAAGTCCTATGCTTTGAGCAAATTTAACCAACTCTTCTGCCCTTTCACGAGTCCTGTTTGCAATGGTTACTCTATGAGCTTTTTCTTTGCCAAACCCGGCAATGATTGCTCTTGCAGCCCCTCCTGCACCGATTAGTAAAACATCTGAACCTTTGGAATCAATATTTCTTTTTTTTATTGGATCTAGGAATCCGTCAACATCTGTGTTGTAACCCTTGAAACAGCCATTTTCACTGACTACTGTATTTGTGGCTCCGACCACTCTGCATTCATTGTCTACCTCATCAAGAAATTTCATCATGTCAACTTTGTGGGGAATTGTAACATTGAATCCGGCAATGTTGATTTTTTTTAGCGCTGCTACTCCATATTCTAGTTCTCCCTTTGGAATTCTGTATGCAATGTATGTGCAATCAAGACCTGAAAATAAAAAAGCCGTATTATGAAGTGCAGGTGAAAATGAATGATCTATTGGGTCTCCTATGACCGCATATGTTTTGGTCATTGTTTTCTACCTGATGAATCGTGATTTAAGCGATTAGGGAACATGTGGATATTTGTATTTGAAATATCTCAAATTCCGTACTTGTCACTTTGAGAATATATTTTCTTGAGTCTTGAACCACATTTCGGACATGCGGGATCTTGATGTAGAGTGGCACAATCTAAACAAACGAAATTGCCTTTGGATGTTCTAGTTGAACTGTATTGGTATACTATGATGAACACTATTGCTGCAACCCACACTAGTATCAAAAATAATACTAGCCTAAACATGGCAAGAAGTATTGTCACTATTGTAGCTAAAATAACTACATTTCGCGGCATGTTATTCTGAGATAATTTTGGGTTCACGGTATCTTTTCGTGTTTCTTTTATAATAAGGGTATCATTGACGTTTTGCACCTCACAGATCAATTAATTAATGTAAACTGTATTGATGGAAATATTGGAAGACAAGGATGATTTTGCTAGTTTACTTGATGACTGTATAAAAGCACTTGATGACAATATTGACGTCTTAAACGACATAGAATATTCTCTAGAGTCTGAAAAAGAAGATGCCGTCATCACTGATTTGACCAAAAACGATCTTGTAAATATGGCTCATGAGGTAGCCGATTCGTCTAGAATAAAAAAAGCCGAGTCATGTTTTGTTAAAAGATTTTTTGAGCAAAAGTCTGATTGATGTACTTGAAATACTCTAGTTGCGAGTTTTATTTTTATCTTCCAACGCTAAAATGCTCTTCATTTCTTTTAGGCTAAATTGGCCTGGGGCAACTGACTTGCCTAGAGAGACATATGTGTATGGGCTACCAAGTTTTGTACACAAAATTCTTGACATCCTGCCATAGTCTCCCATTGCAAAAGAAATCAGATTGACATTTCTTGTGTGGAACTTGTAAAGAGAAAGAATGCGTATTGTATCAGCAATTGTTTTTGCAGTGGTTACAATCTTGATATTGTTTGAAAATTTGGACATTTTTTTGAGCATTGATTTTAGAGCGTGCTCATTTGGAGTTTTTGTAAAGTCATGCCATGACACCAAAATTCTAGTTTTTGTACTCTTGATGTATCTTAACAATTCCTTGTTTTTCTTTAATGTGTTGTATTCTACATCTAGAAGATATGGCTCAAACTCTGAAATCAGTTTTAATATTGAGATCCTTTCTTTTTCACTACCTGAAAATTTTCCACCCTCTGAGACTGGGCGTAATGTGCATATGCACCTCTTGAGGTGTTTTTTAACTAGGGATAAGCAAAAAGGAATTTGATTTGGTTTTAAAAAATCTAACCTGATCTCTGCATAGTCTGACTCGGCAAGAGCACGCTTTAACTCACTAGATACTTTTGTAGGGCTGGATGCTGCAATTGTTGCGCAGACCTTGGTTGCCATGAGTTTTCGGCACTTACTTGGTTGAGTTCTTTGGCATGCTCATGGTTGGTTGACCACAATACATCCATCCTTTCAATTCACTACATTTGCTAGGATCGCGTTGTGCATCAAGAAGCATTTGTTTCATCTTGGCCCAACTATCTGGTGAGCATAAGGTTTCTCCACAAATGTTTTGTCCTCCTGGAGTTCTGTCTGTTTTCTGGGAGTACTTTTCGTACACTGTACTTGGTGTCAGTGCATTTACAGCAGGTAAAGCTGCTGCAAAAACCATTATGGTTGTTAATGCTAATGCGACCAAACCGATCTTAATTTGTTGGTTGGACATTAATTGCATCTACATTATACTAGTATATTTACATTAGCATCCATTTGTCTAAATGAAATAACATGGTTTTGATAATTCATCTGCCAAATTGTATCCGTCCCCTCTCCTCACTGGTATGGTCTTGAAATTATTCACACTCTTGGAACCTACTATCTAGGATACATGTGGCATTTGGTGGAAACCTGATAATGGAAGAAACTTTTATGAAACGACCTCTTCTAGAGGGTATCTATGAGTTCAGACACACCACACGAAACAAAAGACGTTGTCTTCATCGGAAAAAAGCCTATTATGGCATACGTAACATCTGCGCTCATACAACTGGCTAATAACCCAAAGGTCTCAATAAAAGCAAGAGGGCTTAGCATAGGCAGAGCCGTAGATGTTGCACAAATAATTGTACGAAGGACTGACAACTCTGGGTATTCTATAGGACAAATCAGCATAGGATCCGAGCATCTTCAATCACTAGACGGAAGATCAAGAAACGTGTCAACTATAGAAATAGAAGTAAAGAAAAATGCATGATTGTCTAAAACATGTCAAGTACATGTTTTAGGTGATTTTCTTTGATTTAATTTCATACTAGAATAATTTTTTTATTTTTACAACTGTTAAATATCAAAATGATTGAGGAAAGTAATGTGGAAACCAAACTCGATTGTTGTAGCTAATTCTAAAGATCTCTCGCACTTGCCTGACAATAAAATTGCGTTAACAGTTACATCTCCGCCTTATCACAATGCCATAAATTATCAAGAACACCAAGATACTACAAAATGGTATCGTGGAACAGTTGAGACATCTATTGGAGACTGGCTTGAAGAGATGCACACCGTCTTCTCTGAAGTGTATCGTGTAACCAAGCCTGGTGGATTCTGTTGCATTGTGATAGGAAACGAAATAATTGAAGGCAAAAACAAGCTTCCTTTACCTGCATTGCTACTTGTAGAATTGACAAAAAAAGAGGTAGGTTGGAATTTCTTTGAAGAGATAATGTGGAATAAAGTTACAGGAGGAAAAAAAAGATTCAGGGTTACAGTCCAGCATCCATATCCTACATATTATTATCCAAACATAATGCATGAACAGATCATCATTTTCAGAAAGATGCCGTTTCACAACGTCAAGGACAAAAAAAGCAAACTAGTGCTTGATGATTTGATGAAAAAAGAGGTTGCAAACTCTGTCTGGCACATTGCTCCAATGCCTCCAAGCTACAGAAAATTTCATCCTGCCGCATTCCCAGAAGAGATACCATATCGCTTGATTCAGCTTTACAGTAACGTTGGTGATATTGTTCTTGATCCATTTGTTGGAAGCGGCCAAACTACAAAGATGGCAAGATTTCTCCATAGGAAATACTATGGAGTTGACAAGTCATCAAAATATGTCAAAATCGCACAGAAAAGAACCTTGGAACCATCATCCCTTCGTAAGATGCAGCTTGTCCCTAACTGGAAAAAACCAATATCGCTATAGCATCTGCTCTAGTCTAACTATATAGGAAAGGTTATCTATTAAGAATCAAGATTCTTCATATGGTTACTTCTAACAGCAAGTCATATTTTCGAATTGTTGAGAAAAGTCACAGAAAATATGTTGCTACATTGAAACATGCCAGATCCAGACAATCCCTGATGAACTTGTACTGGAGGCATAAAAGAGAACATGAATGTCTTTTGAAAAAACATCTCAAAGACGAGATGGCTGAAATAATCAAGCTAAAAAAGAAATTCGAATAAACATATCTTTTTTATTTTTAAAAAAGTTTTGTTAGTGTATATGTTGATACAAATCTAATCTGTGACGAAATGATGCGCTAGTCAAGTGATTTGAGCCATATGGTTGCCACACTCTTGTCCAAACCTTTACCGCTTGTAGAAATTTTTGACTTGTTTTCCAAATGCTCTGGCGTGTTAATGTGAGATTCTACCTCGTTTTCATTTATTTCTGTGACACATATGTTACAATGAAGGCTCATTAGATTATCTTGTTGTATCCGTGTATAATAATTTTTTAGGACTTGGTACTTATTTTTCTATAATGTACTCGTCATCTACTTCCATGCCAAAATGTCTTCCAGTTGCTGGCTTGGAATATGCTAGCACAATATCCCCTTTCTTTAGGTGCGTGACTGAGACAAGATGACCATTTGGACGCACAAATCGAATGGTCTCTGCATTTTGTGCAATGATGCCACCTATCTCATCTCCAATCTGTGCCTTTATCATCAACATTGGTCTACTTTCTATTTTGGAACGGCCCACCGTAGCTCTTCTTGCCTTGCCATGTGAATTAATTACAAGAACCTCTGAACCAGTCTCTAACTCAGACAAATAGTTTGTTGTTCCATCTGGGGACAAGGTATAGCAATGCACTGCACCGGCATTTACTCTAAAAGGTCTTGGAGAAGTAAATGACGAACCAACTGATTCATTATGCACAAGGAAAAGAAAATTGGATCTACTTCCAATTAGCATTCCTTCTCCCCGTCCTAGGATTGATGCGGTATCCACGCAAACACGCTCTCCGTTTCCTACTTCTTTTATTTCTAAAATCTTGGCAGGTCTTAGATCAAAGTTCTTTGTTCCAAGATACACCAAGGTCTCTTTTACTTCATTTACGGAATCAGTTGAAAATATCACACCGTCAACACCTATCTCCAATATTGAAAACATCTTGCGGGCCTCGTCGGGGGTGTTTGCTACTGCGAATACCACCGTGTGAATCTTGTGCAACTTTGCTATTATGTTCTCAAGTGGAATTATCTTCCAATCCTTTACCTCTATTATGACAAAGTCTAGTCCTGCCTTTGCAAACTGGAGTATTTTTTCAATGTCTGCGTTTGAAAGAACCTTAAACTTCATCCCTATTTTTTTGCCCTTGATTTTTGTAATCTTGTCAACTATGACATAGTCTGCATTTGTTGATGTGTGCACTGTGGAAATTTTTGATTTGATTCCTTTGAGATAAGACGGGTCTAGGTTTACAATCTTGATTCCTTCTTTTTCTATCTCAGACAAGAATTTGCCAAGCTTGCCCCTTGAAACTTTTGGGGCAATGATTAATTCTCTATTTTTGCTCAATGTACTTCGCTGCTTCCTTTGCTGTTTCTTTTCTAAATATTATTGCAGAAAGAGCATGAGTCATCTTGCTTGGATCCTTGTGCTCAAAGATGTTTCTTCCATATGTTACTCCCTTGGCTCCTGCTTCCATTGCCTCTTCTGTCATCTGTAGTATGTCATTGTCCGTCTTTGCCTTTGGACCTCCAGCTATGACTACAGGTACTGGTGTACTCTTGACTATTTTCTTGAATGAATCAACATCTCCTGTGTAAAGTGTTTTTACAATGTCTGCACCACACTCTGCTCCAATTCTTGCAACGTGACCCACTATCTCTGGGTCGTGTGGATTTTTGATATTTTCACCTCTAGGATACATCATTGCCAAAAGAGGCATATTCCATTTGTGACAGTCATCGGCAATTCTGCCAAGTTGTTCTATCATTTCTGGTTCTTCCTTTCCTCCAATGTTGATGTGAAGTGAAACGCCGTCTGCACCAAGTCGTAACGCTTCTTCAACTGAGCCTGTCAACATCTTTCTATTTGGAGATACAGATAGGGAAGTACTGCCTGAGAAATGTACAATTAATCCAATCTTGGTCGGTTTTGGTAAATTCTTGAGAATTCCCTTGTTGATTATGACTGATGTAAGACCAAAATGTTGGCAATTGTAAATCAACGCATAAGGATCCTCGATTCCTTTCAGCGGACCGCTTGATATTCCATGGTCCATGGGAATGCAAAGCATCTTACCATTGCGCAAAATACGATTCATTCGAATCTGGTGGCCTGTTACCATTGGTGTTAATCGTTGGTGTGCCCTACTTAAAAATAGCGGGGCATATAGACAAGAATTTACAAATTAGACAACTGGGAAAAATTATCAAAAAGATAATCACGATTTTCCAGAAATTAATTTTTAATACATTCAAAACTTTTTGTGGCTTGAGATGAGAATGAGGCCATTTTGTTCTCAAACGATTAAATACGCTAAAGAGAAAACACAGTCAATTGAGCCAACTGACAGAACAACTTCATCATTCTGAAATTGGTGACATTTTAGAGAATTCCCTTGTGGGTACAAGGCCTGGAATGGATGAATGCAAGAGACTGCTAGACTCTGACGATGTTCACCTGATGGGACTTGTTGCTGGATATCTAACAAGAAAAAAGTTTGGACGACGTTCTTCTTTTGTAAACAACATGATTCTAAATTATACAAATGTGTGTATCACTGATTGCAAGTTTTGCGCCTTTTACAGACCTCCTGGTCATGATGAATCTTACACTGTAACACTTGACAAGATAGAATCTAGAGTGAAAGCAGCTTGGGAGATGTTTGGAATAACCCAAGTAATGTTCCAAGGAGGACACAACCCGTCTCTTAGGATTGAATACTTTGAAGATGCATTCAGATTGATAAGAAAAAAATTTCCAAAGATTGGAGTTCATGGTCTGTCAGCTTCTGAAGTTGACATGATCTCAAAAGTTGAACACACCAGCACAAAAGAAGTCTTGTCAAGGCTCAAGGAAGCAGGCATGCAATCAATTCCTGGTGCCGGGGCAGAAATTTTAGTTGATGAGGTAAAAAAAATCATCAGTCCAAAAAAGATCTCAAGTGATACATGGCTTAGAATAATGGGAGAAGCACATGGTATTGGAATTCCTGCGTCTGCTACTATGATGTACGGTCATGTGGAAACAAGAGATGATGTTGCAGAACACTTTGTGAAAATTGCAAGGCTTCAGGAAAAGACAAATGGATTCATGGCCTTTATCCCGTGGAGCTTTGAACCCAATAATACTCTGATGCAAAAACAAGAGACTGTGAAATATCCTGCAGGCGGAACACAACTCTTGAAGATGATTGCCATATCCAGGATAATGTACAATGATCTCATCTCTCACATACAATCATCCTGGCTTACAAATGGAGTTGCCATGGCACAAATGGCCTTGCAGTATGGGGCAGATGACTTTGGTGGCACACTTCTTGGAGAAGAGGTTGTCTCATGCACGGGAGCTCGCTCGACTGAGCTTACTGGGGCAAAAATAATCCAAGCAGTAAAGCAAATTGGTTATGAGGTAGAAGAGCGAGATAATTTCTACAATGCTGTAAGAACCTGCTAGATACCGTAACTAGACCATTTGGAATCAACTAGATTCTTTGTAGACTGGTCTGATTTTACAAGTTCTTGAATCTCTCTTTGGAATCCTTCTTCTTTTGTTTTTTGTGTGGCATCAATTCCAAGTTTAGAGCCCAAGTTTACCAAAGGAGATGCGGGGTCAAGCGTATCTGTTGGCGTGTTGTTGATTATTACTGTATCTCTTGCAGCATCTGACCTTGTGGTGATTGCCCAGATTACATCATTGAAATCATGAACATTGACATCGTCATCTACTACTACGAAGAACTTGGTCAGTGCAAGCTGGCCCATCCCCCACAGTCCCATCATTACTTTTTTGGCTTGTCCTGGATATCTCTTCTTGATTGAAATTATTGCCATGCCCTGGAACCATCCTGAAGATGGCATTGAAAAATCAACAACCTCTGGATGTAACATTTTGATAAGAGGCAAAAATGAGCGCTCTATTACTTTGCCAATATATGCATCTTCTAAGATTGGCTTGCCCACTATTGTTGTAAGGTAAATTGGTTTCTGTCTTCGCATGACTCCAGTTAACGTGAATACTGGATACGGTTCTTGTGGTGTATAGTATCCTGTATGGTCTCCAAATGGTCCCTCCATTCGTATGTCTGATGGATCAACATATCCCTCTAGTACAATCTCTGCATTGGCAGGAACATCAAGGTCTACTGTTCTGCATTTTACAGTCTTGATTCCTGTCTTTCTTGTAATTCCTGAAAAGATATACTTGTCAAGTCCCTCTGGTACGGGAGCTACTGCAGAAAATACTGTTGCAGGATCAGAGCCAATTATTATTGCAGCTTCTATCTTGTTTCCAGAATCTTTTTTGATATCATAATGATGTGCACCGCGTTTGTGTTTTTGCCAGTGCATGAATGCGTGGGTGCTATCTATTATCTGCATCCTGTACACGCCAAGATTTCTCACGCCCGTCTCGGGATGTTTTGTAGCAATCAAACCAAATGTGATAAACCTGCCGGCATCTTTTGGCCATGTTTTCAGAATTGGAATCTTGTCAAATGATGGTATGTCCTCTATTACTTCAGTAACGGGACCGCTTTTTTGCAGCTTGGGTGCAATGTCTGTCATCTTTGAAAGCTCTGGAAGTTTTCGCAGCTTGTCGAAAATTCCTGTTGGTATTTCCATTCTTGTCATGTCAACAATTCTTTGACCGATTTCAGTAAAGTCCTGCATCTCTAATCCAATTTCAAGTCGCCTAATGGAACCAAATGCATTTGCAAGTATTGGCATGTCATAATTTTTTATGTTTTCAAAAAGTATGGCAGGTCCATTGGAATACATCACCCTGCTAAGAATTTCTGAAACTTCAAGATTGGAATCAACCTGGGTTTTTACCCTTCTGAGCTCTCCCGACTTTTCCAACTTTTCAATAAACTCTGTAATGTCCTCAACAGGCACATATTTACTGGATTTGTATCCAGTATAAGCTTAACTGGATTTTGGACTGGATTTTTTTAAAAAATATCAGACAAGAGAACTTTAATTATGCTGTGGAACAAAATGCCATCAAGTTGGGCGACGAAAAATGCACCGTTTGTGGAGGTCAGGGAAAAATTGCTCTTCTTGACACACAATGTTCTTTTTGTAATGGAACTGGGGAATATTCCAAGACTGCTGATAGCTATATGAAATCACATATTTGTCAATGCATATTTCTTGACAGGATTACCTGTCCACTCTGTGGCAAGAGATGCCATCATGACACTCCAAACAAACCCAAAGTCTTGATTAGTCCTGTTTAGAAAATTGGTGGAAGTTCATTCTTCTTGTCATGTCCGCCCGAACCAAATCTGCAATAAAAACACTGGTCTGATTGCATGTACTTGAGTTGTTCAATCTTGATTGCACCTATTTTGAGTGCGATCTTTGTTAAAATTCTGTACTTCATAGGCATGGATGGAATTACTTCCTTAAGGTATACGTTATAGTGATCTGGGCAAAACTTTAGTGTAATATTGCTTGGCTCCTTTGCAGTCTGGCTTACAGTCTTTGCAACTCCTATCTGTTCTCGAATGTACTCATGCTTTGGACATGGGCAGTTTCTTCCTCCTGGGTGCTTGTATGCAGGTGTATTTTTCCAATCAAAGCCAGGATATTCCTTTTCAAAGTCGTCCAATGCCTAAAAGACGTGCCTGCTTCTTATAAAACTTCTATGAAATTGGCCTATTTTGAGCTTGATCAAAATGTAAATAAACTGCCATATCTCACAACTACTACATGTCTAAAGAATCACCACCAAAAAAAACACGTTCTATTAAAAAAGTTACCGAAGGATCTAACACTGCAGAACTAGAAGCAAAGATAGCACAGCTTGAGGCAAAGCTTGCTAATTTATCATCACAGGTCAAGTCTGCAGAACAAAAACCTGCACAGACTTCAGCAGCACCAAAACCACAACCAAGACCTGCAGCATCAGGTCCAACTCATGGTACACTTCCAGCAGGAATGAAACCAGCAGAAGCTCCAAAACCACAACCAAGACCTGCAGCATCAGGTCCAACTCATGGTACACTTCCAGCAGGAATGAAACCAGCAGAAGCTCCAAAACCACAATCAGCACCAGAAACAACATCTAGTGTACATGAACCATCTGCAGGAGAAGTAGCACCTGCATATGCAAAGATAAGCTCAACAGGTTATACTGGCAACAAGTATTTTGCAACAAGAAAGAGATTATCATATCATCCATCAAACAAACAGTTTACTGGCAGTGTCTCAACAACTAGCACTGTAACTACAACTGCTCCACCACCGCCAGCTCCTGAACCCAAACACGAATCCCAGACAAGCACCTCACGTGGTACACTTCCAGCAGGAACCAAGCCACAAGAGAAAAAGTCTTTGTGGAAAGCAAAGGGTTCTGATGTAGCAGAGACATATGTTGCAGAAGAAGAACCAAAACCACAACCAAGACCTGCAGCATCAGGTCCAACTCATGGTACACTTCCAGCAGGAATGAAACCAGCAGAAGCTCCAAAACCACAACCAAGACCTGCAGCATCAGGTCCAACTCATGGTACACTTCCAGCAGGAATGAAACCAGCAGAAGCTCCAAAACCACAATCAGCACCAGAAACAACATCTAGTGTACATGAACCATCTGCAGGAGAAGTAGCACCTGCATATGCAAAGATAAGCTCAACAGGTTATACTGGCAACAAGTATTTTGCAACAAGAAAGAGATTATCATATCATCCATCAAACAAACAGTTTACTGGCAGTGTCTCAACAACTAGCACTGCACCTCAACCAGCTGCAGAACCTGCAAAACCGAAATCTACATTCCGCACAACACTTCCAGCGGGATTTAAAGCCTAATTCTTAAAGGCATCTAGCACTTCTTGTGCATGTCCTGCGGGTTTTACTTTTTCAAAAACTTTTAGGACCTTACCTTTTTCATCTACAAGAAAAGTTGTCCTGTTTACTCCCATGTATTCGCGGCCCATGAACTGCTTCTTGCCCCATACGCCAAACTTTTTTGCTGCATCTTTTTCTATATCTGCAAGCAAAATAAAAGGAACCTTCATCTTCTCACCAAACTTTTTGTGAGACTCTTCATCGTCTGGACTAATTCCAATTATCTCAATTCCAGCTGTCTTGAATTTTTTGTAATCTTGAGCAAATTCGGCAGCCTCTGTTGTGCATCCTGGTGTGAAATCTTTTGGATAAAAATAGACAACGTATTTTTTGCCTCTGAGATCTGATTTTTTCACTGTCTTGCCTTCTGCATCCTTTAGCACAAAATCTGGAACTTGATCTCCCTCTGATAGCATCTGAGATGTACAGTATACGATCCCTACTTATTTTTTGTCACGGGGTTTCGAATGTTTTATATTGTATATTCAGAGGTCAGAGTGATTGATGGTGAATCTACGTGCCTGGCTTGCAGAAGCAATAGGGACATATGCTCTAGTATTCTTTGGACCGTTATCTATCATACTTTCAGTTGCATATTTTGGTTCGGTTCTTACAATTCCATCACTTGTTGTAATAGCACTTGCACATGGCGCTGCCATTGGGCTGATGGTTTACACATTTGGTCATGTTTCGGGTTGTCACATCAATCCTGCAGTTACCATATCCATGCTGGTGACTAGGCGAATCAATATCAAGGATGGAATTGGTTACATTGTATTTCAATTAATTGGTGCAGTTGTTGCAGCTGCAACACTCAAGGTAATACTGCCTGACCTTGGTGCCAAGGTGAACTTTGGAACCCAGGGCGGACCTAGCGCAATTTTGCATCATAGTGTGGCATCTGGATTTGCAATTGAAGCCATTCTTACGTTTTTCTTGGTTACAGTGATTTTCATGACCGCGGTACACAAAAAGGCACCAGCTGGAATGTATGGACTTGCAATAGGTGGAATGATATTTCTGATACACTTGGTAGGTGTACCGCTGACGGGAGCAAGTGTTAATCCTGCGAGAACTTTTGGACCTGCACTCATTTCTGGCTACTGGGATTACCACTGGATGTACTGGGCAGCTCCAATAACTGGTGCAATAATTGCAGGCCTACTAATGAACTATGTCTTTGTAACAAAGGCTGAAAAAGAAGTGGCATAGATTTTTTCTCTGTTTTTGAAATGTATTATAACGGGCCTGTACTGAATTTTATCTGTGGACCCGTAGCACAGCTTGGATAGTGCGGACGCTTGCGGAGCGTCAGGTCGTGGGTTCGAGTCCCCCCGGGCCCGCTTTATCTGTTAAGCCGAGCCCTGCTCATTTTTGATGACAATCCTGCCATTTGGCAGAGTTCCAAGATACTGCCAGCCTTCTGTCACCAATTTTTCAAACTCGCCTTCTGTCAC